>Ga0247823_10000499_pt1 | contig 33348 bp, 47 predicted proteins | sample 13C_PalmiticAcid_2_FD_192426 | JGI IMG/M metagenome (GOLD analysis project Ga0247823, IMG submission 192426) | Soil microbial communities from agricultural site in Penn Yan, New York, United States - 13C_PalmiticAcid_Day30 | ecosystem: Environmental > Terrestrial > Soil > Agricultural land...
ACTCCGTGGCGGTGGCCTGGGCGAGGACGGCGGCGGCGTTCTTCGCGGCCCACGCGTTGAAGGCGGGGCGCCAGCGGGGCGTGGGGGCGCGGTCCTTCATGGCGACCTTGAACGCCGCCACGAGGCGCTTGATCTCGTCCACGGTGCGGCTGAGCTTGGCCGCCACCTCGGCGATGTCCTTGTCCGTGAGCGTCCAATCCGCGATGGCGACGGGCGGCTCCTCCGCGCGCTTCCGGGCAGGCTCCGCAGGCGTCGTCGGCGCATCGCTCGGCGGCTGAATCGGCCCCGTCTTCGCGATCGGCTCGTCCACGGCCGGATTGACCACGAAGACCATCGCGGCATCGATGGTGCGCGCGCCCGCCAGCTCGGCGCCACGGGCCACGACCTGGACGCAGTGCCGGTGCCCGTGGCCGGAGATGGTCCCGAGCGCGATGGCGTATCGGCCATCCCACACGCCGCCCGCGAGACGCAGGGATGCCCCATTGCCGAGCGGCGTCGGCTTCGTGGGCTCGACGGGCGGCGCGCTCGCCTTCTGGCAATCCACGTACGGCGACAGGCACTTGCCGTCCGGAGGAAGCGGTTTCTCGCACGACGGGCAAAGGCGCATGGCGTCGATGGTGCCAATCACTTCGCCAAGCGTGGGTCCAGTGCCATCGTCCGGCTCGTCGTCGGCCAGCATGTCGCCTGCCACCGCATCTGGGTCGAACAACTCCCGCGCCGAGTCCTCGCGATCGGCGGCGTCTTCCTCCGCGCGCGACCGTTTGCCAGGCGCGGTTACTTGGTACCCGTCCGCGCGCAGTGACCCGAGCACGGCCGAAAGAATCGAGGGACTATCGCGCCTTGCCGCGAGCGCCGCTTCCAGCTCCGCCACGCGGGCCACGAGGTTTTTGACGTCGTCCAGCGTCGCCAGAATCATGTCCCCGAACGGCCAGCGCGTCTCCCCGGTCTGCTCCCGGCCCCGGCGCAAGTTCTCCTCGATGCTTTTCAGGTCCTCGGACCTGGAACGGATCGCGTCGATATCGCACGTCGTAGAATTGCTCACCTTCTCCTCCAGTCACGATGCAAAACCCGAGCTTGTGCCGCCATTCGGCAACCTGCTCGGGTGTCCCATGTTCGAGCGTCACGGGGTCAATCCCGTGCGCCATTAGCTGATTGTCGAGGCCGGCTTCTGTGAGGTTGCTGGGCTCGACGGTACACGCCATGCACAGCGAGTGCTCGGCGCGCAAAGCATCTAGTTTGGCTACTTCGTTTCCCATTGATGGTTCGGCGACGCCGTCCCGAACTCGGCCTCGGTCAAGTCGTCGAAGCCGCTTGCGAGATACTTCTGCGCGCCCGTCGCGCGCAATACGGCCTTGACGAAGGCTCGCTTTTGCGCACGTGCCAGCACCGGGTTCATGAGGTCGAATACCGACTTGCTACGCTGTGCGGCGAACGTTTGCTCAAGGGAGCACGCCGCCGAGATTTGCTCCCCCACCTGGTAGTCGTGCCCCACGCGGTACAGACGGCAGCGGACGCGGTAGTAGACGAACGGTTGCTCGCCGTCCAAGCGCTCAACTTCCTTCAATGTCTTGTATTTGGGATAGAGGCCGAACACCTTGCACATACGCTCGGCGCCCACATCGTACAGGGCAGGCTTTTTGCCGCACCCTGGAATCAGGCCATAGTCGCTCGTGCCATCGGGCGGACCATTGCGCAAAGAGTACTTGATGAGAGCCGCTATCTCGCGATCCCTGGACATCAGCTCTTTCGGTGCGATGAGCATACGCGGCGGCTCGTATACGACAAGACCCCCCGCGGCGGGCGTCGTGGCACCGTGCTCCGCGATGGCCTTGGCAACTTCCGCGAGCTCTTGCTCGTCCTCTTCGCACAGTTCGGCCTCTTGCGGCTCTTGCGGCAAGCTCGGCGGGGCCTTTGGCGCGGGAGTGGCCTCGATGGGCGAGAAGTTCAGAGGCATATCCGTCGCGACGCGTGCGAGAAGCAGACCAGTCTTGACGCGCTCGATCCCGAACTCGCGACAGACCTTGATCCATTTCGGCACGGTCTTGCCGTCTGCATTCTTCTCGTCGCTGGCAATGGCCATCTCGACGGCCTTCACGGCATCGCCCTTGGATGCGCGGAGCATGCCCTTCGCCGTCTCCTCGCCGATGCCAGGGTATGGGCTGTCCTTTCCGCCGTACCCATCTCCCGTGTCACCTGCGATGGCTTTGAGCGACGCGACGACGTGTGGCGGCACGCCGCACCATTCGACGATAGCGGCTGCGTCGAGCACGGACCGCTGTCCCTTGTGCTTCCGAAGCAGGCGCACTGGCGGATCATTGTCACGAACGAGTTGTCCGAGGTCTGAGTCGCCGGTTCGGATATCAACCGAGTGCCCATCCTTCCGGGCCCACGCCACGACGGAACCGATGACGTCGTCCGCCTCGTGGAATCCAACGACCATCATGGTACGCCCATCGTCATCCGGATCCGGCATGTGCTTCGGATGGGACCGCATCACGATCCAGCCCTCGGCCTCGCAATGCGCGATCGTGTCCTTCAGTAGGGCCCAATGGTGCGCGGCGCGTTCGCTGCGGTCCTTGTAGCTGGGCCAGATGTGACGGCGCCACGGCGGCTGCGGCCAATCTTCGTCGCGGTCATCCCCATCGACTGCCACGATGACGCGGTCATACCCGCCCGCGGCCGTCTCGCGAATGTCGCGAAGCGAGTAGTCTCGAGGGGCATTGCCTTCCGCGCTTGCGCCCGATTGAGCCAAAGTCCAGAAGACGCTTGACAGATCGACAACGAGAAGTTTCACGCCGCCACCTCCGCGCGCTTCCGCGCCTTGTAAGCCTTCTGCGCCGCTCGAACCTGCTCACGGCGCTTCGGATACCACTGGTTCGCCATCTGCCGGCCCGCCACGAGGTCAAGCTCCTGATTGCGCTGCGCCTCGGCTCGCGCGATGCTAGTTGCGATGTCCACGCCCTTCGCTTCGAGGTAGACGTCGAACGTTGCATTAAGGGCCCGCGAGTGAGCCCAGAGCGCCTCTTGCGGTGTCCACGTCGTGCCCGGCGTCCAGTCCCACGCGCGAGCTCGATTGCAGCCGAGGTGGGCGGCCACGTGATTCGATGGCACGTTGTTCCCCGGCTGCCCGTCGAGGTGGTCCACCGTCGGAGTTTCGGCTGCGTCGTCGGGGCGTTGCCCGCGGAATGCGCCGCCGCACCAGGCGCACCGCATACCGCCGCGGATGAGCACGGCGCAGAAGCGGTCCACGCCGATCATGCGGTTCGTGCAGCTTCGGCCGCTCATGGCGCCACCGGTCCGGCCGGGGCCGCAATAGCGACCAGCCGCCGCTGCTCGTCCCATGCCCAAAGGAACGCCAGCTTGGCCGGGCGCCCGTCGTGCTCGATGTCGAGCGCATAAGACGAGCGACCCCACGTCACAGGGCCGTGGACATCGACGACCGCATCGTGGATACGCGAGTCCAGCGGCACGCCGCCCACGTCGATGTTCTCGTCTGTGAACATGACCGGCGCGACCGTTCCGCAATATCCGGCCGGGATGACTCGCCCGGCCTGCGGGTCGTTTTCCAGCGATGGCATGTATGAAATGCACATGCTTCCTATGAAAGGAATCTCGATCGCAAAATCCAGGTCAGGCTCAAGAATGCATGCACACGTGCCCATAAACTCTCCGTCGCGTGAGCGGGACTCGAACCCGCGTCTCATGCCACCGGGAGCGACCCTAGGCATGCGTCCGTATCCGCTGGACTACCACGCGAGACGTCTGCCGACACAAGAGGAACACGCGTGGCGCGTCGGCAAACGGGCGCACCATGCGCCAGTGGAGCCCACAGGAATCGAACCTGTGACGTGCGGGTGGCCAAGTCCGCGCGGGTACCAACTGCCCCGAAGCGCCCCGTATCCGTCCGGGGCCACGACGATGCCTCAAGTGCCGTCCAGTTCGTTGTCACGCTGTAGCGGGCGCACCCACAGGCTAATCCAAGCTCGGCCTCCTTTGCCACGGTGGGGCGTGGGGGAGTCGAACCCCCGCGACGTCTTGGGCCGCCGCTCCCTCGCCCCATTCGCCCCGTCAGCCCGGGCCACGGTGTCAGTCGACCTCGATGATGGCGCCAGGCTGCGGCGGCTTGGCCTCGTAGTGGGCATCGAGCTTGGCCAGCGCATCGCGCAGTACCGTGCGCAAGTCACGCTTTCCCCAGAACGTGACCGCCGAGCTGTCATCGTCGCCCGGCCGGTGAACGAACGGACCCTTGGCCTGGGTACCATCTGCGAGCGTCGTCGGCAGGTACAGGTAGATGCGCAGTCCAGTGAACGCGTGGCCGTCGATCTCCTTCGAGATGATCTCCACGCGGTCTGTCATCTCCTCGGCGTAGATGTTGACCCTCACGTCGCCACCTCGGACGCCTTGGGCTCGACGGTCGGCGGCGCCCACGTGCCCAGCGCTTCCTCGACCATTCGCGTGTGTGCCTGCCGCTTGCGGAACGCGGCGGGGTCACCCGAATCCAGCGCCGCCTTGTCCAGCGCCTTGTGGATTGCCTTGATACCGGTCTCGTTGATTCGCTCCCGACGCGCCCGCTCTTCTTTGCTGATGGCTGCCAAGTGACCTCCTACGCCGCGAACGTTGCGGCCTTGATGCGTCGACAATTCGCACATGATTCGACGCAATACAAGTCTTGACAGAAACTTTTTTCTGTGCTCGCGGTAGAGCGTGGCAAGGCCGAAGGCGTACAAGGACCAGGCGACTCACGGGAAGCTTCTCGACGCGTTGCGGCGTGGCGAGGCCAGGACCAAGGCTGCGGACGCCATCGGGGTACCACTTCGGACCCTGCTCGGGTGGATCGACACGGACGACGTGTTGCGCCTCGAAGTGGAGATGGCCGAGCGCGAGGCGCAGGCGACGGGCGCCACGATGACGGCCAGGGCCCGCGACGAGAAGACGGGGCAGGACCGATGGGCGAAATTCCGCGACGAGGCTGCGAGACTCGGAGCCGGCACGTGGGGCGTCCTCCTCTATCTCGATGGCATGCTTGCGGCACGACCAGGGGCGCACGCGCTTTCCCCGTGGTGGCGATGGTCCCTCGGCGAGTGGTACGCGTCGGGAAAGCCGGTGTATCTCGGCCGCATCGGGCGCGGCGGCGGGAAGAGCACCACGCAAACGGAGGTTGTGATCGCCGAGACGCTGTTCGGCGAACGCGAGGTTCCGCCCGGTGAAACTTGGATCTGGCCGTTCCTGTCCGTCGACATGTCCGAAGCAAATCTGAAGGTGGGCCCGCTCGTGTCCGCGCTCGGCGCGCTCGGCATCGGGGAAGGGACCGACCTGACGATCCACCGCGCGGGCAAACAGGGTCGCACCGTGCTCGCCTACCAGGACACGCGCGGGCAACAGGTCGAGGTGCGCGTCTACCCGAACACCGTGGACGCGATGTCCGGCCCGACACTCGCGGGCGCGACGAACGACGAGGAGGCCAAGTGGAAGGCCGATAAGGAGAAGGGGGTCAACTCCGCGGAGGAGGTGCTCGATGCGATGGCCGGCGCGTTCCGCGGCGATGCGACAAGCAAGAAGCACATGCGGATCTCGTCGGCGTACATGACCCGCGGGCCGCACTTCGATGACATCGAGCGCGGCGACGATGAACTCCACTACGTGGCGCGCATCGGTCCGTTCCTTCGCGAAGCCGTGGACGGGTTCGAGTTGGTCGCCTCGCGCCTGGCGGAACGCGGCAAGCACGACGAGGCGCGCATGGTCCGGCAGTACGCCGCGACGTTGACGGAGAATTCCCCGAACGTTCCGAGCTGGGTGGCGAACCCGACGCACGACGTATGGGGCGGCTTCATGCGCCTTCGACAGCGCACGCGGAAGTGGTTGCGCGAGAACGGGTCATGGTCGAGCGATGAGTCGGACGAGGGAGATTACTTTGACCACCAAACACTCGATGCCGGGTGCGCGGTGGCACGTGTCGTGACGCGGGACTTCGACGGCAGGTTTGCGGCCATTGACACGGGAGCTCGCCGCAACCCGAGCGCGCTCGCCATCGTCGAGCGGGTCATGCACGAGGTACGCACCAACGGCATCCGCGAACGGCGCTACCAGTTCAGGCCGCACCTCCTGCGCGAGCGACGTCCGAACGGTCGAGCCCTCGACCTCCGCAACGACGTGCTGCCCGAGTTTGCGCGGCTCATCTTGGAAGCGGGGTGCGTGCCCGCGTGGTGGTCGGACGGATGGTCCGGGCACGACGTGGAAAACGTCGGCGCGCAGTTTGGGCTGGAGACCATTTTCATCAGCACATCGACCGTCACGCGGGACATGTACGAGCCGCTCGACGTCGCGCTTGCCGCGGACCCCTGTCCTGTTGTCCTGTCGGGATGCGAGAGTATCGAGGCGGCCGTCGCCCAGCTCCGCGCCGTCATGCGCGGCGCTGACGGGAAGGCCATCGTTCGCGAGGTGGGGACTGATCACGGCGAGTTCGGTCAGGTCCTGGTGAGAGCTCTTGCGCACGCTGGGATCGGGACGATGCCAGGGCCGCCGGAGCGAATGGTCACCGGCGATGACCGCTACTCCGCCGCGCGTCGCAGGTTTCAGGGCCGACGATGAGCGTTTGAGCTTGACGGCCCGGTCGTACTGTGCTCAGGCTGTATACCGTCCGACCCCGGCTAGGTGACCGCTTGCGGCGCCCGACTCGAAAGAGCGAACACCGGGGAAGGGCGAACCACTGACCGAACCCGTCGCCCCCGCCCCTAACACCTCCCTTGCGACCGCGCCCGCTCGCGGCATCGCCGAAGGTGCGTCGACGGGGCTCCACTTCGCAGTCGTGCCGCAGTCGGCCTACGTTGACACGCAAGGGCGCGACCTCTGCGCGCGCGACCGGGCCAACGCGGCCATCTTTGGCGGACACTTCGCGCAAGCCGTGGACCTGTACCGCGGGACGGTGGGGGAAGACGGCTACTTCGATGGCCTGCTCGGGACCATGGCCGATGGCCTACTCGGGTCGCCGCGCCCGTTTCAGGGTGACGAGGCCATGGTGTCGGCCCTCTCGGACGCGGACGGCACCCCAGGCGACGATCCTATCATGCACCCATTCGCCGAGATTCGGCAATGCGTGAAGGAGGTCGTGGGGTTCGGCTATAGCCTCGGGCAATACACGCTGTCTTGCTGGCGGTGCCGTTCGTCCGGAAACGAGAATTGGGAGATCGCCAAGCGGTACCTGCCCGGAGGCTATCGCGAGCTTGGCGAGGAGCGCGCCTACGAGGTTTGTTGCCGGTGCGATGCTGCGCGTGAGGACCGTCCGCTCGGCGTTCGCGAGGTGTTCGCGCTGCATAAGTGGCCGCTGCAAAGCCTGTGGCAAGAGACGTATTCGCGGCAGTGGCGCGTCGCTCATCGCCACGGCGTCATCCCCATCATGCCGGGGGATGGCGAGTGGGCGCTTTTCCGCACGGTGCCAGCCGTCGACGGGTGGCAATACGGGCCCTATCTGTGGGCCATCCTCGCAGCCATCCTCGCGCGTGATTCGCGTTTCGACCGCCAAGCCACGTCGCACGCGTCCACGCCGGTGCACGTGTACTCCGCCAATGGCGACACGCATCCGGAGACGCGCGCAGACATCGAGCGCAAGGTGCGCGAGGCTGGGTTCCAGGCAAAGATCATCTTCCCGGGCAAGTGGACGCTCGACATCAAGGAACCCGCGAACCGTTACCACGACGTCGCGAGCGGCATTATCGATGACATGCGCGGGATGGCCGAAATCGGCTGGTTCGGCAATCGCATTTCGAGCTCCCAGGGTACCGCATTCACGGACGCGAAGCCGTGGTTCCGAGTGGCCGCAGAGCGTCGGCGGGCGCTCGGCGTCATGCTCGCACAGCAGCTCCGCGAATTCGGATGGCAATGGTGGTCCCTCGAAAACTTCGGCACGCGCAACGCCCCCGTGGCCGTGTACGACACCGACTCGCCCGAGGACAAGCGAGCGCGAGCGGACGCGTTAACGCAACTCGGCGCGGGTATCGGCGCGCTACAGGACAACCTCGCGAAGACGGGTCACGAGCTCGATCCGCAATGGGTCATTGAGACTTGCCAACGCGCGAACGTGCGCATTCGGCAAAAGGAAGGTGGCGACACGAGCAAGCTCCCGCTCGGCGTCGATGCCGTGGGCTCGCTAGTGAAGGGTGACGAGGGGCGCGCCGGCCTTGGACTCGGTACGTTCGGCGATGATCGTGGCGACAAGACCATCAACGAGCTGACCGAGAAAACGCTCGACGAGGCGCCGCCGTTGCAGCAACGACGCCCGCGGCGAAGGGGGCAGCGATGAACTTCGATCTTGTCAGCGTTACCGCGTGCGTTGTCGACCTGTCGGCGCTGCTCATTCCAGGGTGGCATGTAACCGTGGAATTGGCGCCATCGATCGCAGACAACATGGGCGCGCTGGCAATGGTGACGTGTACTCCGGAACGACAGGTGGCGCACGTCGTGGTTGCGCCGCACCCGCCAGGCGAGGACGTCCGCGAGTCGGTTGCCCACGAGCTGACGCACGCAATCTTGTCGCCGCTAACGGCGCTCGTGGAATGGTCCCCGGCCGCCGTGATGATCGAGGAGCAGATCGTCGAACGGCTGGGCAAGTTGCTCGCCAAAGCGCCACCTGGCTTGGCGCGTGCAGTGACAAGGGCGCTCGCGACTCCGCGGGCCCGCTCGCCGGTCATCCGGCAAAGGATCTCGGCGCTTGCTACTCGGCGGCGCAATGCAGAAAGGAAGCGATCGATGGCAGATTCCAAAAAGCTCGCCGAGCTGGCAATGAAGGCCGGCGAGTTGGGGGCGCGTGAGGACGTGCCCGATGACGTGCGGGCTCTGCTCGCGGAGTTCGTGGCGGAGATGGCCGGCGGCGGCGATCCAGCGCCCGCGTCGAGCCCGATGCGCGAGGAAGACCCCGCCAAGCCCGAGCCGCAGATGCGCGAGGAAGAGATGCCCGAGGCGATGCGGGTGCAGTATCGCACGATGGCGCGCGTGGCGTCGTCGTCGTTCGAGTCGATGAAGCGCCTCGCGATCCACGAGCTCCGCACCGTGGACAAGCTGGACCTCACCCCGGCGATCGAGTCCCGCTTGCGCAAAGCGCGCACGCCGGAGGACTTCGAGGAGCGCGTGTCGCTCGTGCGGGAGACGCTCGGCAGCGGCGAGACGCGGAGGCGCAGCGGCGTCAAGCCCGACGCGTCGGACGCCAACGGCGCGCCGTCCCTGGACTCGATGACCGCGGACGGCATCCCCGAGCCCGTGGCGCAGCACGTGCGCGCGGAGTACGCCCGCGGCAAGGCGCACGGCGATACGGCCATGAGGGCGGCCGCGCGGTTCCGGAAGAAGGTGACCCATGGCTGAACTCGCCACCGCGGCGCCGTACGGCGACACGCGCGAAGTCGACGCCGCTTCGATGAAGCGGAACTACATCCTTCGCGCGAGCGTCTCGCCTGACGAGCTGTTCACGTTCCGCAAGGGGGCGCTCGTGGGCATTCGCCCTGGCGACGTCCGAATGATCGAGCCCGTGCTCGATGGCGAGCCTCGGGCCGACCTCGAAATCGTCGGCGTCTACGACGACGAGCGCGGGCAGATCGATCCGATCACTGACGATGGCGCCGACGGGGAGGCGCTCGACGCGTACGGCAAATCGATTCGCGTGTCGGTGCGTGACGGCGACCTCGGCAACTTCGACACGGCGGCGCCGGGGGTGAACCAGATCCTCCCCGCGCACGTCGGACAGCCGTGCTTCGCGAAGAACGACAATACCCTGTGGCTCACAGACGACGGTGGGACGCTCTCGTTCGCTGGGCTCGTGGGCGCCGTCAACGCGCGTGGCAAGGTGACGCTCCGCAACACGTGGGACATCCGGCAGAACTGGAAGAACTTCGGCACCGCGTTCACCATCACGGCGGCAGACGTTCCGATCGTGGACGCGGGCGGATACACGACGGAAACCGACGTCGAGGGCGCGCTCCAGGAGATCTATCCGCTCGTCCTCGCTGGTATGACCGCCAGCAAGAAGACGCTGACGGCGAACGCGACGACGATTACGGCGGCTGCTGCAACTGAGGCGCTCAACCTCGACACGGCGCTGCCGGCGAACGCGCGCATCGTGGGCGTGGACTTCCACACGTACACGCCGTTTTCTGGTGGCGCCGTCGGAGACTTCACGGTCGACATCGGGACGAGCGGCGACGTGGACGCGCTCATCGATGGGGCGGACCTGTTCGCCGCTGCGGTGGATGGCGGCCCGGCTACGATTCCGCAGGGCATCCGCCCGAACAAGTTCTTCGCGGCAGGCGGGCAGTTGATTGCCACGTTCCGCTGCGGTTCGGATGACGTCGGCGACGCCACGGCGGGCGCCATCACCATCGACGTGCTCTACGTCGTGCTGGCGTGAGGAAACCATGAACATCTCGGATATCAACCTCGCGCTCACCGGGTTCGTGACCGAGCTCATGGGTGAGCTCTCGGTCGTGGAATACGACCGCAGCCTGATCGACAGCACCTCGCTCGGGTTCGTGTTCAACAACGCGAAACTCGACAACGTTCTGCCCATCCCGATCAACAACTTCGTCCTCGTGGAGGACGACGGTCAGCTCCACTTCGCGCGGAACAGCGGCGTCGTGGCCCGCGTGTCGCGCGGCGTGCAGCTCGGCGGCTCGCTGATCAACGTGTACGAGGCCGCGGAGTACGACATCTCGTCGCTCATCTGGCCGCAGACCCCCGGCGTCATGGCCACGATGATCGCGAACGGGGAGATCCTCGACCTCGCGCACGTGCTCAACGGCGCCTACTCGGGCACCCCCGCGGACGAATTCGGCAACGCGATCAAGGCCGGCGACGATCCGAACGTGCCGCGGCGTCTGTCCTCGTATCTCCAGGTCTACGCCAAGATCGAGGATCAGAGCCCGTTCGTCGTGATCGAAGGCGACACGGCGAATTATTTCCCGATCAACCCGCTGTACCCGACGAACACCAACATCGGTGACCCGTGGTTCAACGGGTATGCGAGTTCCGCGCTGACCCCGCCGAACGTTCGGCGGGCCCTGCTGAACTTGCAACTCCGCCGCAACTTCAAGGGGCAATACCTCGGCTACGGCCAAAACCCCGCCACGGTGGAGCTCTGGCATCCGCCCGAGCTCGGGCAGCTCGCCAAGGAAGTTCTCGGGGAGTTGCTCGTCTTGCCGGGCACGGGCCCGAACGGCGTCACGCCCGTCCAGGTGCCCATCACGGGCGGCTCCGGTCTCAACCAGGTCGTCTACGGATCGCAGACCAACACCGTGATCGGCAAGGCGAAGCCGCGGCAGGTCATCGGAATGCGCCCGGACATGTGGATGATCGTCGAGACGGGCGGCCAGAAGACGCGCGAACACGCGCTATTCTGGGCCGCGCGCGGCGGTAGCGGCAACGATTATATGCTGAACATGAATCCGGAGGCGTCGACGAATTCGTCGGTGCCCTACGTGAACATCTTGCAGCACGACCCGACGCCGCAATCGCCCGTGTTCATGGGCACGATCCCCGGCACGAAGGCGGGTGACACGGGCTTCTCGGTCCGCGTGAACAAGGGCATGTACCTCTGCTCGCCGCACCGCGCCGTGTTCAATTACACGGGTTCGGCGTCCTGACATGCAGCCGTATCCGCTTACCCGCGCGACCTTCCTGGAGTACGCAATCGCGCGCTCCGGGGACAACCCGTTCGAGGATGTCGACGCTGGCCTCGTCGATCGCTGGGTCGCGTGGGCGAGCGCTACGGTTCAGAGTGCCATGGGCGACCGCATCGTCCCGCCGCTCGTGGAATGGGACGAGTGCCTCGAAGGCCACGCTGTGATGCTTGCGTGGCTGCCCATCATGAACGCCCGCGGGTATCGCAAGGACGCGGGGCGCGACAACGAGATACGGGACATGGCCAAGGACGCGCGCGAGTATTGCGACCGCCTCCGGGCTAAGTCTGAAAACCCGATGTTCGTCGATTCAAGCGCTACCGGCATCGGGACGCGGGACACCATCGGCATCGTATCGAATCGGTCGGTGGAATACTGGCGCGCGAATGGCCGATGCGGGAGGCGGTGCTGACATGGGCGGCGTCTACGGCAGCACGAAGAATGCGGCGGCCCGCATCGCGAAGTTTGCCGCGGAGGTGCCACAGCGCGTCGCGAAGGAGCTCGCCCCGATGCTGGACCAGCGGGCGCGCGACATGTTCACGAACGAAACGGACGTGTACGGCAAGCCGTTCGCGCCCCTCGCCGCGTCGACGGTGCGCCGAAAGGGCGGCAACAGCGTCGTTCTGTACCGTGACAACCTGCTCGGCCCTGGGACCTACGTGCTTTACACAGGCCGCCGCCTCGTGTTCACGTACGGACCCGCGGCGGGCTACGCGCAGGACGGCGACGCCGGGCGAGGCAATCGACCGCCTCGGCTGCTCGCACCTACGTTCGGCATCCCGAAGTCATGGCTTGCCGACCTGGCAGCGGCCCGCGCGCGCGTCGCGGCAAAGGTGGCGGCGTGAGCAGGCAGGTTCGCAAGGCCGAGCGCCGCGCTGTTATTGGCATTGTCGGGTGCCAGTTATGCACCGGGTGGCGGTGCGGCACGTCGACGCCAGACCGCAACCGAAAGCGGGCATCTTCGCGCGCGCGCCGTCGCTTCGACCGTGCCTTTATCAGGGAGGCGTCGTGATCGTCGGCGGTCGCATCGGGCAGGCCACTCGGTCGATCGAGGACCTGTGGGTCGCCGTCAAGGAGCGCTTTGCTGCCGATGACGTGCTGCGCGCGGTCACGTTCGAGGAGGGCCATCAATACCTCGCGCCGGACAGGGGCAAGCCGCCTCGCATCGTGCTCGTGCAGGACGACCCGGAGCTTTCGTTCGGCGTCATCCGGTCGGAGCCTGGCGCCATTGGCACGCTCACGGACGCATGCAAAGCGCACATCTGGGGACTGAATCCAGGCAAGGACTACCGCGGGCCGGACCAGTTCATTGCGGCAAAGGCGCTGGCCATCGAGCTGTGTACCGCAGCGTATCTGGAGTATTCCGGCATGGTGACCGCTGGCATCGTCGCGGTGGCATCGACGACGCAGGTCTTGAAGTATGGCGAGTCGTGTGTCGTGAGCATTCGGCTCCGGTGCCCGATCGAACGCGTGACGGACGAAAACCGCTTGCCCATTGGCGGCGCAGAAACGAGGGTTTGACGTGGTAGGTATCCCGCAAGTCAACTCGACGGACGCGGTTGGCGTTCCGCCGGTATCGTCGGAGGACATCCCGTCCCGTGTCGCCGTGCTCGCTGCGGCGTACCAGGGCACGCTGGAGTCCCGCTACCGCGCGCAGTCCGGCCCCATCCTCACGGACCACGTGGCGGGCCCGCTGGTGCGCTCGTCGCGGCACGTCATCGCCGGCACGCGTATCCCGCTCATCACGCAGCGGCTCGAAGCGTCAAACCCCGGCGCGTACGATACCATCGACATCTCGGGCGTGACGGGCACGTGCGTTCCTGCCGTCGACGCGGCTACGGTGCCGCGCGACGAGTGCGAGGCGTACTGGCGCATCGTCGATGGCGGCGAGATCCTGACCGCGGGCATCACGTATTACGAGTCGGATGAGGGCGGCCGCATTGCGCTCTCGGGCCTCAAGAAGCTCGGCACTGCGACAACGCTCGGCTTCCCGACGCAGGGGATCCTCGTCAACCTCGACCCGCCCGCTGCAGCGCTCGCCGCGTACGTGGACGACCTGCGGCTGATGACCATCGACCATCTCGCGGAAACCGCCGGCAGTGTCCACGGCTCGGCGGATGCCACGAGCGGCAGCGGGATCCCCGGAACGACCGTTTCCACCCTGGCCCTTGCGCGCACGTGCATGATCGCCTTGAAGGCGGCGGGGCTGCTACACGTGGTCAACGTCTCGGGGTCGCCGGCCATTCACGGCGCCTCGGACACGACCGCGCAAACGGCTCTGAACGCCATCTCGATCTCGTCGTCGTCTACGGGGCAGCAAGTGCTAACGGCCGCGCTCGCGTACGAGGCAGCCATGTTCGGCGACGGCGACGCGCTCAACACCGGCCACACGCTGCGCACGGCGAGCAGCATCCACGGCGCGGCAGACACCGCCAACCTCATCACGGCGACGACGCCGACACGCGGAACGCTCGTCGCGGGGGACGTCATCCGCGCGCAGACGTTCGCGCCGTACCCGTCGGCGGACGAGCTTGCGGACGGGTTTGCGGCCCTCGCGGCGTCGGACTACACGCCCGGCATCGTGCTCCTGCCCGGGCGCACGCCGGCCAGCTACGGCCCGACCATCACGGCGGGACTTGAGGTCATGAAGGCCGCGGGCAAACCAGTACAGGTCATCATTCAGGGCCGCCGCGCCACCTCGGGCGAGTCGCAGCAGGAACTCCGCGACGCGCTGGAAACCGAGTGGGACGACACCGACAAGCGTCTGACCGTGTGCGCCACGGACGCGCTCTGTACGCTTACAGAAGGGTCCGCGACGCGCGCCGTGGCAAAACAGCGTTTCACCGGATTCGCGTCAAATTTCGCCGTTCGCCGCGTGGTCAATCCGTTCTACGAAACGACGTGGCGAGTCCAACCGGCGCTCGAAGGCGTGACGCTCGTGGACAGCAACGGCGCGCTCGTGGGCCACGACGAGCCGCGCGATGTGCCGACGCGGTTGCAGCTTCTCTACCGCGTGCCCGATTCGCAGCAGGGCCGGCCGACGGTGCCGTCGATCGATTACTGCCTCGCTGGCGAGGAGGACCGCGAGAAAGAGCTCCGCGTCAACCTCATCCGCGACGAGATCGAGCGCGCGATCAACTCGTGGGCGTGGGGGCAGATCGGCGTGCTCGCGTCGGTCAGGGTGCTGACTCCGACCTCTGGGCAACTGAATGAGACGAAACGGCAGGACTTGCAGCGTACCGCAGCGGCGGCGCTCTCGTCGCGCCCCGGCCTCGCCATTGGGATCTCGGACATCAACGCGGCGGACCTCGTGGTTATCGACCCGCTCGTGACGCTCAACGGCAGCGTGATCACGATCGCGCCCGTCGTGAATTGGACGCCCATCGGCGCCATCGGTCGCATCGACTCCACCATTTCCGCACGTACCGGGAGCTGACGATGATTTACCAGCGAAACAAGGCGCCGGACTTCAACTGGGTTACGCTGTTCGCGGGCGGAGGGGATCCGGTCGAGGCCAAGAAACACGGGTTCAAGGCCACGCGTGCCACGCAAAAGGTCATGCGCTACGGCAGCAACAAGGCCGTTGCGCGCACGATCGGAACCTCCGTCGTCGAAGACACGGCGCTCGAGTTCGACTGGATGGGCGCGATCAAGTTCCTTGGCAACCTGGGGATCACCGATTACAACGTGCTTCAGGTTCCGCTCGCCGGGAAAACCTTCGAGATGGTCGAGGGCATCCGCGACCCCGAAACGAACCTTTTCAAGAGCGCCGGCGGCGTGACCAACGTGGCCAAGGGCTGCGAAATCGTCGGCGTGGAGTGGAACCACGAGGCGGGCGAGAACGCGTCGCCGCTGACCATCACCGTTTCGATCCTCGACCTCGACATCGCGAAGGGCGACAAGGGCGGGGCTGGCATGAATCTAGGCACGGGCTGAAGGAACACAGGAGGACACGATGAGCACGGAAGCATTGAAAGCAGAGCTCGAAGCGCTGCGGGCCAAGCGGAAGCCGGCACCGACGGAGGCGGAACTTGCGGCGCGCGTGGAGGAGGCAGAGGTCCGTAGGGCCATCGCGGCGGAACTGCGCGCACTCCGCGAGGAGGAAAACGAGGCCATCAAGGCGAAGTGGGCGCCGACGAAGACGCGCCAGTTCTTCGACTTCGACCCCGACGGCGAACGCCCTGCGACCATCGAACACAACGAAGCTACGTGCGCGCTCTACACGCGCTTCGTGGTCCGTGGCGCGAATGCCGACCAACTCGAACGGCACGGCGACGCAATCACGGTGCGTGGCGTCGCGAATGATGGCACGCCCGACGTGTCGATCGACGCAGCGAAGATGCAGGCTGTCAGCGTCGAGTGCGCCGAGACGTGTATCGTGTTTCCGACGGCTGAGCATTACGGCGTGTCCGCCGAACAGCACAAGGCGAACATCAAGGCGTCTCTCTGGTATCTCGGCGCGGCGCGCGCGGAAGTCGGGCAGGCGGCAATCAAGCTGGGGGGAGTGGACGCCGCGGCGCACCGCTCGAAAAGTTGAGCCCATCGCGAAGCGGCTGACGAACCCGCACGAATACCACGAGCGCGATGTGGTGCGTGCGCTGCGGGATTACCGCGACGGGCGAGACTCACCCCACCGTGACGCGTTCGAGGTGTTCCTTTGGCGCGTCGGGTGGGGCATCCTGCGCATCGAGTCGATGATCGAGGACTACCTCGAAGCAATGGCGGAAGCGAACGCCAGCAAGTGAGGACCTGTGGCCGGCGAATCGATCGACTTCTACGTAAACATGCTCGCGGGGTCGATGAGCGGCCTTGCTGCCGTGGGCGCGTTAAAGTCGCTCGACGACGCGGCGGGCAAGGCGACGTCACGCATCCAAGGCCTCGAGGGCCAGGTTGAGGCGGCGAAGGCCAAGCTCGAATCTCTCAAGTCCAATGCTGGCGTGAACGATCTCGCTGCTCGGCTGAAGAGCGCACAGGATGGGCTTGAAGCCATGAGGGCCGGCAAGGCCGACTCCAAGAGCGTCCTACGCGCGTCTCGCGAAGTCGACAAGCTTAGCGAGAAGTACGAGGCGGCCAAGGCGAAGCAGGGGGCTTCCGTTGATGCGCAGAAGTCGAAGATTGACGGGCTCGTCGGCAAGCTGAAAGGCGAGAAGGAGGCGCATGCGTCCAACGCAAACCTTGTGGCCGCCAAGCGCGCGCAGATGACCAAGGGCCTAGACGAGCAAGTCGGCGGGCTCGGACGCCTCATGGGAGCGGCGCAGAACGCGGGCGGGCCCATCGGCGCCATCGCGAGCAAGCTGCAGATGCTCGGCAAGGGGGGCGTGGTCGGGGCCGTGGTCGCGATCGGGGTGGCACTCCTGGCCGTGGCTACGGCTGCCGTGGTCGCGGGGCTCGCGCTCGCGCGGTACGCGCTGATGGCATCGGACGCGGCGCGATCGTCGCAACTGCTCTCGGCCGCGGCGGCGGGCAGCGGATCTGCGGGGTGGGAACTCGAGACGGTTGTCGACCAACTATCGAACAAGATCCCACAAGCGCGCCAGAAGACCGCCGAATGGGCGCGGGAGCTTGCTCTTGCCGGCATCGCGGGGCGCGACATGCAGCGCACGCTGACGGCGATGGGCACGGTCGCGAGCGCGGTCGGGGACCAAGCGGGCGCTAAGATCAAGGGCATCGCGGAAGCCTCACGCATGGCGAACCGGCTGATGCTGGGCGCACGCGATCGATTCGGCGAATTCGCAAGCCTACAAGGCACAGCGATCAAGGCGGCGGACATCTACGCCGCCGTTGCCAAGTCGATGCGCACAAGCATCCCCGAGGCAAAACGGATGGTCGACGCTGGGATCGTCCCGTTCAAGCGCGGCCTTGAGGCGCTGGAGGCGGCAGCAGAGACGCGCTTCGGGCCCATCGTGGCGCGGCAGATGATGAGCCTCGACACGCAGATTGCCAAGCTCAAAGAAAACATCGGTCGCCTGTTTGGCGGGGCGAACATCGAGAAGTTTCTCGCCGCGCTGAAACAGGTCACGGATCTTTTTGATACCAACAACGTCACCGGCTACGTGCTTCGCGAAACGTTCACGAAAGTCTTTACCGACGTTGCTGATGCGGCGGCGGCGGCGATGCCGTACGTCAAGCTCCTCGTGATGGGCGCGGCCTTCGGCGTAATCATCCTCGCGACGTACCTCAAGCGCCTCGCCAAGGCGTTCTCGGAGACGTTCGGCGGCTCGCTCGACGGCGTGGACAAGCTAAAGCTGGCGTTTTCCGTGGGTGCCGGGCTCGTCGGCGGGCTCGTGGCTGGACTGCTATTCCTGACGTCCGTCTTCGTTGCGCTGGGGGTCGCGGCGCTCATCGCTACCGCGCCCATCTGGTTGCCGTTCGCGCTCGGCGCTGCGGCCATCTACGTGATGATCAAGGCGGTGGAGTCGATCAAGGAAAACCTCAAGGGCATCGGGGACGAGCTGGCGGACATCGACCTCGGCAAGGCCGCGGAGAACATCATGAACACCTTGATCGATGGCATCAAAGCCAAGATTGAGGACGTCAAAAAAGTGATCTCCGATGTCGGCGCGGCCATCACTGGCGCGTTTGACACCAAGATGGAGATCGATTCGCCGTCGAAGGTGATGACGCGGCGGGCGAACTGGATCGTTGACCCGCTCGTGACGGTACCGGAGGATCGGCAGAGCGAGGTCAACCGGGCGATCGGCGGGCTCGGGGTGGACGGTGGCACTGGCAGTCCGCCAGGCAGTACGAACGGCAATGGCTCGTCCAGCCAAGCGCCATCGTTCTCGTTCACCAACTGCACGTTCGGGAGCAACATGCAGGACGTCAAACAGGCGATGCGAGAATGGTGGCGCGAAGAGATGCTTGGTGAGGCCCACGGCTTCGCCATGGTGACCACGTGAGCATCGCGAACCCGTATAAGGACCCTGACGCGTATGGCTACGTCACGGTGGGCGGGACGCGGTTGCCCGGCATCATGACGTCAATCGCGCTGCCGGAACGGGTCTACGAGTTCACGGTTCAAGCGGGGTATGGACAGAGTAAGGCCACGGTCTACAAGTCGCTCGGGTTGCTGGAAAGCATCGAGGTGGTCCACTTCCTGCGCACGAATCCCGACCCGAACGCGCGCGACGACTTCGATATCCTTCGCGATGACTTCATGCCGTTTCTCATTCCAGGGTGGCCCAACAACCTCGTAGGCAAGCCGCGGGCGTTCCCTGTGGTTCACCCTGATGCGCAGTGGCTTGGGCTGAAACGGGCGCACCTCGTGGCATTCGAGTGCCCGAAGATGCAGAACTTGGGCGACCCATCGCGCTGGTACAAGATGCGGTTTCAGGAGGACCAGCCGGTCAAGCGGATCCCCGTAGGTCCGCCCGAGCCCGCGAAGATCAACGGACCGCCAGCGCCAAAGGACAAGTTCGAGCAACTGCTACTCAATGCCGTAGCGGACTTCAAGGCGCTTTGACATGCCGACGATCAACGACCAACCGATCACGCGTGGCGAGATTCGGCTTTTCGAGCAAGGTGACTGGTATGCCGACATCTCGACCAACAGCGCCGAGCAACTCCCGAACGGATCGCGCGTCACCATCGTCGCGGAGACGCTCACCCTTTCGGGCGCCATCGTGCGTGGTGGCATCACGGACAGCGTGGGTCGCTACCAGGTGGCAGGGCGGCCCGAGTGGGAGCAGTCGTTGCCCGCTCGAACGACGGCAGCGTACCGCTCGGCGGGCGCGGTCATGCGGCAGACGGTGCTGTCCGACCTCGCGCGGGACGTGCTGGGCGCGAGCTGGGCGTCGCTCGTGGTGATGCCGCCTGCCGCGAACCTCGGGCAGCATTACGAGCGCACTGGGACGTCAGGCGCTGTGACCATCCTCGGGCGGGACGCGCTCGCGTTGCTGGGCGTGCCGTGGTACGTGCGGGCGGATGGGCTGACGGTGTTCGGGGTGCGGCCGGCGGGCGTCGTCGCGACCCAGGAGCGAGTCCTGGTCGAGTACCGAAACGATTCGATTGGATACCGCGTCGTCAACTGCGAGGACGTGGCCGCGTTTGCCCCGGGGCTGACGTTCGAGGGGGAGACGATCGGCGAGGTGGTCTACGCGCTTTCGGCCGACGATATCAAGCTGCACGTCTGGACGCGGCAGGCGTCGTCTGCGTTCGCGGATGCGGTGCGCGCGGTGTGGCGGCGCCTCTTCCCGCGGGCGGAGTTGCAGGGCGTGTTCTCCTACGTCACTGTGGGGCCGTCGCAATCGGGCAAGCACGACCTTCGTTCGACTCGCTCGCGGCACCTGCCCGATGTCAAGCTGGCGGACATGTGGAGCGCTGCGGGGTTTGCCGCAGAGCTCGCCGCCGGCACGCGTGTGCTGATATCGTTCGCGGACGGCGACCCCTCGTCGCCGGTGCTTGTGGCCGTGGAGCCTGGTGTTGCGCCCACATCGTCGACGCTCGACGCGACGTCATCGGTTGGGATCGACGCTGTTGCCGTGAATCTTGGGACGGCAGAGGCGCCCGTCATCCGCAACGGAGATGCTGTCACGATCGCGACCCTCCCAGGACCCACGCCGATCGCGGCCGGCTACATCTTCTTGGGTCCTCCGTATTTCGACCCGACGCCCACAGGACTCGGGACCAAGGTGAAAGCATGAGCCGATTCGTTGGATTGCTGGCCGTTCTTTTGGTAGCCTGCGAAGCGTCGCCGGTTATCTTTCCGGACCCTTCCGCGCCTGATGGCGGCCAAGGCGGCAACTCGTCTGCGGCTTCATCGTCTGCCTCGACCACGTCATCCACGTCAACGACGACAGCGTCGAGCGGCGCTGGAGGAAGCGGCGGCGCAGCGCCTGGAGGCGGATCCAGCGGGTCGCGCCTGCGTCGCCAATTCGTGACCAGCACCGATGGGCTTTCCGCAACAGTCCCCGGCGTATTCTATGACACCGTGACGGGAAAGGTATGCAACTCGATCACCACCCCGCAAGGCAATCGATGCATGAACCTAAACATGATCTCGCAGTACTACTTCACGGATGCGGCATGCTCTTTGGCGGCACTGGTATTGCCCAAAACGTGTGCGCCGCCGCTGTACGCGTTCACGCTTGAGTCTACACTTGGTCAATGCGCGACGGTCACGACGTTCCGCGCATACACGACCGGCGCGCTGGTCCCCACGATGTACCAAAAATCCGGCGCAAACTGCGTCGAGGTGCCAGTGGCGCAGCAGGCCACGCTGGACGCCTACGCCATGGGGGCCGAGGTGGACTACTCCGGATTCGCTCTACTTACCACCGAGATCGAGTAATGGCAGACATCGCAGCCACGCTCGACGGTTCGGACATCGACTTCACGGTGGACCGCGTCATCTCAGGTTTGCCCGAGTACCGGAAAGCCGCGCTGTCTCGCATCTCGAACGAGGTCACGTACCGGAACGGTGATTACGGTATTGACCTCGTGCAGGAGTTGGGGCAGACGGGCGGCGTCGACACCATCGGCATCCGTGCGAGCGCGGCCATCATGAATGACGAGCGCTTCACGTCGGCCACGCTATCCAATTCGTCCACACGGCAGGTGGACGGCGTACAAGAAGTGTCCCTGTCCTTCGATGTCGTCGCGGAGGACGGGACCGAGTTTTCGCTCGACGTGCTCGTCGCAAACGGAGAGGTGGTCTTGGCGCTATGACGTGGGTCGTATTGATTGCAACCGTCACCTCCGCGGAGCTTCAGGCGGCGATGCTTGCTGCGATGTCCGCGGCGGGCCTGCCCACGTCGTCTTGGACCAAGGACGGGTTCTGGCAAAACCTTGTCCAGTGGATTGCGGGCCTGCTTCGCCTCGCGTACGCCATCCTCCGTGACATCGCGCTTGGCTCCTTCCTGTCCACCGCCACGGGGCAGGGCTTGACCGAGCTCGCGGAGGGCACCTACGGCACGCCGCGGCGGACGAAAACCTTCGCCACCGGCTCGCTGATCCTCCGGAACGAATCGGGCCTGCCGCTGGATGAGGTGGCCGAGTCGATCTCCTTCGAGCTGAAAGCCGACACGACGGTCACGTACCGGAACACGGGCGCCGTTTTCATCACGAACAACGACCAGACCGAGATCGAGATCACGTGCGACGTCGCGGGCACGGTTGGCAATGCCGCCGCGGGCTCTGGGGCAGGCGCCACGGTCGCGCTCGTGTCCGCGCTGCCCGGCGTGTCGATCGTGTCGAATGGCGCCATCATTGGGCAGGATGAGCAGGAAGACGAGCCGCTCCGTGTGCTCGCCTCGAAGCAGGCCGCGGTGGCATCGGCGGGACACGGCAACAAGTACGAATGGCTCGCGCTGAACGTGAACACGGACGGCACGATTGCAGAGGCGAACGACGGGAAGACGCGTACGAATATCAACCGGGCCAAGATCGTATTCGAGGATGACCAGGGGCGCGTGTTCGTCACCCTCGCGTCTCCGTCGGGATCGGTCGATTCGGCGGAGTACGTCACGACCGTCACCGTGCTCGAACAATCCGGCCTCGCGAACCCGGGCATCCTGATCGACGTGAACGCCGCGCCGGTGACGGTGAACGTGGTTGCCGATGTCGTGATGCGCAAGGGTTCGTCCACGGATGGTGTCGAGGACGAGATCGCGGCGCAGCTCGAAGCCTACTTCCCGGACACCTCGATTGGCGGCGACGACGGATTCCTGACGCTGGAGGAGCTGGAATTGGAGATCGGCCGCGCGAACCGACGCATTGTCGAGGCCACGGTCACGACGCCCGCGGGTGACGTCGCGCTCGCCGACAACCAGGTGGCCGCGCTCGGAACGCTCACCCTCAACATCACGGTGCAGGCATGACGGACCTCACGTTTCAGCGTGACGATCTGCTCGTACCGCCGGGTACGTTGAAGGCATGGCAGGGTCCCCAGGCGCTCGCTTTCCGCTCGGTCATCGCGAACGAATTCGACAACCTCGCGATGACCGCGGAACTCACCGGCAAGGCCCGTTCGCCGCTGCTTTGCGATGCGTCTGTCCTGCCGTACCACGGGCGCGACCGTCGCATCTTCCGCTACTCGACGGAGAGCCTGCCCAGCTACCGGAAGCGCCTCGCGAAGTGGCGGCAGATCTGGGGCAGCGCAGGCCGCGCCTGGGGCATCATGCGGCAATTGCGCATCTTCCTCTCGCCCTACGGCCGCCCGCAGATTCGGCTGGTCTCGACCTCGGGTGATGGCGCGGAGTCGCAATGGTTCACCCTCGCGCCCGGGAACGGCGTGCGCGACTACTTCGAGCTGGGCAGCATCGATCCTGAGTTCACGCGGCACCTCGAAGCGCCTGGGAACTGGATCTGGGACGCGGGCGCGACGGCTGGCAAGTGGTCGCGCTATTGGGTGCTGATTTACACGAGCGGCCTGGCCGACCTCCTGCCCGTGGCAACGTGGGACGGCGCGGACGAATGGGACGGCGGCGCCATCTGGGATGGCTACTTCGCCGCGGACATGCTGCGCGACCTCGCCCAGCTCTGCATCGATTGGAGCACGCCGCAAAGCAAGCTCGGCGGGCTGTTCCTCGTGCACGACGACGACGCCTTCGACCCGACGGGCTCCGGCGCGGGCCATCCCGATGGCACCTGGAACCTGCTCGTGGATCCGACCACGGGCGCCCCCATTCGACGCACGGGCGTCACCTATTCGATCACGAGGGTTTGACCATGGCACTCGACACGACCGCGCTTACCGAGACCTCGGCTTTCACGGCGAACGTCTACCCGCCGCTCTCGAATACCACCGTTGTAGCCGCGGACGTTGCCGCGGGCGAGCAGGCGCTAGCCAACCGCACGCTGTTCCTGAACGACACAAAATTCGACAAGGCCGGCGGCACCATCACGGGCCAGACCATTATCGAGGACTCGTTCACACTGAGCGGCGCGAGCGCAAACATCGTATGGCGCACGCAGTCAATCACGAATTCGTCTACCGCCGAGACGCTCACGGTGGAGAATGACGTTTGGTACGTTCAGTCCCCAACGAACAGCGGCACCATCGTTTACACGCTGAAGAGCACAGGGCCAGCGCCGCCCGCCAATACTGTGCTTCAGTTGCTCATCTTTGGCGCTGGCATCGGAACGGCCATCGAGGTGCAGCGGGAGGGCGGCGCTGTCATTGTGGAGCACTCCGGCGGTCCGTCGGCGACATGGGCCGCGTTTCAATTCATCTTCCTGGGCGGTTCCTGGAGGCTAATGAGCGTATCTGCCCAAGACCTCGCGACGTCGGTAACCTACGGCGCACCGTGACACGTCCCGCCGCCGCACGCCCCTAGCTGCCCCTCGCTCGTTTCGCACGCGGTGCCATTCGGCATGGGGGCGAGAGCGCAGGCGCCGACCTGGCAGAAGGCCACCATGCACGGCGGCGCGTCGCACGTCTTGCAGTAGTCGGTTGTGCACACACCAGCTTCGCATGTCCCGACGACGTCTGGCAGAATGGTCGGCTGGCACTGCGCCCCATCCGCGACCGGCGCGGCCATGCACGCGCCTTCCACGCAGGCTGGCACCATGCACGGCGGCACGTAGCAGTCGTCAGCCGTGACGCATTCCGGCGTCATCGGCAATGGCTCGACGGCGGCGTCGGTGTCCACGGGCGGATCGAAGTCGGTGCGCTCGATTGGCTCGGAGTCGCACGCGGTCAAGGCAATGGTGAGCAGCGTGGCGAGAATTCGGCGCGAAAGCATGGCGAAGCTCCTTTCCAGCGCGTACACGATTCACTTGTAAAACGTGCAGGCGGAGACCTTCGACGGATCACAGCAGCAAAACCGATCCGGGTAGGTCGTACCGTCGTAGGCCGGGGCGCAAGAGTCCTCCGGCGGAGTCTCATCGCACGCGAAAGGCACGCCGAACGCCTCGCCGTATTGCTGCGCGCACCACGTGTAGCTCGTCGGATAGACGTCTCGCGAAAGCGCAAAGCATGTGCCGTCAGGGTGCGGCAGACCGTCGTCGACGACGGGCGCGGCCGGCGACACGTGCGACGGATCTACGTCGTCCCCACAGGCGACCATGAGCACGGCGAACAGCGAGACGACGGCGAACTTGATCGAAGGCATGGCGAAGCTCCTCCCGCCGCGATGCGCGGCAGGTCAGAAGGTTGCACAGACGGCAGCGTAATCGCGAGTCGGGGTGAGCCCGCTCGCAAGGTCAGAACGTGCCGTAGCGACACCAGGAAGTTATAACAGGAAGTACGGCGCGTCCAGAGACGTCACGAGAGGGCAGCGACGTTGGCCCAGGCCGCCGCGGCCTCCGGCGAGTCCTCGCCGTGCTCGGCGCACGCTGCCCGCCACGCCTCGTAGGCCTGCTCCAACCGCTCGCGCTTGGACGGCGCGCGGCTCGCGGCGGCCCTAGGTGCCACGCAGGCGGCGTCGCGCGAGTAGTAGGATAGGCCGTAGTCACCGTGCGTTTTCGGCATCTGGCGGACGTCGCGATCGAGGCGCACCACGTGGAAGTGGTCGATGATCGCGCTTTGGTCGACCGTCTCATGCATGGCCTGCGCGAGGTCCCAGCGGCTCATGGGCAGCTCTCCCGAGCGGTGCGCCGCGAGGAGCGTCGGGGCGATGCTGGCGAGCGACACGCCAAGCTCACGCGCCACCTCGGCCACGAACACCTTGTTCCCGATGCCCTCGCACTTCGCCGCCGCCGCCCTGATGTCCTGCACCGTGTTCATGTCTCGACCTCGGCCCCATGCTTAGCACAGGACTACGGCCGGAGTCCAGAGGAGAGTTGAGGGGCCCGGTCGATTTCCTGCGAGCCCTGGATCAGCCGTCGGAAACGGGCCAGCGCGCCGCCCGCGCCGCCTCGATCGTCGCCCCGCCCCGCGCCGCCCGCCCGGCCTTGACCTCGCCGAGCACGGCGCAGACCTCCTCGGCAAGCCCCGGCACGAGGCCCCGCGCGTCGAGGCGAAGGAGGGCCTCCACGACCGCCGAGCGGTTCCCTTTCGCCAGCTCCCCGCCTCGCCGGTTCGCATGGGCCAGCGAGTCGAGCGAGATCGTGACCTTCGTATCCACGCGTGCAGGCATCCGGCCAAGGTGCCACAGAACGGCGCCCACTGTCCAGACGGAACCGCGCATGCTGCGACGCGGCGAACTTGTAAGCAGCGCTTACACGTTGGACGGGTTACGGTGACGGCGGCGGGCGCGCGAGTTTTTCGCTTGACTTTCTCGTGGACATCAAAGGTGCGTCCGTGCCATGGTGACCTCGCTCGTCGGCGGCAGAAGCGCGGCGACCAGGGCACCTCCCGCGACCCTCCCAGCGGCCTCCCCCTGTTCGTCGCGCTCCTCCTGCTGACGAGGGAGGAAACTATCACCATGGGCATGGTCAAGAGCATCGTCATCGTCACCGGGGCAAACGAGGCCAACGAGCCCGTCACCGTCGTCGGGGAGGCCCTACAAAACCTCCACTTCAAGCCGGGCCAGTTCGTGCCCGTTGTCGAGCCCAACCCGGCCGGCGGTTCGCAGCGTACGCTCGTTCAGCTTCACCCCGGCTTCGTGGCGGGCGTCGAGGAAGTCGTGGATAAGGTCAAGGATCTGGAAACGACCACGGACAACCTCGACACGCGGGTCAACAACCTCGAAGTCGCGTACCAGTACGCGGTGGCTGGTGGCCGGTGGTCGATCCCGCCTGTCCAGCTGCCGTTTTTGGACGGCGAAAGCTTCGCTGCCAGCCTGGGCGAGCTCGTCCGCGTCGACATACAGAATTTGGGAGGCGCCGATACCTTCACGGTCATCCTGCCCGAGGTGGTCGGCGCTGACCTTGGGCGGCGGATTTGCGTCGCGGAGGTCTGGGGCGTGGTGGTTGGTGGCGGCGGGCCGTACCTCGCGGTCCAGACGACGGCGGGGCAGCAGATCGATTTCAACATTTCGCTGCCGTACCAACTCACGGGCTCGCGTCCCCGGGTCACGTTCGTCGTGGCGCTGATCTCGGGACCGAACGTCTACGGCTGGACCATCGAATCCGCGGCCTGAGCGAACGGAGCGCACCATGCAGACGATCGAGGTCGACTCCTACGTACCGACGCGCACGCCCGTACAGGGCAGCAAGGCCCTCAGTACGACCGCGGTGAACCTCGGCGCGGCCGGGAACATCACCGCAAAGTCGGATACCGGATGGGAGCTTTGGTGCGCGGTCGCGTGGCTCGTCGGGGACTCCACGGGGCAGCTCCGGACCGTGGCCGCGAACGAGGCGTTCTACGTCCCATCGTGCAGCCTTGCCGGCTGGTACGCGAAGGTCGCCAGCGGGACGCCTACCCTCGTCGCCACGGGCGCGCGCAAGGTCTCGTGATCGGCGCGTGCTTCCGCGGCTCGCGTGGGATACCTGGTGCCGATGGGAAGGCGTCCGCGCCGACGTTCGCGACCCCAGGCGCCGCGCCGGCCGATTCGACATGAGCCGCCCGAACCGCCTCTTTGACGCCGCGCGCGGATGGCTCGTCGTGCTCTTCCTTCTCGCGCTGCCGTCCCTCGGCTTCGCCACGTGCCAAGCCGCAACCACACCCCAAGGATTTGCGCCATGACCCTCGACATCAACGGGGACCCTCGCGTGTGGAGCGAGGCCGCCTCCAACCTCTCTTCCGCCGCGCTCGTCGTTGTGACGATGGTCGTGGTCCTGTCCTTCGTCCTGCTCCTTTGGCGAGGGTCCGAAAAGCTTGGCATCCCCGGGGCTGGCGTCGAGATCCGGCTTGCCAGGGAAGCGCTGATGAAGGACCGGGAGGAAGAGCTCGCCGAGCGCAAGAAGGAGCGCGAGCTTTTTGCGGCGCACTTCAAGGAAGCGGCCGAAAGCGACAAGCGCCTGCGTCGGGACTTCCGATCCGTGATGACCTGGATCGCAACCACGCTCGGACGCGAACCGCCCGAGCTCGAACCGCCCGAGGACTCCGACCCATCGATCGCGCCGCCACCGCTCGCCAAAGGACGCGGCGCATCGTCACCCGACCTCGCGCCGCTCTCCGCGCCAGCCTCGCGACGAGGGCAAGGATCAGTAGCAGCACGCCGAGCGTGATCCCGCCAGCGACCGCGCACAGTACGTACCCCCACGCAGGATGCACGAGGCACGTGTACCACGTGCAAGCCGCGCTTGTCCTGTGCTAACGTCGCGGGCATGCAAGACCGACCGAAAACGCCGGGACAGGTGGCCTTCGAGGCCTACAACAACCACGGGCCGAACGCGGGCAGGACCTACGATGGAAAGCCGATCCCGCCGTGGTCCGAGCTCGCAGAGCACACGCGGGAGCGGTGGGAGGTCGCAGCGGCCGCGGCTCGTGCCATCGGCATCGGCGACCCGCCCCCGCCGCCTCCCCCACCCCTGCCAGCGGCACCGGTCACGAGCGGCTGACGTCCTCGTCGCCCGTCCACGTGGGCCTCCGATGCGGGTCCAGGACCTCCTTCTCCAGTCTCGCGGCGTGCCGGTCGAGCGGCGCAATCACGAGCCAATGCGCCACGAGCAGGAACACCATCCCGCCAACGCATCCGCACCCGATGTACATGCACAGGACGTCCCACGCGGGCAACCATTCGATCATGACTTCCTCCACGACGCGCGGGCCATGTCCACGTTGCTGTACTTTGCCTTGTACCATCGACGCGCATACCGCGGGTGTACGCCCTCGTGGATGACCGCGCAGGTCGCAAACAGCCCCCGCGGGATCGTCCGTCCTTTCACGCGCCGCACCAGTAGCCCGCTCCCATCTTTCGCCCATCCCATCACAACTTCCTCCTCGGCCACACGCTCACGGCGCACATGGCCAGCAATACGCCTACCTGGAAAAACGGCTGCGGCCCCCATTGGCCAGCGCCGCGGTGAATCAGGAGCGCGGTCAGATCCACGCCCATCGAGGCCACGAGCAGCGCCCCAAGTATCGGCGCACGCGCCGTTGGCTCGTCGTATGCGGCCCACCGATTCGTCTCCAGGACCCCCGCGATGCCAGTCATAGCGGACACGGCCCGCAGAGGTTCAAGATGGCCAGCGGCCCACGCGTCAGGGTATGCCCAACGAAGGCCCCGGTACGCTAGCCACGTGGCCAGCGCGAACCACAACGCGCCCGACACGAGGCGAGACCAGCGCCACGTCAGCAGCGCGGCGGGGAGGAGAAGGGCGAGGGCAAGGTGAGCAATCACGAGGGCGCCCCCTGTAGCACGGCGCGCGCGACGTCCACAGCCTTCGCAAAGCAGGTATCCGGTTCGCACGGGGCGGCGTCGGGCTGCTCGCATTCGTCCGCGTCGCCACTCGGGCACGCCCCGCCACCACAATACCGGTGCGGGCACTCACTCCCTTCCCCGTGGCCGTCATACGCCAGAAGCGGCGAAACGGCTTTGGAGACCCGTGAGAGCTTCGCCTCCAACTCCGCCACCCTCGTCCGCAGCGCGCCGAGGACGGGGGAGAGGCGGGAGCGGCACAAGCCGATCACGGTGGCGGACACTCCTCTCGCACCTTCCATGTAAAAGCCGTCACGCTGGCGCAAAGCCTCGCGCCCATCGTCGGGCGTCGGCCACGCCTCCTCTCCCATCTCGGCGAGGGCGGTAAGAATGGCGCGGATGCCAGCGCGCGTGCAGACGTTGTGGTCGTCCGAGTCGCACTCGTTGAACCCTGTTCGATACGCCTCGCGCAGTTTCTCCACCACGTCCGCGCTGGGCTCGGGGCGGGCTTCGAGTTCGGCGATGCGGGCGCGGGCGTCCACAAGCGCGCGCTGGGTGTCGCTCAACGCCCGCTTGTATTTTGCTCGGTCATTCTGCACGGCGGCTAGGTCTGCCTCCGCCCGTTCTGCGCGCTGGCGGAGGGCGTCGACCTCGTCGAAACGCTTGTTTGCGATGTCGATCGAGCGAGTTGCCATCCCGCGCGCCTCGTCCCGCTCCTGCGTGAGGCGGGCGAAGTGGGACGCGAAGAGGGCGAGGACAGCCGGCGCGCAGCCGCGCTCTTGTTCCCCCCACGATGCCTTGTGATCGATCGCGACGCGCCACGCTCGACCGACTTCCTCCACGCTCGGCATCTCCTTCCCCGCCTGCCGCATGGCGGTGTAGGTCGCGAGCATCTCCCGCACCTGCTGCTCGAAGGGCGCGTCGGGTGCGCCGTGGTCGCGAAGCTGGCGGGCGAGTTCGTCGAGCGTGCTCTTGCAGCCGATGTGGACGGGGTCCTCGTCATCGAGGCTGATGCTCACATCGTGGCGGACTCCCTGGTCCACCAGCGCGATGAGGTCCAACTTGAACGGTTCGGTTGACATGCCGCCCATCCTACACGGCCAGCGTTTCCTGTCAAGATACACTTTCCGTTTGACATGCGTTTCCTGGTCGGATACAACCTAGACCCATGAACGACATCGAGCGCCGCATCGCAACCCTGCACGTCGACATCAAGCGTGCCGAGGACAAGCTCGCCGCCACGCCGGACGGTGCCGGCGCGGCGATCGCCCTCGTGTGGTTGAAGCGCGACCGTGCCGAGCTTGCCGCCCTGCTCGCGAAGGTGGCGTCGTGAAGCAGAAGCGCAGCAGGTTCCCGCGGCATAGGTGGATCCGTGTCGGCAAGCGTGTGCAAACGCGCGATGGCCACACGGCATACATCGAGGCCGTCGACGTCAACGGTGTGCGTGTCAGTAACGCTGGGTGGTCGTGCACGTGGCACTGGCCCGTGGTGTTCCGCGAACGCGCTGGCATGGGCCCGCTCGTCAACATCTGGAGGCCGGCGTGACCATCGACCCCTCGAACCCCGCGCACGCCCACCGCAACGCGGTGACGTGCGCGCTAGTCCGCGATTGCCCGCATGCGTCGAAGCACGACAGGCATCTGAAGCCGGCGGGCCCATCGCCACACCGCGTGGCCGTGGAAGCGCTACACGACTCCGCCCTCTCCGCCTCGCTGCTGCGCGCGCTGCTGGAGGGGTGTGGGGTGCGCACGTGGCGGTATGACGATAAGCCCACTGATTACCCGTGCGTGTACGTCGGCGTGCACGACGAGGACGGCGTCATGGTTGACGCGTATCTTGATGAGTCGACGCATGTGTCAATCGGAGCAGGCCGAGCACCAGCCATCATTGCCGCGCTCCTCGCATGCGCGGACGCGGCTGGCGCCCTCGCGGCGCTGAGGGAGGCGGGGCGCTGATGCAAGAGCGGATGACCTTCGCGGCTTTGCTGAGCCAAGCCATGGGCGCGGCGAACCTCACGCGGGCGGAACTGGCGAAACGATCGCACGTGCGACGCGCGGCCGTACACAAGTGGCTTTCGGGCGTGCAGGACGGTGACCAGCGCAAAGCCGTGCTCCCCTCGCCGCCCGTGCTCGCCCGCATCCTGGACGCCATGCCTGAAGATGCGCGCCCCCGCCTCCGCGACGCCTACCTCCGCGCGAAACACCTCGCCTGAACAATCGACCGACTCGCCGTAGATTGTTGTTGCACGTGTCGACACGTGGTGATAGTGTCTGGTCATCGGTTGGCGGCGAGGGGCCGCGGAGGATGAGGTGATGGCGACGATTCGTACGGTTCCCAGGACACAGAGCGCGGAGTACGCAGCCGGTTCGACGCGAAAGGGATTTTTCGAGTACACCGTTCACGGGTACGAGGAGACGGGGTCGAGCCGACAGACCTTCGAGCTTCGCGGGCGCGGCGAGTCGCGGGACGAAGCGATCAAGGCGGCATGGGCCGCAGCGCGGGCGTGGGTGGGCCAGCTTGGCCCCTTGGTGCGGACCGACAAGCACCTCCGGTCTGAGGCGGCCTGAAACCTCGCCGCTCCGGCCCGCACCCCGCAAGGGTCGGGCCTTTCGGCGTCAGGAGGATACGACGATGCCCAATCTGTTCAACGTGATGAATGGCAAGCGGATCGAGCCCTGCCCCGAGACGTCTCGGTCCGTGGGCGCGGCGCTGAAGGTCGCGCCGGTCCGGCCTCTGGCCGCCGCCACCTTCGAGAAGATCTCGGCCCGCGTCGGCATCGTCGAGATCGACTACCCCGGCGCGGCCATCTTTTCGTGCTTCCGGGTCGAGATCGGGTGGGGCGCCGACTTGGCCAGCCTCCTGCCCTGCGCTCGTCGCTTGGCCGCTGCTCGCACTGCCCAGCATGGTTACGACCTTGGGAGCTTTGCTGCCTGACCCTCACCCCTCACTGCCTCGCCGGAACCCGGGTAACGCTGGGGCCGGCTTTCGGCGTCAGGAGACTACATGAAGCTCTGCTACTTTATCGTGATCGTGGACCCGGGCGACGATCCCATGGGCATCGCGGCTCACGGCGCCGCCGAGATCCGCGCGCAGCTTGGGGACGTTGCCCTCTGCGCGCCCACCACGAAAGCGGCGCTCCTCCGCGCCGGCTGGGACGAAGACACGATCCTCGTGGCGGGTGAGCACCTGATCGCCGCGGAGGTGCCCTGATGCCCCGCGCCCCTACGACCACCACCCGCATCGACAAGGCCGCCGACGACAAGCTCATTGCCGTGGCCAAGCGCCTGGGGGTCAGCAAGGCGTCCCTGCTCGCCGGGTTCGCCGCGTGGGCGGAGAGCTCCCGGATGCCGTCGGGAAAGACGCCGGTGGACCTGCACAAGGCCATCGCGGATGCCGACCGTGACGCCGTCAAGCGACAAGCCGACGGCGCCTACCGCGGCAGTCTCGCCCGCGGCGCCCAGATCACGGCCAACGGTGGGCCGAGGCAAAACCGACAGTCTGCGCGCTAGATGTTCGTGCGGACGGCATCTGTAGAAGTAGGCGCCTCTTTCCGGCTTCGGCCGGCCCCATTGCCCGCCACGTTGGCGGGACGGAGACACGACCAATGAAGTACGCGACGAAAGAGCCGATTGGTGGACAGCGGGTGAGCCTCGGGCGGGTGGTGCTGGTGTGCCGCCTGAAAGGCGAGGACACGAGCATCGAGCCCGCGATGGTCATCCGGATTCACGAGGACGAGCGCGTCGACGTGCGCTCGATGGCGGACATGCAAGAGGTGTTCGCGTTCCGTTTCGCCCACGTCGGCCACGAGGACGACCTCGTGTTCATGCAAGCTGGCCAGTGGTGCTGGCCTCCGCGAGCTGCCTAGCCAAAGTCCCTCCACTCCCCCGGCGCTTCCACCCCTGGGATCCCCACCCTCGCGCCCACCTCCTGCGCCCACGCCCGTTGCCGGTAGCTGAGGGCGCGGAACCTCCCTTCCCTCATGTCCGCCAGCATCCTCCCGAACGCCTCCCGCTCGCGTGGGTAGAGGCTGGGGCCGCCGTCGCATCGCCAGGCTACCGCCTCCAGGGCTTCGAGTAGCCACAGGTCGGAGTTGGTGTTCGCGGGCGTGGCTGGGCGCAAGGACGACACGCCGAACGCTCGTGATGGCGCCAGCGGCCTCCCCACGGGCATCGCCGGGGGAGGTGACACCCGGGCGAGCTCCGCCAGCTCCCGCGAGGCGTAAACCTCCCCGCTCGCCAACCGCCTGAGGATCACGTGGCCTCCAGTGCAGCAACGAGCCACCGTGGCGGCGACGCGTAGAAGTCGCACCGCAGCGGCTCTAGCGGCGGGTCGTCCGCGGTGTGCCTCCGGTACTGGATGCGGAAGCAGCACTCGTACGGCGTGTCGGTCCCCCCGTCAAACCCGCCTTCGGTCGGATTCCCGCACGTCGGACAGTATTCCACCTCTCCCATCCTCCTTCGCGCGCGATCTAGACCTTCAAGTAGTCTCTCTTCTCAGAGAGAGCCCATTCGCTCCAGCCCCTCGCTGCCCCTCCCACCGAAGCATCTATCTAGACAAGAATCGGA
>Ga0247823_10000500_pt1 | contig 33344 bp, 25 predicted proteins | sample 13C_PalmiticAcid_2_FD_192426 | JGI IMG/M metagenome (GOLD analysis project Ga0247823, IMG submission 192426) | Soil microbial communities from agricultural site in Penn Yan, New York, United States - 13C_PalmiticAcid_Day30 | ecosystem: Environmental > Terrestrial > Soil > Agricultural land...
GAGCGCTTCGTGCTGATGGTGCGGTCGTACGGCTCCAATCACGGTCCCGCGGAGGAACTCGTCGCGGCGATCCGCGACTGGGACGACCGCGGCCGACGGGGAGACGAGCATCTCCGGGTCGCGGTCTGGCCGGCCGGATCCGAGCCCGAGGTCGACGAGACCGACCTCGTCATCCGGAAGCCTGCCTCGATCATCGTCGTGTCGAGGAAGGGCGCACGACCGTAACCTGTTGATACGATCCGCGGCAGCCGAAGCCGCCGTATCTCTGCGAGCAACTCCCGGGCTCGCACATGCGGGCAGCCATGCTCGCAACCGCGGGCAGCATCCATGCTCGCAACCGCGAGCAGCATTCATGCTCGCAACCGCGAGCAGCCCACTGGCTCGCCGATGAACAGACTTCTTCCTTTCAGCGCCGCACTCGTTCCCTTCATCGTCACACTCGGCCTCGCGCAGGAGCCCGAGCGCCGGGGCGCGATCGAGGGCCGCGTCTTCGATCGCGCGACCGAGCAGCCGGTCATCGGCGCCAGCGTCGAGGTCGTCGGCACGCGGTTCGGCGCGGTCACGCGCACCGGGGGCGCCTTCACGTTGTCACTGCCCGCGGGCACGTACTCGCTCCGGATCTCTTCGATCGGCTATGAGCCGAGCGTGCGCACCGACATCGTCGTTACCCCGGTGCGCCCGGTGAGCGTCGAGGTCGACCTCGTCGAGCGCGCCGTCGAGACCGGCGAGGTCGTCGTCAGGCCCGACTACTTCGCCGACCGCACCGCGACCGCCACCAGCACGCGCGAGCTCGGCAACGAGGAGATCCGCCGGCTTCCCGGTGGATTCGAGGACGTCGTCCGCGCGATCTCGGCGCTGCCCGGCGTCGCCCAGGTCTCCAATGCCCGCAACGATCTGCTCGTGCGCGGCGGGGGACCGTCGGAGAATCTCTACCTCATCGACGGCGTCGAGGTCCCGAACATCAACCACTTCGGAACACAGGGCTCGGGCGGCGGTCCGCTGTCGTACATCAACCTCGATTTCGTTGACGACATCAGCTTCTCGACGGGAGGCTTCCCGGCGCCGTACGGCGACCGCGCCTCGAGCGTGCTCGACATCGACCTGCGCGACGGCCGCAGCGATCGCTTCGGCGGGAAGGCGACGCTCTCGGCGACACAGTTCGGCATCAACGTCGAGGGTCCGCTCGGCGAGGACGCCGAGATCCTCGGATCCGCCCGCCGCAGCTACCTCGATCTGATCTTTCGGGCCGCCGGCCTATCGTTCGTTCCGGAGTACTGGGACTTCCTCACGAAGGTCTCCTGGAGGCCGTCGCAGACCGATCGCGTCTCGCTGATGTCCATCGGCGCGATCGACCGCGTGCGCACGTTCAACCGCGACGCCGAGGAGCGCTTCAAGAACTCGCGGATCCTCGACAACTCACAGGACCAGATCATCGGCGGCGTCAACTGGCGGCACCTGTTCGGAAGCGGCTATCTCTCGACGACGCTCGGCGTGACGTCGGTCGACTACCGATTCCGCCAGACCGACTCGCTGCTGCAGCCGGTCTTCGCGAACATCGCGAGCGAGCGCGAGCTCAGCGCCCGCTTCGACGCGTCGGTCGCCCTCGATCCCTCGACCGAGGTCAGCGCCGGCGTACAGGGCCGCGGCATCGACTTCGCAGCGGAGATCTTCATGCAGCGCATGGGCGAGACATTCGACGTCGCTCCGGAGGACCGCTTCTACAAGGCCGGCGCCTACGCCCAGGTCGTCCACCGCTTCGGCGACGCGGCGACCGCGACGCTCGGCGCGCGGGCGGACTACTTCTCGGGCATCGAGACGACGGTCGTTCCCTCGATCAGGGGATCGTTCTCGGTGCGCCTCGACGAGCTCTCGCGCGCGACGCTGGCCCTCGGCCGTTATCACCAGGCGCCGTCGTACGTGTGGCTCGTCGGCGACCCGGCCAACCGTGCGCTCGAGCAGATCCGCGCCGACGTTGCGGTCGTGGGCATCGATCGCTTGATCGAGGACGATCTGCGCGTAAGCCTCGAGGGCTACTACAAGCGCTACGACGATTATCCCACGGCCGTCGACCGGCCGTACCTGGTGCTCGCCAACGTCGGCGCCGACTTCGGAGGCGCGGAGGAGGGCTTCGCCTCGTTCGGCCTCGAGCCGCTGTCGAGCGAGGGCTCCGGACGCGCGTACGGTGCCGAGCTCGTGCTGCAGAAGAAGCTCTCGGAGACCGCATGGTTCGGCACGGCGAGCCTCTCCTACGGCCACTCGCTGTTCACCGCGGCCGACGGTGTCGAGCGTCCCGGCCGCTTCGACCAGCGCGTGATCGCCAACATCAGCGGCGGATATCGCTTCGACGATCACTGGGAGCTCGGCGTGCGCTTCCGCTTCTCGACGGGTCGCCCCTACTCGCCGATCGACTCGACGGGCGACGCGACATTCGGCTACCAGCGCACCGCGGAGTACAACTCGCTGCGCCTCGGTCCATCGCACGCGCTCGACCTGCGGCTCGACCGGCGCTGGCCGCTCGGCTCGATCAACCTGATCACGTACATCGACATCCAGAACATCTACGACCGCCGCAACCCCGAGGCGCCGCGATGGAATCCCCGACTGCGGGCCGCGGAGTCGCCGGAGGCCGCGATCGGCATCCTGCCGTCGATCGGCGTGTCGGCGGAGTTCTAAGGAGCCCGGCCGGCGATTCCCACACGCAGGAGCCGCCGTATCTTCCGCGATGCGAATTCTGATTCTCGGCGCCGGCCTGATGGGACCGGCTGCCGCCTACAATGCCCTGCTCGATGACGGCGTCAGCCGCGTCACCCTCGCCGACCGCGATCCACTGCAGCTCGAGTCCGCGCGCGCCCATCTCGAGCGCGTCACGGATGTCACGCGCCTTCATACGGTGCTGCTCGAGCTCTCCAATCGCGACGAGACGGTCGCGCTCATTCGCGATCACGACGTCGCCCTCGGCGCGCTGCCGTGGTCGGCGAGCATGCTCGCGCTCGATGCCGCGCTCGACGCGCGCACGCCATTCGTCGACCTGGCGATTCCCGCCGACGACGACATCCCGCATCTGCGGGCGAGGGCCGATGAGACCTCGACGCTGGTGGTGCTCGGCGCCGGGCTCGAGACCGGTCTGACCGAGATCTGGGCGCGGCACCTGGCCATCGGTCTCGACGAGATCTCCGAGCTGCACATCAAGGTCGGCGGCGTTCCCGAGGTGCCGAGCGGACCGCTCGGCTACCGCATCGTCTTCGGCGGGCGCGAGATGCCTCTGCGCGAGGCCGACGCCCTCGTCGTGCACGAGTGCCGTCCGCAGCTCGCCGCGCGCTACTCCGAGGCCGAAGTGGTCGACTTCCCGGGCATCGGCCGCCTCGAGGCATGGCACGAGGGCGTGCTGCCGTGGATCCTCGATCTGCCGGAGTTCACCGCCCTGCATGCCGCATCGCAGAAGACGATCCGCTGGCCGGGCTACGCCGAGCGGATCACGATGCTCAAGGAGATGGGGATGCTCTCGACGGTTCCGGTCGACGTCGCCGGCGTGGCGGTCGCGCCGAAGGCGCTGCTCGATGCGGTGCTCTATCCGCACGTGAGACTGCGCGACGGCGAGGGAGACATCACGCTCTTCCGCGTCGACGTCCACGGCACGAAGGATGGTCGCCGCGTGATGCGGCGCGCCGACATGGTCGATCGGATCGATCGCGCCAGGGGATTCACGTCGATGGCGCGGACGACCGCGTTCACCGGCGCGATCGTCGCCCGGATGATCGGCCGCGGGGCGATCACCGCGACGGGCGTCGTCACCAGCGAGCTCGTCGTCGTCGATCAGCTCTTCGAGGAGCTCGTCGTCGAGCTCGCGCGCGAGGGGGTCGTCTTCAACGTGGCCGAGGAGTAGGCGTGGCGCGGTGGGTTCGTATCTTGGGGCACCTCGAACCGTCCCCCAGGCGATTCCCAATCCCTCCGTTCCACCCCTGAGGCCTGCCATGCACCTGGCACTCCGACCGTTTCCGGGACCGCTTCCAGTGGCACTCGCGCTGTCGATGCTCGCATCGATCGCCCACGCCCAATCCGATCGCGCTCTCCCCAGCATCGCCAGCGCCGACTCGGCGTTCACCGCCGTCGTCGACGGCATGCTCTCGCTGGCCGTCGATCCCTCGCGCGGCGCGACCGTCGCCGGCATCACCCTTCAGCGCGACGTCGGTGTGCTGCAGCTCGAGAGCGGGAAGCTGTACTTCTGCCGACCCGTCAACGGCCGCACCGTCGCGGCCGTGTTCGTCGGCACCGGGACGTTCCGGTATCGCCCACCCATCGATGTCGAGCGCGAGCAGTTGCGGCGCTTCTACGGCGTCGAGGAAATGGCCGAGCCGTTCACGTCGCTCGTGATCCTGTTCACCGATCGCACCGAGAGCGAGCTCGCCTCGCGCGCGACGTTCGGGTCAACGACCGTTCCCGATGCCGCGACGACCGCCGTCGAGGAGTTCGTCGCCGCAGTCGCCGATCGCGATCGGCGAGAGCTCGAGCCTTCGTTCGTGCGCGCAATGCTCAACGGTGGCGGGCTCTTCTTCGCTCAGTTCGACGGCCAGAAGAACGGCCGGCTCTACTTCGAGCTCGATCCGTTCGCCGACGAGAAGATCGGCTTCCTCCGCCGCTCGCGGTGGACGCTCGACGACGTCGGCCGCGACGACATCAACCGCCATCACCTGCAGGACGAATACCTCTCGGGCGTCGACGGCGCCGATCCGGTGCACGACCTGACGATCGATCGCTATCGGATCGACACGCGAATCGCGAAGGACCTCACCTTCAGCGCGCGCTACGACATCGACATCACGATGGCTCGCGACAGCGTGCGGTGGACGTACTTCCATCTCACGTCCGATCTCGCTGTCGACTCATTGCGCTGGAGCAGCGGCGAGCCCGCCGAGGTGCGGCGCGCCAGGGGAAGCTCGATCGTCTGGGTGCGCAACACCAAGGCGCTCGCGCGGGGTGAGCGCGCATCGCTCGTGCTCCATACGCACGGCGAGCCGCTCGGCAGGCAGTACAACACCGTCTACCTGAAGACCTCGAGCATGTGGTACCCCAGGCACGACTTCATGCACAAGGCGCCATTCGAGCTCACGTACACGACGCCCGATCAGTTCCTCTTCGCCTCGGCCGGACAGCCCGCCGGCGAACCGGTCGACAACGGCGATGGAACCGTGACCTCGCGCTGGACGCTGCCGGAGCCGTCGCGCAACGTCTCGTTCAACATCGGCTACTTCTACGAGACGAAGGTCACCCCCGACTCGCTGCCGCCGATCGTCGTGCTGCGCGACAAGGAGATGTCCAAGAGCGTCGCGACGCAGGTCGCCTGGGACGTCGAGAACAGCGTTCGATTCTTCCAGCATCTCTACGGTCCGTCGCGGGCGCCGTACTACTCGGCAACGCAGATCCCGTTCGGACACGGAGAGGCCTTCCCCGGACTCATTCACCTGTCGTGGCTCACGTTCGAGGGCGATCTCGCCGACCGGATCGAGCGCGCCTCGGAGATCAAGCGCGAGGGCTTCAACGAGTTCTTCCGCGCCCACGAGGTGGCCCATCAGTGGTGGGGGATCGGCGTCGACTACGCGAGCTACCACGACCAGTGGATCAGCGAGGGATTCGCCTCGTATTCGGGACTGATGTACGTGCAGGCAGTCCTGAAGAACAACGCCATGTTCTTCGACTGGCTCCGGTTCTATCGCCAGGAGATCGTCGACAACCGCAAGTCGCTCTTCGGCAAGGGACAGGAGGCGGGGCCGATCTGGCTCGGCTACCGCACGAACTCGAGCACGACCTCCGGCGACTACAACCTGATCATCTACAAGAAGGGCGCGTGGGTGCTGCACATGCTGCGCGTGCTCATGATCGATCCGAACACGCTGAGCGACGAGAAGTACCGTTCGATGATGCGCGAGTTCTACGCCAGCTACGCGGGCCGTCGCGCCAGCACGCGCGACTTCCAGCGCGTCGCCGAGAAGCACGCGGGAGCGAAGCTCGACTGGTTCTTCCAGCAGTGGATCTTCGGCACCTCGATCCCGACGTATCGCTTCTCGCACGTCGTCCGTGAGACTCCCGATGGCAAGTACCTCCTGAAGTGTCGCGTCGAGGCGAGCGACGTGCCGGCGGACTTCCGCTCCTACCCGATGCTCTCGATCGACTTCGGCGGAGGGCGCGTCAGCCGTGGCCGGCGGCCGGTGCAGGGACCGCGCACCGAGTTCGAGCTGCTGCTGCCGGCGAAACCGGAGAAAGTGATCTTCAACGATTTCGAGTCAGTGCTCTGCAATCTCGAGGAGGCCGACTGGAGCGAGTGATCCGATTCGAGGCGCTACGGCGTCTGGCTCGAGCGGCGCGCAACGGCGCGCGCGGCCTGCTGTTCGCGGTGCGGCACAGCCGCAACCCGTGGCAGGTCGTGCGCGGGCTTCTGCGGCAGGAGGGTGAGGCGGAGATCGTGTTGCGCGACGGCACGACGATCTCCGCACCCGAAGCGCGCACGCTGGTTCCGCTGCTCCTGGAGATCTTCGTCGATCGAGCGTACGATCGCGAGCCGGTCGCCCTCCGTGCCGGCGACGTCGTCGTCGACATCGGCGCGCACGCCGGCACGTTCGCGCTCTATGCGGTCGCGCGCGGCGCCCGACGGGTGATCGCCTACGAGCCGTCGCCGGTCAACGTCGCGCACGCGCGCCGGAACCTCGAGCGCAACGGCGCCCGCGCCGTGGAGCTCGTCGAGGCCGCCGTCGCCGCCGAAGAGGGCACGGCGCTGCTGGGGCTCGCCCGCTACAGCGTCGGCAACGTGCTCATCGGCACGGTCGACGAGCCGACCGAGCGCAGCGTCGAGGTGCGAACCACGACGCTGGCGGGTATCTTTGCCGACCATGGCATCGAGCGTCTCGACTACCTGAAGATCGATTGCGAGGGCTCGGAGGGAGCGCTGTTCGCCGCGGCGCCGGCCGACGTGCTCGAGCGGATCGACCGCATCGCGCTCGAGTACCATGACAACTGGTCCTCGCTCGACCACGAAGCGCTGGCGCGGCTGCTGCGCTCGGCCGGATTCTCGGTGACCACCGAGCCGCACGGCCGATCGCCCTTCGGGATGCTCCGCGCATGGAGGACCTGACGCCGCCGCCGAGGCGGTGATCGACGCGACAACACTCACCATCCGACTGCAAACCGACTGTGCCAACGCCGACGACGGAGATCTGGACCGTGCTGAGGATGATCAACTGGGGAAGCGACTACTTCGCGAAGAAGGGGGTCGACTCGCCCAGGTTGACGATCGAGCTGATCCTCGCGCACGTGCTCGGTCTCAAACGCTTCGATCTCTATCTGAAGTTCGATCGTCCGCTGCGCGACGCCGAGCTCGACGAGCTGCGCGAGAAGATCCGCCGCCGGGCGGCGCGCGAGCCGCTGCAGTACATCCTCGGCGAGGCGCACTTTCACGGACGCGTCTTCGAGGTCGATCGCGCGGTGCTCATTCCGCGGCCGGAGACGGAGCTGCTGGTCGAGGAGGTGCTGCGGCGCGTGCATGCGCTGCGGTGCCTCGACGTCGGCACCGGCAGCGGCTGCATCGGCGTGACGATCGCGCTCGAGCGTCCGGACACGGAGGTCGTCGCGATCGACGTCTCGGACGAGGCGCTCGCGGTCGCCCGGCGCAACGCCGAGCGCCTCGGCGCGCGCGCGATGACCTTCGAGCGCTGCGACTTTCTGGACGACGAGGCGGTGCGCGCGCTCGGCTCGTTCGATCTGGTCGTGAGCAATCCGCCGTACGTCGCGGCGGCCGAGATGGCGGCGCTCGAGCCGGAGGTCCGCGACCACGAGCCGCACACGGCATTGACCGATCACGGCGACGGACTGGCGTTCTATCGCCGCTTCATCGACGCGTCCCCGACCCTTTTGCGCGCCGACGGCCACCTGTTCCTCGAGATCGGTTACGGCCAGTCCGGGGCGCTCGACGCGATGTTCCGCGCCGCCGGGTTCGAGGTGGACATTCTGAGCGATCTCGACCGCGTTCCGAGGATTCTGTGGGCGCGTCGCACCTAGGCGGGCCGGCGGCCGGCGCGTTGTTTCGATTCGACATGTAACTCGTTCGCGGGAGCCGGTTAGTTTTCTACGACCCCGTCTCAGCAGACTTCTCCGCACCCGATCCCGCGACGCAGCATCGATCACCGGACGCCCACGCGGGCGATTCCGCAGGGGAACGACCGTTTCGGAGGGATCGTGAAGGCAGTGGTTCAGCGGGCCCGAGCGGCATCGGTGGCGGTTGACGGCCGGACGATCGGCGCGATCGAACGGGGTCTCGTCGTCCTGCTCGGCGTCGGCCACGACGACGACGACGCGCACGCGACGATGCTCGCACGCAAGGTCGCGCAGCTCCGGGTGTTTCCCGACGAGGCGGGCGTTCCGAATCTCTCGCTCATTGACACCGGCCACGGCGCACTGGTCATCAGCCAGTTCACGCTGCTGGCCGACACGCGCAAGGGCAACCGACCGAGTTACGTCGGCGCGGCCGCGCCCGAGCTGGCCGAGCGCCTTTACGAGCGCTTCGTTGGAGAGCTCCGCGGGCACCTGGGCGACGAGAGGGTGGCGACGGGGCGTTTCGGCGCGATGATGGATGTCGCTTTCGTGAACGAGGGACCCTTCACGCTGCTGCTCGAGTCGAAGGCATGAGGATCCATCCCCACATGGCGATGCTCGCCGCTCTGATCGTGCTGGCGCCGGCCACGGCCGGGTCGCGGACCGTGCGAACGGCGCACTTCGTGATCTCCCATCCCGATCGCGAATCGGCCGGCGGACTCGCCGAGGCGCTCGAGGCTGCCTATGGCACGGTGCGCAGCGCCGGACTGAAGCTCCCCGCGCAGATCGCGGTCCGGGTGCACGCGACGACGACCGAGTTCGCCGCACGCTCCGGCGCCGGGCGGATGCACCTGGCGGGCGTGCGTGGCGCGACGCTGCACCTGCAGCCGATCGGCGTGCTGCGCCGGCAGCCGGGTCTGGATCGGGCACTTGCCCACGAGCTGGTGCACGTCGCGCTGGCGCCGGCGGCGCAGAGGATGCCGCGCTGGCTCAGCGAAGGCGTGGCGATGACGGTCGCCGGCGAGCGGCATCCTGCCGAGGGACGCTTCGCCTCGGCGGCCGAGCTCGACCGGGCGCTCGAGACCGCACGGACACACCAGGAGGCCCGCCGGGCCTACGCCGTGGCCGGACGACTGGCCCGCCGACTCGGCGAGCGGATCGGCTCCGGGAGGATGCTTGCGGCATTGCGCTCGATTCTCGGCGGTCGCGAAGCGGCCGCGGCCTTCCGCGACGTCGCCGGGTTGGAGCTCGACCGATGGGTCGCTGCCGAGCTCGCGGACGCGAAAGCGGCGCAGAAGCGGGCTCCGCGTTAAAGTTTCATTGCTTGCATGGCCGACAGGAGCGGGATATTTTGGCACGCTCCGCGTTAAGCGCGCTCACGTACCCGTCAATGCAATCTCCCAGGAGACGAACGTCGATGTTGCTTCCCAAAGTTCGGACCTCGACAGAGAGTGGAGTGAAGGTGCTCGCCCTTCGCGGTGAATTCACCGGCGGCGACGAGACCGATCAACTCCGCAACGCCCTGGCCGAGGAGTCCGAGGGAGGAACGATGAGCATGCTGATCGACCTCGAGGACGCCACCTATCTCAATTCGACGGCACTTGGCGTGCTGATTGCCGCGCACACCAGCTTCACCAAGCGTGGTGCGCATCTCGGCCTCTGCAACGTGTCGAAGAACATCGAGAACCTGTTCGTGATCACGAAGCTCGTTCTCGTCTTCAATGTGTACGGGTCTCGCCAGGAGGGTCTCGCCGCCCTCGGCCAGTCCGCCTAGGTCTGTGACGCAGACCATCGGCGGCGACTTCCGCTCAGCACTCGACATCAGCGTTCAAATCTTCATTCTCTCAAACGGTTTATGAAAAGCAAGTATTTCGTGATCGGGGTCGTCCTGGCCTGCCTCGTGGTGGCATTCGTCATCTTCTATGTCGTCTTCGGCAACGCGGCCAACTTCACCGATCCCGCCACGAAGCACGTCCCGATCCCGGGCAACATGCTCGGCACGGTCTACACCGGCGGACCGCTCGTCGCGATCCTGATCGCGCTGACGCTGATGGTCGTCACGTTCATCGTCGAGCGCCTCTTCGCGCTGACCCGCGCCCAGGGCAAGGGCAACCTCTCGAAGTTCCTCCGTCGCGTGCACGACCTGCTGATGGCCGGCAACATCGAGGGAGCGATCCAGGAGTGCGACAAGCAGCGCGGCTCGGCAGCGAACATCCTGCGCTCGGGTCTCGAGCGTTACCAGCAGGTGCGCAACGACCCGGCATACGATCCCGAGAAGAAGCTCGCCGAGGTCAAGCGTGCGATCGATGAGGCCACGGGCCTCGAGACGCCGCTGCTCGAGAAGAACCTGATCGCGCTTTCGACGATCGCCTCGATCTCGACGATGATCGGACTGCTCGGAACGACGCTGGGCATGATCCGCGCCTTCCAGGCGCTGGCGACCGCCGGGCAGGCCGCCTCGGCCGTGCAGCTGTCGATCGGTATCTCCGAAGCGCTCATCAACACCGCGGGCGGACTGGCCGCGGCCATCATGGCGATCGTGGCGTACAACTACTTCACGAATCGGGTGGACAACTTCGTCTACATGATCGAGGAGTCGACGCTGTCGATGATGGAGATCCTCACGGTCAAGACGAAGTAACCCAGGGGCACCCAGCCACTATGGCACATAAACCGAAACGCGTCGGCTTTCAGCTCGACATGACGCCGCTCGTCGACGTCGCGTTCCTGCTGCTGACGTTCTTCATGTTCACGGCGAAGTTCAAGTCCGACGCCGAGAACGAGCAGAAGTACGACATCAAGCGCCCGGTCGCCTCGGCCGATACGACCAAGCTGCCCGAGGTCGGCACGGGCATGGTGAAGATCGCGATCGATCCGGATACCAAGCGCCCGGTGTACTTCTACGCGGTCTCCGACGAGAACCAGCGCGCCGAGGTCTACAAGCTCGCGAGTCTGGTTCCCGAGGACGAGCGCTCGACCAAGGCAATGGTGCCGGTCAAGGACTCGGTCGAGCTCGGCAACATGGTGCTGCAGTCGCGCATCGTCTCGCGCAACCGGATGAAGTTCGTCGTCGACGCCGACCGCAACGTCGACTTCGGCGAGATCGAGCGCGTGATGAACACCTTCCGCTCGAAGGGGGCGACGATCTTCAACTTCGCCACCGTCAGCAGCGATGACGCCCCGACGCCTGGCGGCGGGAAGTAGCGCGGCCGGACGGAGGCGCACCGAACGAATCGACGAGGTGGGGCCATGGCTTCTATCGAGCTCTCGAGCGCTGGCCGGAACGATCGGACGACTCGACGTCGAACGGGATTCCGGCTCGACATGACGCCGCTCGTCGACGTCGCGTTTCTGCTGCTGACGTTCTTCATGTTCGCGACAACCATGAGTCAGCCGCAGGTGATGCAGATCCAGGTGCCGCCCCAGGACGGCGATGTCGAGGTCACGAAGCTCCTGACCGTACTGGTTCGCGGCGACGGTCGGCTCTTCTACCGCGATGGTACCGACGAGCCGGTCGCGACGAATCTCTCGGAGATCGAGCGGATTGCCTCGCATCGAATCCTCGCCGAAGGTAATGCCCTCGTGACGGCGCTGCGCGCGGAACCGACGGCCTCCTACGGCACGGTCGTGGCGGTGCTTGATCGGCTCAATGCGGTCGAGACCCAGATGGAGCATGAGTTTGCCCGGCGCGCCGAGCGCCGCGAGCGTCGCTTCACGATCGCCCCGATCGGCGACGAGGAGCGGCAGCTGATCAACGATCGCTAATTCACTTTGAGTACAGCGAGAGGCTGGAGATACACCGATGGGTGCAGTAGACTTAGGTGGCGGAGGACGGTCACACAAGAAGGGATCAGGCGTCAAGAAACCGAAGCGCATCGGCTTCAAGCTCGACATGACGCCGCTCGTCGACGTGGCCTTCCTGTTGCTGACGTTCTTCATGTTCGCGACGACCATGAGTCAGCCGCAGATCATGGAGATGATGATTCCGCCCGACGTGCAGTCACAAGTCGAGGTCAAGGCGTCTGAACTATTGACGCTCTTCGTCGCGGCCGATGAGGAGATCTTCTATTCGACCGGATTGGATCCGACGAACTTCAAGAAGATCCCCATGAACGAGGTCTCGACGTTTTCGGTCCAACACAACCGCGAGAAGGAGAATCGCCTGATCACGATCCTCAAGGTCGATCCCCAGGCGAAGTACGAGACGGTGGTAAAGGTTCTCGACCGGCTAAACCAGGCCGAGGCTGTGTTGACTGACGAGTATACGGCCAAGAAGCAGAAGCGCGAGCGCCGCTTCTCGATCATGCCGCTGGAGCCGGAATTCAAGGAGGCGATAGATAAACTATGAGCATTCAGGAGAGGATTCGATATGGCGCCGCGGAGCTGAAAGCGGCGTACAACCGCAATCTCGGCTGGGCCCTGGCGATCTCGGTCGGCTTTCACGCGCTGCTGATCGGCCTGTACGTCTTCGGGATCAACATCGGCAAGGCCGATGACGACGCGAAGAACAAGCTCGGCATCAACAAGACGAAGCTGATCAACATCGCGCCGCCTCCGGAGCCCCCGCAGGCCGCGCCTCCGCCCCCGCCTCCGATGATTCCGCCGGAGCTCATGGGCGGCAGCGGTGATGGCGGCGGCGTCGCCGCACGCGCCGGCAACCCGATCCCGGTGCCCGACGCGATCATCGCGCCGGACGTCAAGGAGTTCGCCACGACGACCGAGATCTCGGTCGCCACGCCCGAGGGCGGCACCGGCGGCGGCTTCGGTCCGAGCGACGGCGGCGAGGGACTCGGCACCGTCAACATCGACCAGCCCGTGAACATCACGGCCGAAGCGGAGCCCGACCCGGACGATTTCATCCCGGATGCGACCGAGCCGAGCGTCGACTGGGTGGCGTTGCAGAAGAAAACCGTCTATCCGGAGATCGCCCGCAAGAACGGCATCGAGGGCAAAGTGGTCGTTCGCGCGCTCATCGACAAGACCGGCAAGCCGTCGAAGTACCGTATCGACTACAGCGACAATAAGCTGCTCGACGCCAACGCGGTCGACGCCGTGATGTCGATGCAGTTCACGCCGGGCGTTCAGAACGGTGTCCCGATCCCATGCTGGGTCTCGGTGCCAGTCGTGTTCCAGCTCGACTGACGCGGTCGCTCCGACAGATCGACATGCGGCCCTTCCGTTTTCGGAAGGGCCGTGTGCGTTCAGGGACGGTGCGAGTAACCAACGCCGAGTGCGCGGTTATGTTCGGAGGCAATCCACGGTCACTCCGCACAGCTCATCTCACCGGTCCTTCGGCCGCACAGCAGAGGTGTCGCAATGGGCATCACCGAACGCATCCGCGAGCACGCCACCGAGCTCGTCGTCGCCAACAACCGCAGTCTCGCCGCCGCGCTCGTCATTTCGATCCTCCTGCATGCCGGCGCCATCGCGCTGTTCCTCGCGACCGCGCGGCCGGCCGTGGCGATCTCGGAGTCCGGCGGAGGGACTCGCGATACCATCCTGTGGATTCCCAGCGGACCGGACATTCCGCTCGAGCCGCTGGAGCCGGCGAAGCCGATCGAGCCGAATCGTCCGGCAGGATCCGATCGTACGATCGGCGGCACCGCGAAGCCGCAACGGGCGGTCGACAACGCGAAGCCGCTCGTGGTCGACGACGCGACGGCGGACGCTACCGAGTATCCGACGACGCGCGAGATCGGGCGGGCAGGCACGCGGGGCACTGCCGACGGAGATCTCAATGGCGGCGGAGACGGCAGCGGCGGCGAGCGGCTCGACGCCGGTCAGCGCGATGGAACGCGGCCGCCGATAGCGGCGGACACCGCGCTCGACGCGACCGAGATCTTCTACGACGACGTCGAGCTGCCAACGGTGTCGATGGAGGAGCTCATGGGGCGCATCGTCTATCCGGAGATCGCGCGCCGGCACGACATGGAGGGTACGGTGTACGTCAAGGCGCTCATCGGCGTCGACGGCATACCGGAGCGTGTCGAGGTCGGGTCGTCGGTAAATCGTATCCTTGACGCCGCCGCGCTCGACGCCGTGCGTGCTACCCGCTTCGGCGCCGGTCGTCAGAACAGGCAACCGGTGCGGGTCTGGATCATGATCCCGATCCGCTTCACGCTCGACTGATCATCGGGCTCTCGATCGTCGCGTGCGCGATCGTCGGGCGTCAGCTCTTTTTGCCCGCACGTTGTCATCGACGTGCGGGCTTTTATTTTGCGAGTCTTGCGACCATGCAGGCAATCGGGTACGTCCTCGGCGCGGTGATGATCATCGTCGGCGCGCTCATTCTCGGCGGGTACTTCGAGCCCCGTTTCGGCGATCCTCAGAGCGGCGCGCTGTTGCGCACGATGTTCGGCATCGTCCTGATGCTCTACGGCATCTACCGGATCGCCGTCGCCCGGATGGCCAGGCGGCGTCGCGAGCACGAACGTCACATTAACGGGGAGCCGTGATCGTCATGCTTCGAGTGTACCGGGTCCTCATCGCGCTGGGAGTCGTCGTCGCGCTCGCCGGGTGCGAGCCTCCGAATCCCGACGCCAACACACCGACCACAGGGCGGCTCATCCTGTTCGTCGACGAGATGTACGCCCCGTTGATCGAGGCGCTCAGGGACACGTTCGCGCTGCGCAGTCCGAACGCGCGCATCGAGATTCACGCGGTGCCGGCGCGCACGGCGATCGAGGAGATGCTGCGCGCCGATGCCGGCATGACGCAGCGCCGCGATACGAGCGCGACCGTCGCCGCGGTGATCGGGCGTCGGATGCTCGCCGACGAGGAGCGCGCGATCACCGAGGCGGGCGAGCAGCTGGGCACCTATGTGATCGGCTACGACGGCCTGGTCGCCGCGGTGGCGACCGGCTCACCGATGCGCCAGACGACGCTCGAGCGACTGCGCAACGCGCTGAAGTCGCCGCCGGGCTACCCGCTTGAGATCGACAGCGCGATCGGCGCGGGCACGACGCAGTTTCTCGTTCCGAACCAGAACTCCTCGACCTTCATGGTCGTGCGCCGTGAGCTGCTCGGCGACTCGAACATCGCCGCGCCGGTGCGCTATTTCGCGACGAGCGACTCGGTCGCGGATCGCGCCGCGGCGGGGGAGGGGATCGCGCTGCTCGGGTGGTACCGGGTCAATCGCGACAGCACGCGACTGCGGCCGTTGCTGATGGGGCACAACGACACACTCGGGCGATACATCCGACCGGTGCGCGTGCACCCGTCGACGCTGGTGACCGGCACCTATCCGCTGCGCCAGCCGATCGTCGGCTACACGCTCGCGCCGAACAACTCGCTCGCCAACGGCTTCCTGACGTGGCTCGCTCGCAGCCAGGACGCGCAGTACTTCCTGGTCTACCGGGGCCTGCAGCCGGAGAACGTCAGGATCGAGCTCGTCGTGCCCGCCGACGGCGCGCCGTAGCACAGCGGTCGTTACCCGGGGTTACAAGAATCCCGCGCGGCCGATCAATCTTTTTCGGGGGACTCGACGTCGTAAAAACCGGCGCGGAGCTTCGGACGGTAGGTCCGAACGTGGCCCCAGTTCGATCAGCAGTCGATCACTCATCTCCTGTCAGACACATGCATAAAGCCTTGAATCGTGTGGCCCAGATCGCAGTGGCCCTGCTCCTGATCGTCGCGTCCTCGGCCGCGGCCCAGAGTCCGCTCGACCAGGCGCGCCAGGCCGCGTCCGACGGCGACTACACCGCCGCGGCCCGTCTGTACGATCAAGCCGTGAAGGACGCGCCGAAGGATCGCGACGTGCTCGTCGAGGCCGGTGACGTGAACATGGAGCTCGAGCGCTACAACCTCGCGCGGCAGCTCTACGAGCGCGCCGTCGAGGCCAGCCGCAAGGACGCCGAGGCCAGCCGCAAGCTCGCGCTCGCGTTCTCGGCGCTCGGTGAGCACCCGCGCGCCTTCGAGGTCATCCGCCAGGCGATGAAGTACGACGAGGAGGCAATGGCCAACTACCTCGCGCTCACCGAGGTGTACATCGCCTTCGGCAAGGACTCGCTCTCGCGCGCCGAGCTCACGGCGATGTCCGCGCGCAACAAGTTCCCGGATGCCGCCGAGCCGTACCTCTCGCTGGGCGACCTGTACTTCGCGCGCGGCGTCTACGAGCTGGCGATGACGCAGTACGAGGAGGCGATCAAGCGCAACCCGTCGCTGGTCGAGCCGCGCGTGCGCCTGGGCCGCTCGTACCGCGAGATGGCCCGCCGGTCCTCCGACGCGGCCGAGCGCAACGAGTACTACAACAAGGCGCTGCAGGAGTTCAACAAGGTCACCGGGCTCAATCCGAAGCTCGCGCGGCCGTGGTACGAGCAGGGTGAGATCCTGCTGATGGCCGAGCGTTTCGGCGACGCGGGTACCTCGTTCGAGAACTACACCAAGCTCCGTCCCGAGGATCCGCGCGGTGACCTGATGCTCGCGCGCGCGGCGTTCGGCGGCAACTATTACGCGCAGGCGGTGCCGGCCCTCGAGCGCATGCTCACGCGCGACGACTCGCTCTCGTCGCTGTACCACGCGCAGGCGCGCCAGATGCTCGCCAAGAGCTATGTCGCGGTCAAGGACTGGCCGAAGGCGGTCGCCATGTACAAGCTCGTGCCCGATACGGCCATGGACAACGAGGCGACGCAGTTCTTCGGCGCGGCGCTGATGAACACCGGCGACACCGCCGGCGCGATCGCCGCCTACACGCGCCTGATCGACCGCGATCCGAAGGACTGCGAGACGAGCCTGCAGCTCGGCAACCTGCTGTACAAGATGAAGCGACACGACCAGGTCGTCGACGTCTTCACCAGGCGTATCGCCAACTGCCCCGAGCAGCCGGCCTCCACGCCGTACCTGTTCATCGGCCTGTCGCAGTTCTCGCTCAAGCGCTACGACGAGGCGATCGCCGCGCTCAACCGCTCGATCGCGGCCGACAGCACGCAGTTCCAGACGTACTACTGGCTCATGAACGCCAACGCCGCGAAGAAGGACTTCGCCGCCGCGGCCGACGTGGCCCGGACGATGGAGCGCCGCGGCTTCGCCGCCGAGGCCGCCAACGCCCAGGGCATGGCCGCCGGGTACTTCTTCGCCGGACTCGACGCGTTCCAGGCCAAGAAGTACAAGGAGTCGATCGCGTACATGGACAAGGCGACGAAGCTCAAGTCCGACTACGGTGACGCCTACCTCTACGCAGGGTTCGCGTATCATTCGCTGACCGACAAGGAGAACGCCTGCCGGTACTACAAGCTGGCGCTGCGCTACAGTCCCGGTAACAAGGACGCGCAGAAGAATCTCGCGGCCCTCGGCTGCGAGTAGACGACGGCAATGGCCGGAGAGACGCCCGTCGCGGCGCTCTCCGGCCATCGCGCTTCGGCAGGCGCCGGGAGCATCGGCTCATCGAGGACATTGACCCGGAGGGCAAATCTTTCCATATTGGTCCCTCCCATCCCCCTCCGCCCGAGCTTCACGAGCGATACGCACGACGCGCGAGCACACTAGAGTGAATCCGAGACCAATCCTATAATCCTGAGGCAATCGCACATGTACTCTCTGAAACCGTTGCGCACGGTCCTGGTCGCGCTTGCGGCCGCGACGGTCTTCACGGCCACGGCCAGCGCGCAGGCAAAGATCGAAGTCGTCGGTGGTGACACGTTCGACTGGGGCAAGGTCGCTCCGGGCGATCTCAAGACGGTCATCGAGCTCCGCAACGCGGGCACCGATACCCTGAAGATCGACCGCGTGCAGCCGGGCTGCGGCTGCACCGCCGCGCCGATCGACAAGAACGTGCTCGGACCGGGCGAGACCGGCAAGATCAGCGTCAACCTCGACGCCAAGAACCGCTCGGGCGCGCTCCACAAGATCATCACGGTCTACTCCGACGATCCGGTGACGCCGACGACGGTGATCAACCTGAAGGCCGAGATCAAGCCGGTGATGGAATTCCGTCCGACCGAGTGGTTCCTCGTCAATGACGCCAAGGTCGGTGTCGAGAGCGCCAGCTCGATCCGCCTGGTCAACAGCGGCGATGCTGCGTTCACGGTCTTCCCGCCGGAGCTGACGGCCGGTAATTTCCAGGTCCGCTTCAACATGAAGGAGAAGCAGGAGCTGCAGCCCGGCCAGGAGATCGAGATCACGGCGTTCGTCACTCCGCAGGCCGCCGGCGCGATGAACGGAACGATCCGTCTGAAGACGACCACGAAGGAGTACCCGACGAAGGAGCTCACCGTCTACGGCAACGTCGCCGCGGCGGCCGGCGCGGCGGTTGCGCCGAGCGGCTCGGTCGACGTCAGCGCGACGCAGGGAGCCAAGTAGGAGACCTCGCACGAAGGCGACGCATCATCGACGCGCCCGGTTCCGATTCGCTTCGGAACCGGGCGCGTTCGTTCGCGGCGTAACACTGGGACCCCCGCGAAGGTCATCACTTATTGCATCGCAATTGCTTGCTGTTGCCGTGACATTCCGCCACGTATTGCTGAATTGAGCAAAGAAACAAGTTGTCTTTTGGAGGGCAACGGCCTAGATTCCAATGCTGTTACAACTCGGCGCGGCCGTGGGCACCACGACGAGCTTTCCGCATCGGTCTCCCGACCGAACTTCCTACTCTCTTTCCGGACCAGGCGCTTGATGTCGAACTCCGCTTCCAACCACTTACAGCTTACCAGCGCAATGAACTTTCGCCGCATACTCGGGGTGCTGCTAACCCTCCTGATGGGCGGGATGGTCGGTGGTCCCCTCTGGGCACAGCCCGAGACTGGTGATAACCCAAAGCTCCAGGACTTCAAGATCCGCAACATCGGATTCGTCGTCAATACGGGCGACCTGGAGTACGCGCCGACCGTCTCGATCGACGGCCGGATGCTCTACTTCGTCTCGGACCGCCCCGGAGGAGTCGGCGGTCACGACTTCATGTTTACGACGAAGGCCGACCGTCTCGACACGGTCTTCACGTCGCCGAAGAATCTCGGCGTGCCGATCAACACGCCGCTCAACGAAGGTGTCGCCTCGATCGCGGCCGACGGCCAGACGATCTTCTTCACCGGCTGTCAGCGCGATGACGGTCTCGGCGACTGCGACGTCTACGAGGCCGAGCTCGACGGCACCGAGTGGAAGAACATCCGCAACGTGACCGAGATCAACTCGCCGTACTGGGACACGCAGCCGTCGATCAGCTCCGACGGCCGGACCCTGTACTTCGTCTCGAACCGTCCGGGCGCCATGGGTGGCAGCGGCGACGCCGACATCTACGTCTCGACGCTCGGCGGCGACGGCCGCTGGAGCGCTCCGCGCAACCTCGGCGCGCCGGTCAACACCGAGAAGCGCGAGGACAGCCCGTTCATCCTTGCCGGAAGCAAGGTCCTGTACTTCTCGTCGGCCGGTCACGGCGGCGAGGGCGGCCTCGACTTCTTCTCGACGAACCTCGATGCCTCGGGGCAGTGGGGCGCACCGGAGAACCTCGGCGTTCCGTTCAACACCTCGCGTGACGAGCGGTTCATCACGCTGCCGGCCGCCGGCGACATCGTCTACTTCTCGTCGGAGCGTCGCGACATCGACAACGCCGGCAAGCTCGACATCTTCATGGGCCTGCTGCCGCCGAAGATCATCAACGTCCTGATCGTCGGCCGCGTCTACGACCAGTGCACGAACACGAACCTCGCCTCGAACATCGCGTTCACCAACGCGGCGACCGGCGAGCGCATTCATGCCGCCGTCACGAACACGTCGACCGGCGAGTACAACTTCGTCATCACCGCGGGCAAGGAGCCGATCACGATCACCGCGACCGGACAGTCGTCCGACGGCCAGGCGATCAGCGGCACGATCGAGGTCCCGGCGGCGAAGGAGTACATGGAGATCCGCAAGGACTTCCCGCTCGGCCAGATGCCGACGCTCGTCGCCAACTACGAGATCGCCGACTACGTCCGCGAGCTCCCGGAGACCGCTCCGGCGAAGTACCGCAACTTCCGCGGCCTGCTCATCGAGGAGAACCTGGTCAAGGAGCTCTATCCGCTGCTGACCTACGTGTTCTTCGACTCCGGCAGCGCGGAGATCCCGAGCCGCTACATCCTGTTCAACAGCCCCGAGCAGACGAAGGGCTTCAGCGACTCGACGATCCCCGGCGGTACGCTCCAGAAGTACTACCACATGCTGAACATCGTCGGTCACCGCATGCGCTCGCATCCGGAGACGAAGATTTCGATCGTCGGCAACAACTCCGAGCAGCCCGCGATCGGCGAGACGATCGCCGTCTCGAAGACCCGCGGCGAGGTCATCTACAACTACCTGACGCAGATCTGGCAGATCGACGCGAGCCGCATCAAGCTGATGCCGCCGCAGGGCTTCCCGAAGTTCCGTTCCAATCCGAAGGATCCGCTCGGCATCGTCGAGAACCGCCGCACGGAGATCCTGTCGGATGACTGGGAGGTCGTCAAGCCGATCGTGCAGACCGAGCTGCGGCGCTACCCGCAGCCGGAGACGATGAACTTCACGATGACCAACGGCATCCCCGACGCGATCGTCGCCAGCCGCACGATCGAGATCAAGCGGCCGGCAGCGCCGGACTGGCACTCGATGGACGTCGGCCGCACCGGCGCCACCTCGCCGAACTACAACTGGGCCCGCGGGGCCAGCGAGGAGCCGGGCGCGCTTCCGAACACCGAGGACTCCTACACGGCGCAGCTCATCGTCCGCAGCCCGGACGGCAAGGAGTGCCGCTCGCCGGAGATCCAGATCCCGGTCATGATCATCACGAACGAGCGCAAGAAGACCGAGCAGCTCGTCGACAAGACCATCGACCGCTACTCGCTGGTGCTCTTCAAGTTCGACTCGCCGGAGGCCGGTCCGCTCAACGACCGCATCATCCGTGAGTTCATCCTGCCGAGCGTCGGCCAGGGAGCCAAGATCAAGGTCACCGGCTACACCGACGTCGTCGGCGCCGAGGATCGGAACAAGAAGCTCTCCGGCGATCGCGCCGGAACGGTCGTCAACGCCGTCAAGCGCAACGTCCGCGCGGGCGTTTACGCGTCGCTCATTGGCGATGGCGTCGGTGAGGAGAACCCGCTGTACCGGAACGACCTTCCGGAGGGACGCTTCTACAACCGTACCGTCCAGGTGATCATCGAGACGCCGACCTCGGTCAACAACTAGGCGTCATCGCGATTCGACTGAAATGCGCCCGTTCCCTCGGTGGGGACGGGCGCTTTTCGCTGGGACCTCGACCGGCTATCCACGGGACCCGCCCGAACGTTGTACCGATGTCGCGCCCGGTGCGACAATCGCCACCCGGGAGAGTCTCATACACATGCCGGAGCCACGTCGGTTGCGGCTTGTATCGAAATGTTCGTTCCGTATATTCTCGGACCGCGTGTGGCGCCGCTGTAGGGTTCAGCGGGCGGCGCCTCCGGCATCCCCAGTAGCATTCTCCCGAACCGTTTCGCGCGCTATCGAACGATTGATACACCCTCACCTAGCCATTCCGAACATGAGACTCACCGCTACGGTCCTGGCTGCGCTGCTGCTCTGCGCGGCCGCTTCGACTGTGCGCGCGCAGGAGCCCGAGAAGTCGCGTCCGACCCTGATGGGCTCGAACGCCGAAGGCTTCCACTTCATGGTGGGGTTCATGCAGAACGAGATGTGGGAGGAGCTGCAGTGGTGTCCGTGGGATAGCGCCTATCAGTCGATCTCGATCAGCTCGAAGTTCGGCGCGAAGGTGACCATCACCGAGCCCGACGGCAGGATCACCGAGAAGACCGTGCGCGCCTTCGAGGTGTACGAGCATCAGATCGATCCGCGCTACGAGTGCATCGGCGAGGGGATCTTCCAGAACGCGATCGAGATCCGCTCCGACCGGCCGATCTCCGTCTCCTGCTACAGCAGCAAGCCCGAGACCTCCGACGGCTATCTCGCGCTTCCGATCAGCTCCTGGGGCACCGACTACATCTCCGCGAACTACTTCGTCGATCACTATCGGCCGATGGGTCGCGGCGACATCTGCGCGGTGTATCCGCGCGCCGGCGAGTTTGCGGTGATCGCCGCCTACGACAACACGGTCGTCACGGTGGTGCCGTCGACGGTGACGCTCTCCGGCGTCGCGGCCGGCGCGACGATGCGCCGGGTGCTTCGTCGCGGCGAGATCCTGCAGGTCCAGGACGGCGGAGAGACCCGTCGCAGCGACTGGGCGCTCGGCTCCGACCTCACGGGGTCGATCGTCACCGCCGACAAGCCCGTCGGATTCCTCAGTGGGCATGTGCGCTCCGGCGTCACGACGCTCTACGAGTCGAAGGACCACCTGATCGAGATGCTCCCGCCGCGCACGGCAATGGGCCGTCGCTACATGACCGTCCCGTTCGGCGGCCGGCTCGGCGGCGATCTCGTCCGAGTCATCTCGACGACGGCGCTGCCGACGCGCGTGACCGTCACGAGCGCCTCGCGCGGCGTGACGACCTCGACGATGGCCACGATCGGCTCGTTCATCGACATCGACATCTTCGATCCGGTCGAGATCGTCGCCGACCAGCCGGTGCTCGTGACGCAGTACGCGCGATCGGCCGGCGCGGACCCGCGCAACAACGAGTCGCTGCGGGTGTGGTTCGATCCCGACATGGTGGTGCTGACGCCGGTGGAGCAGTACGTCAACGGCGCGATCTTCGCGACGCCGAGCGACACCAACCAGGCCACCGGCGCGATCCAGTTCAACGCCCACTTCGTCACCATCGTCGCCGAGCGCAGCTCGTTCGCCTCCGTCAAGCTCAACGGCGTCTCGATCGCGACGATGCCGACGGTGGTGTTGGGAGACATGCCCGGCGCCAACTACGTCTGGGCGACGGTCGAGATCGCGGAGCAGAGCACGCACGTTCTTTCGGGCGACGGCATGTTCGCCGGCTACCTCTACGGACTCGGCCGCTACGATTCCTACGCGTGGCCGATCGGCAGCGGTCTGCGACCGATCAGCGCCGTCGACGACGATCCGCCGATGATGCTCAGCCGTCCGATCTGCGGTGGCGTCGAGATCATCGCGCTCGACAGCGGCATGACGCAGAACGGTCTGCGCGCCGCCTGGCTCGACACGACGGTTTCGGTCAACGCCACGTTCACGCCGGTCCCGCTGACGCTCGGCGACGAGATGTCCATCGGCATCGTCCGCGCCGTCGACGCGCGGCAGCAGGCGTTCGCCCGCATCTGGACGGAGGATCTCGGGGGACGTCGCACCTATCTCGACGTGACGCTCGCGCCGTCGGCGCCCGCATTCTCGAGCGAGACGCTCTCGATGGGCAACGTCGAGATCGGCAAGTCCTACAACCGACCGTTCACGATCGCGAACAACGGCAGCGCGCCGGTCACGATCGAGCGGATGTACCTCGTGCGCGGACGGGAGTACCTGCTCGAGCAGACGTTCGAGGGGATCACGCTCGCGCCGGACGGTGGACAGCTCACGCTCAAGATTCACTTCCTGGCGAGCTCGCTCGACAACCTCACCGACACGCTCGTGCTCGTGATCGACTGTCGCGAGTATCGCATCCCGATCATCGCGCTCGCTGCGGCGCCGAGAATCGCGACCAACGGATGGGACTTCGGTCGCGTTCGTCTCGGACGCACCGGCGGACCCGGCCAGATCCTCGTCATCAACACGGGCGACGCCGACCTGGTCATCGATTCGGCGGCGATCGTCGGAGCGACCTTCTCGAAGCGCAACGAGCTGCGCTGGCCGGTGCGGATCGCGCCAGGAGGCGACACGCTCGCCCTCGAGGTCTTCTTCCAGCCCACGGCCACGACGTCGTTCACGGGCGCCGTGCGCTTCTACAGCAATGTTCCCGACAGCGTCGCCACCGGCACGCTGACCGGGCGCGGAGTCTATCCGACGCTCTCGATCCTCGGCCACGACTTCGGGCGCGTGCAGCTCGGCGACACGCTGTGCACGGTGATCCCGGTCGCGAACATCGGAAGCGATACGGCATACCTCACCGGACTTGATCTGCCGAACCCGGCCTCCTACAGCTACGACCGTGGCGCGTTCCCGCACGCGCTGCCGGAAGGCGACACGCTGTGGGTTGCCGTGTGCTTCTCGCCGACCGAGGAGACGAGCTACATCACCGACGTGTCGCCGCGCAACGACGACGACCTGACGGCGATGAACTCCCTGCGCGGCGTCGGCTATCGCCCGCGCGCGGCGCTCGGCGGCGCGGACATGGGACGGCTGTGGATCGGTGAGACGCACGACTCGGTCGTCTACGTGACCAACATCGGCACCGATCCGATCACGATCACGCGCGTGTGGCTCGAGGGCGGCGACGTCGGCGACTTCATCGTCGAGCCGCTCGATGCCGAGCAGACGATCGCGCCTGGCGGCCGCCTTCCTGTGAACGTGCACTTCAGCCCGCTGCAGGCGGGGCATCGCGAGGCGTACATCCACGCCGAGACGGCATCACGATTCCAGCCGCAGCTCGATTCGGTGCTCATCGGCTTCGGCCTGTTCGCCCTGTCGAGCGATCAGTTGACGTTCGACGACTCACTCGCATACTCGTGCGAGCAGCGCTCCGGTCGGCTCGTGATCACGAACGAAGGCAACACGCAATTGACCATAGCGACGCTCGAGGTCGCGTGCGATCCGCCCATCATGACGATCGATGCTCCCGAGCCCGGGTACGTCATCGCCGTCGGCGAATCGCTCGTCCTCGACTTCACGCTCGACTTCTCCGGCTACACCGGTGTGACACAGGCGAGCATCACGTGGTCGTTCGAGGAGCCACCGAATCTCGCCACGCGTCGGGAGTTCAGCCGGGAGATCAGCATCGAGTCGCGGCCGCAGCAGTATGCTGCGAGCGCCTGGGCTCCGCCGCAGGTCATTCCCGGCGAGGTCTTCGAGCTGACCGTGCGCGTCGACTCTGCCGCCTGGAAGAGCATCGGCGAGAAGGAGGTGCGCGTCGAGGTCGAGTACGATCCGACGATGACGGTTTTCGACGAGGCCACCTGGCGCAACGCCGTGCAGCTCACCGGCCCGTGGCACCGCGGCACCGCGCGCTGGGTGGCGCCGGCGCGGATCGAGGTGCAGTTCCTGAGCGCGACCGGGGAGCCGATTCCGCTGGCGGGCTCGGCGCTGCCGACGATTCCGTTCCGCGCCTATCTCGGCGCGCGCGAGCACGACTCGCTCCGCGCGACGATCATCGCCTTCGGCAACGAGTGCGCGGCCCCGGCGCTGGCCGGCGCGGGCATCGGGCTCGACAGCATCTGCGGCCTTTCGGTGCGGCTGTTCGAGTTCACCGGAGCGCCGTTCGTACTCCGGCAGAACCAGCCGAACCCGGTGCGCGATCGCACGGAGATTCTCTTCACGCTCGCGATGGACGCGGCGACGCGCCTCGAGCTCTTTGCCGCCGACGGCCGCCTCGTCCGCGTGCTCGTCGACGAGACGCTCGACGCCGGCGACTACACGATCGTTGTCGACGCCGCGACGATCGGCAGCGGCGCGTACTACTACCGGCTGACGTCGGGACCATTCAGCGCGATCCGCTCGATGCAGATCGCGCAGTGATGCCTCCGCGGCGCGGATTCGTCGATCGTTCGGCACACTTTCTCGACGGCACGTTTCGCGGATGTGTTTGTGTAGGAAATCGGTAACTTGGGCCGTTCGCATCGGGCACTGATCGACCTATCCTACCGCAGTTGCTCCACGGCACAATCAGCCAGAATCGATCGCCCAGGCCTGTGGCCTCGCTCGCTCCGTCGTCAGTCTCGTTCGGCGCGTGCATGCAGGTCACATTCCATCCGTTCAGCAAGTCTTACAGGAAGAATAGGTGCAAATACATCAGAGGTACAGTCTCCCAATGAAGTCGTACTCGTCGCTCGTTTTTGCCGCACTCTGCGCGCTCCTGCTGGCACCCGCCGGTGAGGTCGTCGCCCAGGGATCGACACCCATCGATTTCGAGGTCCCCCGTGCCAGCGTTCTCGTTGGTCCAGTCATTGGCGTCAATCGCAATTTCCACACCGGTGGATTCCGGACGATCACGGCCGACGAGAGCTGCCCGATCTTCGAGAAGGGCTCCGGCTGGGGATTCCTCGCGGGCATCACTGCGGAGATTCTTCTGGGAGAGAGCTGGAGCATCATCCCGCGCCTGACCTATGAGTCGCGCCCGGGAAGCTTCACCAGCGAGCTTCCGGACGCGCTCGTGCTGATACCGGGACCGAACGGACAGAACAACCAGATCGTCACGCAGACGGTCACCGCCGCGTCGGAGGTGACCTACAGCCTGGTGAACATGGAGGTCATGTACAAGCAGGAGATCGCCGATCTCGGCGGCATGCGCATCGGCGTTGCGGCGGGACCGGCCTTCGGTGTCGTCATCGGCGGCAACAACCGCCAGGTGCAGGATCTCGTCGAGCCGCAGAACGCACGCTTCACGAACCCGCAGAACTTCCCGACGGAGAACAGCGGCCGACGCCTGATCTTCTTCGATGGCGACATTCCCGAGCGCAGCGGCACGCGTTTCTCGCTGAAGGCCGGTCTGCAGGCCGAGGTCGGGCTCTTCGGCAACGCTTGGATCATGACCCCGGGCCTGTACTACGATTACGGTCTGACCGACGTGACGGGCGCCGAGAACTGGCAGCTCAGCACGCTCATGTTCATGGTCGATTTCCGGCGCGCATTCTAAGAGCGCCAGTCGCGAAACCGAACGAACGGGGCAGTCATGACCGCATGGGCTGCCCCGTTCGTCTTCCGGCCTGACTTCCCTTCATCGAATGCTGCGCCCGCGTGAGCCGGTCTTGTCGACCGTCCCCGCACACGCACCCGCCGGCGCGCATGCACTAGACGTATTACCCCATGAAGTCGCACCTGTTTCTGTCGCTGGCAACGCTCGGCACCCTGCTGCTGATGCCGCCGAGCGAGGCTTTCGCGCAGGAGGAAGAGTCGAGCCCGATCACCTTCGGCCCGCAGCGCGCTCCCGTGATGATCGGACCGACCATCGGCGCGAGCATGAACTTTCACAGCGGAGGATTCCGCACGATCGCCGCCGATGAGAACTGCCCGGAGTACGGCTCGGGCACCGGCGTCGGCTTCATCATTGGCGCGAGCGCCGAGCTCTCGATCGCCGAGAAGTCGAGCCTGATCCCGCGCCTCCTGTTCGAAACCCGGCCCGGCAGCTTCGAGCAGGACCTCCCGCCGGCCTACGTTCCGGTTCCGGGTTCCGACCAGCCGGTGCCGCAGACCGTCCGCGCCGCCGCCGAGGTCTCCTACAGCCTGCTGAACCTCGAAGTGCTCTTCAAGCAGGAGCTCATGCAGTTCGGCACGATGCGCGTCGGCGTGGCCGCCGGCCCGTCGTTCGGCTTCGTCCTCGGTGGTGACCTCAAGCAGATGCAGGACCTTCTGACGCCCGAGAACGCCCGCTTCAGCAACCCCAACAACTATCCGCTCGAGAACGACGGCCGCCGGCTCGTGTTCTACGACGGGGAGATCCCCTCGAAGAGCAGCACGCGCTTCTCGCTGAAGCTCGGCGTGCAGTCGGAGATCGGCCTGTTCGGCAACTCGTGGTTCATGAGCCCGGGCCTGTTCTACGACATCGGCCTGAGCGACGTCACCGAAGGCGAGAACTGGCAGGTGAGCTCGCTCATGTTGACGGTGGATTTCCGGCGCGCGTTCTAGCGATCGCGTCACATGGCTCGAACGAACGGGGCGGTCACTGCGGTGATCGCCCCGTTCGCGTTGTGTCCGTGCCTTCGCCGCGCCGACACTTTCCGCGCACTCCGATGGTCTCGATGAGGCAGGCACACTCACATCGGAGGGTACTCCCATGACGTTGTCCACGTGCTCCAGTCTCGCCGCGGTCGCACTCCTTCTGCCGGCCTGCGCGAGCATCGCGCCGTCCGACGGCTCCACACCGATCACCCCGCAATCACCTCGCGCCGCCGTGCTCGTCGGGCCCGTGCTCGGATTGAATCGGAACTTCCACAGCGGTGGCTTCCGCACCATCAGCAGCGATGCGACGTGTCCGTACTTCGAGGAGGGGACGGGCTGGGGAATGCTCGGCGGAGTCACCGCCGAGATGATGCTCACCGAGCACTCGGCGCTCATTCCGCGGCTCACCTACGAGTCGCGTCCCGGCTCGTTCACGAGCGCGCTGCCCGATGCGCTCGTGCAGATGCCCGGGCAGGACGGCCCCGTCAACCAGTCAATCACCGCGCGCTCGGACGTCACCTACGGACTGCTCGGCGTCGAGTTGCTGTACAAGCACGAGATCGGCACGCTCGGCGCGATGCGCCTTGCGCTCTCCGGGGGTCCCGCCGTCGCTTACGTCGTCGGCGGAACCAACCGCCAGGTCGAAGAGCTCATCGAGCCGGCGAACGCCCGTTTCCTCGGCCGCGACGGCTACGTGATCGAGGATGGCGGCCGAAGACTCGTCTTCTACGACGGCGAGATCGTCGCGCGCCGCAGTGTTCGATACTCGCTCAAGGCGGGGATGCAGGCGGAGGTGGGTCTGTTCGGCGACTCCTGGTACATGACGCCGGGACTGTACTACGACTTCGGACTGAGCGACGTCACGCGCGCCGAGAACTGGCAACTCAGCTCGCTCGTCTTCATGGTGGATTTCCGTCGCGGATTCTGAGACCGATCACTTCGGCGCTGGTCGACCACTATGACCGGCCGTGACCGAGCCATCGGCAAGGAGCGCAGCGGCGGCGTCGAAGCCGCTCTGCGCCGCGCCCTCGATCGTCGCGGGCAGTCCCGTGGCGGTCCAGTCGCCGGCGAGGTAGAGCCCCGCGACGCCGCTGCGCGTCGCGGGGCGCAGCGGGCCGATCGAAGGAGTCGCGCGGAACGTCGCGTGCTTCTCCTTGACGACGAGCGCGTCGACGAGCCGCGCACCCGCAAGCTCCGCGAACGCGCCGCGCAGCTCGGCGTCGGCCCGGGCGATGACCTGCTCCGCGGACTCGGCGCTCTCGACGTCCGCGGCGCTGATGGTGCAGGAGAGGAGACCGAGGCGCGACGTGGCGGTCTGCGATTCGGATGAACGCGATTCGAATGCACGGGATTCGGAGGGTCGAGAGGCGTCGGCGTGTGACCGCGACTCATCGTCGCGCGCGGGCTGTGCCATCATCCTCCGTCGATTGAAGACCCACTGAACACGCGTGCCGAGCAGTGCGGTCATCTCGGGGAGGTCGTCGAGAGGGCGGTCGTACCACAGGTACAGCGAGACGATCGGCGAGAGCTCGAGAGGATCATCAGCGGCCGCTGTGGCCCGCGTCACACCGCCCTGCGCTTCGAGCAACATCGCGGCCGAGCGCGGCGGAACCGCGAGCACGAGTCGGGTCGTCGTGATGTCGGGATGATCCTTGACCCGGATGACATGCCGGCCTCCCGCCGAGACGATCGCCACTACCGACGCGCCGAGCTCGACGCTGCCTCCGCGGTCATTGATGTAGGACACCGCCGGCTCGAGCAGGCGGGAGAGTCCAACTCGGGGAATCGCCAGCCGTGCATCGTCGCCGCGTCCGAGAAAGGCGCGACGCATCACTTCGAGAAAGAGCAGGGCAGAGGCCTGGTGCGGCGCCGTGTTGAGCGTCGCGATGACGATCGGATCCCAGAGCCTCTCGCGCGCCGCGGGGCTCTGGCCGAGGCGCGTCAGGAGCGACTCGACCGTTTCGTCCGGACCGTCGTGGCGCATCGCCGCGCGGGCCACTCGCACGAGCGACAAGCGCTCGCGCATGGACAGCCGTCGCAATCGGAGCATGCCCCAGAGGACGTCGAGGGGAGAGGGAAGCGAGCGAGCGGCGATGAGGCGGTCGGGTGTTCCGTCGGCGTCGCGAAAATCGACGCGGAGCCGGTCCTGGATCGTTACGAGATCGCGGGTGCCGATGAGCTCGAGAAGCCGGAAGGTCTGGTGGTAGCACCCCATCAGCAGGTGCTGTCCATTGTCGATCTCGTCGCCCGTCGCCGCGTGCACGAACGAGCGCACGCGACCGCCGACGAACGGACGCGCCTCGAGCAGTCGCGGGCGCAGCCCTGCGCGCGCGAGCTCCACCGCGGCGGCGAGCCCGGCGATGCCGGCTCCGATCACGATGGGCTGCTCGCTCGACACGCCGCGCCCTAGCGTCCGGCCGTCGACATGCGCGCGCGCTCGAGAATATCGACCGCCATCTCGTAGCGCTTGAACGGCGGCATCAGGTAGATGCCACCGAGGCGCTCGCGATAGGAGGAGAGCTCCTCGAGAAACTCGACGGCGATGGCGACGCCCTCGGCCGACGGCGCCGTGCTCGTGCGCATGCGGCGCTGGATCGTCTCGGGGATCTTCATGCCCGGCACCTCGTGGTGCAGGAACTCGGCGTGCGCGGCGGTGCGCAGCGGGATGATGCCGATCATGATGCGGATCGGGATGTGTGCGATCCGGTCGAGGAACGTCGCGAAGCCGGCGGCCTCGAAGATCGGCTGCGTGAACGCGACGTGCGCGCCCTCGGCGGCCTTGCGCTCGAGCCGGGCGATCTCGCGGTCCATGTCGTCGGCGACCGGATTGCAGGCGCAGGAGATCATGAAGCTGGTGCGCGCGCCGATCGGATTGCCGGCGAGGTCGAGCCCGTTGTTCATCCGGTGCACCGCGCGAATCAGCCCGATCGCGTCAACGTCGTAGACCGACGTGGCGTACGGGTAGTCGCCGATGTGCGCGGGATCGCCGGTGACGCACAGCACGTTGCGCAGTCCGAGCGCGTGGGCGCCGAGCAGCTCCGACTGCAGGCCGACCATGTTGCGGTCGCGGCAGGCGAGGTGCGTGATCGCCTCCATGCCCGTCTCGCGCTGGATCAGGTGGCTGATCACGATCGGACTCATCCGCAGCCGCGCCCGCGCGCCGTCGGTGATGTTGACCGCGTCGATGCCATTGCGCTGAAGGAAGTCGGCTCCCTCGAGCACGCTCGACATGTCGGTGCCGCGGGGAATGTCGAGCTCGACGGTGACCAGCGGGCGGGTGCCGAGGTTCTCGTAGAAGCGGCTGTTCGTCGCGGCGTGGTCGCGGGTCTCGCCGGCGGCCTCGTTGCGCTTCGGGGACCTGACCTCGGGGTGGCCGACCTCGACGCCGGCGACGACGTCGCTGATCGCGCGCACGTGCTCGGGCATGCCGCCGCCGTCGACGCCGATGATCGTCACGCCGTTGTCGATCAGCGCGCGCGTCGAGCTCGCAACGTACTCGATCGTCGCGTTGTACGTCGGCACGCCGTCGACGAGCGTCGGGATGCCGATGTCGGGCTGCGCAGAAAGGAAGCGATCGCTGACGCCATAGAGCGACTGGACGATGCTGCGCATGCGCTGAGGACCGACCGTGCCGTTGGTGCCGATCGCGACGACGCCCGCCGTCGCAAGCCGCCGCGCGACCTCGCGCGGGTAATCGGTCGCGAGCACGCCGCCATCCTCCGGAAAGGACTTCTGCGCGATGATCGGGATCTCGCTCGAGACGTGACGCGCCGCCTCGAGCGCGATCTCGATCTCCTCGATGTCGATGAACGACTTCAGCAGCAACAGGTCGCAGCGCCCGTCGAGCAGCGCGTGGATCTGCGTCACGAACGCCGAGCGCACGTCGTCGGCGTTGAGCTTGCCGACGGGGGAGAGGAACTTGCCGACCGGTCCGACGACGCCGGCGACGAACGTGCGGTTTTGCGCCGCGGTGCGCGCGAGCCAGACGCCCTTGCGGTTGATCTCGTAGACCTTGTCGGCGAGCATGAACGGCGCGAGCGTCAGCGCGTTGGCGCTGCGCGTGTTCGCCTGGATGATCTCGGCGCCGGCCTCGAGGAACTCGCAGTGGATCCGCTCGATCAGCACCGGGTTCCTCAGGTTGTAGATCTCGATCGGCGTCTCGGTGTATCCGCGGCTGCGGAGCACCGCCTCCATCGATCCATCGATCACGATCGGTCCGTACTGCAGTCGCTCGACGAGTGTGGGCTTCATTGGGAGAGAGAGTGGGAATGCGTCCGACAAGCTACGAAAAACGAGGGGCGCCTCGTTCGAGGCGCCCCGACGTCGGTCGACGACAGCTCGATCAGGCGATCGATCGCTCGAAAATGCGGTAGCGCTTCGACGCGCGGGCCTGCATCATCTCGGCCGCGCGGTTCATCATCGTGTTGTCCTCGAGGACCCACGAGGCCTCACCGGAATCCATCCCCTTGGCCACGCCGCGCTCGGTGATCTCGCGGTAGAGCATCGCGTCGATGCCCTGGCCCTGGTACTTCGGCACGACTCCGAGCGTGATGACGCGCATCTGCTTGATCTGCTTCTTCTTCGTCATCAGGTTCATGATCGCCGTCGGCAGGTTCCGCGCTCCCGGAGGAATCGCCGTGCCGGCCGTGAGCGCCTGGTTGATGTCGGGCACGGCCAGGGCGAAGCCGATCGGCACGCCGTCCTTCTCGGCGAAGAGCACGAGATCAGGATCGATGATCTGCTTCATCTCGTAGGCCATCAGATTCATCTCCTCGTCGCTCATCGGCACGAATCCCCAGTTCGGCTGCCACGCCTCGTTGTAGATCCGCTTGATGTGATCGACCTCGGTCGCGAAGTGCTTCATGCTCATGCTGCGCACCGAGACCTTGCTGCGCTGCTTGACCGCGGCGGTCACGCGCACGAGCTTGTCGGTCATCACGTCGGGATACTGCAGCGCCCACGCGAGCAGGTCCTTCGTCCCGCTGAACCCGGCGCGCTCGATCAGCTCGACGTAGTACGCCGGGCTGTACGGCATCATCGCCGCCGGCGCCTCGTCGAAGCCGTCGACGAGCAGGCCGACCTCGTCGTTCATCGACGGGGAGATCGGCCCTCGCACCGCGGTCATGCCCTCGGCGCGCAGCCAGTCGGCCGCGGCGTTGAAGAGGGTGTTGGCGACATCCTGGTCGTTGATCGACTCGAAGAACCCGAAGAACCCGACGCGGTCGGAGTACAGCCGGTTGTGCACGGCGTTGGTGATCGCGGCGATGCGGCCGACGATTCTGCCGTCGCGTTCGGCGAGGAAGAGCTTCAGCGACGCGTGCTTGTAGAAGGGATTCTTGTCGGTGTCGATCAGGCGCATGCGGTCCATCTCGATCGGCGGCACCCACTGGGGGATGTCCTTGTAGAGTTCCCAGACCATGCGGATGAACTCGAGCCGCTCCTTGCGCGAGCTCGCCGTGCGGATGCGCACCCGACCGCTGGTCGGCAGCGGCGCCCCCGGCGCCAGCGGCGTGCCTGGCGTCAGCGGAGAGCCCGTGGACGTCGTCGCGTCCGGTGCCGTTGCGGCCGTGGCGACGGCGGAGCCGGCGACGGCCACAGCCAGTCCCGGCGCGGCCGCAAC
>Ga0247823_10000501_pt1 | contig 33309 bp, 33 predicted proteins | sample 13C_PalmiticAcid_2_FD_192426 | JGI IMG/M metagenome (GOLD analysis project Ga0247823, IMG submission 192426) | Soil microbial communities from agricultural site in Penn Yan, New York, United States - 13C_PalmiticAcid_Day30 | ecosystem: Environmental > Terrestrial > Soil > Agricultural land...
GATACGGCGTTCGTCGATCACAGTGACCGTCGCCGGCGCATCGACGATGGCGAGCGGCTGGCGCGTCGCGGTGACGGTGATCGGGCGGGGATCGACCACTTCTTCGCCCTGCGCCGCCGCGCCCTGCGTGCCGTCCTGGGCAAATGCCGACGTCGCCGCCGCGCACGCCAGCACGCTGATCCCCTTTGCCACCCACCGCTTCATGCTCGCCCCTTTTCGCTACTGCGACTGACTCTCATTATCTGTCGGGTAGGAAGGTTGCCGTTCGGGGTCAACCCCGTAACGAGCTCCGGCCGCGGCGGGAGGTGCATCGGATTTTCATGTGACGCCAAGGCAACAGGGCGTTACAGCGGCCGATCATGAAGAGGCCCAAGCTTTCCATCGTCGTCCCCTGCTACAATGAAGAGGCGTGCCTCGAGATGCTGCACGGCCGCATCTCGGCAGCGGCTCAGGCAGCGGTCGGGAGCGATTACGAGATCGTGCTGATCAACGACGGCTCGCGCGACGCGAGCTGGAAAGTGATGCAGCGGCTATCGGAAGGCGATCCGCGGCTCGTCGCGATCAACCTCTCGCGCAATCACGGCCACCAGCTCGCCCTCACCGCCGGGCTCGATCTGTGCGCCGGCGAGGAGATATTGATCATCGACGCCGATCTGCAGGACCCGCCCGAATTGCTGACCGACATGCGCGCGGCGATGAAGAGCCAGGGCGCCGATGTCGTCTATGCGGTGCGCCGCAAGCGCGACGGCGAGACGATCTTCAAGAAGATCACTGCGGCGTTCTTTTATCGGATGCTCGATCGGATCACCGATACGCCGATCCCGCTCGACACCGGCGACTTCCGGCTGATGACCCGGCGCGCGCTCGACGCCTTTCTGTCGCTGCCCGAACAGGCGCGCTTCATCCGCGGGATGGTCGCGTGGATCGGGTTCAAGCAGGTGCCCTTTCCTTATGACCGGCACGAGCGGCACGCCGGCGAGAGCAAATATCCGCTCGCCAAGATGATCCGCTTCGCATTGGACGCGATCACCGGCTTCTCGACTGCGCCGTTGCGCTTCGCCAGCCATGTCGGGCTGTTGCTGACCGGCGCCTCGGCCTTGCTCGTGCTCTACATCCTGGTCGGCTGGCTGTTCGGTGCCGCGATCCCGGGCTGGACCTCGCTGATGCTCGTCGTCGTGGTGCTCGGCGCGGTGCAGATGTTCGTGCTGGGAATGATCGGCGAATATCTCGGCCGGCTCTATGTCGAATCGAAGCGGCGGCCGCTCTATCTGGTGGCGGACGTCGCGGGGCCGGTGCTCGGCCACGCCTCGCTCGGCTATCGCTTCGAGGATTCGGGCGAAGTCAGCGTCTCGCCGCAAGTCGCGCGGAGCGAAACGGAATAATTCCCCTCCCGCAAGCGGGAGGGGAGCGCAGACGGCACGCGCCGCGATTATTTCTTGGGCGAAGCCAGCGCGATCAGCGACAGTCCCGGCGGCAGCGGCATACGCCCCACCATGTGACGCTCGAGCCGGAAGATGCCCTCGAACAGCGTGTTGAGCGGCTTGGGCGGCGGCGAATCGTCGCTATCGTCCTTGCCCATCAACTTGCCGGCGAAGCGCGCCGCCACGGCGACGGGGAAGAGCAAGGAATTGAAATAGCCGAGCTTGCGGCCCCGCAGGCCGGATTTTTCGAGCAAGGCGGCGAACCCCGCTTTCGAATAGCGGCGCTTGTGGTGGTTCACCACGTCGTGCGCGCTCCACATCCATTGGTGCGCGGGAACCGTGATCAGGATCTTGCCGCCCGGCTTGAGCGCCGCCGCGATCGCCTTGAGCGCCGCGACGTCGTCCTCGACATGCTCGATCACGTCGAGCACCGCCACCAGATCATAGCTGCCGGGCGCGACGCCGTGAAGTTCGGGAAGCGGCGCGGTGCCCACCGGTTTGCCGAGCCGCTCGCTCGCCTTGGCGCCCGCGGTCTCGTCGATCTCGATCGCATCGATCTCGCCGAATTGCGCGAGCATCGGCAGATTGTGCCCGGTGCCGCAGCCGATCTCGAGGATGCGGGCGTCCTGCGGCAGATCGCCCCAACGGGCGAGGTAATCGGCGAGGATGTCGCGGCGCGCGCGGTACCACCAATGGGTGGTGTCGTGCGCAGCCATGCGTTCGTAGACGATGCGGTCCATTTTATCCGAATACCCAGATGCGATTGAGCGCGAAAGTGATCAGCGGCGTGACGAACAGGATCGGAATCAGCGGCCACCACCATGGCCCGGCGAGCACCGCATCGTCGGTCAGCACCCAGACGAAGAAGGTGTTGAGCACATAGCTCACCAGCGAGACGAGGAAGAAGCGCCAACTCGTCCGGGTCGCCTGCGCATTGTGCCCGCGGAAGCTCCATTTGCTGTGGAGCAGATAGCCCGACAGCATCGCGACCAGATAGCCGCAGATGTTCGCGACCTGCTCCGAAGTGATCTTGAAAGCCGCGAGCGGGGAATAGACGAGCGTGTACAGGCCGGTGGTGATGCCGCCGGCGATGCCGAAACGGATCAGCTGGCCGAGCAGCCCGCTGGTCATCAGGGATTCCATTCGATGCAGGAATGCGGTCACTAGTCTAGCTTGCCCTCGCGCAGGGCGCCGCCCTAATGCGGAGCGTGGAGCGAGGGAAGCGATTTTGAAGCTGAGCGGATTTGATGGTTTACGCCTGAAAGAGGAACTCGACAGGCGCTGGCTCACGGGGATGCTGGTCTTCTGGCTGGGCGTGGTCGCCTGGTATCTGTGGCAGCGTCAGGGCAATATCCATTGGCTCGCGCTCGGCGATACCGATGACAATATGCGGCTGATGCAGGTCCGCGCGTTGCTCGCCGGGCAGGGCTGGTACGATCTGCGCCAATATCGGCTCGATCCGGCGTTGGGCGGGTTCGACATCCATTGGTCGCGCATCGTCGATCTGCCGATCGCAGGCCTGATCCTGCTGCTCGAGCCGTTTCTCGGCACCGCCGCGGCGGAGAAATGGGCCTGCGGGCTGGCGCCGTTGCTGCCGCTGGCGGTGACGATGACCGGGCTCAGCCTTACCGTCCGCCGGCTGATCGCGCCTTATGCCTGGCCGCTGGCGCTGATCATCCTGATGGGCTGCACCTCGACCATGCTGATGTATGCGCCGCTGCGCGTCGATCATCATGGCTGGCAGCTCGCCTGCCTCGCGCTGACCGTCGCCGGCCTCGCCGACACGCGCCGCGCCCGCGGCGGGGCGACCGTCGGCCTGTCGAGCGCATTGTCGCTCACCATCGGGCTCGAGATGCTGCCTTATTGCGCGATGGCGGGGGCGATCCTCGCGTTGCGCTGGGTATGGGATGCGGGAGACGCGCGGCGGCTGCAGGTCTATGGCCTCACCCTCGCCGGCGGATCGGCGCTCGGCTTCGCCTTGTTCGCCTCGAACGCCAATCAGGCGCTGCGCTGCGACGCACTGACTCCGGTATGGCTGACCGTGATGGTCGCGGCGGGCACCCTGTTGTTCGCACTGTCCCTGCCAAGCATCAGGAATCGCTGGATTCGTCTCGCGCTGGCGGCCGCCGCGGGCGGCGTGATCGTCGCCGGGTTCGTTCTGCTCTTCCCGCAATGCCTCGGCCGCCCCGAGATGGTCTCGGACGAACTGGCGCGGACCTGGCTCAACAATGTCCGCGAGGCGCGGCCGATCTATCGCCACCCGTTCAAGACCGGCTTCCCGATCGCGGCTCTGCCCGTCATCGGCATTCTCGGCGCGCTGGTCGCCACCTGGCGCGCGCGGGGCAGCGAAGCAGCGGTCGCGTGGGCAACGATCGCCTTGTTCACCGCTTTCGCCGCGGCGATGCTGCTCTGGCAGATCCGCGCCGGACCCGCCGCCCAGATGTTGAGCGTGCCCGGCGCGACGGCGCTGGCATGGCTGATCGTGCCATGGTTCCTCGGTCGCTCGTCGATGCTGGTCCGGGTGTTCGGCTCGACGATCGCCTTCCTGCTCGTCTCGGGGCTGTTCGCGGGCCTCGTCCTCCCCTGGTTGCCCTCCGACAAGGGCAAGCCCGGCAAGACCGGCCCCGACAAGGTCGCGCAAGCCAACGCCGCCTGCGCGCGGATGACCTCGCTTCGGCCGCTGAACGCGCTCCCGAGGGCAATTCTGTTCAGTCATGTCGATATGGGCCCGCGGCTGATCACGATCACCCATCATGACGGCGTCGCCGGTCCCTATCACCGCAACGGCAATGCGATCCTCGACGTGCACCACGCCTTTACCGGGCTGACGAGCGGCTTTCGCGCGATCGCGGCGCGGCACAAGGCGCAATATCTGCTGATCTGCCCGAACATGGCCGAAACCACGGTCTATCGCTCGCGCAGCCCGAACGGCTTCTACGGCCAGCTGCATCGCGGGCAGGTGCCGAACTGGCTCGAGCCGGTGGCCCTGCCGGCGAAGTCGCCGTTCCGGCTGTGGCGGATCCGCTACGATTTGCCGGATGTGCCGCCGGTCAGTGCCCGGAAAGCGCCGCCCCGGCGCTGAAGCTCGCGCGCAGACCGTCGATCACGAACTGCGCGGCGAGCGCGGCGAGCAGCACGCCGAGCAGGCGCGACACCACCGCTTCGATCTTCGCGCCGACGACTCGCATGATCGGGCCGGCGATCAACAATGCGAGCAGCGTGAGCGCGAGGATCGAAGCCATCGCGGCGAGCACCACCGCCGACCTGGCGAGCCCGTTGGATTGCGACATCAACAGCATCACCGAGGCGATCGACCCCGGCCCGGCGATCATCGGCATCGCCATCGGGAAGATCGAGATGTCGGCCGGCTCCTCGGCGCGGATCTTCTCGGCCCGGTCCTCGCGGCGTTCGGTGCGTTTCTCGAACACCATTTCGAGCGCGATCAGGAACAGCATGATCCCGCCGGCGATGCGGAAGGCATTGAGGCTGATGCCGAGCGCCCTGAGCAGTGCCTCGCCGAACAAGGCGAAGCCGAACAGGATTGCCGAGGCGACCAGCACCGCGCGCACTGCCATCGCACGGCGATGCGCTGCGCTTGCGCCGCTGGTGAGCCCCGCGAAGATCGGCGCGCAGCCCGGCGGATCGATCACCACGAAGAAGGTGATGAAGGCGGAGATGAACAGCTCGATCATTGCGGCGCGACGACCTTGTCGGAGATGACCGGAATGTAATCGCGGCCGTCCCAGAGCAATGCGCTGAAGCTTCGCGCGCCGGTAGCCGTGACCTGCCAACCCCAGTGGAGCGAGCTGTCGCGCGAGTCGCCGCTTGCCCTTTGGACGCCTGGTTCCGGAATGGTCGGCGTGGTCGACATCAGCATCGGCGCGCACGATCCCTTCGCCCGCCGCGGCTCGCGCGGCTTTGGCCGCGGCTTCGGCAGCACGTCGCCATGGTCGAGTGACCATTTCCAGCTGCCATCGGCCTGCTTGTGCCAGACGGTGGTGAAATAGCCGACCGAACCATCGGGCCGCTTCCAGCCGCCGGTGTTGATCGCCACCGTGCCGTCGCACGATTCATAGCTCTCGGTCGGCCACCACTCGATCGCCTTGGGCGGATCCTTGCGATCCCTGAGCCATGCCTGGGCATTGGTCGGCTGCGGCATGAACATGATCGCGTCGACGGTCGCGAACTTGCGGAAGGCAGTCCATTGCCCCTCGGTCTGCGCCGCCGAGGCAAAGGCACGCTCGGCCTCCACCGCCGTCTGGGGTGCGGCGGCCTGGAGCACGAGCGCGAGCAGCATCAGATTCCCTCCTCGTCGAGCATCACGCCTTCGCGGCGGTGCGCCGCCACCAGCGTGTTGCGCAGCAGGACCGCGATCGTCATCGGACCGACGCCGCCGGGCACCGGCGTGATCGCGCCCGCCACACTCGCGGCGCTGTCGAAGTCGACATCGCCGGTTAGGCCGTTCTCGGTGCGGTTGATGCCGACGTCGATCACGGTAGCGCAGGGCTTGAGCCACTCGCCCTTGACGAAATGCGTGCGCCCGACCGCCGCGACGACGATATCGGCATGCTTGAGATAGTGCGGAAGGTTTTTCGTGCGCGAATGTGCCACGGTGACGGTGCAGCTCTTCGCGGTCAGCAACGCGGCCATCGGCTTGCCGACGATGTTGGAGCGGCCGATCACCACTGCGTCGAGCCCCGAAAGATCGCCCAGTCGGTCCTCGAGCAGCATCAGGCAGCCGAGCGGGGTGCAGGGGACGAAGCCCGGCAATCCGGTGGCCAGACGGCCGGCATTGACCGGGTGGAAGCCGTCGACGTCCTTGTCGGGATCGATGCGCAGCAGCACTTCGTCCGCGTCGATATGGGCGGGCAGCGGCAGCTGGACGAGGATGCCGTCCACCGCGGGGTCGGCGTTGAGCTGTTCGACCAGCGCAAGCAGTGTCGCCTGATCGGTATCGGCGGGTAGTTTGTGCTCGAAGCTCTCCATCCCCGCCTCGCGGGTCTGCTTGCCCTTGGAGCGGACATAGACCGCCGATGCGGGGTCCTCGCCGACCAACACCACCGCCAGCCCGGGCGCGCGGCCCGCTACCTGCCGGAATGCCGGAATCCGTTCGGCGACCCGGGCCCGAAGCCCTGCCGCGAATGCCTTGCCGTCGATCAATGCTGCGCTCATGGCTCGCGTCCATAGAGGTTGGCGGCGATCTTCGCCAGCGCATGCGCGTCGCCAGCGATGGCGAACCGCTTGAGTCGGGCAGTTTCGCCCGCGATCAATGTCACCGCACGCTTCGGCACGCCGAACGTCCTGGCCACCAGCGGCGCCAGCGCCGCGTTCGCCGCGCCTTCGACGGGAGGTGCGGCAAGCCGCACGGCGAAATGCTCCCCGGTACCGGCGGCGAAAGCGTCACACGACGCGCGCGGCGTCACGCGCACGGCGATTTCGATCCCGTCAGGGCGCAGCGTCCAGGCTGCGCCTGCGCGGCTCAGAGCGGCGCGCCGATCGCGATGCGATAGAGCGCGGGCATCACTGCCTGCTGGAGGATCAGCAGAATCACCAGCACTACCATCGGCGACAGATCTAGCCCGCCGAAATCGGGCAACACCCGCCGGATCGGACGATAGATCGGATCGGTCATCGTCTTCAGCGCGCGCCAGATCGCCCCGACATATTCGTTGTGCGTGTTGATCACATTGAACGCGATCAGCCACGACAAAATGGCCTGGACGATGATGATCCACCAGATGACGGTCAGGATGATCTGGAGGATGTCGAGGATCAGGATCAAACCCGTTCTCCGTGAAGGTGGTTGGTTCTAGATAGCGTGTGGTTCAGGCGTGGACCAGCGTGCCGGCGCCGCGCCGCGTGAAGATTTCGAGCAGCATCGCATGTGGCACGCGTCCGTCGAGAATCACCGCAGCATCGACTCCCGCCTCGACCGCGGCGACGCAGGTCTCGACCTTTGGAATCATGCCGCCCGAAATGGTGCCGTCGGCCTTGAGCACGGCGATGCCCGCGGGATCGAGATCGGTCATCAGGTCGCCCGATTTGTCGAGCACGCCCGCGACATCGGTGAGCAGGAAGAAGCGCTTGGCGCCGCACGCGCCGGCGATCGCGCCGGCCATGGTGTCGGCGTTGATATTGTAGGTATGGCCATCGATGCCGAGCGCGATCGGCGCCACGACGGGGATGAAGCCCTGCGCCGCGAGCGACTTCAGGATCGAAGCATCCACCGCGACCGGCTCGCCGACAAAGCCGAGATCGACATGACGCTCGATCCCGCTGAGCGGATTGGGGTCGCGGCCCTGCACCTTCTCTGCGGTGACCAGGCCCGCATCCTTGCCCGAGATGCCCACCGCCTTGCCGCCGGCCTGGCCGATCCAGCCGACGATCTCCTTGTTGATCGATCCGGCCAACACCATCTCGGCGATCCGCGCGGTTTCGGCATCGGTGACGCGCAAGCCTCCGACGAACTGCGATTCGACGCCGAGCCGCTTGAGCATCGCGCCGATCTGCGGCCCGCCGCCATGGACGACGATTGGATTGATCCCGACCGCCTTGAGCAGCACGACATCCTCGGCGAAATCGCGCGCCAGCTCGGGATCGCCCATGGCGTGGCCGCCATATTTCACGACGAAGGTCGCGCCGGCATAACGCTGCAGATAGGGCAGCGCCTCGGTGAGCGTTTCGGCCTTGGCGAGCAGCGCGGGATCGGGTGCGTTGTCAGTCATCGCGCGCCCTTAGGGCAAAGTTGCCGTCGCCCCAAGCCCGTCAGCGCGCGGGGCGCTTCAGAGCACCAGATTGGTCAGAGCGAGCGCCGACGATCGAGGACCCGGCCGAGGCCGACGAAGAAATAGATCAGCGGCGGCACCAGCACGAGGCTGAGAACGACCTTGGTGAGCATCTGGCCGACGAGCAATTCGGTGATCGGGAACACGCCGTAAAAGGCGATGGTGATGAAGATCAGCGTGTCGGCGATCTGGCTGAGCATGCTCGCGATCGCCGCACGCAGCCACAATAGCTTGCCGCCGCCCTGCTTGAGCGCGCTGAAGATCGTGACATTGAGAATCTGCGAGATGCCATAGGCGACGATCCCGCCCAGCCAGATCCGCGGGGTCCCCGACATCATCAGCGCGAAGGCGTGCAACCGGTCGGGTTCCATGCTCGGCGAGGCGGGCAAAGCGAGCACCAGCAGCGAGAGCAATACCGAAGTGACGAGCGGCACGAAGCCCCACAACACCAGCCTTCGTGCGGTTTCCGGCCCGTTCAGTTCGGCGACCGCGCTCGATACCGCAACCAGCAAGAGGAAAGCGAATATCCCTGCCTCGACCGCGAGCGGGCCGACCCCGACCCAATTGCCGATCTGCGAAATCGGCCCGAGCGACACCTGCTTGTTGCCGAGCACGCCGGCGATGCAGACCATGCCGCCGTAGAAAATCGAGAGAAAGAACAGCGAGCGCGTGATGTTGGGCCGGATTTCCATCGGTGGACGCTAGCGACAAACAAGGCGGTGGGAAAGATGCCGCGGTCCTCTGGTCTGATCGCGCGCAGCGTGTATGGTCCCGGTTTTGCTGGCCAAATCGGGGAGCCGGCTCGGGGGCGCGGACCAGCGGATGACTCAGTTTCCGATCGGAATTTTCGGCATCATGGCGATTCTCGCCATCGCCTGGTTGCTTTCGAGCAACCGCCGCGCGATTCGCCTGCGCGTGGTGGGCGCGGCATTCGCGCTGCAGGCCGGAGTTGCCATCCTCGTCCTGCGCACCAGCTGGGGGCAGGCGGCGCTGCATAGCCTGTCGAACGGCGTCTCGGCGCTGCTCGGCTATGCCGGCGCTGGCACGAGCTTTCTGTTCGGCCCGCTCGCCAGACCCGAGCTAGGCGGACAGAGCTTCGCGATCGCGGCGCTGCCCGTGATCATCTTCTTCGCGGCTCTGGTGTCGATTCTCTATCATCTCGGGGTGATGCAGTTCGTCATCCGCTGGATCGGCGGGGCGATCGAGAAAGTGGTGGGGACGACCAAGGTCGAATCCTTGTGCGCCGCGGCGAACATCTTCGTCGGGCAGAGCGAGTCGCCCCTGGTCATCCGTCCCTATCTGGCACGGCTGACGCCCTCGCAACTCTTCGCCGTAATGACCGTCGGCATGGCCGGCGTGGCGGGCACCATCCTCGCCGCTTATGCCAGCCTGCTCGGCCCGCAAGCGCTTCCCTATCTGCTCGCTGCTTCCTTCATGGCGGCGCCCGGCGGGCTGCTGATGGCCAAGATCATGATGCCCGACGACATCGTCCCGGCGAACGGCGAACTGCCGCTGGGGGGCGAACCCGAGGACGAGGTGATCAAGGTCGCCGAGCATGACATGGAGGAAGAGCGTGCCGCCAATTTGATCATGGCGGCGGCGACGGGCGCCTCGACCGGCGTCAAGATCGCGGTCGCGGTGGGCGCGATGGTGCTCGCTTTCGTGGCTTTGGTCGCGCTCGCCAACGGGCTGCTCGGCGGCGCGGGCAACTGGATCGTCTATGCCAGCGGCAATGCCGAATGGGCGCAGTGGTTCAAGGATCTCAGCTTTCAGAAGATCATCGGCTCGGTGTTCGCGCCGGTGATGTATCTGCTCGGCATCTCGTGGCACGAGGCGACGGCGGCGGGCGGGCTGTTCGGCACCAAGGTCGTGCTCAACGAGTTCGTCGCGTTCATCCAGCTCGGCGAAATGAAAGACCTCGCCCCGCGCACCGTGGCGATCGTCACCTTCGCGCTTTGCGGCTTCGCCAATTTCAGCTCGATCGCTATCCAGATGGCCGCGACGGGGAGTCTCGCGCCGAACCAGCGACCGATGATCGCCAAACTCGGCATCCGCGCGCTGATCGCGGGCAGTCTCGCGAATTTGATGTCGGCGGCGCTGGCGGGACTGCTGCTGCCTTAAGCGTTTAACCCTCCTCCTCTCGGCGCCTTCGGCGGCGGGCCCTTGGCGCCGGGAAGGTGAGGGTGGCTGCCCCATGCGCAGGCGATCGTCAGCGCGTCGGAACCGGTTCCGGCCCGGAATAATCGTAGAAGCCGCGCTTGGTCTTGCGACCGTACCAGCCGGCTTCGACATACTTCACCAGCAATGGCGCGGGGCGGAATTTGGGATCGCCGGTGCCTTCGAACAATACCCGGGTGATCTCGAGGCAGGTGTCGAGCCCGATAAAGTCGGCGAGGGTGAACGGACCCATCGGGTGATTGAGCCCGAGCTGGCAGGCGGCGTCCACGTCGGGGATCGTCGCGACGCCCTCGCCCAATGCGAAGCACGCCTCGTTGAGCATCGGCATCAGCACGCGATTGACGATGAAGCCCGGTGCGTCGTTGGCGTGGACGATGCGCTTGCCGAGCGACTGGCCGAATTTCTCGACCGCCGCGACGGTCGCGTCGGAGGTGGCGAGGCCGCGGATCAGCTCGATCAGGCCCATCACCGGCACCGGGTTGAAGAAATGCACACCAATGAAGCGCGCCGGGTCTGGTGCCGCCTGGGCCAGACGCGTGATCGGAATCGACGAGGTGTTGCTGGCGAGGACCGCGTCGGGGCCGAGGACCTTGCCGACGGTCTCGAAGATCGTCCGCTTGATTGCCTCGCGCTCGGTCGCTGCCTCGATCACCAGCCCGCACGGGCCCATTGCCGCGACATTGCCTACCGGTTCGATTCTGCCCAGCGTGGTTTCCGCATCGGCTGCGGCGATCTTCTCTTTCTCGACGAGCCGCGAAAGCTGCTTGCCGATGCCTGCCTTGCCCGCTTCGGCGTGGACGAGATCCACGTCCGACAGAAGCACGGAATAGCCCGCCTGCGCTGCGACCTGCGCGATCCCCGCGCCCATCTGCCCCGCACCGATCACGCCCACCGTCTGCATCGTCCGTCTCCAGGATCCAGTTCTCTGCCTCGCCCCTACCGCCCCGCGCGCGCCTCGGCTAGACGGCGGGCATGCCAACGCTCGCGCTCCTGCTGCTCGCTGCCGATCCCGCCATCGGCGCCTCCCAGACCTATGGCGATTGGGCGGTGGCCTGCGACAATCTCAAATTCTGCGAGATGACCTCGCTGATCGGTGACGACGGCGATTGGCCCGAGGACGGCCCATTGGCAGCATCGATCAGCCGTGTGCCCGGGCCGCAGGGCGGCTTCGAGATCGTGGTAGATTCGGCCAAGGCGACCGGCAGCCTGACGCTCGCCATCGACGGCAAGACGGTGGCGCAAGGCGTGCCGCGGGCGGGCGCCGTGCGTTTCCGGGGCAACGACGCCGCACGCATCGTCGCGGCTCTGGTCGAGGGCAGGCACCTCACGCTCGGCAACGGCGAGGCGGTGATCGCCACCGTATCGCTCAAGGGATCGTCGGCAGCATTGCGCTTCATCGATGCCGGGCAGGGTCGCGCCGGCACGGTCACCGCCGCGGCGGCCAAGGGAGCAAAGCCTGCCAGCGTCGTACCCGCCGCGCCCGCGGCGCCCCGCGTTCCCGCGCTCCGCGCCAGCGGCGCGCCCGCCACGGTGAGCGTCGAGTTGCGCAAGCAAATGGAGAAGAGTTCGGGTTGCGATGAAACGGCGACCGGGTCCGATGCGGCCGACAAGGTCCAGACCTTTGCGCTGGGCGGCGGCGCGACCTTGGCACTGTTGCCGTGCGGCAGCGGCGCCTATAACATCAACAGCGTCCCTTTCATCGTGCGCGGTGGGAAAGCGGCAGTCGCCGATATCGACTATTCGGGCGACGGCAGCGGCGAGGCGCCGATGCTCACCAATGCGTGGTGGGACGCCAAGGCCAGCGTGCTGAGCACGCACGCCAAGGGCCGCGGGATCGGCGATTGCGGCGAGAGCGCCAGCTATGTCTGGAACGGCAAGAGCTTCGTGCTGATCGAAATGCGTTCGATGGGCGAGTGCCGCGGATCGATCAATTGGCTGCGCACGTGGAAGGCCGAACCGGTCTATCGCTGAAGCTCCTAGGGCGCCATCCGCAGCGGCTGCGCCTCGCAAAGTACCAGGGTGAACCAGTCCTGCGGATCGGTCCATTCGCGGATCGGCGTCCAGCCGCCGGCGCGCAGCAGCATCCGGCCGCCATTGGGTCCGTATTTGTGGCTGTTCTCGGTGTGGATCGTCTCGCCGGCCTGCATCTCGAACGGACGGCCGTCGACAGTGAAGGCCAGGTCGCGCTGCGCTTCGAGATGCATCTCGATCCGCGCCGCATCGGCATTCCAGATCGCGCGATGGCGGAAGGCCTCGACCGGGATCGTCCCGCCGAGCTCGCGGTTGATCCGCTCGAGCAGGTTGCGGTTGAACGCCGCGGTGACGTCCTGTGCATCGGCATAGGCCGGGATCAGGACATCGGGCGACTTGATCCGGTCCATTCCGATCAGCAGCCGCGCGCCTTCGCCCAGCCATTCGCGCATCGCCCGAAGCAGATCGACCGCGTGAAAGGCATTCATGTTGCCGATCGTCGATCCGGGAAAGAAGCCGAGCTTGGGCAGCCCCGCGACTTCGCCCGGCAGCGGCACCGGCCGCAGGAAATCGGCCTCGACCGGAAGCACCGGAAGTCCCGGAAAGCCCTTGGCGAGCGCCTGCGCCGAATGGCGGAGGAATTCGCCCGAAATGTCGATGGGGACATAAGCGGCGGGGTGGATCGCGCGCAGCAGGATCGGCGTCTTGGCCGACGAGCCCGAGCCGAATTCGACCACCGCGGCATTGCTCGCCGCAAGCGCGCCGAGCTCGGGACCGATCTGCATCAGCAACGCGGTCTCGGTGCGGGTCGGATAATATTCGGGCAGATCGGTGATCGCCTCGAACAATTCCGAGCCGCGGCGATCGTAGAACCAGCGCGCGGGGATCGCGCGCGGCCGCGCGGCGAGGCCGGTCAGCACATCGGCGCGGAAATTGGGATCGGCGAGGCCGCGCTCGCCGTCCTCCAGTTCCTGCTTGAGCATCGTTACAGATCCTTGGCCAGACGCACGCCGGTGAACTGCCAGCGCTGGTGCGGATAGAAGAAATTGCGGTAGCTCGCCCGGACATGGCCGCGCGGAGTCGCGCAGCTGCCGCCGCGCAGCACGAACTGCCCGCTCATGAACTTGCCGTTATACTCGCCGACCGCGCCCTCTGCGGCGCGGAAGCCGGGATAGGGGCGATAGGCGCTGCCGGTCCATTCCCAGACATCGCCGAAGAAAGCAGGGCCGCCGGGCGAGGGGCGCGGCTCGACCGCGCCGGCCCGGTCGAGCTGGTTGCCCCCGTTCGGATCATGGCCGCTCGCCGCCGCTTCCCATTCGAACTCGGTCGGCAGCCGCGCGCCGGCCCAGCTGGCATAGGCATCGGCCTCGAAGAAGCTGACATGGGTGACCGGCGCGGCCGGATCGATCGGGCGGCGGCCGTCGAGCCCGAAGCGCGTCCACACGTCGTCGCGCTGCTGCCAGTAAAGCGGCGCTGCGATGCCTTCCGCCTGCACCCATGCCCAGCCATCGGAAAGCCAGTGGCGCGGGTCGCGATAGCCACCGTCTGCAATGAATGCGGCCCATTCGCCATTGGTCACCGTGCGGTCGGCGAGCGCGTGCGGATGGAGCAAGGCGGTATGGCGCGGGCCTTCGCAATCAAAGGCGAAACATGACGAAGGTTGCCCACAACCGACCGCGACGGGGCCGGCCTCGCCTTCGATCCAGCCGGTCGCGCCGGGCATGGCCACCGGGACTTTGGGCTCGCCCTGCCAAATAGCTGATTCTAAAGGATTAACCGAGAAATGGTGGAGGATGTCGGTGAGCAGGAGCTCCTGATGCTGCTCCTCGTGATGGCAGCCAAGGGCGACCAGATCGCGCACATCGGCGGGAAGAGCGGGGAGCGCGGCCAGCAGCGCCGCGTCCACTGCGGCGCGCCAGGCGAGAATCGTGTCGAGCGCGGGACGCGACAGCATGCCGCGGCGCGGCCGGGCGTGGCGCCGACCTTCGGCTTCGTAATAGCTGTTGAACAGGAATGCGTAGCGATCGTCGAAAAGGCGGTAGCCGGCCACGTGATCGCGCAACACGAAGGTCTCGAAGAACCAGGTGGTATGTGCGAGATGCCATTTGGCCGGCGACGCATCGTCCATCGACTGGATCGTCGCATCGGCATCGGATAGCGGCGCCACGAGTGCGACGCTGAGCGCGCGCACCGCGGCAAAACGCGACGCGAGTGCGGAGGAAGCCGGGTGTACGTCGCGCTCCGTTCTCATTATGTTCCCTTATGCTGCAGCGGCCGTAGCGTCAAGGAGAATCAATCCAGATCAGCGCGAGGCCCCCGGCACCCATAGAACGTCGCCGGCCCCGTTCCGGTTCATCGCGCGCGCGGCGACGAAGAGCAGATCGGACAGGCGATTGAGATAGGCCAAAGCTTCGGGCCCGAGCGGCATCTGCGCAGCGGCGGCGACGGCGGTCCGCTCGGCACGGCGCACCACGGCGCGCGCGAGGTGGAGCGCGGCGGCGGCGGGTTCGCCGGCGGGCAGGATGAAGCTGGTCAGCGGATCGAGCGCGGCATTGAGATGATCGATCCGCTCCTCGAGCCATTCGACCTGCTGCGCGACGATCCGCAGCGCGCCCTCGATTTCCACGGGCGTGGCGAGATCGGCACCGAGATCGAACAGGTCGTTCTGGATGCGTGCGAGCATCTCGCTGAAGCTGCCGGGCCCGATCGCCGCGCGGGCCACGCCGATCGCGCTGTTCGCTTCGTCGACATCGCCGATCGCGGCCATGCGCGGATCGGCCTTGGACACGCGCGAACCGTCGACCAATCCGGTGCTGCCATCGTCGCCGGTACGCGTGTAGATCTTGTTGAGCTTGACCATCGGCGATCTCCTACGCCGCCCGCATGCGATTGGCCATTGCGCCGGCGGAGGTTATGCCGAGGCAATGACCGCAAGCCGCTTCCGCTTCGATCGTTTCCTGCTCGACCTCGGCGACCGCCAGCTCCGCTGCGACGATGCGCCGGTCGAGCTCAACGGTCGCTATTTCGACGCGCTGACGCTGCTGGTGCGCGAAGCCGGCGCCCTCGTCTCCAAGGACCGGTTCTTCGACGAGGTCTGGCGCGGCGTGCCGGTGACCGACGAGGCGCTGACCCAATGCATCCGCACGCTGCGCCGGCAGCTCGGCGACAGCGCGATCAGCCCGCGCTTCATCGAGACCGTCCCCAAGCACGGCTATCGCTTCATCGCGCCGGTCCAGCCTGTCGATCGGCCCGACGCTGCGCCACCATCGGCGGCGGCAGTGCCGGACTTCCGGCGAGCGCTGCTGCTGGTCGGCGGCGCGGGCACGCTCGGCGCGGGCGGCGCGGGCGTGATCGGCGGGTTGGTCTATGGCTTCATCGCCGCATCGCAGCCACTTCAGCCGGGCATCGGGACGCTATCGGTGCTGCTGGTCTTGCTGTGCGTGACTACTCTCGTCGCATTGCTCGGCGGTGCCGGAGTCGCGTTCGGGATCGCGGCTGCGGAGGCCGCCGCGCCGCGGAGCTGGCTATGGCGCACCGTCGGCGGGGCGGGCGGGGGATTGCTGATCGGCGCGACCGTCAAGCTGCTCGGGCTCGACGCCTTCAGCCTGTTGCTCGGCCAGTCGCCCGGCGACATCACCGGTGCCGGCGAGGGGGCGCTGCTCGGCGGCGCAGTCGGACTGGCAAGCTGGCTGGCGCGCGCGCAATCGCTGCGACGCGGCGTGGCGATCGCGGCGCTGGTCGGCGCAGCGGCGGGCGTGATCACGGTTTCGGCAGGCGGGCGGCTGATGGCGGGCAGCCTCGATCTGCTGTCCCGCGCCATGCCCGGTTCGCGGCTGCGGCTCGACGCGATCGGCGGCCTGTTCGGCGAAACCGGATTCGGGCCGGTCAGCCAGATCGTGACCGCGGGGCTCGAAGGTGCGTTGTTCGCCGGCTGCATCCTGGGCGCGCTGGTGCTCGCGCGCCACAGCCTGCGCGAAACGCGGTTTATCCCGCGCTAAGCCTGTCCCGCGACGGAGCGTAAACCGCTGCGTTGCTATCGGGCAGGCAGGGGAGTCCGCCATGAACCCGACCGACGACAACCGGAATGACGCACTGATAAGCCGATTGGCCGAGGCCGACCGACGCACCAGTCCACGCACGCCCACCGCGCTGACTGCGACGATCCGCGCCAGCGGCGAGGTGCGCCGGATCAAGGGCGAAGTCGCCGACGTCTCGGTCGAAGGCTGCAAGATCTACACCTGGGGCCTGCACGAAGGCGATGAAGTGTGGATCGCGATCGCGCATCTCGCACCGATGCCGGCGCGGGTCTGCTGGGCAGGCGAGGGCGTGGTCGGGCTGAAATTCAAGGGCACGCTTCACCAGTCGCTGGTGACGCATCTCGGCTTTTTGTGAGTCATAAGGGGTGAGACGATGCGCCGTCCGCCCCTGCTCGATCTCGAACTGATGGTGCTGATCGGCGTGCTGGTGATCGCTTTGATCTGGTGCGTGGTTATGCTGATCCGCTGACGCGGGGAGTGGATCGAAAACCCGGGAGCCTCACGTTCCATTCGCGTCATCCCGGAAGCCGGTTTTCTTCAAATCTCTGATTTGAATAGAAAACGAGCTGTCCGGGATCCACCTTGCGGGCACCCGGCGGCACCGTGAATCCCGGACTGAAGGCTTTCCAGCGTAGAACCTTACGGTTTTCCGGGGAAGCCTAACATCCGGGATGACGAGAGTGGCGCATCGAATACGGAGCCCCGGCGGCGGTCAGCCCTTGCCCGACAGGACGAGCAGGATCAGCGCGATGATCCCGATCGCCACGGCCTGAAGCAGGATGCGCTGCTGCATCAATTTGTTCGAGCGGAGCGCGCGTTCGCTGGGGCCTTCGCCTTCGAGATCGCTGGTGGTGGTCTGGGCCATGTTGACCAGCCCCTTGATGAGCACGAAAACCACCGCGAGCATCGCGGCGAGGAGCAGGGCGGCGAGGAAGAAGGTCATGCCCCTCCCTACGCCTTTGCCGAGGCGAATCCAACCGGAAGCAGCCCATGGCGCAGCCGATCGGCGAGTGCGGGTCCAGCCTCGCCGGCGAGCCGCATCGCCTCGAGCGTCGGCGCGCCGTGGCGCTTGGCGAGACGCTGGCCGTCCGGCCCGAGCAGCAGATCGTGGTGGCGATATTCCGGGGTCGGCAGACCGAGCAACGTCTGAAGAAGGCGGTGAATGTGGGTGGCTTCGAACAGATCCTTGCCGCGGACGACATGCGTGATTGCCTGCGCGGCATCGTCGACGGTGACGGCGAGGTGATAACTGGCAGGAGCGTCCTTGCGGGCGAGGATGACGTCGCCGTGGGAGAGCGGGTCGGCGCGGATCGTGCCGGCAAAGGCATCGTGCCAGTATAATTCCCTCTCCCGTCGGGAGAGGGAGGGAGCCGGCGCCTTCTCCACATCCAGCCGCCAGCTATGGGGGCGGGACAGGTCGGGTGCTTCGAGACCCCGGCAGGTTCCCGGATAGCGCCCGCCCTCCGGCCCGTGCGGGGCGGACAGGCTCGCGGCGATGTCGGCGCGAGTGCAGAAACAGGGGTAGAGCAGCCCCATGCCGCGCAATCGATCGAGCGCCGCCTGGTACAGGTCGAGCCGCTGCGACTGGAAGGTGACCGGGCCGTCCCAGCCGAGCCCCAGCCATTCGAGATCGCGCAGGATCGCGTCGACATGCTCCGGTCGGCTGCGGGTGCCGTCGATATCCTCGATGCGCAGGCTGAAACGCCCGCCGGCGGCACGCGCGAAATCATGCGCCCGTATCGCCGAAAAGGCATGACCGAGGTGGAGCCGCCCGGTCGGGCTCGGCGCGAATCGGGTGTGGATCGTCATCAAACCGGCCCTTGACCGCGAGTCGCGGCATATGCTGTCATGCGCCCGTCACCATTCCCGGCCAGGGAGTGGCGGCCGCAACAGGCGAGGGAGCGCATGTATCATCCCGATCTGATCCGCCATCCCGACGGTTGCCCCGCGCTCGTGCTCAATGCCGATTACACCCCGCTGAGCTATTATCCGCTCAGCGTGTGGCCCTGGCAGACCGCGATCAAGGCCCTGTTCCTCGATCGGGTCGACGTGGTCTCCTATTACGAACGCGAGGTCCGAAGTCCCAGCGCGAGGCTGAAGCTTCCTTCGGTCATCGCGCTCAAACAATATGTCAGACCTTCCCAATTCCCTGCCTTCACGCGCTTCAACCTGTTCCTTCGCGACAAGTTCTCCTGCCAATATTGCGGGACCCAGCGCGACCTCACCTTCGACCATGTCATACCCCGCGCCCAAGGCGGACGCACCACCTGGGAAAATGTCGCGACTGCCTGCGCGCCGTGCAACCTGAAAAAAGGTGGGCGGACACCCAAACAGGCCGCGATGCCGCTCCATATCGAGCCGATCCGCCCGACCAGCTGGCAGCTCCAGGAACATGGCCGGCGCTTCCCGCCGCATTATCTCCACCAGACCTGGCGGGACTGGCTCTATTGGGACGTCGAGCTCGAAGCCTGATCCCGTTCCCGCGCTATGCAATCGCGGCGCCGCGCCTATAGGGGCGTGCGACCGTCGAGGAGTGAAGATGCCTATCCTGTTTCCCGTGCTGACCTTCATCGCCGCAGCCAGTCCGACCGGCGCCGCTGAAACCAACATGCCGGCGCGTTTTCAGGGCGAATGGGCGGTGCGGCTGAGCGAGTGCGGCTCGGAGGGCGGCGACAATACCGGGGGCATGACGATCAGCGCCAACGCGATCGGCTGGTACGAAGAGAGCGTGGCGATCAAGCGGGTCACCCTGCTCGGCCGGGACAGCGTCCGCTACGAAGGCATTTTGTCGAACTATGACGGCGAAGAGCCGGCCGCGGCGACCTTGCGGCTGTCGGCCGACGGCAAGCGCCTGATCGCGGCGGGCTATGCCGATGGCCCGAACAGCCCGGCTCCCGATCTGCTGCGTTGCACCAAGTAACACCGCGGCGCCCGGTTGCCTCGCGAGCTGTCTTATAATAACAACACACCGTGGCGTATTGCTTTTCCCAAAGGCCAGAGGCGGATAAGAGGCGCTGATGGCCCGTGAACCCGGCTCCGGCGACGTCCGCTTCCCGCTCCGGCGACAAAGTGATTCGGGCGAGGATTCGTCGGGAGCGCCAGTGCGTGCGTGGCGCCCGAAGAACACCGACCCCGCGCCGCTCGAAACCACCATCGGCACGCCGACGCCCGCGGCGGCGCGGCCGAGCCTCACGCCCGATCCGTTCTGGCGCGCGGCGCCGCCACCGCCGCCGCCCGCGCCTCCCGAGGGAACGCCGCCTTCGGGCGAGGGCGGCACCAATCTTCCCGCGATCCGCAAGCGGTTCCGCTTTCGCTGGCGCTGGCTGAGCTGGGCCGTTGCCGGGTTCATCCTGTTGTTCGTGCTCGCAGTGGCGTGGCTGGCGCTGACCGCGCCCTTGTCGAAATCGCTCCAGCCGCCGGCGCCGCCATCGATCACCTTGCTCTCGGCGGAGGGCAAGCCGATCGCGCGGCGCGGTGCGGTGATCGCCGCGCCGGTCGACGTGACGAAGCTGCCCAAACATGTCGGCGCGGCGTTCGTCGCGATCGAGGATCGGCGCTTCTTCGGACATATGGGCGTGGATCCGCGCGGCATCCTCCGCGCGTTCCTGCACAATTCGACGAGCGACGGCCGCTCGCAGGGCGGCAGCACGATCACCCAGCAGCTCGCCAAGAATGCCTTCCTGACCTCCGACCGGACGGTCACGCGGAAAATGCGCGAAGTGATGATCGCCTTCTGGCTCGAGGCGTGGCTGTCGAAGGAAGAGATCCTCTCGCGCTATCTCTCGAACGTCTATTTCGGCGACAATGTCTATGGTCTGCGCGCCGCCGCGCAGCATTATTTCAGCACCGCGCCCGAGGATCTGACGATCAGCCAGGCGAGCCTGCTCGCGGGTCTGGTCAAGGCACCGAGCCGGCTCGCGCCCACCGGCAACCTCAAGGGCGCGCGCGATCGGCAGAAGCTGGTGATCGGGGCGATGGTCGCGAGCGGTGCGCTGACCGAGGCCGAGGCGGCGCGGGTGCGCCCGGCGGTGCTCCGGGTGAGCAAGGACAAGGAACTGCCCAACGGCACCTACTTCGCCGATTGGGTGCTGCCCGAGGCGCGCGATCGCGCCGGCGGGGTGGCGACCGAGCAGACCGTGAAGACCACGCTGGAGAGCAACATCCAGCAGGCGGCCGAGCGCGCGGTACGCGGGGCGGGGCTGAAAAAGACCCAGATCGCATTGGTCGCGATGCGCCCCGACGGCCGGGTGGTCGCGATGGTCGGCGGCAAGAGTTACGCGCAAAGCCCGTTCAACCGTGCGACCCAGGCGCGGCGCCAGCCGGGATCGACCTTCAAGCTGTTCGTCTATCTCGCGGCATTGCGTTCGGGGATGACGCCCGACAGCATCGTCGACGATTCGCCGGTGACGATCGGCGAATGGTCGCCGACCAACAGCGACGGGCGCTATGCCGGCAAGATCACCTTGCGCCAGGCCTTCGCCAAATCGAGCAATGTAGTGGCGGCGCGGCTGACCAACGAGATCGGCGTCGGCCGGGTGATCCGCGCGGCGCGCGATCTCGGCATCTCGACTCCGATCGCCAACGAGGCCTCGATCGGGCTGGGCACCTCGACCGTGTCGCTGCTCGAGCTGACCGCGGCGTATGCCGCGGTGGCGAACGGCAGCTATCCGGTGCGCCCGCGCGGGCTGAACGACGAGGAATCGGCCGATGACTGGCTCGCGGCGCGGTTGGGCTCGGCGACGCGGATCCCGGGAGGCGAGCTCGAGGATCTGCGGTCTTTGCTCGGCACGGTGGTGAGCGCGGGCACCGGACGCAGCGCGGCCCTGTCGATCCCTGCTTTCGGCAAGACCGGGACGACGCAGGACGCGCGCGACGCGTGGTTCATCGGCTATGCCGGCGACCTGGTCGCGGCGGTGTGGATCGGCAATGACGACAACTCGCCGATCCCGGGGCTTTCTGGCGGCGGCATTCCGGCACGGGTGTGGCGCGACTTCATGGTGCGCGCGCTCGGCGTTTCGCTGCCGCCGGCGCCGGTGGTCGAGGAACAGGCCGACAACGAAATGACGCTCGACGACGTGTTCAACAGCGTCGGCGAGTTCGTCGAGGGCATGCCGATCGAGACCGAAGTCGACGAGGGCCGACGCATGCGCGATGATGAGGCACCGCTGGAAGGGGACGAAGAAATCCCCGGCGATCCGCCGCCGCCGCGGCGCGGGCGGCAGGAGTGAGGCGTACCGGCTGAAACAAAGGGGGGTATATGAAGCAGGCGGCCAAAGCTTTGCTGGCAATCACATTGAGCATATTGCTGTACCCGCAGCACGCGCTGGCGGTCACGCAATGCGAAATAAAGATCCAGAGCCTGTTCACCGGCGACGACGGATCGGTGTGGATATTCTATACCAACAACGGCTCGGCGGCGATTACGCAGAGTGATCCGGATTTCGCGACGACGGTCTCTTTCGCCATGTCGGCCTTGCTGGCGTCCCGACCCGTCGTCGTGCGCTATGCCGCAGATGGCATTGCATGCGATGCCTCTGCCCGGCACGATCTGATAGGTCTGTATCTGCGCTGACGCCTGGCCCCGGTTGACCTGCGCGGCCCGGCCTCGCAAGGGTCGGGCATGCGCTTCTTCTCGGACAATGCCGCCCCGGTCTGCAGTCAGGTGCTCGCCGCGCTGGGCGCGGTGAACCAGATCGACACCGCTTATGACGGCGATCGCTGGTCGCAGCAGCTCGACGGCGCCTTTTCGGACCTGTTCGAAACGCAGGTGCGCGCTTTGTGGGTGCCGTCGGGAACGGCCGCGAACGCGCTGGCGCTCGCGGCTTTGTGCCCGCCGCACGGCGGCGTGGTCTGCCACCGCGACGCGCATATCCAGAACGACGAATGCGGCGCGCCCGAATTCTACACCCATGGCGCCAAGCTCGCGCTCGCCGAAGGCATCGGTGCGAAGCTCACGCCCGAAAGCGCGACCGCGGTGCTCGATCGTATCCAGAAGGGCGTCCACTGGGTCCAGCCGCACGCGATCTCGATCACCAATGCGACCGAATATGGCCTCGTCTACACCCCCGATCAGGTCGCCGCGATCGGCGCGGTCGGCAAGGCGCGCGGGTTGGGTCTGCATATGGACGGCGCGCGCTTTGCAAATGCCGTCGCGCATCTCGGTTGCGCGCCGGGCGACGTGACCTGGCGCGCCGGGGTCGACGTGCTGAGCTTCGGCTTCGTCAAGAATGGCGGGATGAGCGCCGAGGCGCTGATCTTCTTCAAGCCCGAACTCGCCGACGCGACATTGTATCGGCGGAAACGCGCCGGGCTGCTGCTGTCCAAGGGCCGGTACCTCGCGGCGCAGCTGCTCGCGATGCTCGACGGCGATTTGTGGCTCGCCAATGCCCGCGCGGCGAATGCGGGCGCGCGCCTGCTGGCGCAAGCGGCGGGCGATCGGCTGGTCCATCCCGTCGAGGCCAATGAAGTATTCCTCAAGGCGACGCCAGAAGAGGCCGCGGCGCTGCGCGCGCTCGGCTTCGATTTCTACGACTGGGCGCCGGGCGAAGTGCGGCTGGTGACATCGTGGGACCAGAGCGAGGCGGCGATCCGGCCGCTCGCGGATGCGATTTCGCGGCTGTGAGAGGGGACGAACCATTCCTGCCCGGAACGGGGAGGATCTGAATGGAGCAGGCTCCGCGCTCCACGCGGCTCACGGTGCTGATCCCGTTCCTTGTCGTGACCCTCATCTGGGGATCGACGTGGATCGTCATCCGCGATCAGCTCTCGGTGGTGCCGCCGAGCTGGTCGGTGAGCTATCGCTTCGTCGTTGCCGGGATCGTGATCCTCGGCTGGGGACTGATGCGGGGCGATTCGCTCAGGCTCGACGGGCGCGGCTGGGCGTTCGCGATCGCATTGGGGTTCGCGCAATTCGTGCTCAACTTCAACTTCGTCTACCGCGCCGAGCAGCACATCACCTCGGGGGTGGTGGCGATCGTCTATGCGCTGCTGCTGGTGCCCAATGCGATCCTCGCGCGGGTCTTTCTCGGGCAATTGATGGGGCGCCAGCTGCTGATCGGATCGGCGGTGGCGATGGCCGGCGTGGCATTGCTGTTCCTCCACGAGGCGCGGCTGAGCGACGCCGGGCCCGAAGCGGCACTGATCGGGATCGGGATTGCGTTGCTCGGCGTACTCTCGGCGTCGGTCGCCAACGTCATGCAGGCGACGCGGACCGCCAAGGCCTATCCGATGGCCACGATTCTCGGCTGGGCGATGCTGAGCGGGGCGGCGATCGACGCGGCCTTCGCCTGGGCGACCGTCGGCCCTCCAGTGATCGAAACGCGCTGGGGCTATATCCTGGGGACGCTGTATCTCGGGGTGCTCGGATCGGCGCTGGCCTTCACCATCTATTTCCAGCTGATCCGCACGATCGGCCCGGCCAAGGCGGCCTATACCAGCGTGCTGATCCCGGTGATCGCGATGCTGCTCTCGACGATCTACGAAGGCTATCGCTGGTCGCTGCTCGCAGTGGCGGGGGCGGCGCTGGTGATGATCGGACTGGTGCTGGCGCTCAAGGCCCGCAGACCCAACCGGTAATCGGGGAAAAGCGGCCGCCAGCCGAGCATTCGCTTCGCCTTCAGGTTCGCGACGCGGCGGTTCTCCGAATAGAAAGCCCGCGCCTGCGGGCTGAGATCGGCCGACTCCAGCGGGACCAGCGGCGGCGGGGCGATGCCGAGCAGCGCGCAGGCATAAGCGACGACGTCGCTCTGCGGCGCGGGCAGATCGTCGGCGAGGTTGTATGCCCCTCCGGGTGCGTCGAACCCTGCGATCACGCCTGAGACGATGTCATCGAGATGGACGCGGCTGAAGACCTGGCCGGGGACATGGATCCGCGCCGCTTCGCCGCGCGCGGCGCGCTCCAGCGGCGAACGGCCGGGGCCGTAGATGCCGGGCAACCGGAACACCCGCGCGCCGAGCGCCAGCCACGCCGTATCGGCCCCGGCGCGCGCGGTGCGGCGGCCGCCGCCGATGGGTGCGGCCTCGTCGACCCAAGCGCCCTGCGTGTCGCCATAGACGCCGGTCGAGGAGAGATAGCCGAGCCACGCAGTGGCCGAGGCGAGCTGCGGGCCGAACGATGCGAGGATCGGATCGGTTTCGGCCGGCGCGACGGTCGAGACGATATGGGTAGCGTGGGCGATCTCGAAGCCGACCCGCTCGGCATCGCCGAACGCGATGCTGTCATCGCGGCCATCGCGAGTCACCGCGGCGACGCGCCAGCCGCCGGGGGCGAGACGCCGCGCGATCGCGCTGCCGGTATAGCCGAGGCCGAAGATCAGCAGACGCATGCGCTATCCTACCTCGTCACCCCGGCGGAAGTGCCGGAGTCCTCTTCTCCGCCAGGCGAAATGCAAGGAGCGAGAACTTCTCATTCAGCCGCCCGGTGGACCCCGGCACTTCGGCCGGGGTGCCGATTATGGCTAGCGCGCGCCATTGCCGCCGAACCGCGCTCCGAAGAAATCGCCCTTGTTCCAGCTCGGCCGGGCATCGGCGTCGGCGATCGCGCGCGCGGCGGCATAATTGACGCGCATGAACTTCACCGCGGCTGCCCAGTCGATCGGCAGCGCCAGATCGTCCGAAGGCTTGTGATAGTGATTGGCGAGGAAATCCCGCTGCGCCGCTTCGCCCGGACCGCCGGGTCCGCTGTCGATCGACACCGCAGGGATGCCCGCCTGGACGAAGCTGTAATGATCCGAGCGAACGAAGAACATCTCCTCGGGGGCGGGGTCGGGCACGACCTTCAACCCCTCGGCCGCGGCCGCCGCGGCATAGACCGCGCCGAGGCTCGAGCGCTCGCCGCCGAGCACCACGATATCCTGCATCGCGAAGGTGAGGATCGGCATGTCGAGATTGATGTCGGCGATCAGGCTGCCCCGCGGCACGCCGGGATGTGCCGCGAAAAAGCTGGAACCGACCAGCCCCTTTTCCTCGGCAGTGACCGCAACGAACAGGATCGACCGGCGCGGCGACTTGCCCGATGCCCGAAAGGTGCGCGCGATCTCGAGCATCGTTCCGACGCCCATGGCATTGTCCATCGCGCCGTTATAGATGCTGTCGCCTTTCTCGGGATCGCCGATGCCGACATGATCGAGATGCGCCGAGAGCACGAGATATTCGCCTCGCAGCGCTGGATCCGACCCTTCGAGCAGCCCGACCACGTTGCTGCTGCGGCTGGCGCGGACTTCGGTCTTCGCCGACAATGCCAGCGTGCCGATCAGCGGGCCGGTCGGAAGCCGGGTGCCGCGGCGCTCCGCGGCAAGGACGTCGCGCCACTTGATCCGCGACCCGGCGAACAATTTCTCGGCACCGGCCTGGCCGACATAGCCGACCACCGGCGCGCCCGCGATCATGTGCGCCTTGCCGTCGGGGCCGATCCACGTCGTGCGCTCATAATCGTAATAAGGCGCCATCGCCTCGATCGGGAATTCGCCGCGGCGCTCGAGCGATTCGAGGACGATCACCGCTTTGGCGCCGCGTGCCGCGGCCAACCGCGCCTTTTGCTCGTCGTCGCCGAGATGCGCGGCGACCTCTTCGGGAAGTCCGGCGGGAACCCCGGCATAGAGCGCGACGATCTTGCCGCGCACGTCGAGCCCGCGATAATCGTCGCGCTTGCCCTCGGGATAGACGAGGCCGTAGCCGGCGAAGACGATTGCGCCCGAAACGCGGAAATCCGGCGTCGCAGGCACGCCCTGATTGACGAAATCGATGCCGAACTGAAGCGGGATCGCGGCGCTGCCGCGGGTGAGCGTCCATTTCGCCTTTTCGGCGGGCTTGTAGGTGGCGAGCCCGACCGGCTGGAGCCAGCTGCCTTCGGCGCCGGGCTTCAGTCCCGCCGCGAGCATCTGCGCCGCGACATATTCGGCGCCGACGTCATAGGCGTGCGTCCCCGCCTCGCGTCCGCGTAGCGTGTCGTCGGCGAGGAACTGGACGTGCGCCTTGAGCGCCGCCTGCTCGGGCGGCAGCTGCTGCGCGCGGGCAGGCGGCGCGCCGAGCAAGAACAAGGGCAACAGGAGCAGGCAACGCAGCATCCGGGGCAGATCCTTCAAATCGTCAGACGCCCTCTCCCGAGAGCGGTCTCTACTTGGCGCCGGGACCGCCGTACAGCGTTCCGAAGAAATCGCCTTTGTTCCATAGCGGACGCTGATCGGCGTCCGCCAGCGCACGCGCGATCGCATAATTGAGCTTCACGAAGCGGACGCCCTGGCCGAAATCGATCAGCGTCACTTCGTCCGAGGGCTGGTGATAATGCTTCTCGCCGAATTCCTCGACTGCGGCCTTGCCCGGACCGGCGGGACCGGGCTCGAGCGATACCGCGGGAATGCCGGCGCGGACGAAGCTGTAATGGTCCGAACGCACGAAGCTCGCTTGCTCGGGGGCGGGATCGGGCGTGAGCGCGAGGCCCTCCGCTCCGGCGACCGCAGCCACGGTCGGCCCGATGCTGGTGCGATCGGCGCCGTACGCCACCAGATCCTCGAACTTGTAGGTGAGCACCGGCATGTCGAGATTGACGTTCGCGACGATGCTGCCTTTGGGCACGGTCGGGTTCGCGGCGAAATAGTCCGAGCCGACCAGGCCCTTTTCCTCGGCGGTGACCGCGACGAACAGGATCGAGCGGCGCGGGCGCCTGCCGGCGGCGGTGAATGCCCGGGCCACTTCGAGCATCGACGCGGTGCCGACGGCATTGTCCATCGCGCCGTTGTAGATCGCGTCGCCCCGCGCATCGGGCTTGCCGATTCCGACATGATCGAGATGCGCCGAGATCACGACATATTCGTTCTTGAGCGCGGGGTCCGAACCTTCGAGCAGGCCGACCACATTGTTGGCCGACAGCGTCTTGATCTCGGTGTTGGCGGTGCCTTCCGCGGTCACGCCGAGCGGGCCGGTGGGGAGTTTCTTGCCGGCCTTGTCGGCGGCGAGGACGTCCGCCCATTTGATCTTCGAACCGGCGAACAATTTCTCGGCGCCGGCCATGCCCAGATAGGCGAAGGCAGGAGCGCTCGGCCCCGCGACATGCGCCTTGCCGTCGGGATCGGCCCAGGTCATGCCGGAGCTGTTCCAATAGCCGACGCTCGCCTCGAACGGGAAGATCGCGTGGCGAGTGGTTCCCTCGATCAGGATCACGCCGACGGCGCCATGTTCGGCGGCGTTGCGCGCCTGCTCCTCGGGCTGGCTCAGGTGCGCGCGGACCTCGCTCTGGAGCGCATGCGGGGCGTCGCGCAGGATCGCGACGATCTTCCCCCTGGCGTCGAGGCCCTTGTAATCGTCATAGCCGGTGGCGCGATCGGTGACGCCATAGCCGGCGAAGACCACCGGCGCCGAGAGCGTGACATTGGCGAGCCGCGCGTTCGAGCGGGCGACGAAATCCTTGCCCCATTCGAGCGGCGTGGCGGTGGCGCCGCGCTTCAGGGTGAGACTGCCATGATCGGCACCCTTGAACGAGACCAGCGGCACTGGCTGGAGCCAGCCGCCGTTCGGCAAACCGGGCGTGAGCCCAGCGGCGAGCATCTGCGCGGCGACATATTGTTCGGCGATCGCCAGCTCGGGCGAGCCGGTGTCGCGGCCGCGCATCGCGTCCGAGGCGAGGAAGGCGACATGCGCCTCGAGCGCCGCCTCGGCGGGCGCGCGGTCCTGCGCGGCGGCGGGCGCGGCGAAGAGCAGGGGGAGAAGCAGGAGGGATGTACGCACCTTGGGCTCCATCGTGCCCCTCCCTGCAAGGGAGGGGTAAGAGGTGGGTTGCGATGATCGGGGCTCGATGCCCCGGTTATCGCTTCCGGGAGAGCGTAGGGCGCGGCTGATGCTGCGCACCCACCCCCGGCCCCTCCCTTGCAGGGAGGGGAGATTCAGTCTCACTTCTCCATCGGTCCGCCGAACAAAGTGCCGAAAAAGTCGCCTTTCTTCCACATCGGCTTCTGATCGGCGTCGGCGATCTCGCGGGCGATGCGATAGTTCACATCGACGAAGCGCGCGCCCGACTCCCAGTCGATCGCCGGTTGCTGGACGAGATCATCCGAGGGCTGGTGATAATGGCTGCTCAGGAACGCCTCGGTCGCGGCCTTGCCGGGGCCCTTCTCGCCGGGCCACAGAAACACCGAGGGAATGCCCTGCTGGACGAAGCGATAATGGTCCGAGCGGACGAAGAACGCCTCGTCGGGGCGCGGATCGCCGCCCATGCCGACGCCGATCTGCGCGGCGGCGCGTGCCACCGTCTCGCCCAAGGTCGAATGCGCGGCGCCGAACGGAGTCACGTCCTCGAACTTGTAGGTGATGATCGGCATGTCGAGATTGACGTCGGCGACGAGGTTCGCCTTCGGCACCGTCGGGTTGTGCGCGTAATAGTCGGCGCCGACCAGGCCCTTCTCCTCGGCGGTGACCGCGAGGAACAGGATCGAGCGGCGCGGCGGCTTGCCCGAGGCCTTGAAGCGCCTCGCCTCCTCGATCAACGAGGCGACGCCGACGGCATTGTCCATCGCGCCGTTATAAATCGTGTCGCCCTTCGCATCCGCCTTGCCCACGCCGACATGATCGAGATGTGCCGACAGGACGACGACCTGCTTGCCGATCGCCGGGTCGCTACCCGGCAGGATCCCGGCGACATTGTAGCTGGTGATCGCAGTGTTGGCGGTGTTGAGCGTCACCGAGAGGGTGACGGGCAGCTGGACCGCAGTGAATTTGGCATTGTCGTCCTCGGCGAGCTTCGCGACGGTCGCCCATTTGACCTTGGCACCCTCGAACAGCTTCGCCGCGGTCGCGGTGCTCAGCATACCGAGCGCCGGCGCGGTCGGGGTCGGGATATGCCCGCTGCCATCGGCTTCGGCCCAGGTGACGCGCGGCCGATCCCAATTGCCGGCGATCGACTCGAGCGAATAGCTGCCGGGGCCGGTGCGCGGCGATTCGAGCGTGATGTAGCCGACGGCGCCCTTCTTCATCGCGATCTCGGCCTTGGATGCCGGGCTGCCGAAATGCGCGCGCTCCTCGGCGGGGAATTTCGACGGCGCGCCGCCGAAAAAGGCGACGATCTTGCCCCTGACGTCGACGCCCTTGTAATCGTCGCGGCCGAGCCCGGCGATGCCATAGCCGACGAACACCACCGGGGCAGTCAGCTGGAAGGTGGTCTTGTTGGGATTGCCGGCGGGAACATAGTCCTCGCCGAAGACGAGGCTGACCGGCGGGCCGCCTTTGGCGGTGAAGGCCATGCTGCCTTTGTCGGCGGGCTTGTAGCTGACCAACGGCACTTTCTGGAGGTAGGATCCGTCGTCGCCGGCGGGGCGCAGGCCCTGCGCGTAGAATTGCGACGCGACGTACTGCGCGGCGATGTCGTATTCGGCGCTGCCCGCCTCGCGCCCGCGCATCTGATCCGAGGCGAGGAACATGACATGGCTCTTGAGCGCCGCCTGATCGGCGGGGAGCTCGGCGTTGAGCAGGACATCGTTCCGGGCTGGAGTCGGCGTGGGCATGGGGGCCGGGGCCTGCTGCGCCAGCGCCGGAGCGGCGGTCAGCGCGATCAGGCCGAGCGGCGCAATCAGTCGAAGCATGCAAAATCCCTGATAGTCTGGAAGGGCTTATCGGTAGCAGCGCGCAACCGTTAGGCAAGCGGGCAGTTTGTTGTGGCGACCCTTGGGCTTGATCCTATATCCCGGAGCATGATGGCAGACGCTCAGACCGCAACCCAGGTGCCCCACGTGACGCGCCGCGACGATTACCGCGAACCCGATTGGCGCGTTCCCGAGATCGCGCTCGACTTCGATCTCGATCCCGCCGCGACGCGGGTGCGCACGACCCTGTGGGTCGAACGCAATGGGACGCATGACCGCCCGCTGAGGCTGGACGGCGACGGGCTGGCCGCGCTGAGCGTCAAGGTCGACGGCGTCGATGCCGCAGGCTGGCACATGGACGGGCCGAACCTCGTGGTTCCGCTCGGTGGCTCGTCGCACAAGATCGAGACCGAGGTCGAGATCGCGCCCGAGCGCAATACCCAGCTGCAGGGGCTCTATGCCTCGTCGGCGATGCTGTGCACCCAGTGCGAGGCCGAGGGCTTTCGCCGGATCACCTTCTTCCCCGATCGGCCCGATGTGCTGAGCCGCTACAAGGTCAAGCTGACCGCCGACAAGGCGCGCTTCCCGGTGCTGCTGGCGAACGGCGATCCGATCGCCAAGGGCGATCTCGACGGCGGGCGGCATTGGGCCGAGTGGCACGATCCCTTCCCCAAGCCGAGCTATCTGTTCGCGATCGTCGCGGGCGACCTCGTCGCCAATCGCGGGACGTTCACGACGATGTCGGGCCGCGACGTGCAGCTCGGCATCTGGGTGCGTGCGCCCGATCTGGCCAAGACCGACCACGCGCTCCACGCGCTCAAGCTCAGCATGGCGTGGGACGAGAAGGTCTATGGCCGCGAATATGATCTCGACGTGTTCAACATCGTCGCGGTCGACGATTTCAATTTCGGCGCGATGGAGAATAAGGGGCTCAACGTCTTCAACAGCCGCTACATCCTGGCGGACCCCGACACCGCGACCGATTATGATTACGACGCGATCGCCGCGGTGGTCGCGCACGAATATTTCCACAATTGGTCGGGCAACCGGGTCACCTGCCGCGACTGGTTCCAGCTCTCGCTGAAAGAGGGCTTCACCGTCTTCCGCGACCAGAGCTTCTCCGCCGATCAGGGCAGCGCCGCGGTCAAGCGGATCGAGGACGTTCGCGGCCTGCGCGCAAGCCAGTTCCCCGAGGATGCCGGCCCGCTCGCGCATCCGGTGCGCCCCGACGAATATATCGAGATCTCGAACTTCTACACCGCGACGATCTACAACAAGGGCGCCGAGGTCATCCGGATGATGGCGACGATCCTCGGCCCCGACAAATTCCGCGCCGCGACCGATCTCTATTTCGACCGCTTCGACGGCACCGCGGCGACCTGCGAGGATTTCGTCCAGTGCATGGAGCAAGCGGGTGAAATCGACCTGACCCAGTTCCGCCGCTGGTACAGCCAGGCGGGCACGCCGCGCGTCTCGGCGACGCTGGCGCAGGAAGGCGGCCGCGCGCGGTTGAGTCTCCGCCAGCTGGTGCCGCCGACGCCGGGCCAGCCGGACAAGCAGCCGATGGTCCTGCCCTTGAAGCTCAAGCTGTTCGGCGGATTCACCGGTCGTCCGATGTGCGAGGAGCAACTGATCCTGCTCAAGGACGAGACGCAGGAAGTGCTGTTCGAAAATCTGTCCGAGACGCCCGTCCTGTCGATCAACCGCGGCTTCTCCGCGCCGATCGTGGTCGAGACCAATCGCACCGCGAAGGATCTCGCCTTCCTCTCGGCGCATGATGACGATCCGTTCGCACGCTATGAAGCGATGCAGCAGCTGATGCTCGACACGCTCGTCGCTTCGGTCACCAATGGCAGCACCGATCACGCGCCGGTGATCGAGGCGGTGCGCAATACGCTGAACGACGCGGCGCTCGATCGCGCCTTCATCGCCGAAGCGGTGCTGCTTCCGTCGGACAGCTTCATCGGCGACCAGATGGCGGTGGTCGAGCCCGAGGCGATCTTCCGGGCGCGCGAGGCGCTACGGCAGGATCTCGGCAAGGCACTCGCAACCGAATGGCGCGCCGCTTACGAAGGCAGCCTCGCCAACCGCTTCGAATATTCGCCGGCCGCCAAGGGCGCGCGGCGGCTCAAGACGGTGTCGCTCGGCTATATCGCCGCCAGCGGCGCCGCGGACGCCGACCAGCTGGCGTTCGACCAGTTCAACGGCGCCGACAACATGACCGACCGGCAGGGCGGGATGACCACGCTCGTCAACGGCGCGTCGCCGCTGCGCGAGGCGGCGCTGGAGGCATTCTACCGGCGCTATCAGGGCAATGGGCTGGTGCTCGACAAATGGTTCCAGGCGCAGGCGCTGTCGACCCGCGAGGATACCGCCGAGGCAGTCGAGCGGCTGGCGGCGCATCCGGACTTCACTTTGTCCAACCCCAATCGCGCGCGGTCGCTGATCGGCGCGTTCAGCGTCAACCAGCGCGCTTTCCACGACGTGTCGGGCCGCGGCTATCGCTTCGTCGCGGATCAATTGATCGCGCTCGACAAATTGAACCCGCAGACCGCCGCCAAGCTGATCCCGCCGCTCGGCCGCTGGAAGCGTTTCGACGAGGGCCGTGCCGCGAAGATGCGCGCCGAGCTCGAGCGGATCGTGGCGACCCCGGGGTTGAGCAAGGACATGTTCGAGCAGGCGAGCAAATCGCTCGATTGAGTTTGGCCGTCATCCCGGCGGAAGGGATTTTCCTCGAGAGTACTGCCGGCATCCCCTCTCGCCCGTCACCCCGGACTTCCGGGGTCCACCGGGCCAAATGGGACGGGCGGAGAGATCCGCGCAGGCACCGAGCCGGTGGACTTTGCGGAGGAGTGGACCCCGGACAGGTCCGGGGTGACGGTTTGATCTATCGCGAAGCCCCGGCTTTTGCCGGGATGCCGGCCAAGCTTACGCCATTACGTTGCGGCCGCGCTGGACCACCGCAGTATGGCCGACGCGCGCCGTGGGCGTGCGGGTCAGGATCGTGTCCATGAATACCCAGTCGTTCGAGGCGCGTTCGGGCGTGAGGGTCAGCGCCATATAGCCGCGGCGGCTGGTGTCGCACCATTTGAGCTCGGGATTGGTGGCGATCAGCCCCGCGGCGATCACCTTGGGATCGGTCGCGGTCGAGCCTTCCTGGCCTGGCGAGGTCACGCTGTGCCCGGCGAATTCGACTCCGGCGGGCCTGCCGTCCTGAGCGAGATCGAATGCCCAGGCATTGTGGCTGTCGCCGCACAGGACGAGGAGATTGGCGCCGGCGCCTTGCGCCGCTGCGAGGAAGCGCGCGCGACTGGCGGGGAAGCCACCCCAGCCGTCGAGATCGGCGGGA
>Ga0247823_10000502_pt1 | contig 33267 bp, 30 predicted proteins | sample 13C_PalmiticAcid_2_FD_192426 | JGI IMG/M metagenome (GOLD analysis project Ga0247823, IMG submission 192426) | Soil microbial communities from agricultural site in Penn Yan, New York, United States - 13C_PalmiticAcid_Day30 | ecosystem: Environmental > Terrestrial > Soil > Agricultural land...
GCCATGCATCCGCTGCGAAATCCGGCGGCGCGTCGGCCGAAACAGCCAGCGGCGGCAAGTCAGGGTGGGCCTGCATGGCGGCGGCGCGTTCCTCGGCCAGTCGCTGTTCTTCCAGCAGCTGGCGGCGCCGGCGCTCGGACATGGGACGTTCAACCTCTGGTTCTGGTTGAGGCGCAGCCTCGGCTTCCACGACCGGATCGGCGTCAGGCTTGGCGGCGGCGTCGGGCTCGCCGTGAACCGTTTCCGGTTCCGGGTCGGTCAGGTTGAGCGGCGGCCGATGGCTGGACTTCATGGGGCGTCGTTCTCGATCACTATTCGCCGGAAACGCGGCGAGGGCGCGCGGAGGGTGGACCCTAACGGCTTGATCGGGTCACGCAAAGGCTCGCAGGGCGGGATTCGCGGGAAGATCGGGGATGATCGGCCAGAATCCCTAGGCCGCAGGCGGCTGGTCGCTCAGCAATCGCCTGGGGCGGCGGCGACGGTGATCGTGGCGGCCGGGGCGTCCTTGCAATCCTGAACGCGCTGAATCTCACGCTCAGAGTGGCGCGGGGCGTGCAGATCGACGCCGAACTGCGACAACGCCGCCGCAGCGAGCATCGCGATCAGGCCAGCCAGCATTTCCAGCAGCATTTGCATGGCGCGCATCATGGCAGAGCGCGGCGATGTTTACAATGCGGCGGCATTGTGAAGCGACGCCGCTTATCCGATGGAACGAAGCCGCCTCTTAAACGTCAAGCTTGTGCGACGCGCATGGGCGCGTCACGCGAATCAGTCAGTCTGGATGCATGAGGGAACGGGGCGACGACAGCTACGAGGGCAGCCTTCTGGAGCCGGGGCGCGACTGTTGGCGCGTGGCGACGGCGCAGCGGTTCACGCCGCTGATGGAGAACAACGCCTATTTCGACGCCCTGGCCTCGTCCCTGCAGAAGGCGAAGAAGTCGATCGTCGTCCTGGGCTGGCAGTTCGACCCGCGCACCCGCCTGGACCCGGAGTCGCCGCTGACCGATCGACGGGGCGAGATCGGACATCAGCTGAGGATGCTGGTGCGCCACCGGCCCGACCTGGATATCCGCCTGCTGATCTGGAAGTCGCCTTTGCTGATCGCGGCGTCGCAGGGCTTCTATCCTCACCGCGCCCAGGGCTGGTTCCGCAAGCGAATGGTGGAGTTCCGGCTCGACAAGCCCGGCATTCTCGGCGCCTGCCACCATCAGAAGGTGATCGTGATTGACGACAAGGTGGCCTTCTGCGGCGGCGGCGACATCGCCACCGACCGTTGGGACACGGACGAGCATCTGGATTTCGATCCCCGTCGTTGTCAGCCCTCGGGTCTGTTCAGCGCGCCTCGCCATGAGGTGATGAGCGTCATGGACGGGCCGGCGGCCCGCGCTCTGGGGGATCTGGCGCGCGAGCGCTGGTTCCGCGCCACCTGGGAACGCACCTTGCCGGACGAGACCGATGAGGACCCCTGGCCTGACGGGGTCGAGCCGGCCCTGACCGACGTGCCGGTCGGGATCGCCCGTACCGAACCGCGGGTGCGCGGTCGGCCCGAGGTGCGCGAGAACGAGGCCCTGCATCTGGAATCCATTCGCCGGGCGAAGCGTCTGATCTATCTGGAGAACCAGTATTTCACATCGCCGGTCATCGCCGCCGCCCTGGCCGAGCGGCTGGCCGAGCCGGAAGGGCCGGAAATTGTTCTGGTCTCGACCGGACGCAGCCCCAGCTGGTTCGACGGCCTGACCATGGACACGGCCCGCGCAGAGGTCCTGTATCGGCTGGAGCAGGCCGATCGCTACAACCGCTTCTTCGCCTTCAGTCCGCGCACGCTCGAGGGGGAACGGATCATCGTCCACGCCAAGATGTCGATCATCGACGACCGGCTGCTGCGCATCGGCTCCACCAATCTGAACAACCGCTCCCAGGGCCTGGACACCGAGTGCGATGTGGCGGTCGAGCCGACGACCGAGGCGGGGCGCGACGTGGTGCGGCGGTTCCGTCAGCGCTCCATCGGCCATTTCATCGGCGTCTCGGGCGAGGCCTTCGCCCAGGCCGAGGCCGTCATGGGCTCGGTAGGGCGGGCCGTCCTGACCTTCGGCTCGGATCGCATGACTCTGCTCGGTTCGACGCCGCCGTCGGCGATCGAGCGGATGATCGCCGAGTGGCAGCTGGGCGACCCGGCCTCGTCGATGGACGCCTGGCGGCCCTGGAAGCGGTTGAACCGCTCGCATCGCCCCCGACTGACGGGACCTCAGACGCCAGGCTGAAATTCGAAATCGATCACCAGGGGCAGGTGATCCGAGGCCGTGCGCGCCAGCGGATGCAGCGGCGTCATGGCGCCCGTGACCCGGATTTCCGGGCTGACGAAGCAGTGATCGATACGGATGGCCGGGAAGCTGGACGGGAAGGTCTTCACCGAGGGCTTCAGCCCCAGTTCGCGCTGGGCGTCGGCCAGCCGTTTCGTCAGGGCCTGATAGGGGCGGGTGATGGAGGTGGCGTTGAAGTCCCCCGTCAGCAGGGTCGGCCCCGTGCAGCGCGGATCGCCCAGCCAGTCCTGCCCGACCAGAGCCGCCGCCTGCATCCGTTGTTCGCGCGGCACCAGGCCCAGGTGGGTGTTGAAGACGTTCAGGATGGTCCCGTCGAAGTCGATGGCCGACCACAGGGCGCCGCGCGGCTCCAGTCCCCGCAGATTGGGCAGGGTCGGCAGGGCGGCGGCGCGGATCAGCCGCTCGGGCCGCGCCGTCAGGATGGCGTCGCCGTACAGCTCGGCCTCGATGGTCATGGCCGGATGGAAGCGGAAGCCCATCGCCAGACGCTCGGCGATGGCGTGGGCCTGATCCACCCCGTTGGTGCGGGCGCGGCCGACGTCCAGTTCCTGCAGACAGACGATGTCCGGCTCCAGCTCGGCGATGACGGCGGCGATGCGGGCCACGTCCAGCTTGCGGTCGACGCCGACGCAGCGGTGTACGTTATAGGTGACGAGTCTGGGCATGGGTCCTTGTCGGCGCGGTCGATCCCGCAGCCTGTCTATCCGGTCTAGATGACAACCAGACGGTCGGGGACCTCGTTGATATCAGCGGGCCGGGGCGGAAACTGTTCCGCCAGAACCTGACCGCACAGGGCGATGGCCTGTTCCATGCCCTCGACCGGGTGATTTCGACGCAGGCCTGCGGTCAGGGCGGCGACGGCGTCGGCCCAGACCTCGGGGCTGACGCAGGCGTGGATGCCCTCATCGGCGATGACCTCGACCTGATGATCGGCCAGGGCGGCGAAGATCAGCACCCCGGTCCGCGCCTGGGTGACGTGCAGGCCGTGGGCCAGGAACTGTTGCATGGCCGCGCGGCGGACGCGGGTGCGGCGCAGGGCGACCGGCGTGAGCAGTCGTCGCACGGGCGGGATCAGGCTGACCAGGAAGACGCCGACGAAGACCGCCGCCTGAACCAGGGCGTAGGCGGCCAGGGCCTGTCCGATCTCGACCTCGCGCGCGGCGGCGTGGGCCGCCTGCCAGTCGGCGCTGCCGAGGTTGGACAGGTTGGGCAGCCAGTGGGCGCCGAAGCCAAGAGGGATCAGGCCCAGAGGCAGCAGCAGGGCCGCCGCCGCCGCCCAGGCCAGGCTGACGTCGCGATAGGAGGACACCTGCCGCGCCACGACGCAGAAGATCTCGCCCGAGGTGTTTTCCTCGGCCTGGGCGATGGCCCGGGCGACGCGGGCGTGGTCGTCGGTTGTGAACTGCATCACCATCCCCCCGAGGCGCCGCCGCCGCCGAAGCCGCCTCCGCCGCCGCCAAATCCACCGCCGCCGAAGCCTCCGCCTCCGCCCCAGTCGCCGCCTCCGCGGCCCTGGTTTCGCAGCGCCTCGCTGGCGGCCCAGATCAGGATGGGGGTCAGGCCGTCGCCCCCCTTGCCGCCACGACGCCGCCTGCCGCCCGCAGCCGCTCCGACCAGGCTGATGAAAAGGAAGAAGAAGATCAGGAAGATGATCAACGCAGGCAGGATGGGCTTCTCACGCTCGCTGGCCGCGCTCTTCGCCTCGGCCGCGCGGGTCTGGGCCTCGGCGGGATCGGCCGTCAGTTGGGCTATGACGGCGTCGGTCCCGGCGATGATGCCGGCCGCATAGTCGCCCTGGCGGAAGGCCGGCAGGATGTCGTTGCGGATGATCAGCGAGGAATAGGCGTCGGTCAGCACGCCCTCCAGCCCATAGCCGACTTCGATCCGCACCTTGCGTTCGTTCGGCGCGACGATCAGCAGGGCGCCGCCGTCGTTCTCCTTCTGCCCTATGCCCCAGTGACGACCCAGCTGATAGCCGAAGTCCCCGATCTCCTGATCCTGAAGCGAGGGCAGGGTGACGACGACCAGCTGATCGCCGGTCTGCTGTTCCAGCGTGGCCAGCTTGCCCGTCAGGGCCTGTTCCTGTTCCGGCGTCAGCAGTTGGGCGTCGTCGACCACCCGCCCGGTCAGGGCAGGGAAGCGGATCTCGGCGGCGCAGGCCGGCAGGGCCGCCAGCCACAGGACGAGCACCAGCAGAAGCGCCGGGATCAGTCCCGGCCCAAGTGGGCCGGGACTGGGGCGGTCCCTCAGGGAGAGGGCGGAAAGGATCATGTCGGGATTAGGCCGCCGGAGCAGGCGCGGCCGCGGGCGGCGTCGAACCGGGAGCGGCCCCCGGCGCGGTCGCGGGCGCGCCGCCCCCAGGCTGAGCATTGGGTTGAGCGCCCGGAACGCCGAGGTTGAAGTTCACGCTTGGCGCGCTCTGGGCCTCGGCCGTGGCGGTGAACAGCTGCATCGGCTTGGAGCCGCCGTGCAGGGTCTTGGCCCAGATCACGCTCGGGAAGGTGCGCAGCTCGGTGTTGTAGTCGCGCACGGCCTCATTGTAGTCGCGGCGCGCCACGGCGATGCGGTTCTCGGTGCCTTCCAGTTGTGACTGCAGGGTCAGGAAGTTCTGGTTGGCCTGAAGCTGGGGATAGGCTTCGACCGTCACCAGAAGCCGCGACAGGGCGCTGGAAAGCTCGCCCTGCGCCTGCTGGTACTGCTGGAAGGCGGCGGCGTTGTCGAGGTTGGAGGCGTCGATGTTGACGCTGGTGGCCTTGGCGCGGGCCTCGATCACCTGGGTCAGGGTGGTGCGTTCCTGAATGGCCGCGCCCTGAACCGTGGCGACCAGGTTCGGCACCAGGTCCGAGCGCCGCTGATACTGGCTCTGGACGTCGGCCCAGGCCGCCTCAGCGCGCTCCTGCTTGGTCGGAATGGTGTTGTAGCCGCAGGCGCCCACGGCGGGGGCCAGGACGACGACAGCGGCGACGGCCGCGATGCGAGGCGAGAAACCAGCCATGAAGAAGCTCCTGCGGGCGGTCGTCAGGACCGCTGATCGCTAAAGACTATCGGGGCCGAAAGGCTCCGCTTCAAGGCCGGATTTTTAGCGTCCCCTAGCTGTTCAGATCTTCCGGCGTCACGCCCGCGGCGCGGCAGGCGGCCGTGTAGGTGTTGGCCAGCAGGCAGGCGATGGTCATGGGGCCGACGCCGCCGGGGACAGGGGTAATGCGGCCGGCGACCTCGACCGCTTCGTTGAAGTCCACGTCGCCGACCACGCGGGTCTTGCCCTCGGCGGCCTTGACCGGATCCTTGGAGGGGACGCGGTTGATGCCCACGTCGATGACGGTGGCGCCCGGCTTGATCCAGTCGCCCTTGATCATTTCGGGGCGACCGACGGCGGCGACCAGGATGTCGGCGGTGCGGCACAGGGCGGGCAGGTCGCGGGTGCGCGAATGGGCCACCGTGACGGTGCAGCTCTCGCCCAGAAGCAGTTGCGCCATCGGCTTGCCGACGATGTTCGAGCGCCCGACGATGACGGCGTTCAGGCCCGACAGGTCGCCCAGCTGATCCTTGAGCATCATCAGGCTGCCCAGCGGGGTGCAGGGGATCATGCCCGGCAGGCCGACCGCCAGACGCCCGACGTTGACGACGTGGAAGCCGTCCACATCCTTGTCCGGGTCGATGGCGTCCAGAACGGCGGCCGAATCGATGTGCTTGGGCAGGGGCAGTTGCACAAGGATGCCGTGGATGCCCGCATCGGCGTTCAGCGCCGCGATCAGGGCCAGCAGTTCCTCCTGCGTGGTCGTGTCGGGCAGACGGTGCGTGTCCGACCGCATTCCGGCCTTCAGCGTCGTTTCGCCCTTGTTGCGGACATAGAGCTGGCTGGCGGGGTCCTCGCCGACGATGACCACGGCCAGGCCGGGCTTGACCCCATGGGCCGCTTCCAGCCGCGCTGCGGCGGCGGCGACGCGCTCGACCAGGGTCTGCGAGAAGGCCTTGCCGTCGATGAGCGAGGCGCGTGCGGGTTGGTCAGCCATGATCGGCTCCATGCGTCGGGAACTGGAAAGCGTGGCCGCGATTTACAGCCGCTACGGTTCGGCGTCTATGATAGCGCCAGCAAAGAGGTTTTCATGCGTCATTCTCAGTTCGCGGCCCTGTTCGGGGCGGTCAGCGCCATCGCCCTGCTGTCGTCAGGCCCTGCCTTCGCCCAGTCGCCGACCGACACGCGCATCGGCGCCGAGGTTCGCGGCCGTCTTGAAGAAGGGGATGCGCGCACGCGCGGCGATGACGCCTATCGTTATGACGACTACCGGGTTCAGCTCCGCGCAGGTCAGAGGTTGCAGGCCGAGTTGCGCAGTAGCGATTTCGACGCCTTCCTGGCGATCTACGCCGAGGGACGCACCTCGGGCGAGCCGCTGGCGACCGACGACGACGGCGCCGGCAGCGGCATGAACGCCCGTCTGCGCTTCACGCCCGAAAGCGACGGCGCCTATATCGTGCGGGCGCGCGCCTACTCAGGCCTGGCGTCCGGCGCCTATACCCTGGCGCTCAGCGAACGGGTGCTTCCGCGTCAGCCGCGTCCAGGCCGTATTTCGGTCGGGGGAGACGTGTCGGGCCGACTGACCAGCGGCGACGCCGAGGACGAGGACGGCAAGCCCTTCGACGCCTACGCCTTCCGGGCCAGCGCCGGCGAGCGCGTCGCCGTTCTGCTGGAATCCGAGGATTTCGACGCCCTGGTCCGCATCGGGCGCATGGTCGGCGGGGCCTTCGTTCAGTCGGCGCAGAACGACGACGGCGCCGGCAAGGGGCTGAACTCCTACCTCATCTTCACCGCGCCCCAGGCCGGCGAATACGTCATTCAGGCGACTTCGGTCGGCGGGGACGCCGAAGGCGATTACCGCCTGTCCCTGGAGCAGGGGCCGGCGGCGCCGTCGTCGCGGGGCATAGCCGTGGGCGAGGAGGTCAGCGGCCGTCTGGACGAAGACAGCGCTCAGAGCGATTCGGGTTCTCCGGCCGATCTGTACCGCTTCACGGGGCGGGCCGGACAACGCGTCGCCATCAGCATGAAGGCGGATTTCGACACCTATCTGGAACTGTTCGACATCAACCGTAACAGCCTGGCCACCGACGACGACAGCGGCGGCGATCTGAACGCTCGCCTGACCTTCGTTCTGCCTGACGACGGGGACTACCTGATCGAGGCGCGAGGTTTCTCCGACGCCACCGGCTCCTATGACCTCAAGCTGGACGAGGTGGCGCCGCCGCCGCCGCCGACAGCCCTCGGCTTCGGCCAGACCGTCCAGGGCGATCTGAAGGAAGGCGGGGCGATGGATGACGAGGGTCGCCTCTATGACGGCTACGCCTTCAGCGGAACCGAGGGGCAGCGTGTCCAGGCCATCATGCGTTCGGGCGATTTCGACGCTCTGCTGCAGGTCGGCAAGGCGGGCGAGGAATTCGAGGAACTGGCCAGCGACGACGACGGTCTGCGTCAGGGCACGGATGCTCGCCTGACCTTCACCCTGCCGGAAGACGGCGATTACGTGCTTCGCGCATTGCCTTATTCCAGCAGTGGCAAGGGTCTGTATTCTCTGGAATTCTCTGATCGCGGGCCCGAGCCGGGCCCCGGCAGTCTGCTGGTCGGCGCCACCGCGCGCGGAAGCCTGTCCGAGGCCGACGCCATGAATGACGAAGGCGTCTCCTTCGACGCCTACACCTTCAAGGCCAAGGCCGATGAGAAGCTGCGTTTCACCATGATCTCCGCCGCCTTCGACGCCATGGTCGAGGTGGGCGAGGACAAGGAAGGCGACTTCCGCAGCCTGGCCGAGGACGACGACAGCCTGTCGGACACCCATGCCCGCCTGGACTGGACCGCGCCGCGCGACGGGACCTATGTCGTGCGCGCCCGCAGCTTCGCCGCGGGCTCGACCGGCGATTACGTGCTGACGGTCGAGCGCCAGCCCTGAGGGTTTGCGAATGAGCGACGATCTGATCCTGGGCCGCAAGGACCAGCACCTGGACGTGGTGCTGTCGGGTGGCGGGCGGCACGTTCTGGCCAGCGGCTTCGATGACTGGCGCTTCGTGCACGAGGCCCTGCCGGATCTGGATCACGCCAAGATCGACCTGGGCGTCGACTTCCTCGGTCGGCGCCTGCAGGCGCCCCTGCTGATCAGCGCCATGACCGGCGGGCCCGCTCGCGCCGAGGCCATCAACGCCCGTCTGGCCGAGGCGGCCCAGCATCTGGGCATCGCCCTGGCCGTGGGCTCGCAGCGGGCGGCCATCGAGGGTCGGGCGACGGGCGGGCTGGATCGGTCCCTGCGCGACCGCGCGCCCGACACGCCCATCCTGGCCAATATCGGCGCCGCCCAGCTGACGCGCGGTTTTGGCCTCGACCAGGCGAAACGGGCGCTGGACATGATCGGGGCCGACGCCCTGGTGGTGCACCTGAACCCCTTGCAGGAAGCCTGTCAGCCCGAGGGCGACCGCGATTGGTGGGGCGTGGGCGCCGCGCTTCAGGCCCTGATCCGCGAGCTGGACGCGCCGGTCATCGTCAAGGAGACGGGGGCGGGTATATCCGCCGTCACCGCCCAGCGCCTGGTCGCCATGGGCGCGGCGGGCGTGGATGTGGCGGGGGCCGGCGGCGCCAACTGGGGCCTGATCGAGGGCGAGCGCGCGACCGAGCTTGCGGACAAGGCTCACGCCGCCGCCTTCGCCGCCTGGGGCATCCCCAGCGCTCGCGCCATCGCCGAGGCCCGCAACGCCTTGCCGGAAGCTCTGATCATCGGCTCGGGCGGGGTCCGTGACGGCGTCGATGTCGCCAAGGCGGTTCGGCTGGGCGCCGACGTGGTCGGCATGGCCTCGGGCGTCATCCAGGCGGCGACAGAGTCCACCGAGGCCGTGATCGCCCATTTCCAGACGGTGATCCGGCAACTGCGGACCGTCTGCTTTTGCACCAACGCCGCCAGCGTGGCGGCGCTGAAACGCGTCCCCTTGTTAAGTGTAAAATAAATCAACTGTTTAGGCGCTCGATTTAGGGCGTTGTTTCGAAACCTCACGGAGACTCCCCCTCTATGCGCACCCTTCTGATGACCACCGTTCTAGGCGCGGCCCTGGCCGTCGCCGGCGCCGCTTCGGCCCAGAGCACCATCCGTCCCGGCCAGACCATCCAGGGCAATTTCAGCTCAAAGGACGCCCGCATGGGCGATGGTTCGCACTACCGTTGCTATGTCATCCAGACCAACCCGGACGAGGCCTATACGGTCACGCTCAGCTCGTCGGACTTCGACACCTTCCTGTCGGCCGGCGCCGGGGCGGATTGCGACGAGACCACGGTCTCCAATGACGACGGTCCGGACATGGGGACCAATTCGCAGATTCGTTTCGCCTCCAGCGGCGGCCTGTGGATCATCAAGGCCAATACGCTGAGCGAGGGCGAGACCGGCCGCTATGAACTGCGCGTCTCGGCCGGCGAGCGCATGCGCCCGACGACCCAGGTCCTGCCTGTCAGCCTGGGTGAAAGCCGTTCCGGGCGTCTGGAATTCAGCGACCGGCGCGCCGATGACGGTTCCTTCTACGACTGCTACGCCCTGTCGATCACGCGCGCGGGCAGCGTCGCCATCCGACTGGATTCCGGCGATTTCGACGCCTACCTGGGCCTCTATGAAGGGCCGCAATGCGACGGCGATTCTCTCGCCACCGACGATGACAGCGGCGGCGGCACCAGCGCCCAGATCGTCCAGACCCTGCGTCCGGGGACCTACTCGATCCGCGCCAACACCCTGGGGGCGTCGGAAGAGGGCGACTACACCCTCAGCGTCACGACGCGTCGTTGATGTCGTCGGCGGCTCCGGTCGGATCGACCGGGGCCGTCTTCGCGACCGCTTCCGGCAAGGGGCGGTCGAAACCAAAGCTGTAGTCGTCAGGCTCCAGCCGCACGATCTGCGGCATGGGCGCCGACGCCGGCGTCTCTATCACCACCACCGATGGCGGGGGCAGGGGCGGCGTCGCTACTATCCAGGCGCTGTCCAGCGCGGCTTCGTCGCTGGCGTAGGGCGCCGGCGGCGACATCCGCTCCGGGTCATGTTCATAGCCGTCGCTCAATGCGCCCACCGCCAGCATGGGCCCAGCGACCAGTTCCGGTTCGACCGGCGCCACGACGTCGACGCTGATGGAGGGGCCGTTCGGCGTCGGGCCATGAGCCGCCGAGGTCGAGCGCCACAGCATCCAGCCGCCAGCCAGCAGGGCCGCCAGCCCTAGCGCCGCGATTGTCGCCGTCGCCGCCTTCATCTCGTCATCCCTCCGATCCTGACGCGTCCTGCTCATAAAGCGCGCTGGCGCCGGATAGGGTCCACGCCGTTGATTGTCGCGTTTCAAGGTATGTCGCGCCTTGCCGCAGCAGGCATGCGGCCCCGCACAGGGACGCCAGGTTCGTCACGTTCTGGTGGAGACGCTCCACCTTCGATCCGTGTTCGACGGTGTCCATGTGCGGGGTTTGGCCGCCTTAGGCCGAGGGCAGCAGGTCGCCGGCGAGGGCCCGGTAACGACCCGCCCGCACCGCGTCCGTCGCGCGGGCGATGTCCGGCGCGAAGTAGCGGTCAGCGGAGTAGGGTTCGGCCGCCTCGCGCACGATGGCGTAGGTCTGCTCCAGCTCCGGCGACGAGGTCAGGGGACGACGGAAGTCGATGCCTTGCGCTGCGGCCAGAAGTTCGATGCCCACCACGGTCGCGGTGTTGGCGGCCATGTCCAGCAGGCGGCGCGCGCCGTGGGTGGCCATGGACACGTGGTCTTCCTGATTGGCGCTGGTCGGCACGGTGTCGATGACGCAGGGATGAGCCACCATGCGGTTCTCGGCCACCAGGGCCGCCGCCGTCACCTGGGCGATCATGAAGCCCGAGTTCACGCCGCTGTCCTTGACCAGGAAGGCGGGCAGGTCGGTCATCTTGGGGTCGACCAGAATGGAGGTGCGGCGTTCGGAGATGTTGCCGATCTCGCACAGGACCATGGCGATCTGATCTGCTGCATAAGCAACAGGTTCGGCGTGGAAGTTACCACCCGAGATCACGTCGCCGTCCTCGATGAAGACCAGCGGATTGTCGGTCACGGCGTTGGCTTCGCGCTCCAGCATGGCGGCGGCGTTGCGCAGCACGTCCAGGGTCGCGCCCATGACCTGCGGCTGGCAGCGCAGCGAGTAGGGGTCCTGCACCTTGGCGCAGTCGTGGCGGTGGCTGTCGCGGATAGCGCTGCCCGTCAGTAGTTCGCGCAGACGACGGGCCACGTCGATCTGACCCGGCTGGCCGCGCAGGGCGTGGATGCGGTGATCGAACGGCGCGTCCGAGCCCAGAAGCGCATCAACCGAAAGGCCGCCCGCTGCGATGGCGGCGGCGAAGACGTCCTCGGCCGCGAACAGGCCGGCCAGGGCCAGGGCCGTCGAGCACTGGGTGCCGTTCAGCAGGGCCAGACCTTCCTTCGGGCCCAGAACGACCGGCTTCAGACCAGCCTTGGCCAAGGCCGTCACGGCGTCCAGCGTCTGACCCTGATAGCGGGCCTCGCCGACGCCGATCAGGACGCAGGACATGTGGGCCAGCGGGGCCAGGTCGCCCGAGGCGCCGACCGAACCCTTGGACGGGATCAGAGGCAGGACGCCCGCGTTGACCATGCCGATCAGGGTCTCCAGCGTGTGGCGACGCACGCCCGAGGCGCCCTTGGACAGGCTGGCGATTTTCAGCACCATCAGCAGGCGGGTGACGTTCTCGTCCAGCGGGGCGCCGACGCCGCAGGCGTGGCTGAGCACCAGGTTCTTCTGAAGGGTTTCAAGGTCTTCCGGTGCAATGCTGGTGTTGGCCAGCAGGCCGAAGCCGGTGTTGATGCCATAGACGGTGCGGCCCTCGGCCAGGATGGCGGCGACGACCGCCGCCCCCTTCTCGACATTGGCCCAGGCGGCGGGCGTGAGTTCGACTTGAACGGGGCCGTTCAGGGCCTGGCGCAGCTGATTAAGAGTCAGCGGCTCTTGGCCGATAATGATCTGGGTCATTTCTTCTTCTCCTCCCTTCCCCTCGAGGGGGAAGGGCCGGGGATGGGGTGCAGGCAGTTCGCCTGAGATTTAAGCGCGGGAGGCGGCGCCTCCAGAGCCGTTCAAGGAAAGGGCGGAGGGTTCACCCCCGCCCAACCCTCCCCCCTTGAGGGGGAGGGCTTCAGGTTCAGGCCAAGCTCGGCAGGTTCAGGCCGTGTTCGCGCGCGGCGTCCTTGGCGATTTCGTATCCGGCGTCGGCGTGGCGCATGACGCCGGTGGCCGGGTCGTTCCACAGGACGCGCTCCAGCCGCTTAGCGGCTTCTTCGGTGCCGTCGGCGACGATGACGACGCCCGAGTGCTGGCTGTAGCCCATGCCGACCCCGCCGCCGTGGTGCAGCGACACCCACGACGCGCCCGACGCCGTGTTCAGCAGGGCGTTCAGCAGGGGCCAGTCGGACACGGCGTCCGAGCCGTCCAGCATGGCCTCGGTCTCGCGGTTCGGGCTGGCGACGGAGCCGCTGTCCAGATGGTCGCGGCCGATGACGACGGGGGCGCTCAGTTCGCCCGAGGCCACCATCTCGTTGAACATCAGGCCCGCGCGGTGACGGTCGCCCAGACCGATCCAGCAGATGCGCGCCGGCAGGCCCTGGAAGGCGATGCGCTCGCCCGCCATGTCCAGCCAGCGGTGCAGGCCGGCGTTATCGGGGAACAGCTTCTTCATCGCCTCATCCGTCTTGCGGATGTCCTCGGGATCACCCGACAGGGCGGCCCAGCGGAACGGCCCGATCCCGCGGCAGAACAGCGGGCGGATATAGGCGGGCACGAAGCCGGGGAAGTCGAAGGCGGTCTTCACGCCCTCATCGAAGGCGACCTGACGGATGTTGTTGCCATAGTCGGTGGTGGGGACGCCCATGGCGTGGAAATCGAGCATGGCCTGAACGTGGACGGCCATGGACTTGCGCGCGGCGGCCTCGACGGCGGCGGGGTCGCTGACGCGCTTTTCTTCCCACTCGGCGACGGTCCAACCCGAGGGCAGGTAGCCGTTGACCGGGTCGTGGGCGCTGGTCTGGTCCGTCACCAGATCGGGGCGAACGCCGCGCTTGACCATTTCAGGCAAAAGGTCAGCTGCATTGCCCAACAGGCCGATCGACAAGGGTTTCTTGTCCTTGAACGACTGCTCCAGCAGGGCCAGGGCCTCGTCCAGGGTCTCGGCCATGACGTCGACGTAGCGGGTGCGCAGACGGAACTCGATGCGGCTGCGCTGGCACTCGATGGTGATGCAGGAGGCGCCGGCCATGGTGGCGGCCAGGGGCTGGGCGCCGCCCATGCCGCCGAGGCCCGCCGTCAGGATCCACTTGCCCGACCAGTCGCCGCCATAGTGCTGGCGACCCGCCTCCATGAAGGTCTCATAGGTGCCCTGAACGATGCCCTGGGTGCCGATGTAGATCCACGACCCGGCGGTCATCTGGCCGTACATGGCCAGACCCTTCTTATCGAGCTCGTTGAAGTGGTCCCAGGTCGCCCACTTGGGCACCAGGTTGGAGTTGGCGATCAGGACGCGCGGGGCGTCGGCGTGGGTGCGGAAGACGCCGACCGGCTTGCCCGACTGGACCATCAGGGTCTCGTCGGCTTCCAGCTTCTGAAGCTGCTCTACGATGGTGTCGAAGGCCTGCCAGTTGCGGGCCGCCTTGCCGATGCCGCCGTAGACAACCAGGTCCTCGGGGCGCTCGGCCACATCGGGGTCGAGGTTGTTCATAAGCATCCGCATGGCCGCCTCGGCCGCCCAGGTCTTGGCGGTCTTTTCAGGCCCGCGCGGGCTACGGACCACTCTGGTATTTGGGCGGGTGCTGGGCGTGACGCTCATCGATTCCTCCATGCGGCCCAGAATGCGACTTGGGCCGTCGTATGGGGCTAGTGTTATGTCTAGACATTAACGCGCGCAAGGGGCAGTTTCGCGTCATGGATCAGGAGCCGCTTCATCGCCGCATCGCGGGCGACATCGAGCGCCGCATCGCCTCGGGCGAGTGGCGGCCGGGCTTTCGCATCCCGACCGAAGCCGAGCTGACGGCGGAGTACGGCTGCGCCCGCATGACGGTGTCGCGCGCCATGTCGGACCTGTCGGCGCGCGGTCTGGTGGTGCGGCGACGCCGCGCCGGGACCGTGGTGGCCCATCCGCCGGTGCATTCCTCAGCGCTTGTCGCCATTCCCGACATCCAGTCCGAGGTCGAGGGCAGGGGGCTGGCCTATTCCCATCGCCTGCTGGGCCGGATCGTCCGTCCCGCGCGGCCCGATGAAGGGCTGGGCGAGCGGGTGATCGAGCTGGAGACCCTGCATCTGGCCGACGACCTGCCCTTCGTCTTCGAGCGCCGCCTGATCTCGCTGGCCGCCGCGCCCGAGGCCGAGGGCGCCGACTTCAGCGCCCAGCCTCCCGGCGGTTGGCTGCTGGCTCACATGCCCTGGACCGAGGCCGAGCATCGCATCTCGGCGGTCGGCGCCGATCGCGAGACGGCGGCGGGGCTGGGTCTGGCCGACGGCGCGCCTTGTCTCAGGCTGGAGCGCCGCACATGGCGCGACGGCCACGGCGTGACCTGGGCCTCCCAGATTTTCCCCGGCGCGGCCTATGATCTGGTCGCCCGCTTTTCCCCGACCAAAGGATGACCCCGATGAGCGAACCGTCTGAAGCCCTCGGCTGGCGCTCGGTCGGCGATCTGGTGGGCGCTCATCCCGACGCCCCGGTCGCCCTGATCGGCGCGCCGCTGAACGAGCGGTCGCTGACGCCGGGCCGTTGCGACCTCGGGCCCAAGGCCCTGCGCGCCGTCCTGCCGCGGCTGTCGACCTATGACGTCGAGACGGGGCTGGAACTGGCGATCAGGGTCCATGACGCGGGCGACGTGGCGCTGAAGGCCGTCTCGCCCTTCGACGCCTTCGAGCCGGTGCGCGACGCGGTGGCGGCCCAGGCCCATCGCGCCCTGACCATCCTTGTCGGCGGCAACAACGCCATCACCCGGCCCGGCGTCCACGCCCTGGGTCTGGATCGCGTCGGCGTGCTGACGCTGGATGCTCATTTCGACCTGCGCGACACGGATCAGGGCCTGACCAACGGCAATCCGATCCAGGCCCTGCTGGATGACGGCATGGACGGCCACCGGATCAGCCAGGTCGGCCTGGCCCCCTTCGCCAACACCCGCCGCGCCCATGAAAAGGCCGAGGCCGCCGGGATCAGCGTCCGCACCGCCCGCGAGTGCCGCCAGCGCGGTCTGGCCGCGGTGGTGGTCGAGGAACTGGAGCGCCTGTCGTCCCTGTGCGAGGTCATCTACGTCGACTTCGACATCGACGTCATTGACCGCAGCCAGTGGCCCGCCAGCCCCGGAGCCCGTCCCGGCGGGGTCTCGGTTCACGACTTCTTCGACGCCGCCCGCGCCATCGGCGCCCATCCCAAGGTCCGCGCCGTGGACCTGACCGAATATGATCCCTCGCTGGAAGTCGGCGACCTCGGCTCCCTGACCGCTGGGCGTTGGTTCTGCGAAATCCTTAGCGGGGTGGCCGCGCGATGATCAACGCTGATCGCGTCATCACCGACTGCCACGTTGCCACCATGACCGAGGGCGGCCAGCCCTACGGTGCGATCGAGGACGCCGCCATCCTGATCCAGGACGGGCGCATCGCCTGGGTCGGGGCGCGCGCCGACCTGCCTGTGCACAAGGCTGTGGAAACCGACCGTCTGGGCGGGCGCTGGGTCACGCCGGGCCTGATCGACTGCCACACCCATCTGGTCTTTGGCGGCGACCGCTCGGGCGAATTCGAGCAGCGGCTGGGGGGCGCGACTTATGAAGAGATCGCCCGCGCCGGGGGCGGCATCGTCTCCTCGGTCAAGGCGACGCGCGAGGCCAGCGATGACGAACTCTACGCCTCGGCCTGCAAGCGTCTGGAGGGGCTCAAGGCCACCGGCGTCACCACGGTGGAGATCAAGTCCGGCTATGGTCTGGACCACGACAGCGAGCTGAAGATGCTGCGCGTCGCCCGCCGCATCGGGCGCGAGGCCGGGGTGCGGGTCCGCACCTCCTACCTAGGCCTGCACGCCGTCCCGCCGGAGCACAAAGCCGACCGCGCCGTCTATGTGGACAAGGCTGTGGATGACATCCTGCCCGCCGCCCATGCGGAGGGTCTGGTGGATGCGGTGGACGCCTATTGCGAGCCCATCGCCTTCACCACGGACGAAGTCGCTCGCCTGTTCGACAAGGCCGAGGCTCTGGGTCTGCCGGTCAAGCTGCACGCCGACCAGCTGTCGGACGGCGGCGGCGCGGCCCTGGCCGCCCGCTATCACGCCCTGTCCGCCGATCACATCGAGCACACGACCGAGGCGGGCGTGAAGGCGATGGCCGAGGCGGGCGTGGCGGCGGTCCTGCTGCCCGGCGCCTTCCTGATGCTGCGCGAGACGAAGCTTCCGCCCGTCGCCCTGCTGCGCCAGCACGGCGTCCGCATGGCGGTGGCGACCGACTGCAACCCCGGCACCTCGCCCGTCGCCTCCATGACGGCGGCGCTGAATCTGGCCTGCGTCCAGTTCCGCCTGACCCCGGAAGAAGCCATAGCCGGCGCCACCCGCCACGCCGCCCGCGCCCTGGGGTTGCAGGACGAAGCCGGCACGATCGAAGTGGGCAAGGCCGCCGACCTGGCTGTCTGGGACATCAGCCGTCCAGCCGAACTCTGCTACTGGCTGGGCGCGCCCCTGCTGCATGGCCGATATCTGGAGGGAAAGGCCTTCTCCTAACTTAGGGTTGTATTAAGGGCTTTGAGAGTTGTATCATTGGATGATCCAAGGCGGAGATCCGATAATGCTGCCCAAGCCAGGGCTGACCACCCCTCGATCCATGGTCGTGGCCCTGACGCTGTTGAGCGCCGCCGCCATGGCCGGACAGATCTATCTGATCGCCAAGGGCGTCACGGGACTGTTTCCGGCGTCCTGACGTCGCGGGTTTCCGATGCTAGCCTCGCTCCGCAGAGGGGCGACATGGCGCAAACGAACACGGACATCGTCATCATCGGCGGAGGCCACAACGGGCTGGTCTGCGCCTTCTATCTGGCGCGCGCGGGGTTGAAGGTGACGGTGCTGGAACGGCGCGGCGTGGTCGGCGGGGCGGCGGTGACCGAGGAATTCCATCCCGGCTTCCGCAACTCGACCGCCAGCTACACCGTCAGCCTGCTGAACCCGCGCGTCATCGCCGACATGGGGCTGCCGCGCCATGGTCTGCGCGTGGTCGAGCGGCGCGCGGCCAACTTCCTGCCCTTCGACGACAGCCGCTACCTGCTGACCGGCGAGGGCCGGACCCGGGCCGAGGTAGCCAAGTTCTCGGCCCGCGACGCCGAACGCCTGCCCGATTATGAGGCGCGGCTGGAGGCGGTCGCCGCCATCCTGCGCGACCTGATCCTGACCACGCCGCCGAACGTGGCGGAAGGCGGCTGGCTGGCGGCCCTGCCGGAAATGCTGAAGGCGGCTTCGCTGGGACGGCGCGTTTCAGGTCTGGGTCTGGCGGCGCAGCGCGACCTGCTGGACCTGTTCGCCAAGTCGGCGGGCGACTGGCTGGACGGCTGGTTCGAGAGCGATCCGATCAAGGCCCTGTTCGGTTTCGACAGCGTCGTCGGCAACTACGCCAGTCCCTATACGCCCGGCTCGGCCTATGTCCTGCTGCACCATGTCTTTGGCGAGGTGAACGGCAAGAAGGGGGCCTGGGGCCACGCCATCGGCGGCATGGGGGCGATCACCCAGGCCATGGCCGCCGCCTGCGCCGAGCAGGGCGTCGACATTCGCCTGGATACGCCGGTCGCCGAGGTGCTGACGGAGAAGGGCAGGGCGGTCGGGGCCGTGACCGAGGCGGGGGATGTGATCCGCGCCCGCGCCGTCGTCTCCAACCTTCATCCGCGTCTGCTGTTCGACCGTCTGGTCGATCCGGCGGCGGTCCCGGCGGACTTCACCGAACGCATGAGCCGCTACGCCTCGGGCTCGGGCACCTTCCGCATGAACGTCGCCCTGTCCGAACTGCCGCGCTTCACCGCCTTGCCGGACGCGGGCGACCACCTGACGGCGGGCATCATCATCGCCCCGACCCTGGCCTATATGGACCGCGCCCACGCCGAGGCGCGGCTGAACGGCTGGTCGTCAAAGCCGATCGTCGAGATGCTGATCCCCTCGACCCTGGACGACAGCCTGGCGCCGCCCGGCCAGCACGTCGCCAGCCTGTTCTGCCAGCATGTCTCGCCCGATCTGGCGGACGAACATCGCGATACGGTGGCCGATCTGATGATCGAGACGGTCGAGGCCCACGCGCCGGGCTTCAAGGCCTCGGTGGTCGGGCGGCTGGCCCTGGGGCCGCGCGATCTGGAGCGGCGCTTCGGTCTGATCGGCGGCGACATCTTCCACGGCCGTCTGACGCTGGATCAGCTGTTCAGCGCCCGGCCGGTGCTGGGCCACGCGGATCACCGGATGCCGGTTCCGGACCTCTATCTGTGCGGATCAGGCGCGCACCCCGGCGGCGGGGTGACAGGGGTGCCGGGACACAATGCGGCGCGCGCGGTGCTGAAGGATCTCAGACGCGGCTGATGTTCAGGGCCTTCATCAGGGCGTCGCGTATGGCGCCCTCTGTGAAGGGTTTCTGGATGGTCGGATTGCCGCGCCAGTGCTCGGGCAGTCCCGCCTCGCCATAGCCGGTCGAGAAGACGAAGGGCACGCCGCGGGCCTTCAGCGCCTCGGCCACGGGAAAGACCTCCCGTCCCGCCACGTTGACGTCCAGCAGGGCGGCGTCCAGCGAGGGTTCGGTCGTGGCCGAGATCAGACCGTCGTCGATATTGGATTCCGGGCCGACCACGGCGCAGCCCATGTCGTCCAGAATCGTCTCGAGCAGCATGGCGACCAGGGATTCGTCCTCGATCACCAGCACGCGACGGCCCTGCAAAGCTGTGGTCATGCGACTTCCTTGTTCAACGGAATGGCGATCTCGGCGATGAAACCGTCGTCGCGGTAATGCATCTGAACCGTGCCTGCCAGATCGTGTCGGACATTACGCTCGATCAAACGACTGCCGAAGCCGCGACGTTCCGGCTGAGCCACCGACGGCCCGCCGGTCTCGCGCCAGAAGATGATGAGTTGCGGGTCCGTCAGGTCGGCCAGAGACCAGTCGACCAGCACCCGTCCGTCGCCCGGCGTCAGGGCTCCATACTTGGCCGCGTTGGTGGCGAGTTCATGAAAGATCATGCCCAGCGACACGGCCATGGCGGGATCGAGCGCGACGTTCGGACCGTTCAGGGTCAGACGGTGCGGGCCGTAGGCCGTGGTTTCGTGCTCCAGTATCTCCCGAAGCTCGGCGCCTTCCCAATGGCTGCGGGTCAACAGGTCGTGGGTGTGCGACAGCGACAGGATGCGTGACTGGAAGGTCTCGGCGAAGGAACGCGGGTCCTCGTGCGATCGCGCCGTCTGCATGGCGATCGACTGGACGGTTGCAAGGGTGTTCTTCACCCGGTGGTTCAATTCGTCGATCATCAGCTTCTGGCGCTCGGCGGCCAGAACGGTGTCGGTGACGTCGTGCCCCTGAACGAAGACGCCTACGATCTCTCCGCCGTCATTGCGGATCGGCTGATAGATGAAGTTCAGATAGCGGGTCGCCAGCGGACCATTGGGCGTCTGCTGCAACTGCACGGGGCTCTGCCGTCCCTGGAAGGGCTCTCCGGTCGCCAGCACCTCGTCGAGGAAGTCATAGTAGCCTTGGCCGGCCAGCTCCGGCAGGGCTTCGCGAATGGGTTTGCCCACCACGTCGCGGTGACCGATCAACTGGCCATAGGCGCCGTTGTGCAACTGGATCACGTGCTCCGGCCCGTTCAGCACGGCGACGAAGCCTGGCGTCTGCATGAACATGTCGAGCAGTTGCCGCCGTTCCGTCTCCAGTCGCCGATTATCCGCCTGAACGTTCATGGCGCGGCGGAACATGCCGCCGCCGATCAGGCTGTCCAGGGCTGAGGTGGCGTCCTCGGGGCGGAGTTTGCCGACCTGGCGACGCAGTCTCTCCAGCTCGGAAATGTCGCTGGTGTGTTGCAGGATGTGGGTGACGCGACCGGACGTGTCCTTGATGGGGGTGTGGGTGCAACTCCAGTAGCGATCGTCATAGACGACCGCGCCGTCCGCCTGTCTTATCGGGATGGGATAGTGGAGCACCGCCAGATAGTCGGGTTCGCCAGTGGTCAGCACCTTCTCGAAGGACGCGGCCAGTTGGCGAGCGTTTTCCGGTGCTTCTTCGCCTGGACCGGCGTCGAAGGCCTGCATCACAGGCTGCCCCAGCAGCTCTTCCCGGGTGCGGTGCGTCACATCCAGATAGGCCTGATTCATCCCGGCGTACCGCAACTGGGCGTCCAGCAGCATGTAGGGATTGGGCGATGCGTCGAACGCCGCGACCAGATCAATTGTCTTGGCGAGTGTCCGCACTCTGGCCCCCCATATCGCTCACCTAACGCGAGCGGAAGCGAAAGGGTGCGTGTTCCTGATGCAAAAAGCCGGGTTGAGGGCCTGCGGTCAAGCTTGCGGGCGGAACTCGCTTAGCTGTTGACGCCCAGGGTGTCCGACAGGGCCCAATACATGGGCTTCGGCATATAGCTCTCGTCATAGGGCAGGCCGCGGTTCAGGCCCTGGGCGGCGCGCGCCCGGCCATCGACCTGTTCGCTGAGCCAGGAGAACTTGTCGGTCAGTCCCCAGGTCACGACGCCGCGCACCTCGGGGAAGGCCAACATGATGTCGAGGTAGCGTCGCGTCTCGTCGGCGACCATCTGGTCGCGCGCGGCGTGCGAGGCCGCCACAGCGCCTTCCTTGACGTCCAGTTCCGTGATCGTGACATCCAGTCCCAGATCGATCAGCGCCTTGGTCATGTCCTGAAGGCCGGCCTTGTCCAGCGGGCCCTTGGACAGATCCAGGTGGGCCTGAACGCCGGCGCCGTCCAGGGGCGTGCCGGCCGCTCGCAGGCGACGGAGCAGGGCGACAAAGGCTTGTCGACGCGCCTTGTCGACAGGATTGCCGTACTCGAACCCGTAGTCGTTGATGACCAGATGGGCATGAGGCGCATGGCTGCGGGCCTCCTCCATCGCTCGCTCGATATAGGTCGGGCCGAATGCGCGGAAGAAGGTGCTGCGACGAAGGTTTTGCGCGCCGGTCTCGGTGTCGATGGGTTCGTTGATCACGTCCCACTCGTTGATGCGCGATCCATAGCGCTCCAGAACGCGCGAGAAGTGGTCGGCCATCAGGCGCCAGTCGCGACGATCCAGCATTTCACGCCTGGCCCAGTCGGGCGTGCTCTGTTCCCACAGCAGGGTGTGTCCGCGAACGCGCAGGCCGTTCTCGTCCGAAAAGGCCAGCAGGTCATCGACGGGGGCGAAGTTGAACTGCCCCTTGCGCCACTCAAGCGAGTTCCACTTGAGGTGAATCTCCGGGGTCAGCACGTCGCAGTCCCGCAGAACAGCGGCGCGCAGAGCCTTGTCCTGAACCAGGTGATCCGCGCGGGCAGCGGCGCCGTAGTAGCGACCGCCACGACGGGCGGCGCGCGCCAGGGACGGGAGAGGATGACGCGCGTCGGGCAATGCGGCGCCTTCTCCCTCGGGCACGGCCCAGGCGCCATGCGGGGCCACCGTCAGGGCGGGGGCCAAGGCCAGACCAGCCAGTAAGGAACGTCGTGACGGAAGCGTCAGCATACTACGCCTAACCTTCTCAAGTCGCGGAGAAGAGTAAGCGCGATCGTTAAGCTCCCCGGGGATAACGCCGGGTTAACGATGGCCTGGGGGTGGTTTTAGGGCTGAATTACAGTCGACTTTGGGCGGCCGTTATTACGGCTGAGCTTTCAAGTCCGCCGCTGCTCAGAAGCTGCGATAGAAACCTACGCGGACATAGCCGTCGGAATCACGGTTGTCTCCGTCGCTCAGGCCGGCGGAGATCTGGAATTCCGCGTCATCGCCCATCTTCACGCCCAGCATGGGCCCGACATGGTAGGCGGAGTAGTTGGAATCCCCATCGGCGGCGACCTCGAGACCAGCGCGGACGCGTCCTGACCCGCCGATCGTGTGGGTCAGGCTGACCAGGGCGTCGTAGTCGTCGAGGGTGAAGCCATAGGACCCGTACCAATCGACGCGCCAGGGGCCGGCGACATGGCCGCCGTCCAGACTGACCATGACCTCGCCTTCGCCGCCGTCGCGCCGGTTGCCGGGGTCTGCCGGGCTGAGGTCCGTGTTCACGTAACGGTATCCCACGCCGACGCTGCCCCAGGTCGGCCCTGATCCGTAGCGATAGATCAGCTCGGCCTGGCCGCCCGTGAAGTCGGCGTCGATCGTGGTCGGTCCGCTTTGATAGTCATAGCTGCCGGTGAAGGCGGCGCCGCGCACGGCCCAGCCCTTGCCGTCCCTTGATCCCGGCAGTCCGAACGTGGCCCCGACGTAGGCGGAGTCCGCGACGTCCAGCTTGCCGCCGGCGAAAACCGTCACGTCGCTTTGCGCCGCCGCGGTTCCGGCCCAGCCCATGGCGCTCATGGCGAGCAGGGCTCCTGCGAATGAGGTTTTCGATGCGCTGCGGCGACGGTGGTCGGTCATGAACTTTCCTTGACGATAATATCGGCGCGTCGTGTTCTCATCGACGCAGAGGAAGGCGCTTGAGCTAGACTGGATGGGTTTGGTTAATACTTTCAGACGACGAGTTTTCCTCGTGTGAGTTCGGCCAGGCTTTCGGCGCTCCGATCACGAGGCGGCTTGGCGCGCGAGACCCATTCGATCAGCTCCGCCATGCCGCTTTCCATGTCGCGTTCCGGTTTGAAGTCATAGGCGGCCGCGATTCTGGAGATGTCGCCGAAACAGTGTCGGATATCGCCGACGCGATAGCGGTTCAGCACCTCGGGGGCGATGTTCTTGCCCAGCAGGCGCGCCAGGACGCCGGCGATTTCGTTGACCGAGATGGGCGCGCCGCTGCCGACGTTGAAGGCGTCCCAGGTCTGGCGATCGCTGTCCAGGACGGTCGCGAAGGCGCGGGCGACATCCTGAACATGGACGAAGTCGCGCATCTGCCGGCCGTCCTCGAACACCAGGGGGGGCTGGTCGTTCAACAGGCGGGATATGAAGATGGCGGCGACCCCGGTGTAGGGATTGCTCAGCGCCTGACGTGATCCATAGGCGTTGAACAGCCGCAGGGCGACGGTCGGTATCCGCAGGGCGCGGCCGACCGACAGGAACATCTCTTCGTGGTCGCGCTTGTTCACCGCGTAGATGGAATTGGGCTGAAGCAGCTTGTCTTCCGAGGTCGGGACCGGCTCCAGTTCCTCGCCGTCGACCATGAGTTCCCACTGGCGCGCTTCCAGCTGTGCGTGCGGGCGCACCTCGGCCGTGACATGGGCGTGGGTCGAAGGACGAATGTAGTCGCCTTCGCCATAGATCGACATGGAGGAGGCCACCGCAATCCTCTGCACCTGGTGCGGCTTCTGCGACAGGACCTCCAGCATGACGGCGGCGGCCATGACGTTGTTGCGCGTGTAGTCGACGATATTGGTCATGCTCTGACCGACGCCGACCGAGGCCGCCAGGTGGGCCAGGTGGGTCACGCCATCCAGCGCGGCCTCGAACACGCCTTCATCCAGGATGTCGCCCCGGATGCGACGCGCGCGCGGGTCAAGGTAGACGGGCCAGCCGTCGGCGTCCATTTCGCCGTCGCCGTGAACCTGGGGCGACAGGTTGTCCAGGACGCTGACGCGATAGCCGCGCGCCAGCATGGCGTCGACCAGGTGCGAACCGATGAATCCGGCGCCGCCCGTGATCAGGATATGCTTGTCCATGACCGCGTCCGCTCAGTGGTGATGGGGAAGGACGCCGTACTGGTCCAGCTTGGACCGCACGAGCGTATTGTTGGCGTCGATCTTCTCGGTGCGCTGCCAGACCTGGCCGCTGTCCTTCAGATACATGACGAAGCCGAGCGTCAGCGGAATGATCCAGACGCACCACCAGACCATCACGAACACGGGATTGACCATCAGCATGTAGCCGATGCGGTCGCGTGTGCGCTCCAGCACCAGGCCCGTCCGCATCCAGGTCCGCAGATAGAGGCCGAGGATCAGCAGGGTGAAGGCCACGATGTTGAAGATCGACAGCGCCACCAGCCACAACGGCAGGAAGTTGTCGCCGGTAAAGAAGCGCCACGCCGCCCAGATCCCCAGGGGGATGCCCAGGGTGTTCACCCACAAGGACATGCAGGGCAGGAAGTTGGTCCAGGCGCGCATGCGCTCGCCGAAGCTGAAATCCATCTCCTTCAGCGGTCGGCCCAGGCTCTGGAAGAAGCCGGCGACCCAGCGTTTCCGCTGCGTGATGCCTTCCCCGAAGGTTTCAGGCACTTCTTCGATCAGGGAGCCGTCGATGATTCCCAGCGTCTTGCCGTTTTTCCAGAAGCGCTCGCCGACCTCGGGGTCCTCGATGGTGATCCAGGGGTGGAATCCGCCCAGGGCGATCAGGTCGTCGACCTTGAAGAAAAGGCCCTTGCCCAGAACCCAGAAGGGTTGCTTCGGATCCGAAAGGTGGCCGTACTTGGCGCCGTCCCAGGTCATGTGGTCGAAGGCGTGGAAGGCGGCCGCCAGGCTGGCGGTCAGGTTGCCCGCGACGTTGCGCGCCTGCAGCACGTCGTACTTCTGCAGTCCGATGGCCGCGGCCTTGAAGTGGTCGGCCGGGGGGCAGCTGTCGGCGTCGATGTAGTCGATGGTCAGATTGGCCTGCCCGCGGCGGTCCTGGGCGACCTGATAGAGGGCGTAGATCAGTTGCCGGGTCTTCTTGGGCGGCAGGTCCTTGACCCCCGCGCGCTTGCCCCGGTGCCACCAGTAGGCCTTGGGGTTGGCGTCCCAGGCGTTCCAGACCGCGTCCCAGCGGGCGTCGCTGGTCGGCGGCACCTCCATGATCTCCACAAAGGGATAGGCCTTCGAGAGGCGCTCCAGACTGGCGATCGTCTCGGTGTCGTCGGCGTTGGGGATGGCGACGATACGGTAGCGATCTCGCGGATAATCCAGCTTGCCCAGGGCGGTGAAGGTCGTCTCCATCGTCCGTTCCAGCTCGCGCAGGACCGGATAGAGAAGAACGATGAAGGGCAGGTCGGCGTCGGCGGGCATGGGGTCGTCCATGTCGACGCTCTGGACGCGCAGGGAGCGGAAATAGACCTCCAGCAGGAAGCATCCCAGGTAAAGCAGCTGGGATATGGCGAACAGCCAGATGAGGATCGTCGGAACACTGCTTTCGTAGTTTTGCATCGAATGGCCCGCCCAGAATGTCCGTGTTGGATTGCTGTCTTCCAGTCGTTACGCGTCGTGTCGTCAGGCTTCCGTCGTGTCGTTCTTCATGATGCGGCCAGGTTGCTGGCCATGCGCCCGTTCAGTTTCATCTCTTCGGTGAAATAGGCGATGGTTCTGGCCAGGCCGACCTGCAGCGGGACCTGCGGGGTCCAGTTCAGATGCTGCAGGGCGCGCGAGATGTCCGGCTTGCGACGGCGCGGGTCGTCCACCGGCAGAGGATGATGGACGATCCGGGAGCTGGAACCGGCCATCTGCAGGATCTGCTCCGCCAGTTCGTTGACGGTGGTCTCGTGGGGGTTTCCGATGTTGACCGGGCCGTCGATCCCGTCGTCTGTGTTCATCAGGCGGATGAAGCCTTCGACCAGGTCGTCCACGAAGCAGAAGGAGCGCGTCTGGTCGCCGCTGCCGTAGATGGTGATGTCCTCGTTCATCAGCGCCTGGACGATGAAGTTCGACACCACCCGACCGTCATCGGGATGCATGCGGGGGCCGTAGGTGTTGAAGATCCGCACGATCCGGGTCGTCAGCCCATGCTGGGCGCCGAAATCGGTCACCAGGGTTTCCGCGAAGCGCTTGCCCTCGTCGTAGCAGGAGCGAGGTCCGACCGTGTTGACGTTGCCGCGGTAGTTTTCCGTCTGGGGGTGGACCTCCGGATCGCCGTAGATCTCGGATGTCGACGCCTGGAAGAAGCGGGCCCGGTCATGCGCCGCCTTGGTCAGCAGGTTCAGCGTGCCGAGGGAGCAGGTGAGGGCCGTCTTCACACGGTCGTACTGATAGTGAACCGGAGAGGCGGGGCAGGCCAGATTGTAGATCTGATCCACCGGCGGCACGCCCTCGGGGAGGGGGGTGTTGATGTCGTGCTCCATCAACGTGAACTTCCCGGAAGTTTCCAGGTGAGCGACGTTCTGTGGTCTTCCTGTGTGGAAGTTGTCTATGCAAATTACAGACAAGCCGCTTCCAACAAGTCGGGTGCAGAGGTGTGATCCTAGAAAACCGGCCCCTCCAGCAACTATCGCTGTTGCTTGGTTTTTTTCATCACAAGTGTTGGATCGATTCCTGAAATCGAAATTTTCAACCATCTGCCTTAGCCCCGGTTGTTCACTAGACCATTGATCTGTTTTCGATGAAGCGACGACTGAATTCATCCGCCGAGGGAATTCCGAATTCCGTAAGCGGCACGTTAACGGGCCATTAACCATCGGCCCGGCTTTGGGTTCCGTTTACGATTCGTCGGGAGTCAAGTCGCCGGAAACAGGGGGGCTGATCTTCCGGTCGTCGCGCGGAATTAACCCGGAAACCGCCTGTGGACGCGGAATCTCATCAATTTTGACTAGTCTACAAAGAGTAGCAGTCTTGGGGATGCGGATCGAGGTGAGTGGCTACTAAATGGCCGGATTGTGGCAGGCGCCGCAATGTCCTGATCCCCGGTGCAGGCGGTCTGGATACTCAGAACAATGACCCTCGGAGGCTAATATGCGTACTTTTGCTATTGCGGCGGCCGCCGCTGCTGCTCTGCTTGCTATTCCCGCTGTATCCAGCGCCCAGACCAATGTGACCGTGACCACCAGCGTCACTGACTTCTGCGGCATCGGCCTGGCCAATGTGGCGGGCGGCAACGTCGCCGTGGCCAATGGCGCGCGTCAGAAAGTCACCACCCTGCGCATGTCCTGCAACTCGGCCACCGGCGCCAAGTTGACCTCGAGCGCCCAGAACGGCGACTTCAAGTCTCCGGCCGGCGTGCTGATCAACTATGACTGGGATCTGGTCGTTCAGGGCGTGCCGAGCCTCGGCTTCGCCGCCGTCGACACCTGGCCCGGCAGCCCGGCGATCGTCACCAACTCGGGCGGCTACAGCCAGGCCCTGGCTGACGGCATCTTCGCCGACCTGTTCCTGAACCTTTGCTACAACGTCCCGGGCGGCCCGGGCGTGGGCGGCACTCAGGGTGATCCGACCAACCCCGGCTCTTCGGGCTGCGCGGCTGCCCCCTCGGGTCCTGGCGCGGCTTCGGCTCCCGCCGGCACCTATACCGAAGTCTTTACCTTCGCGCTGAACCCGGCCTGACCGGAAAGCGAAACGGGGAGCCGGTGGAGCGGCTCCCCGTTTTTCTGCGCGCCAATCTGCAGGGGAGGATGCAGTCATGAGATTGCACGTATTCGCCATCGCGGCCGTCGCCTCGATGCTGGCGATCGGATCGCCAAACGCTGTCCGGGCCATGGACGTGTCGCCCATGGTCGCCAAGATCACCCCGTCCGGCAGTGGTTCCAGCTACCGCCTGACCGTTCGCAACGACAGTTCTTCCGCCGCGACGGTGGAGATCGAGGTCTATCGAATGACGGTGGATGAGGCCGGCGGCCGCAGCCTGACGGCGGAAGACAACGACATCGTCGTCTTTCCGGTCCAGTCCGTCATTCCGCCCAATCGCGAACAGGTCGTCCAGGTCCGATATCTGGGCGAGGCTGACGGCGAGGGGCGCATGTATCTGGTCCGCGCCGCCCAGTTGCCGATCAATATGCAGACCGTGACCGATGACGGCGCCGCCGGAGCCGACATCAAGGTGGCCTTCACCATCAACACCTATGTTTTCGTCGCGCCGACCAATGCGCGGGCTGCCGTGGAGGTGACGTCGGTGTCGCGCTCCGCCAACGGCGACGTGCTGCTTTCAGCGCGGAACACGGGCACGGGCTTCGCCCACCTTCGCGAGGCGCGCTTCACGTTGAGAACGGCGGATGGCAGGTCGCATGAGGTTCCCGCCGCCGCCGTCGATGTCGGCGAGGTCAGTGTCATCGCCGGCGGCGCCACGCGTCAGATCCGCATTCCCGCCGCCCTGACGGCGGGGGTGACCGGCGACGTTACTGCGGCGATCGCCCTGTGAGATGGCCAGTCGCAGAACGACCTGGCGGCGTCTCGGTCTGGCCGCCTGCCTGGGGGGCAGCGTGGCCGCCCCCGTTCGCGCGGATGCGCCTCTGTTCACGGATGAGGTGATCCGCACCGCGCGCGACTATTCCGTCGAAGCGGAGGGGTCACCCGCCGCATCGACGGTCTTGATCGAGCGGGACGCCTCCAACGTCCCGTTCGCCGCCGGCGCCGCGCCGGTCGTTCCCCCCATGAGCGGCGCGGCGACCGGCGGGACTCAGGACGAGGCGCCCAGCGCCAGACCCACGCCGGTGCTGACGCCGATCCAGGGGCCGTTGACGCTCGACGGCGTCTATCTCGGCGACATCAGCGGCGAGGTCGACATGCAGGGCGAGGGCGTCATTGACGCCGTGGCCTTGATGGATCTGCTCGGCCTCAAGGTCGCGGTCGAGGTTCGGGATCGCCTGAAGGCTGTCATCGCCGCCCAGTCGAAGGTCAATATGGGCGACCTGCGCGGCCCCGGCTTCTCGCTGGCCTTCGACCCCCTGTCCCTGACCTTTGTCGCCGAGCTGGCCGCCGACGCCCGGGCGCGCCGGGACGTCAGCTTCGCCCGCAACGAAGTCATCGACCCTGCGGCCTTCGACCAGCCGGCGCGCTTCTCGGCGGGCGCCAATGTCAATCTGGCGCAGCTCTATTCCCACGACGAGGGACGTTTCGGTCCCCTGGCCGGCGGGATCGACATGTTCGCCAATCTCGGCGGTTTCGACGGCGTCACCCTGACCGCAGGGGTGGACTATGACGGCGGCAGCCAGGATCAGAGCTGGCGTCGCCGCGAGATCAGGCTGTCCAAGGACTTTTTCCAGTCCGCCATTCGTCTGACGGCCGGCGAGTTCGCCCCGCCGGTGGAGAGTTTCCAGGGATCGCGGCGTTTCCTCGGCTTGTCGGCGGCGAGAGCCTATTCGACCATTCGCCCCTTTCAGAACGTGCGTCCTTCCGGCCGTCGCCAGTTCGTGCTCGACCGCCCGGCCCTGGTCGTCGTCGAGGTCAACGGCGTCATCGTCGAACGGATAAGGCTGGACGCCGGGCCCTATTCCCTGTCGGATTTTCCCTTTGGCCAGGGCGCCAATACGGTGCGTCTTCTGGTCGAGGAGGACAGCGGCCAGCGGGAGATCGCGGTCTTCGACCTGTTCGGCGGGGCCGGGCTGCTGGACCCCGGGGTCGTGGACTTCGGCGTCTCCGCCGGGGTTCTGGAGGAGGGCGGGCAGCTGGAATATGGCTCCACGCTCGCCGCCACGGGCTTCGTGCGCAAGGGGATCACCGACGCCCTGACCCTGGGGGCCAACGCCCAGTGGGCGGACGGGCGCGGGCAGGTCGGAGGGCTGGCGACCTGGGGCAGTCGTCTGGGGTTGATCCAGGCCAGCGCGGCTGTCAGCCATAACGGCGACACCAGCGACCAGGGCTATATCCTGGCGGTGGACTACATGCGCGAGGCCACCCTGGCGCGCGAGGTCGAGCTTCGCATCGTCGCTTCGGCGCAGGCCACGAGCAAGTTCTTTCAGACCGCTTTCGACAACTCGGCCTTCAACCGTGAACAGTGGCGGGCGGCCGGACAGGCGCTGGTGCGCTACAAGGCCTATTCGCTCAGTCTCGGCGCGGCCTATGTGAAGGGGCGCCAATGGGAGGATCGAACGGATTTCAGTGTTTCGATCGGCCGAACCTTCAGGCGCTTCGGCGTCAACCTGGCCTGGCAGAGAGGCGCGACCAGCGACGGGATCGAGGAAACCCGCTTCGGCCTGACGCTGACGACACGCTTCGGCGGCCGCTGGAGCGGCGTGGCGCGCTATGACAGTCAGAATGATTTCCGCGAGGTCGGCATCTCGCGTTCGTCTTCGGGGCGGTTGAACGATCTCAGTGGCGACCTGCGCTTCTCCGAGGATCGGAACAACCAAACGATCTCGGGCGATCTGCGTTACATCAACAACCGTTTTGACGCCGAGATCATCTCCAATCGGCTGGTGTCCACCACGCCTGGCGGGGTCACGCGGCAGGAATCCCTGTGGCGGCTGTCGACCCTGATCGGTTACGCCGACGGCGCCTTCGGCGTCGGCCGTGCGGCGCGTGAGGGCTTTGTCATCGCCACCCCCCATTCGACGCTCAAGGGCGCGCGGGTCAGCCTGACGGATTCGAGCGGATACCCCGTCGCGCGTAGCGGCTGGTTCGGGCCGGCGCTGGCCGGCATTGATCGCGGCTATGGCGTGCGTCGCTATGAGCTGGACGTCGACCCCTTGCCGCCGGGCTACGATCTGGGCAGCGGCGTGATCAACACCTTCCCGGGCTTCGGCAATGGATACCGGGTCGTGGTCGGCAGCGACGCTTCCTACACCGCCAGGGGGGTGCTGGTTTCGCCTGAAGGGCCGGTCGCCCTGATCGGGGGCTCCATCGTGGCGGTCGATGCGCCGGAAGGGGCCCCGGGCAAGCCCTTCTTCACCAACAGGGGCGGCCGGTTCGTCGCGGACGGCATGGCGCCCGGACGTTATCGGCTGATGGTTCAGGGGGAAGTGGTCGGGGAGTTCGTAATCCCTGAAAATGCGGAAGGAATTATCGATGTGGGCGAAATCAGAACGGCGCGACCCCTGTCCTGACCGGTCGGGTCGCCGCAAGACGACCTGGCTTGTCGCGGCCGTGGTCGCGGCCCTGTCCGGCGCCACGGCGACCCAGGCCTGTGATCTGGGTCTGGTTGAGGGCCCTCAGCCGATCCGGATCGAATATAATCCTTTCGCCGTGGCGCCGACGCCCGGGGCTCTGGATGTGGGGTTCGAGAACAAGGGGGAGGGCGAGTGCGATCTGCGCCTTTCTTTCACGGACGACGCTGACATGGAGGTGACGCGCGCCGTTCTGGGGGGAGTAGGGGTTCAGTTCCGACCGCGTGAATCTTCCGGCGTCCAGGCTGCTGACGTGCAGAGGGGCGTCTTCCAGTACCTGCTCCCTCCCGGGACCCGGGGCGTGGCCCAGATGGACGCCGTCGTGGTGCAGAACGCCGTCGCCGACGCAGGAGAGTACGGCGTCGATCTGCGCATGCGGGTCAGGAACGTCGATGGCGTCGATCTCATGTCGCCGATCCCGTTGCGCCTGGTTCTTCAGTCCACGCCTCGGGCCCAGTTGAACCTGGCCGGGGCCGCCGGGGCCTTCGGCTCGGGAGCCAGCGTGGAGGTGGTGGACTTTGGGGAGGCGGCGACGGGCGCGACCCGACGCATCTTTGTTCAGGTGCGAGCCAATGCGCCCTCCACCCTGTCGATCAAGTCCCAGCATGGCGGCGTCATGCATCGGGTCGAGGAGGTCGAGAACGGCACCGTGGTGCCCTATGCCGTCGAACTGGACGGCGAGATGGTCGATCTCTCGACGCTCTGGACAAGAGAAATTGATCCTCCTCGCACGCTCGCCGGCATCGCCCTGCCCATGACGTTCGTCTTGGGTTTGATTAATGGGCAGATGGGCGGGCGGTATGAAGACCTTATTACAGTCGATATATCTCCCAATTGATGGGCTTTCATTAAAGGTGGGGGGCGATGTTTTTCTGTATATCTGCCCTGAAATTTTTATCGTTTCGGCAAAAATGTCGTTGTTGTTTTCGGTAATGAATAGTTTTTACGAAACGCTTATCAAATGATTTGACTTGTTTCTTCAAAATTTGGCGGTTTATTTTTCGAGGTTTTGTAATGAAAACTGATATTTTCTAAAATTTGCTTGAACCCTTGTCTGAATTGTCGAAACAATGTCGGCAATAAAGGGCATGCGCCTGCTGGTGATCGGGCTGGGTCGCCGAGCGTGTGTCGCTGGGAGCAGGGACGTCATGATTGACCAGGATTTCGCCCGGGCGCCTGTCGGCGTTCTCGACACCCCTTTTATGCAGACCATCTCAAGCGGCCAGAACGTGGTTCCGGCCGTTGAGCGACGATCCTTCGTCAGGCCTCTGGCCATCCGGTCGAGCCCGCGTTTCACCGAGGCCGAGGCCTGGTTCGAAAACGATGAGACGGCTCGTTTTGTCCTGGACCTCAACGGGCGCGTGCTGACCAGCAACGCCGCCGCGCGAAACCTGGCGGCCTGCGGCATGCTCGGATCGGGCGGGGTGTTCATCTGTTCCGCCCATCGCAACCGCGCGGAACTGGATCTCTTGCTCAAGCGCCTGGCTGAGGGGCGGGAAAAATCGGGGCGCATTCTGTTCCGGGCCGGGGATGACGCCTGGTGCATCCTGGACCTCATCGCCGCCGCGGAAGCGCCCGGACGGGTGTTCGCCGCCGCCCGGCCGGTCAAGCCTCTGGACGAAGAAAGGGTTGCGGCCGTGGGCTGCGTCTTCGGTCTGACGCGCGTTGAAAAGTCGGTTCTGGTTCACCTGGCGGGCGGCGAGGCCCCCAAGGAGATCAGCCGCAAGCTGGACATGTCCATCCATACCGTCCGCTCGCATCTGCGTTCCATCTGCATGCGGATGGGGGTCAAGGGCATCAACGGTGTTCTGCGCCTCAGTTTTCTGATGGCGTGACGCTTCGCGGCAAAAGGCTGCGCCTTGAACCATCCATTCAGCGCTCGACTGGGCGCCGGCGATCGTTCGCCGCCCCCACGGAGCGATGAGCAAGGCGAATTGAGCGTGAGTGAGAAGATGGTGGACGCGACAGGGATTGAACCTGTGACCCCCTCGGTGTGAACGAGGTGCTCTCCCGCTGAGCTACGCGTCCAGCGCAGAACGGCCAAATCAGAAAGGCTTGGGCCGTCGGGAGGCGCGATG
>Ga0247823_10000503_pt1 | contig 33265 bp, 38 predicted proteins | sample 13C_PalmiticAcid_2_FD_192426 | JGI IMG/M metagenome (GOLD analysis project Ga0247823, IMG submission 192426) | Soil microbial communities from agricultural site in Penn Yan, New York, United States - 13C_PalmiticAcid_Day30 | ecosystem: Environmental > Terrestrial > Soil > Agricultural land...
GCCTACCTGGGCCATCATCTGGGCCGCGGCGACGCGATCCGCTTCCTTCAGGGCGGGCTGGACCCCGATCGCGCCCGCACACTGCTGAATGCGCAGATCGGAACCGCCAGTGCCAATCGCCGAATCGCGGCCAGCGGCAGCGCCGTCACCGCGCACCGCACCTGGCTGCTCGACTATATCGGCCGGAACATCCGTCCCGAACGCTTCAACGCGTGACGCGCATGTGTGTCGAGAAATATAGGATGAATATATAGGATTATCGAGTTGTTAACTATTTGAAGCCAGAAAAGGTCCTGTCGAAAGGGGGGCACGCGAGGTCGCGATGCCATGACGTCATCGGAAGGACTGAACATGTCGAAGATCACCATCGCGCTGGAAGCCGCTGTTGCCACCGTGAAGGAGAACCTGCCGGCCGAAGGGCAGAAGCAGAGCGCCCGGCAGCGCGCCGCCATCGACAAGGCCTTTGGCCGCATCCTGACCCTCATCGCGCCGCGGATCCGACACTTCATTCGTCAATATGGGCTGGCGGGGCACTGGGAGGATGCGGAGCAGGTCTGTTCCATCGCCGTGCACCGTGCGATCGAGGCTTATGACCCGGAAAAGGCGCAGTTCACCACCTTCGTGAACTGGCAGCTCCGGGGGGAACTGCAGAGCCTGCGCTTCCGCCTGATGACCGACCAGCGCCCGTCGGCGCGCAAGGTCGAGGCGACCACCGTCTCGCTCGACGCCATCAGCACCGGCGAGGATGGCGAAGATATCTCCGCCATCGCCCTGATCGAGGATGAGGAGGCGCTGGGCCGTACCGAGGCCGCCGCCTCGGCCTATCTGGCGGAAGCGGCCACTGTGACGCTGATCGACGGCTACATCGAGCATCTGCGCAACGTCGCCCTCGACCGCATGCGCCGTCAGGCTCGCCCCAAGCGCGCCGCGAAGCGCATGACCGGCGAACGGCTTCCTTCGGTATGGCGTGCGGAAAATCTGGCCATCGACCCTGTCGAAATGGCGGAGCTGGAAATGCGCCTTCTGCATAACCGCGAGGTGGTCGAGCGGCGCCTGTTCGACATCACGACGCTGGACGCGCTGGAAGGCGACACCGGCGTCAACAAGGAGCGCGTGCGCCAGATCGCGAAGCGCGCCGCCAAGGCGATGGCCGAACTGGCCGGTGTGGATCCGCGTTTCGCGATCATGGCGGAGTATCGCGACACCGCGCCCGCCCGTCCGACGGTGCATTGATCCGCGGGCTCCGAAGGAAATATAGGATAGTACTGGCTTCGGGCGGTGGGAACCCCGCCCGTTCCATAGCCGGACGCGCGGGCAGCAAGATTTTTCAGCATTGCTGACGGCGCCATATCTCGGCGTTCTATAAGGGATCATCGTCCCTGGAGTTGCCTTCATGTTCCTCATCCCGACCGCCGCGCGCGTTCGCCGTGCGCGCCGCTTCCTTTCGCTTCCTGCGCCCCGTCACGCCGCGGTTTGCCTGACAGCCGCCGCCCTGTTCTGTGGGAGTGGGACGGCAACGGCCGGTCAGGCGCTGCATGATGCGCTGGGCGCGCCTGATGCCCTGACGATCAAGGGCATGGTGCGTTCGAGGGTCGAAGGGATTGACGGGCAGTTTAGGCCGGGCGTCGCTGAAAGCGACTTCCTCTGGTCGATCAAGACCACGCTGCTGGTCGATTATGACGGTGGCCCGTTCCGTGTCGGCGCGGAATTGTGGGATGCGCGGGCCTATGGCCAGAAGGAAACCTCCTCGACCGGCACCAATGAGATCAACGCGCTTGAACTGATCCAGGCCTATGTCGGCGCCGATTTCCGCCTTGGTGAGAAACTCACCGGCGCGCTGACTGCCGGCCGGTTCACCATGGATATTGGCTCGCGCCGCCTGGTGGCGCGCCAGACTTTCCGCAACACCAGCAACGCCTTTACCGGCGCCAATCTGGTGCTGAACGGCAAGGGCGGAGACAAGCTGGCGTTGCTCTGGGCCATGCCACAGATTCGTCTGCCCGACGATCATGACGGCGTTTTCGCCAACGGTGTCAAATGGGACAAGGAAAGCAGCGCGCTGCAATTCTTCGGCGGCAGCTTCACCAAGGCCGGCGTGCTGGGCGGGACCTTCGAACTCTATGGCTACGGTCTGCACGAACGGGATACGCCGGATCGGCTCACCCGCAATCGCCGGTTGTGGACGCCGGGTCTGCGCGCATGGCGCAAGCCCAAGGCCGGCTTGATCGACTATGATCTGGAAGGCGCATATCAGTTCGGCGAGGCGCGCTCATCCACCCGGGCCAATGACGTCACCGACCTCAACGTCTCGGCCTATCTGGTCCATGCCGAGCTGGGCCGGACCTGGACCGGCGGCTGGCAGCCGCGCGCGTCGGCCGTGTTCGATCTGGCAAGCGGCGATCGGGCCGACCCGCGCAGCTACAATCGCTTCGACACGCTCTTTGGTGCCCGGCGCTTCGACTTCGGACCGACGGCGCTTTATGGCCCGGTCCATCGCTACAACATGATGTCGGCCGGTTCGCGCCTTGAGGTGAAGCCCGGCAAGTCGTCCGACGTGATGGTGATGTATCGCGCCTTCTGGCTCAATTCGCGGACCGACAGCTTTTCGGCCACCGGAGTCAGGGACGCGGCCGCCGGGCGTTTCGCCGGACATCAGATCGAAGCGCGACTGCGCCGCTGGCTGATTCCCGATCTGGTGCGGATCGATACCGGTGTCGCCTATCTGGCAAAGGGCCGTTTCCTGACCGATGCGGTCAATGCGCCCCGTACCGGCGACACCCGCTACGGCTATGTCGATCTCTATTTCGAGTTCTGACGCGGGGCGGCGCTTCAGTCTTCGGGATAGAGGCCGGCGGCAAAGGCGATGCCAAGCGCTTCGGAGAGTGTGCGCACATCGAATTTTTCCATCAGCTTGGCGCGATAGATCTCGATGGTGCGCGGGCTGATGCCCAGATCATGGGCGATCACCTTGTTCGATCGCCCGTCCATCAGTCCGATCAGGACGTCGCGTTCACGCAGCGAGAGCGAATTGATTTTCGCTCTCGCCTGCGAACGCCGTGTCAGGACGCGCTGGGAATGCGCCTGTTGGGCGAAAGCCATGTCGATCGCTTCGAACAGGCGCACATGGTTGCACGGCTTCTCCAGAAAATCCTGAGCGCCGAGCTTCATCGCCCGAACCGTCAGGCCGATATCGCCCTCACCGGTCAGGACCACCGTGCCAAAGCGTCCGGCATCGGGCGCGAGCGCCTCGAGAACGCCGATCCCGCTGGTGCCGGGCATATGGAGGTCGAGCAGCAGGCAACCGGGCGGCAGGTTCGGGGCTTCGGCCAGAAAGGCATCGCCGGAAGGAAATTCGCGCGGATGATGATCGGGCCGCAGCCGCAGGAGGTGCATCAGCGACGTGCGGACGGAATCGTCGTCATCGACCACAAAGATGTTCCGTACCGTCATCCCGCGGCTTTCAATTGGATCTCGCTATGGGTGCGATAGACGGGAAGGGTGAACTCGAACGCGGCGCCACCTTCAGCCCTGTTGGACAGCGTCACCGTGCCGCCATGCGCCTCGACGATGCGGCGGCAGATGGACAGGCCCAGCCCCAATCCATTGGCGCGGGTGGACATGAAGGTGTCGAACGGCCTTCCGATAATCGAATTCGGAAACCCGGGGCCATTGTCCAATAGTCTGATCAGGACATACTCGTCGTTGTTTTCAATGGCAGAGATGATGATCTCCGGACTGTTCGTTTTCTCGTGCGCAAAGGTTTCGAGGGAGTTGTTGATGATATTGACCAGAACCTGCTGAATTTGAATCTTGTCGACCGCCACTTCGGTGGAGCAGCCGCTGGGTTGATAGATCAGGTTGACGCCCGCGTGCCGTGTTCCCGACCAGACAAGCTGAAGGGCATCGGCGATCAGATTGTTGATGGACAGGGTCCGGATATCCAGTTCCCCGCGTGCGACGAAGGCGCGCATCCGGCGTATGATCTCCCCGGCGCGCAACACTTCCTGATTGGCGAGATCCACCAACTCCCGAAGCTGGTCCGCCGATCCGCCCATACCAAGCCGCATATGCGCCGCGCCCAGGAAATTGGCGGTGGCGGTCAGCGGCTGATTGAGTTCATGCGCCAGACCCGCGCCCATTTCGCCCATCGCGCTCACGCGCGAGGCATGGAGCAGTTCTCCGTGCAGTTCGTTGAGACGGGCCTGTGTGGCGATTTGCTCCCGCAAGCTTCGGACAAAGGCGATCGAGATATGTTCGTTGCCGATCGTGGTCTCGCCGACGACCAGCTCGACGGGCATGGCATTGCCCTGGCGATCGCGACCATCCGTCGTTTGCGGTGGGGATGCCCGGGCCGGACTGGACTGTTTGGTCAAGGCCGGCCGCGACCCGGTCGCGGCCTTGGCATAGTCGGGGAGCAATGTGCGGATATCCCGGCCGGTGATTTCCTCCGCAGCAAAGCCGAACAGGCGTTCCGCCGCGGTGGAGAAGGAGCGTACCTGACCCGCTTCGTCGACCGTTATCATGGCTTCCGGAACCGTTTCCAGAATCGAGCGAAGCTCGAACTCGCGTGCCTCCAGCATCTCGGTCCGCCGTTCGCGTTCCGTGGCGTCCATGATTATGCCCACCATCGACAGACCTTCGGCATCGGGCCGGTCGTGAAAGAAGATCGATCCTTCCACGATAACCGGTTGCTCCCCCTCCATCGAGCACAGCCGAAAAGGCCGGCGGTGGCAGCTGTAGCTGGCCACGGGATCGTCCGAGAGAATGTCCGCGCCGAAGCGGCTGCGGACATGGTCGCGCCATTCTTTCATGCCGCCGGTGAAGGTGCCGGGTTCGATGCCGAACAGGCGCTCCGCATGGGCTGACAATCGCACCTTGTCGTCCGTCTCCGTCCATTCAAACAGACCGAGTTCATGAAGGTCGGCGGCAACGGCGAGCCGCGCCTCGCTCGCCCGCATGGCCTGCTCGGCGCGCTGGCGCTCCGTAATGTCCTTCATCGACAGGACGATCATCGGATCGATGTCGGCACGCGGCTGCACGAGCTGACGGGATTCCAATATGCGGAGCCGGGTGCCGTCGCGATGGCGTTCGGTGACTTCGGCTTCTTGCGGGCAATCGGGCGACAGTGGCCGCATCGGGCCGGGGGGAAGCAGCGCGCCGGTTAGCCGGTGCTTGATCTGTCCCCGGGCTTCGGCGGCCGCCCAGCCGTAAAGCTGTTCGCATCCCTTGGACCATCGGATGATGCGGCCGTTGATATCGGCGATCGCGATCGGGGCGGAATCGATGGCGACGCTGAACGCCCAGCGCGTCGTGCTTTCGCGCCCGATGCGGATCCATGCCCATGCGATGATCGCGCAGGATATGGCGACTTGCGCCGCCGCCTGCATGATCTCGCTCATTTCCTGCGTGACCTGGCCGTTCTTGTACGTCCATAGCTGCCAAAGCGCCGAAACGACCGGCAGCATGACGCACGGCGCCAGAATCCATTGCAGCGTCTGACGCCGCATGCCGCAATGGATGTTGTTGGACCAGACGGTATGCCGCCGCTGCGCGATGACCGCGATCGAGATGGCGATCAGCGTGGTGGAGGTCGGCACCGACATCAAAGCCAGCCGGGTTTCCGCCGCCAGCGTACTGACGCCCAGCGGCAGGAGCGTGCCCGATATGATCGCGATGGAAAGGCTGAGGCAGGCCAATCCTGTAATTGTGTTTCTGATTGCCGCGAGGCGGCATGTTGTCGCGAGCGACGCCAATGTCAGCAAGAGCATCGATATGGCGGGCATCAGCCCGGGGCGGCCGGGATGGACGCGCGGCTGATGCCGGATGCTATGCGATGAAAGCACCTGGTCGATCAGCCATTGCGTGTCGGTCCATTCCTGTAACAGCGCCGACGTCGCGACCATCAGCGGAACGACCGCGAGCGCGCGCGCGGCGCCGGAGCGCCCGCTCGCGGCGCAGAAGAAGGACAGACCAACGCCGATGCAGCCGACCGCGGTCCATGGCTGCATGAGGATTTCGCTGCGGCCAAAGCCCGCGATCCCCAGATTGTTGGTGAACCAGCCCACCAGGACTGCCACGCAAATGATCAGCGACAATGCGATGAGGGAGGGGACGGCCGGCGCCAAACGGACGAAGGGGGTTCCGCCGGCGCTTCGCGGCGGTTGTGTCAAGACTTCCATCCCCACTCGCAATACGTGACGTGGCGCAGCAGAATGCTGGCCGGGCGCGAATGCGGCCTTTGGTTGCGATTGTAAATATTTCCGACACGTTAAGCATCGCGAATTGCTGTGGAATAAATTTATATATCTGAAAACTATTGGAAAATAAGATTATTACGATACCGTAACCATATCTTCAGGCGGCATCCCTGTTTTCGTTCGAAAGCCCCTCGATGATCGCCCGATTGACTAGGATCAGGTCGTCGATCGATTCACGTCCACGCACGACATCGGACGTGTGCCGCTCCACCCACATCGCGATCGAGATGATGCGCGCGCGCAGCTCTTCGGGAAGCTGGTTCTCAGGGTCCGCGCAGAGGGTGGAGAAGGTGCTCCAGGTACGGCGGTTGCGATGTAGCGCGGGCATCAGGTCGACGCCCGTAAGGCCCGCATCCTTCGCCGCGATCAACTCCGCGGTGATCTGGCTCATCAGGCGATACTCGGTGCTGCGCGGGGTCGCGGCGATTTCCTGCGCGCGGCGATAGGCATTCAGGGACATGGGGCGCTCCGGGCATGGGTACCCGCTTATTCTAGGATGAATAACGATCGCGCGGTCGCGTCGGCTGCCAAGTTTCAGGATTGCACGCGCCGCGCGCCGAAAAAAATGCCCGGAAGCCCGGGGGGGCGACCAATTCACCTATAATCAGTCCACCGGCCTCGGCCATCCATTTCACCGGACTGATCCATGCTCAATGCCATCGGCCTTGTCGTCATCCTGTTGTGCGTGTTCGGCAGCTTCCTGATGTCGGGCGGCAACCTTGCCGTCATCCTGCACGCGCTCCCGCACGAAATGGTCGCGATCGCGGGCGCCGCGGTCGGCGCCTTCATCCTCGGCAACTCGCTGGGCACGGTGAAGAAGGCGTGGATGGGCACGTTGCGCGTCTTCAAGGGCGTACGCTGGACGGAGGCGGATTTCCGCGACCTGCTGGCGTTGCTCTACACGCTGCTGTCGACCTTCCGGAAGGACGGTGCCAACGCGATCGAAAAGCACCTGGATCAGCCTGAAGAAAGCAGCATTTTCACACGCTATCCCAAGCTGCTCAAGGACAACGGGCTGATCGAGTTCATCTGCGACTATCTGCGCATGATGACGGTCAATTTCGAGGACCCCCACCAGCTGGCCGAGGCCATGGAGGGCGACATCGAGCGGCATCACGCCGAGGAGTTGCTGCCCCAGCATGCCATCCAGATCATGGCTGACGGCTTGCCCGCGCTGGGCATCGTCGCGGCGGTGCTGGGCGTCATCAAGACGATGAGTTCGATCGATCAGCCGACCGAAGTACTGGGCGCGATGATCGGCGGCGCGCTGGTCGGCACCTTTCTCGGTGTGCTGCTCGCTTACTGTCTGGTCGGCCCGATCGCGTCGAAGCTGCAGCAGATCATCGATGCCGACTTCAAACCCTATCTGATCGTCAGGACCGCCATCATCGGCCACGCGCAGGGCCAGCCGACACAGGTCGCCATCGAACTGGCGCGCCGCATGACCCCGTCCGCCTACGCCCCCTCATTCGCGCAGCTCGAAGCCGCGCTCGACGATGTGAAGGACCAGCTCAATGCAAAGCCCGCCTGATCCGTCCGTCCAGGATCGCGCTTTGATCCTGCCCCCGCATGGCACGACCGTGACCGCTGAGGATCTGCGTGTCCGCATGGTGCTGGCGAGCGATTTCGACGGTGCGATGGAAGTCGATGCCGGCGCGGTGGAAAGCGTCGGTCAGGCGGTTCTGCAACTGCTGCTTGCGGCCCGCGCGGAAGCGGAGGCGCAGGGCCAGACCTTCGTCATCCATAATCCCAGCCCCGCCTTTGTTGACCGCGTGACCGCTTGCGGGCTGGCGCCGGCCATCGGCCTTTCTGCGAATGAGGACCATTTTTCGTGAGTAAACTGATCCTGACCGTCGATGATTCCGCGTCGATGCGGATGCTGCTGAAGGCGTCGCTGACCGCGCAGGGCTTTCGCATTGAGAGCGCCGACGACGGCGTTCATGGGTTTGAGCGGATGCACGAGGTGAAGCCCGACCTGCTCATCACCGACATCAACATGCCGCGCATGGACGGGTTCGAGCTGATCGAGGCGGTGCGGGGCGTTCCCGAGTTTCGGGGCACGCCGATCCTGGTCCTGTCCACCGAATTCTCGGACGACAAAAAGGCCCGCGCCCGCGAAGCCGGTGCCACCGGCTGGATCACCAAGCCGTTTGAGGCGAGCAAGCTGGGGGCGGCGATCCGCCGCGTGTGCCCGTGAGCGGCGGCGACGAACTGGACGAAATTCAGGCGATCTTCTTCGAGGAATGCGCCGAGGGTCTCGCGACTGCGGAGGCAGGACTGTCCGCAATGGCCTCGGGCGACACCTCGTCCGATGTGATCGCGGGCGTGTTCCGGGCGGTTCATTCGATCAAGGGCGGCTCGGGCGCCTTTGGCCATGGCGCGTTGCAGGCCTTCTCGCATCGTTTCGAGAATGTGCTGGATGAGGTGCGAGCGGGGCATATCGCCGCCAGCGCTGACGTCACGCGCATCATGCTCAATGCCTTCGACATCCTGTCGGACCATGTGGCGTTCGCCCAGACCGGCGGCTCGGCTCCCGAAGACGCGGCGATGCTGGAACAGCTGGACGCGGTTTTGGCGGCCAAGGGCGCGCCTGCCGCCGAACCGGCTGCCGAATGCGCACCCGCGCCCGCCGCTGACGCCGACGAATTCGGCTTCACCCCGGTCATGGCGGTGATCGAGGAGTTCGACCCGTTCGGCTTCGAGCCGGTGACGGTCGATCTCGAGGATCTGACCGCCACCGAGCTGCGGGGCTGGACGGTGCGTTTCGGCCCGTCCCGCGCGGCGCTCGCCAATGGCGGCGAGCCGATGCTGGTGATCCGCGAGCTGGAGGATATGGGGGGCACCGTCACCCATGTCGACACCAGCCGGCTTCCTGGCCTGCGCGATCTCGATCCCGAGGACGGCTATCTGGTCTGGACGGTCGGCTTGCCCGCGTCGGTCGAGGAACAGGCGATCCGCGATTGCTTCGACTTCGTCGCGCCGGATTCACTGATCGAAATCGGGCGTGACGAAGCCGGCGCTTCTGAACCGGCTGCGGTCGATATGCCCGTCACCGTCGCGGTCAGCGCCGAGCCGGAACGTCCCGCGCTCACCTTGGTGGCGGACAATGTTCCGGCGGCTCCCGTCGCTGAGAAGCCCCGGGCCGAAGCGCCCGCGCAGACCATCCGCGTCGATCTGGGCAAGCTTGATCAGCTGCTCAATCTGGTCGGCGAACTGGTCATTCGCGGATCGATCCTGTCGGATCGTTTGTCGCCCGCCGATCAGGAACGCGTCGAGCTGCCCGAACTGTCGCGCCTGACGCGTCAGATTCAGGACAATGTCATGTCGCTGCGCGCTCAGCCTATCCGCCACGCCTTTTCCCGCGTCCCGCGCATGTTGCGCGACCTGATGGGGGAGACCGGCAAGCAGGTGCTGTTGGAAACCACCGGTGAGATGACCGAGGTGGACAAGGGCGTGATCGAGAAGATCGGTGATCCGTTGACGCACATGATCCGCAATGCGGTCGATCATGGCATCGAAAGCACCGAGGAGCGCATCGCCGCCGGCAAGTCCGCCGAAGGCACGATCCGCCTGTCCGCCGAGCAGAAGGGCGCGCGCATCATCGTGCGCGTCGCCGACGACGGCCGCGGCATCAATCGCGAACGGGTCCGCGCCAAGGCGGTCGAGCGCGGCATCATCGCTTCCGACGCCCAACTGTCGGATGAAGAGATTGACGGCTTGATCTGCGCGCCCGGCTTCTCGACCGCGGAAAGCATCTCGAACATCTCCGGTCGCGGCGTCGGTATGGACGTGGTGCGGTCGAATGTGGAGGCGCTCGGCGGCCGTCTCGAGATCCACTCGGTGCCGGGGCAGGGGACGACATTCTCCATGGCCCTGCCGCTGACGTTGGCGATCCTCGACGGCATGATCGTTCGGCTGGGCAAGCAGCGTTTCGTGCTGCCGCTCGCCAATGTCATCGAAACGGTGCAGCCCGCGCCGGGACAGGTACGCGCCACATCGCCGACGTCGGAGGTTATCGAACTGCGCGGCAACTACCTGCCCGTGCGCCGGATCGGTGAGATGTTCGGCCTTCCCTGCGGCAACCAGCCCGAGGACTGCCTGGTCATCATCGTGGAAAGCGAGGTGGCGGGTCATGTCGGGCTGATGGTCGACACGATCGATAACCGCCGCGAGGTCGTCATCAAGAGCCTTGAGGACAACCTCCACCCCATTCGCGGGCTGGGCGGTGCCACGGTGCTTGGCGACGGCTCGATCGCGCTGATCCTCGACATCGATGCGCTGGTCGTCCCGGCCAGCTCCAAATTTGCCCTGAAAGGAATGGCGGCATGAGCAAGACGCAGGAAACCGAAGGCGAAGAGCGCAAAATCGTCACCTTCACGCTGGGCAAGCAGATGTTCGGCATCGACATGCGCGCGCTGATCGAGATCCGCGAGTGGGAAGAGCCGACGCCGCTGCCCGGCGTGCCCAACTATCTCAAGGGCGTCACCAATCTGCGTGGGTCGGTCGTTCCGGTCGTCGGCCTTGCCGAACGGCTGGGCTGGGCGCCGAGTGTGCTCCATTCGCGCTCCTGCATCCTCGTCGTCGCCATCGGCGAGCGGCAGGCGGGCTTTCTGGTCGATGAGGTCGCCGACATTGTCGCGATCGACGGCGCCGACATTCAGCCGGCGCCCGATGTCGAGGTGAGCGAGCAAAGCGCGATCGCGGGACTCGTCCGCATCGAACGCCGCACGTCGGACGCCGGTGAGGCCGAAACCATGGTTCTGCTGCTCGACCTCGACGCGTTGAGCCTCACACGTCAGGTGATGGAACTCGCCGCGTGAACCCGGCCCTCGCCATCAGCGGCGATGGGCGCGGGGCCGGATCTCCGCTCGCCGCACAGGGTGAGCTGACCACCGCCCAGTTCCGTGAGATCGCCGCGATCATGCAGCAGGACGCGCGCATCCATCTGGTGGAGGCGAAGATGACCCTGGTCCATTCGCGCCTCAGCCGCCGGCTGCGCGAACATGGGCTGACGCGCTTCGGTGATTATCTGGCACTGGTGCGCGACAATGCGAAGGAACGCGCGGCCATGGTGGTCGCGCTGACGACCAACCACACCCATTTCTTTCGCGAGAACCACCATTTCGACGATCTGCGCGACCGGCTGTTGCCAGGCCTTCAGGCACGGGCGCGGGCGGGGCGCAAGGTGCGCATCTGGTCGGCGGGCTGCTCCAGCGGCGAGGAAGTCTATTCGATCGCCCTGACGCTTGCCGGGGAAAGCGGATCGAGCGCCGCGTGGCTAAAACAGGCTGACGTGCGCCTGCTCGCAACGGACATCGCGCCGCATGTCGTGCATGCCGTGACCGAGGGGCGCTATGCGTCGAGCACGGTCGAGCCGATCCCTGCCGCCTATCGACGCCAGTGGCTGCGTCAGGACGGCGCGGACAGCCATATCGTGGCGGACGCTCTGCGATCGCTGGTCACGGCGCGCGTGCTCAACCTCTTCCAGCCCTGGCCGATGCGCCAGACCTATGACGCGATCTTCTGCCGCAACGTCATGATCTATTTCGACGACAAGGCGAAGGCTGAGCTGGAGGCGCGCTTCGTCGAGATGCTGGCGCCCGGCGGCACGCTCTACATCGGTCATTCGGAACGGCTGATCGGCCCGGCGGCGGCGATGATGTCTCCCGCCGGCCAGACCATCTACGTGAAGAAGGGGGGCGTGCGATGAACGAGCGAACCCGAGTCCTGATCGTCGATGACAGCCCGAGCATGCGCGCGATGCTGTCGCGGCTGCTGGCCAGCGATCCACTGATCGAGGTGATCGGTACCGCGCCCGAGCCCCATGCCGCGCGCGAGATGATCAAGACGCTGAACCCCGATGTGGTGACGCTGGACATTGAAATGCCGGGAATGGACGGCTTGTCCTTTCTGGAAAAGATCATGCGGCTGCGGCCGATGCCGGTCGTCATGTGCTCCACGCTGACCGCGCGGGGCGCCGAGGCGACGATCGAGGCGTTGCGCCTCGGCGCCGTCGACTGCATCGCCAAGCCGTCGGGCAACGCGCAGGAAATGGCGCAGAACGGCGCGCTGCTGCGCAAAATGGTGAAGGCGGCCGCACGATCTTCGGTCCGGCGCGCGTCCGCGCCGCCGGCTCAACTCGCTCAGGCGGGCAAGCTGCGTGACGTGGTCATCGCCATCGGCGCCTCGACCGGCGGGGTGGAAGCGCTGTTCTCGCTGGTCGCGGCGCTTCCGCCCGATTGTCCGCCGGTGCTGGTCGTTCAGCATATGCCCGCCGCCTTCACTAACGGCTTTGCGGTCCGCATGGATCGCGACAGCCGGGTCAAGGTGGTGGAGGCGGAGCACGGCATGACCCTGCAGCGCGGCACCGTCTACATCGCGCCGGGCGGAGAACGACACATGGAGTTGGTCGGCGGCAGCAGCGGCCGGATTCGCCTGCTGCCGGGCGATCCGGTGACGGGGCATCGTCCTTCGGTGGACGTGCTGTTCCATTCGGTCGCGCCGCTGGGCTCGCGCGGGGTCGGGGTGATCCTGACCGGCATGGGGAATGACGGCGCGGCGGGTCTTCTGGCGATGCGCGATGCCGGCGCACGAACGCTCGGCCAGAGCCGTGAGAGCTGCGTCGTCTACGGAATGCCCCGCGCCGCGCAGGAAGCTGGCGCGGTGGAAACGGAAGTTACTTTGTCGGCCATGCCCGAGGCGATCCTCGGCCTGTGCCGGCTCTAATCTAAGGGAATGGGTCATGCCGGCAGCGTCCGCAATCAAGGTAATGGTGGTCGATGACCAGACGAGCATGCGCGCGATGATCCGTCGCACGCTTCAGGATCTGGGGTTCAAGGATATCCGGGACAAAGCGGGGCCGGTTGAGGCGCTTGCCGCGATCAAGGCCGACCGCGTTCACCTGATCATCTCGGACTACAACATGCCCGACATGGACGGCCTGCAGTTTCTGGAAGCGGTCCGTTCCGATCCGGTCCTCGGCAAGACCGTGTTCATCATGCTGACCGGCTCCGCCGACAAGGAAGTCGTGCAGAAGGCGGCGGCGCTGGGCGTCAACAACTATGTCGTGAAGCCCTTCGCCCCCGCCGCGCTCAAGGAAAAGATCGAGCGCGTCTTCGGCGAGCTGGTCTGATTTCCATGTCCCGCCTGTCCATCGTTCAGGGTGAATATCACGTCGCGTCGGAATCGGGGTTCGTCATCGCGACGCTGCTCGGCTCCTGCGTGGCGGCCTGCCTGCGCGATCCGGTCGCGCGGGTGGGCGGCATGAACCATTTCCTGCTGGGTGAGCCGGGCGCGGACGCCTCGGTCGGCCCGGCGGACATGCAGCGTTACGGCGTCCATGCGATGGAGCTGCTGATCAACGCGATGATGCAGCGCGGCGCGCAACGTTCGCGGTTGCGCGGCCATCTCTACGGCGGCGCCAATATCGTGGCGGGGCTTGGCGGCATCGGCAGCAGCAATGCCGCCTTTGCCCGCAACTTCATGCAGACGGAAGGAATCGCCGTCGACCGTTGCGAACTGGGCGGGGTCCGGGCGCGCAAGGTCGAATTCATGCCTTTCGAGGGGCGGGTGCGTGCGACGCAGGTAGCTGAAATACCGCCTGTGCCCTCCCGCCTGACCAGACCCGTCCCGGCACTGGCCGCGGCGGGTGATGTCGAGCTTTTCTGATGAGTATCGCAATGGAAGCAGGGGGCATTCTGATGAGCAACGGAGACGGACCCCATGCCGCGCTGTGTGCCGCCGTCGCGCAGGAAATGCGCGTGGCGCGCGGGCTGCTGGAGGATCTGGCGGCGGTGCTCGTCGCGGACGAGCGCTTCGTCCGGGACTATATCGATCAGCTTCAGGCCTTCGATTTGATCGCCCAGCATGTCGATGAGAACGCGACGCTGCTCGAGCGCATCGCCGGCGGGCAGCGCCCCGCCGAGGCGGTCGATGGCGTCCGGCTGACCGCCATCCAGCAGCGGCTGCGCGCGGCACTGGGCTAAAAGGGGGAGCTATGGCTACGAACACTGGCGGCGACGAGCCGGCCATCATCATCCGCAAGGTCAGGAAGAAGCGCCACGCCGCCCCGCATGGCGGCGCGTGGAAGGTCGCCTATGCCGACTTCGTCACGGCGATGATGGCCTTCTTCATGCTGCTCTGGTTGCTGGCGAACCCGAACAAGGCGCAGCTGAAGGGCCTTGCCGACTATTTCACGCCCGTCGCGTCCAAGGACTCGCCGGCCTCGACCATGACGCAATTGCCGGGCGCGCAGCCGGGGCTCGGCGGCCATGCGCGGCATGCGCAAGCGGCCGACAGGGATCCGGTCGGTCAACCTTCCGCCGAGGCCGGGGTCAAGGGCGCGGCGCGCGGCGGAACCGCGCAGGTGCCCGAAGCGGCCCTGCGGGTGCTGGCGGAGGAGATGCGCCTGTCGATCGACCCGTCGACCACGCCGGCTGACGGCAAGCGAAACCTCAAGATCGAGCGCAGCCGCGAAGGGTTGCGCATCCATCTCGTGGACAGCGCGCAACGCCCGATGTTCCGGGGCGGCACCGCCCAGCTCAACGACTTCGCGCGCGACATGCTGGCGAAAGTCGCGCGCAAGCTGGCCGGGACGAGGGCTCAGGTGGCGATCGAGGGGCATACCGACAGCACGGGCGGGCAGAGCGACGCCAACTGGCTGCTCTCGGCCCAGCGTGCGCTCGCGGCGCGATCCGCCATGGTCGCGGCCGGCCTGACCCCTGACCGTTTCGGCGAAGTGGTGGCCAAGGCCGGAACCGAGCCGGTCTATCCCGACCGCCCGGACCTTCCGGAGAACCGCCGTATCACTCTTGTCGTGCTGGCCGAACCTTCGGCCCTGCCGCGCGACGCCAGCTTCAAATTCTGATCGGGAGCCGGGGACATGAAGAAATTGCTGGGTGTCGTGCTGGCCCTGATCCTGGGCGTCGGCGTCGGCGTCGGAAGCGCCTGGGGCGTCGGTATGCTGCGGAACAATGGCGGCCATGTGGTCAGGACGGAATTCGTCCCGACCGGTACGATGATGGCGCCGCTCGTGTTTCCGGATGGTCGCCTCTCCGGCTACGTCTCGTTCGAGGTGCAGCTCGAGGTGCCTCAGGGCGAGGGCGAGGCGGTGAAGGCGAAGCTGCCGGTGCTGCTCAACGCGGTCAATCTGCGCACCTATCGCACGCCCATGGCGAGTGGCCGCGACGGCCTGATCCCCGGACTTGAGGCGTTCCGGCGTGTCGTCATGGACGCTGCCCGCGAGACCTACGGACCCGACATGGTGCGCCGCGCGGTCGTCACCCACGCTTCGCCGGTTTGAGGGAGGTGGCCTTGCCTTTGGCGGAACCATCGCGAAACGCGCCGGCGGGTACCGAACCGTTCGTGCCAAGCGCCGGCCAGCGCGAGCCGCGCGTCACTACTATTTTCCTGATCGGCAAGCTGCTGAGCAGGCATGGCGAAACCCTGTGCCGAATCCGCAACCTGTCGAGCGGCGGTCTGATGGCGGAGGCGCATGTCCCGATCGCCAAGGACGACGTCGTGAGGATCGAGCTGAAGGCCGGTGACCGGCTGCCCGGGCGCGTGCGCTGGGCACGCGCGGGCCGCATGGGCGTGGCCTTCGACATGCCGGTCGAGGTGGGTGCGCTGCTAGCCCGGGTGACCGCGCGGACCGCCGGGGAAAAGCTGGCTCGCGCGCCGCGCTTCGTGGCGGATTGCCCCGTCGAGCTGGGTGTCGACGGCCGCCGCCGGTCGGGACGGCTCGTCAATGTCTCGCAGGGCGGCGCGCGGCTGGAGGCGGAGTTCGAGGCGGAGAAAGGACAGCTCATGACCCTCGCCATCCCCGGCCTGCCGGAACGACAGGGAAGCGTGCGCTGGATGCGCGACGGGGCGCTGGGACTCGCCTTTGCCGAGCCGCTGGCGTTCGAAGAGCTTGGCATCTGGCTGGCCGAACGATGCCGCGATGCGTGAAGAGGCCCGGCGGGTTGCACCGCCGGGCCTTTGGGAAACTGTCGGTGCGGTGCGCTATCCCGGCGCGCCGAAACTCTTGACCAGCGATCCCGCGATCAGCGCCCATCCGTCTACGAGCACGAAGAAGATGATTTTCATCGGCAGCGATATGGTGGCGGGCGGCAGCATCATCATGCCCATGGCCATCAGCACCGCCGCGACCGCGAGGTCGATGACGAGGAAGGGCAGCAGCAGCAGGAAGCCGATCTCGAAAGCGCGCCGCAGCTCCGAAATCATGAACGCCGGCATCAGCGTCGTCATCGGCAGTTCCGCGCGACTGGGCGCCGGCTTGCCGGAAAGCTGGACGAACAGGCCGACATCCTCGTCGCGAACATGCTTCAGCATGAAGCTGTGGAACGGCTTGCTCGCTCGTTCCAGCGCCTGTGTCTCGCTGATCCGTCCTTCATTATAGGGCACCATCGCGCCCTTCCACGCGGCATCGAAGGTCGGCGCCATGACGAAGAAGGACAGGAACAGCGCGAGGCTGATCACCACCGGATTGGGCGGTACGCCCGGCACGCCGAGCCCCGAGCGCAGCAGCGAGAGCGCGACGACGATCCGGGTGAAGGAGGTGATGGTCATCAGGATGCCGGGCGCAAGGCTCAGCACCGTCAGCATCAGGACGAGTTGGATCGCCCGGCCCGAAGTCGATCCGTCGCCGCCGCCACCGGGAAGCATGCTCGGGGTCAGGGCGTTCTGGGCCAGCGCCGGTTCGGGGAGCAGGAGCAGCAGCATGGCGGCGATGCCGCCGCTGATCAACATGGCCTTACGCATGCGTCTTGCTCCCTTTGGGCGCGTTGGCGGCGTCGAGGATCAGCAGTCCCTCGGGTGCGATCAGCAGCATGTGTTCGCGGCCGTCCTTGCGGATCAGCGCCACGGACCGGCGCGGGTCCAGCGCCAGCCGCTCGACCAGCACCATGCGGCGCTCCGTCCCCGAAGCGGCGAAGCCGGACAGCCATTTCTGCGGCATGCGGATTTCATAGCGGCGCACCGCCCACAGGGTGCCCGCAAGAAGGCCCAGCACCACGCCCAGCGCGCCGAACATGCGCAACAGCGACAGGATATCCATGGCCGGTCAGTTCTTGCGTTGAATGACGCGGGTGATCTCCAGCGACATATGCTCGCCGTCGACCAGGATCTTGCCCTCGGCCACCAGTTCGTTGTTCACATAGACGCGTGTCGGATCGTTATGACCGCAATCGAGCGGGATCATCGCGCCGCGGCTCATCTTCAGCACCTGGCGGATCGGCAGATCGGTGGAACCGAGCACGATCGACAGATCAATGGGAATACCTTCGAGGACCGACATGATGGTCTCCTTTCAGGTTTGTTATAGGAATAATTTTATAGGATTGTGGTCGGGGCCCGGCAAAAATTGCCTATAAGAGACCTGTCTGCCTCACGCAGTCAGGAGCATAGAAATGGACCTGGATTCATCCATCGGGGTGTCGGCTTCCGGCCTTCGCGCCCAGTCGTTGCGGATGCGGGTGATCGCTGAAAATCTGGCGAACTCGGACTCCGTCGCAACCCGTCCGGGGGGCGACCCCTATCGCCGGCGTGTCGCCACCTTCAAGAGCGAGGTCGATCGCACGAGTGGTGCCACCCGCGTCTCGGTCAAGTCGATCGAGGGCGACAAGAGCCAGTTTCAGCGTGTCTACGAACCGGGCAACCCGGCTGCCGACGCGGCTGGCTATGTTCAGCGCCCCAACGTCAACAGCCTCATCGAAACCGCCGACATGAAGGCGGCGCAGCGCAGCTATGAGGCCAATCTCAACGCCATCGAATCCGCCCGCGGCATGACGATGCGGACCATCGACCTTCTCAAGTAAAGGAAAAATAATGGAAATCGGAACGTTCGACGCGGCCGCCGCCTATGGTCGCTCGCTCAAGACCCTCGCGCCGGTCGCGCGCGAAACCGTCGTCGCGCCCGCCTCGAATGAAGTCGCGGGGAACAGCTTCGGATCGATGGTTCAGGGCATGATCAGCGACGCCGCCGGATCGCTGCGCACCGCCGAAGCGGAAAGCGCCAAGCAGGTCGCCGGGAAGGGCGATATGATCGATGTCGTCACCGCCATCGGCTCGGCCGAAATGGCGCTCGATACGGTCGTCGCGGTCCGCGACCGGGTGGTCAGCGCCTATTCCGAAATCATGCGGATGCAGATCTAGTCCAACGGGGGAGGGCGCGCGCCATGAACGCCGTCGATGCCATTGAAATCGCGCGCGCCGCCCTGATGCTGGTGCTGACCATCGCTGGGCCGATGCTGATCGCCGCCCTGATCGTCGGCGTCGTCATCGGCCTGTTGCAAGCGTTGACGCAGGTGCAGGAAATGACGCTGACCTTCGTGCCCAAGATACTGGTGCTGGGGCTCGTTCTGCTGCTCAGCCTGCCGATGATCGGCCATTCGATGACGGTCTTCATGGACCGCATCAGCGACGCCATCATCCACGGATGATGATGACATGGACGCGCTTCCCATCGATGCGGCGACCTTCCTGATCCTGTTCGCGCGGGTGGGGGCGGTGTTGATGCTGCTTCCCGCTTTTTCGGAAGATTCGGTACCCGTGCAGATCCGACTGATGACGGCGCTGGGTTTCTCCATCGGCCTCTATGGCCTGCTCGGTCCCAAAGTCGCGCCCGCCGCCGTGTCGCAGGCGGCGCTGCCGATGATCATCATCGCCGAAATGCTGGTCGGCATCGCCATGGGCATGATCGTGAAGATGCTGTTCAGTGCCGCGGCCATGGCGGGCTCTATCGCCAGCATGCAGATCGGCCTCGCCTCCGCGCTGGTCATGGACCCGTCGCAGGGCGGCCAGTCGTCGCTGCTCAGCCGCCTGATCGGCATCGCGGCGCTGATCGTCTGCATGGCGGCGGGCGTCCACCATCTCTGGATCGCGTCGATCGTGCAAAGCTACACCTTGTTCCCGGTCGGCGGGCTTCCGCCGGCACAGGATTTTGCGATGCTCGCCGTTCGCGTGCTGGGACAGGCGACCGCGCTTGGCGTTAGCCTTGCCGCGCCATTCCTGATCTATGGCGCGATCTTCAACCTTGGCCTTGGCCTTGCCGCGCGGGTGGCGCCTGCGATCCAGGTGTTTTTCATCACCCAGCCGCTCAACCTTCTGCTCGGCGTGTCGCTGCTGGCGATGGTGCTGGGTACGATGCTGACCGGCTTTGCCACGGCGATGACCGATTTCATGCAGAATGGCTGGAGCTTCTGACCCATGGCCGAGGCTGACAAGGACCAGCGCACGCACGCCCCGACGCAAAAACGGCTGGAGGACGCGCGCAAGAAGGGCGAAGTCGCGCTCTCGCCCGAGATGCGCCATGCGACGATGATGATCGGTGCGGTCGTCGTCATCGGCTGGATCGGTCTGTCGGCCCTGTCAGGCGTCGGCAGGCTGGTCACGCGGCTGTGGGGCAGCGCCGATGATTTTCACCTCGACAGCGATGGCGCCCGGAACCTCACGGCCGGCATCATGGGCGACGTCGCGATTAGCCTCGCGCCGCTCATGGGCGTGCTGTTCGCCTGCGCGGTGGCGACGCTGTTCCTGCAAGGGCGCGCGACGCTCAGCTGGTCCCGCGTCGCGCCCAAATGGTCGAAGCTCAATCCGATGTCGGGACTGAAGCGCCTGTTCGGGGTGCGCGCGCTGGTCGAGTTCGCGAAGACGCTCGCCAAGGTCGTCGCCATCAGCACGGTGGTGTATCTGGTGTTGCGGCCGCGCTTCGGCGGTCTCGATCAGCTGGTCGGCTATACCCCCGGCGCGGTCGGCGTGGCGATGGGCCGCATGGCTTTCGAGGCGATCCGTGCCGTCGCCCTGCTGGTGGCGCTGCTGGCGATCGCTGACTTCATCTACCAGAACCGCGCCTTCATCAAACGCATGCGGATGACCCTTCAGGAGCTGAAGGACGAGCATAAGCAGAGCGAGGGCGATCCTAAGATCAAGGGTAAGATCCGCCAACTCCAGATGCAGCGCTCGCGTCAGCGGATGATGGCCGCCGTTCCCGAAGCCAGCGTGATCATCACCAACCCGACTCACTATGCCGTCGCGCTTAAATATGATCATGGCGCCATGGCCGCGCCGGTGGTGGTGGCGAAGGGTGTCGACGCCGTCGCGCTGCGTATCCGCGAGGTGGCGAAGGGCGCCAATGTGCCGATCGTCGAGGCGCCGCCGCTCGCTCGTGCGCTCTTCGCCGCGGTGGAGATCGATCGCCCGATCCCGATCGAACATTATGCCGCGGTCGCCGAGATCATCGGTTACGTCATGCGGCTGGCCCGGCAGGAGCGTCAACCCGCCTAGCCGCGCGATTTGGCTGCGCCCCGCGCCCCGCTTTCCTTCTCCTCCATCCTATAAGGACTAAGATGAAGAACCTCACGAGATCGCCGATCCTGACGCTGGCCGCATTGCTGGCGGCGCTGGCGCCGGTCCCGGCGCTGGCTGGCCCAAGCCCGCGCATCAAGGACATTGTCGATGTCCAGAATGTGCGGCCCAACCAGCTTGTCGGCTATGGCCTGGTGGTCGGCCTGCAGGGCACCGGGGACCGCATCCGCAACGTCCCGTTCACCGAGGAGACGTTGCAGGCGATGCTGGAACGCATGGGGGTCAATATCCGCGGTGCGCAGATGCTGACCCAGAATGTCGCGGCGGTATCCGTGACGGCGACCATGCCGCCCTTCGCCCGCGCCGGGTCGACCATCGACGTGCAGGTGTCCGCGCTGGGCGACGCCACAAGCCTTCAGGGCGGCACGCTGCTCGTGTCGTCGCTGCGCGCGCTCGACGGGGAGATTTATGCCGTGGCGCAGGGTCCGGTCGCCGTGTCCGGCTTCAAGGCTCAGGGCGCCGCCGCGCGCCTCAGCCGCGGTGTCACGACCACGGCCCGCATCGCCGGCGGGGCCATCATCGAACGCGAAGTCCCCTTCGTGCTCAAATCCGCAACCACCCTCAAGCTGGCGCTCAAGAACCCCGACTTCACCACGGCGGACCGGATCGCCACCACCATCAACCGCCAGATTCCCGGCGCGGCCGAGGTGCTGGACCCGGCAACCGTCGAGATCCGCGCCCCTCAGTCGTTTACCGGATCGGTGATCGAGCTCATCACTCGCATCGAGAACATGCCGGTGGAAGTCGATCAACCCGCGCGGATCGTCATCAACGAAGCCGCCGGTACGGTAGTCATGGGCGCCGATGTCCGCATCAGCCCGGTCGCGATCGCGCAGGGCGGGCTCACCATAAGCGTCACCGAAACTCCGGTCGCCTCGCAGCCCGGCGCCTTCGCGCGCGCGGGCGAGACGGTCACGCTGCCGCGGACCCAGATCACGGCGGATGACGGCGGCGGCGCGTCGCTCGCGATGCTGAGCGGTGGAGCATCGCTTCAGTCGCTGGTCTCCGGCCTCAACGCGCTGGGTGTCAGTCCGCGTGACCTCATTACCATCCTTCAGGCGTTGCGCAGCGCGGGCGCGCTGCAGGCCGAGATCGCGGTGCAGTGACATGACGGACCCGCTCAATCCCGTCGCGTCGGCAGTGCCGCGCGCCAACGAAGCCGCCGCGAAGGTCGCCCGCGAATTCGAAGCCGTCTTCGCGGGGCAGGTTGCCAAGATCATGATGGAATCGGTCGAGATGGACGGCGATTTCACGGGAGGTTCGGGCGAGGCAATGTTTCGCGGCATCCTCGCCGAACAGATTGGCGGCCGGATCGCGCAGGGCCGCGGCCTTGGCCTCGCATCGGCCGTCGAAGCCCAGATTATCAGAATGCAGGGAGGACAAAGCGATGCCCAATGAGATGATCGACATCATGACCTCGCTGACGCTCCTGATGAATGAGGAAGCGGAGCGCCTGCGCGGCAGGGAGCGCGCGCTGGATCTCGCCGAGCTCGCGGCGGCGAAGGCGCGGCTGGTCGCGCGGCTCGAGGAGATTCTCGCCCGCCGCAACCGGCATCAGCCGCAATGGACCGAGGAAATGGACGATGAGACGCGCGAGCGTCTGACCGGATGCCTTGCCGAGCTGCGCAACGCGTCGGCCGCCAATGCCAGCATCCTCGAGCGCCAGATCGATCTCTCGATGGAAATGATGACGGCGATCGCGAATGAGGCGCGACGGCTGGCCGGCAATCGCGCCTATACCTATGGCGCGAGCGGCGATCTGGCCAAGATGGAGCTGGCGACGCCGATTTCGTTCAACACCCAATATTGATGCGATCGGCGGCGTCGCGCCGCCGCTTCGGCACGCGAACGGGCGCGGCTTCGGCCGCGCCTTTTTTGTAAGCGGCTCCATGGGGATGGGGCGTATCGCGATTGGTGTCGAAAGCGGGATCGACATTCGCCCTATGTGTCGAGGGCGATCCCGCCCGAAGGCGACGAGTCGTCCAGCCCGAACGCGATATTCCGCGTTGCGCCGGCCGGCGCCGGGCGGCCGAAAAGAAAGCCCTGCCCATAGGCGCATTCCAGCCCCTGCAGGAATCTGACCTGTTCCTCGGTGTCGATGCCCTCGGCGGTGACCGGCATGGACAGGCTGCGGCCAAGGTCGACCACCGCTTTCACCAGCTTGCGGCCCGCCTCGCGATCCAGCGACTGGATCAGCGTCCGGTCGATCTTCAAATGATCGATCTCGAGATTGCAGAGGCGGCTGAGGCTGGCATAGCCCGTTCCGAAATCGTCCAGCGCCACTCTGATCCCGGTGTTGCGCAGCGAACGGATGGTTTCGCGTGCGCTTGCCAGGTTGTGGATCAATGCGCTTTCGGTGATTTCCACGATCAGCCGCCCCGGCGCCAAACCCGAAGCGAACAGGATCTGCAGCAGCGTGACGGCATTCTCGGGATCGCACAGCTGGGATGGCGACATGTTGATCGAAGCGGTGAAATGCGGCGGCCAGTCGCGCGCGTCGCGGCAGACCTGGCGGGTCAGCATGAACAGCATCTCGCGGTCCAGTCCCATCTCGTCGGCGATGGGGAGGAAACGGTCGGGAGCGACGAGCCCCTGTCTGGGGTGGTGCCATCGCGCCAGCGCTTCGAACCCCTTGGGCGCATTGCTGCCAAGCGTCACGATCGGCTGATAATAGGGGACGATCTCACCCCGCATCATGCTGGAACGAAGGTCGTTTTCCAGCTCGGCGCGATTGCCGATGTCGATGAACATGTCGGGGTGGAAACGCCGGACGGTGTCCCCGCCCGATTCCCGCGCGTGCGACAGCGCGATAGACGCGGCATGCAGCAGGTCGTCGGCGGACCGGACGTTCGCGTCCTCGATCACCAGGCCGATGGAAGCAGTCAGATAGATGACGTGGTGGCTGATATGTATCGGCTCGCCGATGATCTGCTGCAACCGTCCGGCAAGGGCGATGGCGACGTCGTCGTCGTTGGAAAAGGGCAGCAGGCAGGCAAATTCATCGGCCGCCAGATGTACCGTGCGCGTTCCGTCCAGCCGGCTCAGCCTCTCGCGCGCCACGATATCCAGTACCGCGTCGCCCTTCGCTGGGCCGCACAGGTCGTTGACGAGTTTGAATCGGTCGAGATCGATCAGCACCAATGCCAGCCGATCGGTCGGCTTCATGATGCCGCGAACATCGCGGACGGCCTGCTGCAGCCGCTTACGCGGCGACAGGCCGGTCAAAGCCTCCGGTGCCGACGAGGCGGGGGGGGGCGACCTGCGTCCAAAAGCAGATCTGATCATGCTGGAAATGGGCATTGGGCCGATCGATCACCTTCACTCTCCATCATAGAGGGAAGAAGGCGATGCGACCGTTCCGGACGCCGATCTATTCGAACTGGGCGGACAATACCGCCGCGACATGTTCGGGATCGATGTCATCAATGGCGATTTCCCGGTCGGGATGCTCGCTGTAGCCGAGCATCCGGCCCTGTCTGTCGAAGGTGACGGAAAGCAGGCGCAATCCCTGTTTCTCCTGAATCACGGCCAGTCCGCCCGCGGACGGAAAGCGATCCGGGTCCACCACGACGATCGACCGGCCGGGCAGACCGGAACCCAGCGTCGGGCGGCAGATGCGCAGGCCATAAGCGCGTGGTCCCGCATTGCGCGGCCCTTCCACCTGCTCCCCGGTGGCGATGCGGGCGACAAGGCCGTCGTTCAGCGGGGCGCCGAACACAGGCAGCAGGCGAATGGTCGCGCTGTCCGACGCGTGGATGGTGTCCAGCACGTCATCCGCCGGCACCGGGCCATCCTCGCCAAGGGGCGGTTTCGCCAGCACCGGCTGCGCTGCTTTCCCGCGACCGCGCGGCGGGGCAGCGGTTTCCTGTTCAAGCGTGTCGCGAAGAGTCTGCACCTTCGCTCGCGTCTTGTCGTTCCGGGTTTCGGGATTGGCTACCAGCGGCAGGAACTCGTCCAGCTCGCCCTTCGCGTGCGCCGCGACGAGATATGCTTCCAGCTCGGGGACGCCGGCGACGCCGAAGAGGCGGAACAATGCCTGCTGAATATCGGCGTTCCACCGGTCGATCGGCTTGTAGGCGTTCTCGATGCGCGAGAGGATGACGGGCGCGATGCCGTAATCCACCTCCAGCGCGGTGATGGTCAATGCGCCGTCGGCGGCGCGCCGCGCGCGCAAGGCTGCCGCCAGCATGACGGCTACGCTGTCGGCCTTGGGATCGACGTTTTCCGGCGCCAGAAACTCCGCGGCCCATTCCGCGATGTCGAAGTCACGGTCGTCGATATCAACCAGCAGATGCGCCGGATCGACGCCCAGCGCTGCGCCGATTGCCCGGAGTTCGTCGGTACGGGCGAAAATCTCCCCGCGCTCGATCTTCGACAGGCGGATATAGGTTATCGACCCGATGCGCTGCGCCAGCTGCAGCAGCGAGCCGATGCTGTTCTTTTTCCTATATTCTCGGATATTGTTCGGAAAGATGAACGCGCGAAACGTGTCGATGCCGGGAATCGGTTTCAAGATCACCTTCGTCTTATGATTTTTTGCGGCGGAGCGACGATTGTTCTTAATCATGGCGCCCTCTGCGCTAGTGGTGATTTCAGAAATTGTCAGTCACTCCTTTGGCGACACGATTCTCATGACATATGACGACATTTGATGATTTGAATCTGGAATCGCCTCAGTGCGTTTATCATGGCTTTTCCATGGAAGATGTCGAGGCATTCACTACTCATTCTGAACAGCCCGGCGAAACGCGCCTATAAGTTGGTTGTTCCCGAAAATTTGAGAATGGTGTCATTTTTCCGTCATTCGCCTGAGGTTGGGCGCCGTGCGGGGTCGGACGTTCCGCCCAATTCTGAAGGCCACCTGGTTCTCCTATGTCGCATCCTATGAACGGCGTGTTTCCACAGGCTGAACGGGGGGCGGGGCACGCAAAAAAAGACCCGCGGCCGTGGCTGCGGGTCTGGCAGCAGGGCGTGGAACAGGCTGAAAGGGTCAGCCCCGCCCAATGGCGGTTTTGAGAAGGCTAACCTGCTTGCGGTAGAGATTGGTCATGGCGGCGAAGTCCGACTGTACCTTGCCCATTTTGAGCAACTGATCTTCCAGCGTGACATTGTTGCCGTCCGGCTTGGTTTCGCTGATGTCACCGTCGAGCATCACTCCGCCTCCGCCTTGCGGCGGCCGCGCGCCGAGAGCTGACATGCCGCCCGACAATTGCACCTGCGGCCGGCGGACGTTCGGCTTGCCGGCGCTGCCGCCATAAACCTCGACCAGCGAGGAGAAGTCGGGAGCCGCGACGGTGCGGGCCTTGAATCCGGGTGTTTCGCCATTTGCGATATTCTCGGCGATCACGCGCTGACGATGGGACAGGTTCTTCATCGACTGGCCGATGCCGGCGAGCAGGGGCGGCGTGGAGGTCATAGCTTGGAGTTCCTTCGGATGATTTGACGGCGCGGGACCGCATAGATGATGGCTGCGCCGCTGCGGGCGTCGCGCGGCGCTAACCGGAGAGGCGGCTCAGCGCCGCCTGATACTGGGCAAGCCGGGCCTGCTGATAGGCCGATCCGCCGCCGGTGATCGTGCCGTTGACCTGCGCTTCCTTGGCCGAATCCCAGTAAAGCGAGCGATAGGCGCTCTGCGTCATCGATAGCGCCGACTTGATCCTGGCCAGCGCGGCGCCGGCGGATTTCACGTCGTTCAGCGCCAGCATGTCGTTGAGGTTCAGGCTGTAGGTGCCGCCCGGCGTCACCTTGGGTGCGTCCTTGTCCTTGGGGGCGGTGGCGACCAGACGGACGGGCGCCATGCCGAGTTTGGCGAGGGCGTCGGTGCCGTCGGGTCCTGCGATCAGCTCGATGTTGTGGCCGGTCTTGGCATCGATCCTCAGCACCTGCTGGCCATCGACCTTCGCCGATATCGCCGTGCCGTTGACGCCGGTGATGCGCTGGACCTTCTTCGCCAGCGTGGCGATCGTCTCGTCCTTGCCGATGGTGATGGTGCGCAGCGCGCCGCCATCGACCCGCAAGCTGAATTTGTCTCCCTCCTTCAATGCGGTCTGGGAGGACAGGGTGGCCGAAACCGTCTGGTTGACCGTTCCCCGGCCGAGGCCGAGCGCGCCAAGGGCGGTAGCTCCGCCTGCCGCAGCGGCGATCTTCACCGGCTCGACCGTGTGGGTGCTAAGCCCCCATTGCTGCACGTCCTGGATCGCGCCGCTGGCGGCGTCGATCCGCGCGACAAAGCCGTCCACCTTGCCGTTCTTGCTGCCTTCCAGCGCGCCGTTGGTGCGGCCGCCCACATAGAGCGCGCCGTTCATATAGGTGACGCTGTCGGCCTGCTCGTCATTGCCGGTGCCGATATAGCTGGTGCTGGCCGTCGACAGGTCCGCGGCGATGCGGGTGGCAAAGGCGTCGCGCCCGCCGCTCATGCCGTTCGCCTGAGCGCCGCTGACGGCGACGCTGGTGGTGCCCGCTACCGCGATCTCGCCGCTGTCCGACACCGCGATCGCGCGCGCATCGACCGCGCCGAGGCTGACCGAACCCAGATCGGTGGACAGCGCCTGCGCGTCGATCCGCATCAGCGTGGCGTTGGCGCCTTGCTTGGTCAGCGCCAGCAGCTCGCCCGAGCCGTCGATGGCCAGCGCGGTGATCGTGTCGGATCCGCCGCTGTCAATGGTCCGCTTTTCCTGAATCTTGCCGGCGGCATCGAGCTTGACGATGACCGCGTCCCCGCCGCCGGTGGACGCGCGGCCCGCGACATAGAGGCTGCCGTCATCGCCGACCGCGACGGCGGTCGCGCTTTCATTGCCGATCTGACGGATGGCGGTTGCGAAGCTTTGCGTGCCGTTTGCGGTAAAACGGGCGACCAGCATGTCGGTCTGGCTGTCGTCGCTCCCGCTGAACGCGCCGCTGACTGCACCAGCCACGACAATATCGCCATTGGCAGCCACCGTCACCGCCGCACCTTCGCCCGTGCCTGCGGTGCCCAGGGTGCGTTGCCAGACGACTTTGCCTTCGCTGTCGACCTTTGTGAGGAACAGATCGTTGGCGCCATCCGACAGCGAACTGCCCACATCGCCCGCGGTGGTACCGACGACATAGCTATAGCCCTGCGCGTCGGTGGCGATGGCGCGGGCGGTGGTGGCGGCATGGACGACGGGTTTGGCCGCGTCCTTATCGTCCTTGCCGGCACTGGCGGCCGCGACCGCCTGCGCCTGCGCGGTGGCCTTGCTGTCGACCGCGTTGATCGTGCTCAGCCGTTCGGCCTCGAGCGCATTGGCGGGGTCGTCGATCCGGAAGATCTGGGCGGAGGCCGGCCCGTCGGTCGCGGTTCGCCCGCTGGCGATGATCAGCGCGTCCGCGGAGTTCACCTGATCGAGCGATACCTTCTCGATGCCCGCCGCGGTGAACGTCAGCCCCCATGTGTTGCCGGTCTTCTCCACCGCGAAGCGCGACTTCCAGTCCGTCGCCCCAATCGCGCCGTTGAGCGCCGCGGCTACCGAATCCAGCGTCGGCGGCTGAGGCGTGGTCGAGAGATCGACCGTGACTGTCTGGGTTGTCGTTCCGCGGGTGAGGGCGATGCTGAACACCTCGTTGCCGGTAAGGCCGGCCAGCGCGCCGTCACGCGTCTTGCTGACACCCTCGGCGAAGGTCTTCCCGAGGCTGTTGGCGGTTTCGATGCCGACGCTTTCAGTGCGCCGCGTGGCTGTGCCGAAGTTCAGCGTCAGCAGATCGGTTTCCGCCTGCCCCAGATAGGTCTGGAGGTCGGTCAGTCCCTTCGCGAAGACTTTCTGCAACGCGGCGCGTTCGAGGGAAGAGGTGGTTTTCTTGGCCGCGCTCTCGGCGAGGATACGCAAGGTATCGAGCGCCTTGTAGGTCGTGAAGGCGGTCTGAATGTCCGGCAGATCCTCAAGCGAGTTATCGCCCTTGGTATCGATGATCGTCGCCAGCCGCTTGATCGCCGCGATCTGCGTGCTGACGGGCGCGTCGCTTGGCTTCGCCTGCCATGGCGGGGTGGTCGCGGGCAGGGTGAAGGCCTTTCTGGCCTTGATCACCGCGGGCGTGAGCGCCGACGCCGTATAATAGGATGAGAAGATGCCGCTCGATCCGCCCAGCAGCGAAAGGCCGACCAGGCCGTTGGATATATTTGTCGTCAAGCGGACCTCCATCGCCGGAAGCTGCCGGCTCTCTCCTATAAGATAGAGGAGTGCAGCCCCGATCCGGACCGCGGGCGGGGCAATATTTTGGGGAATATGCGCAGATGACCGTGATGACAGCGCCGCTCGGCGAGCCGCCTGAACTCAAGAAATTTTCGGGGCTTCAACGTGCCGCCGCGCTGATGCTGGCGCTCGGACGCGAGCATGGCGGACCGATCTGGGAACAGCTTTCGGTAGAGGAGGTCAAGGAGCTGTCCTCCGCGATCGCGCAGCTGGGCCGCGTGCCGTCCGTCGTCGTCGAGCACCTTCTGGTGCAATTCTCGGGAGAGGTGTCGAGCATGGCGTCGCTCCATGGCTCGTTCGAAACCGCCGAGCGGCTGCTGGAAGGCATCCTGCCCGCCGACCGGGTTCGCGAGATCATGGAGGATATTCGCGGCCCCTCGGGCCGGACGATGTGGGACAAGCTGTCCAATGTGAGCGAGGCCGTGCTGGCCGGCTATCTCAAGAACGAATATCCGCAGACCGTCGCGGTCATCCTGCACAAGCTGCGGTCGGACCATGCCGCGCGTGTGCTGGCCGAACTGCCGCGCGAGCTCGCCACCGACGTCGTCATGCGGATGCTGAAGATGGACACGGTGCAAAAGGATGTGATCCAGCAGGTCGAGCATACGCTGAAGAGCGAATTCATGACCAACCTCTCGCGTGCTCAGCGCCGCGACCCGCATGAGACGATGGCGGAACTGTTCAACGCGCTCGACCGCTCGACCGAGGAGGCGATGCTTCACGCGCTGGACGACCGCGCGCCGGAATCGGCCGAACGCATCCGCGCGCTGATGTTCACCTTCGAGGATCTGGCGAACCTGTTGCCGAATGCCATCCAGATCATCGTGCGCAACAGCAACAAGCGCGAGCTGGCGCTGGCGCTGAAGGGCGCGCCGGAGGAGATGAAGCAGATCTTCTACCGGGCCATGACCGAGCGCGCGGCGAAGCTGATGCGCGACGACATGGCGGCCATGGGCCCCGTGCGCGCGCGCGAATGCGAGGAGGCGCAGGCCGCGCTTGTCCGCCTCGCCAAATCGCTTGGCGATCGCGGCGACATCATGCTCGTCGATCCCAAGAGCAATGATGCGATGATCTACTGAAGCCATGATGGAGGCTGCCATTTCCATAAAGCCCTTCGGCTTCGACCGTGTGTTCCGCTTCGGCTCGGCGCCGGATGAGGGGCCGGTCGCGACCCCGCCCGCCGAACTGCACGCACAGATCGCCGCGCTTCAGGAGCGCATCGAGCAGATGCGCCAGAATCAGGAGGCCGCGTCGCTCAAGGCGCGCGCCGAGGGCGTCGCGCAGGGACTGGCGCAGGCGCGGAGCGAACGGGCCGAGGCGATGCTGTCCGCGACCGACGCGCTCCATGCCGCGCTGGATGATCTGAGCGGGCGGTGGGCGGAGGAGACGGACCGCATCATGCACGACGCGGCCGACGTGGCGCTTTGCGCGGCGGAGATGATCGCCGGTCATGCGATCCGGCAGGACCCGGCGCGCGCGATCGATGAAGCTCTGGGGCGCGCGCTGCATCAGGTGGCGCGCGGCACGGCGTTGCTGATCCGCGTTCATCCCGACAGCCTGACGGAGGTCGAACGGCTAGTGGCCGAGCGCCGCGCCGGGGAACGCCGCGCGCTCAGCATCACCATCGCCGCCGATCCCGCGATCCCGCCGAATGACGCGCATGTCGGCTGGGCCGATGGTGGCCTGATCGTCGATGCCGCCGCCCGCCGCGCCGCCGTGGCGCGCGAGCTTGGCAGCCTGATCGACCAGGAAGGGAGCGCGTAAACTTTTCCCGCTTCCGGCAAGAGTTGCCTAGCCGCTCCTCCTATAATGAACGGGGGGACGGCCAGGGGGGCCGCCCGCTCTCTCAAGAAGAGAAGAAGAGGCTGCCTTGAACGTGAACGCCTTGCGGAATTTCATCGAGCAGATCGGCCCTCGCCGCGCGTTGCTGATGGGGGGCGTTGCCGCCGCCCTGTTGCTGGGCATCGGTTATCTGGCCCTGCGAAGCCCAGCGAGCGAGATGGGCTTTCTCTATACCGACCTTGAACCCGCCGCCGCGCAGGCGATCAGCGAGAAGCTGAAGGGACAGGGTGTCCCGTTCCAGCTTTCGGCCGACGGTGCGTCGGTCATGGCGCCGGTGGACAAGCTGCCCGAGCTGCGCATGGCGATGGCCGGCGAGCAGCTGGGCGGCAAGATCGGCTATGAGGTGCTCGACGCCGAACAGCCCTTCGGCATGTCGGCCTCGCGCGCCAAGCTCAACGAAACTCGCGCGGTCGAGGGCGAGCTGGCCCGCTCGATCGAGAGCCTCGAGCGTGTCACCAAGGCCCGCGTCCATCTGGTCATGCCCGAGCGCGCGATGTTCGAAACCGAACGTCGCAAGGCGACGGCCGCGGTCACGGTCAAGACGAGCGGCCGCCTGCCGGGGGAATCGGTGCAGGCGATCCGTCATCTGGTGGCGTCGGCGGTGCCCGAATTGTCGCCGGAAAGCGTCTCGGTCGTCGATCAGTCCGGCGCGCTGCTGGCACGAGCCGGGGAAAGCGGCGGTGCGGGTTCGTCCGAGATCGACGAGCGTCAGAGCGCGGTCGAGAACAAGCTGCGATCGGAGATCGAGGCGATGCTGGCGCCTATCGTCGGCACCGGCAAGGTCCGCGCCGAAGTCGCCGCCGTGCTGGAACGTGATCAGGTGCGCGAGGAGGCCGAGACCTTCGATCCCGATACCCAGGTCGTCGCGCGTCAGGTCACGGTCGAATCCAACGATCAGAATGACGAAAGCGGCGCGGGCGCGGAGGGTGTGACCGTGGGCGCGCAGCTGCCCGACAATCAGGGCGCGATCAACGGCACGGGGGGCGAAAGCCGTCGCTCGGCCCGCAACGAGACGTCCGAAGACGTCACCTATCAGAACAGCCGCACCCAGAAGGTCAGCGTTCGATCGCCGGGCAAGGTGTCGCGCCTTACCGTCGCGGTGATGGTCGATGGCGGCCCCAAGGGCCTGCCGCAGGCGGAAATCCAGCGGCTCCAGCGGCTGGTCGAGAATGCCGTCGGTTTCGACGCGGAACGCGGCGACAGCGTTGTGGTCGAGACCATGAGCTTCGCCGCGCCTGGCGAACTGGACGGCGCCGAGGGCGGTCTGCCCTTCGGCCTGACCGCCGCCAATTTCCTCGACTTCGCCAAATATGTGCTGATCGGCGGCGTGGTCCTGGCCGCGGTCTGGATGCTGCGGCCCAAGCCCGGTCCGGCCGAGGCGGGCGTCCAGCCGGTTGAGCATCTGCTGGCGCCGCGCAACGACGAGATGGCGGCGCTGGCCCAGCGGGCGGCGGACGGTGACGAGGATGCGATGCGCCAGCTCGAGGAGATGCGCGCGCAGGATGTGCCGCTGCTCGATGAGGAGATCGCGCTCGCCCAGATCGACGGACGGATCAAGGTATCGGCGCTCAAGCGCATCGGCGACGCAATCGCCGCCGGACCGGCGGAGTCCGCCTCGGTGATCCGCCAATGGATGAACGCATGAAAGGGGATGCAATGAGTGACGAAATGGAACCCCGGCAACTCACGCCGGCCCATCTGACGGACGGTACCGACGATGTGGAAATGAACGCCGACCCCAACTGGTCGCCACGCCCTTCGGCGCCGCCGGTGCCCGACGACCTTCAGGCCGTGTTCGACGTGCCGGTCAAGGTGCAGGCGATCCTCGGCCGGGCGCGGATGGACATTGGCGAGCTGCTTCGGCTCAAGCCGGGCATGGTGGTCGAACTCGACCGCCGCGTGGGCGAACCGGTCGACATCTTCGTCAACAACCGCCTGATCGCGCGCGGCGAAGTCGTACTGATCGACAGCGCGCTGGGCATCACCCTCACCGAAATCGTGCGACAGGAGCGATGATGTCGGCATTGGAACAGGATCCGACCCGCCTGATGCTGGTCGGCGATCTCAACAAGGCGATGGGCCTCGCGGTCGAGATGGTGCGCGGGTCCGCGGCCAGCATAGCGATCGGCGCGGCGGATCAGGATGCGCTGGAGAAGTGGCGCCGCAACGTTCGCGAGCTGGTCGTGGTGGATGTCGCCATCAACCTGCCCGACGTGATCGCCCGGTTGCGTGGCGAGCGGTCGGCCGATCAGCCGATGACCGCCGCGGTCGAGGAGCTGGTGGGCCGCACCGTCGATGAGGTGGAGCGCGCGCTCATCCTTCAGACGCTTGATCGCTGCCGGGGCAACCGCACCACGGCCGCCGCGATGCTCGGCATTTCGGTGCGGACGATCCGCAACAAACTGCGCAGCTTTCTGGCCGAAGACTTCACCCGTCCGCACGGCGCGCTGCGCCACTAATCGCATCGGAATCCGTCCATGAACGTCCAACTCCCCGCCAAGTTCGGCGAGCTGATCTCGCGTCTCGGCCCCGGCCGCGACCTGGCGCTGGCGCTGGGCGTGACCGGCATCATCGCGATGCTGATCCTGCCTATGC
>Ga0247823_10000504_pt1 | contig 33148 bp, 34 predicted proteins | sample 13C_PalmiticAcid_2_FD_192426 | JGI IMG/M metagenome (GOLD analysis project Ga0247823, IMG submission 192426) | Soil microbial communities from agricultural site in Penn Yan, New York, United States - 13C_PalmiticAcid_Day30 | ecosystem: Environmental > Terrestrial > Soil > Agricultural land...
CCCAGTTCAAAAACCTGAAAGAGGCCGACCGGGCCCGCGCCCACGATGACGGCATCGGTTTCGATGGGGCCGTCGGGCGTGTTGGCGAAGGTCATGCCAGGTTCAGCGAATCAGCTCCGACAACTTGTCGCTGCGGTCTTTCCACTCGTCGTGGTCGGGCAAGGGATCCTTGCGCTTGGTGATGCTCTTCCAGCCCGGCAGGCGAGCGAGCTCGGCGTTGAGCTCGGTCATGTGCTGCTGGTCCTTGGGCAGGTCTTCCTCGGCGTAGATCGCACTCACCGGGCATTCGGGAATGCACACCGCGCAGTCGATGCACTCATCCGGGTCGATCGTCAGGAAGTTCGGGCCTTCGCGGAAACAGTCCACGGGACAGACGTCCACACAATCGGTGTATTTGCAGCGGATGCAGGCTTCGGTGACAACGTGGGTCATGGTGATGATGGGAATCGGTAGAACCCCGGATTTTAGGGTTTCCCTGAACCCCAGGCAGGCGCAAGCCCCTTGCCTGGGTACGCGTTAAGGACGGAGGGTCTTTCAGAGCACCAGCAAGGCGCCCGAGGTGCGGTGGCTGGCGGTGTCCACCAGCACCAGGGACCCGAGGGTGCGCGAGCGCTCGAAGGGCAGGGTGGCCAGCGGTTCCTGCAGCGCCAGCTCGATGTGGCCGATGGCGTTGGGCTCGAGCTGGCTGGCCTCTTCCTCGGCCAGTGTGTGGATGTCCAGGCGGTGCACGATGCGCTTGATCTTGGCCTTGACCCAGCGGTGGCCATGCAGCGCCCAGTACACGCGGCCGGGCACCAGGGTCTCGTCGTCGAGCCATGCCACGGTGGCGCGGATCTCGCGGCTGCCCGTCAGGGTGTCCTGCGCTTCACCATCCTCGACGGCCAGCAGCCAGTCGCCGCGCGAGACATCGACCTCGCGGTCGAGCACGATGCCGGCGCTGTGGCCGGCCAGCACGGCCTGGGGCTGGCGCACGTGGTTGAGCACTTGCGCGACCATGGCGGTCTGACCGTTGGGCATGATGCGCACCGCCTGGCCCGGCTGCACGCCACCCGTGGCCACACGGCCCCAGAAGACGCGGCGGCCTTGCGAGGTGTCGGACGAGCTGCTGAATTTCTCCACCCATTGCACGGCGAAGGCGAAGGGCAGCGTGTTGTCGGCCGGCGTGACGGGCAGGCCTTCGAGGATCTCCAGCAGCGTCGGGCCGCTGTAGCCGCACCAGCCGGCCTGCTCGCTGGCGTCCACCACGTTCCAGCCCTTGAGGGCCGACACCGGCACGGTGGCCGTGACCGGGATGCCGGCCTGCGCGGCGAACTGCCGCAGCGCCGCGGCGATGTGGGAGAAGGCCGTGCGGCTGTCCTCGACGGCGTCGAGCTTGTTGATTGCGAACACCACCGAGGGCACGCGCAGCAGCTTGAGCAGCAGGCTGTGGCGGCGCGTCTGAGGGAGCAGTTGCAGCGCGGCGTCGGCCCAGTTCAGCTTGGTGGCGTCCACCAGCACCACGGCCGCGTCGGCGCTGGAGGCCGCCGTGACCATGTTGCGCGTGTACTGCTCATGGCCCGGGGCGTCGCCGATGATGAACTTGCGCGCTTCGGTGCTGAAGTAGCGGTAGGCCACGTCGATGGTGATGCCTTGCTCGCGCTCGGCCGACAGGCCGTCGGTCAGCAGGGCGAGGTCGGTCTGGCCGTGGCGCTGCACGCCGGCCAGGTGGTCTTGCAGCACGGCCTTGCTGTCGACCAGCAGGCGGCCGATCAGCGTGCTCTTGCCATCGTCCACGCTGCCGCAGGTGATGAGGCGCAGGGCGGAGCGGGTGTCTTGGGCAATGGGAGCGAGTTCAGCGGTGGTCATGGCGATCTTTCTGCGAGAGATATCTGTTCAAGGGTGTCGCGGGTCCGGCTTCGCCGGCCCGCAGACACCGCCCCCAGTGGGGGTGACGCGCCACGGGCGCGGCGCGGGGGCGTCAAAAGTACCCGTCTTTCTTGCGCTTCTCCATCGAGGCGTCGGACGTCTTGTCGTCCATGCGCGTGGCGCCGCGTTCGCTGACCTCGGCGGCCAGCGTCTCGATCACGATGTCGTCGGCTGTGGCGGCCAGGCTCTCCACCGGGCAGGTGCAGGTGATGTCGCCCACGGTGCGGAAGCGCACGTCGCGCACTTCCACGGTTTCGCCGTCGCGCGGCGGCGTGAGTTCGGTCACCGGCACGAGCAGGCCGCGGCGGTCCACCACTTCGCGCTGGTGCGTGTAGTAGATCGAGGGCAGGGCGATGTTTTCGCGCGCGATGTACTGCCACACGTCCAGCTCGGTCCAGTTGCTGATGGGGAACACGCGGAAGTGCTCGCCGGGCTGGATCCGGGTGTTGAACAGCGTCCAGAGCTCGGGGCGTTGCGCCTTGGGTTGCCACTGGCCGAAGCTGTCGCGGTGGCTGAAGATGCGCTCCTTCGCGCGGGCCTTCTCCTCGTCGCGCCGTGCGCCGCCGATCAGCGCATCGAAGCGGAATTCCTCGATGGCTTCCAGCAGCGTGACCGACTGGTGCACGTTGCGGCTCTCGCCTGGATGGGCCAGGCGCACGGTGCCGCGCGCCATCGAGTCCTCGACGCTGCGCACGATCAGTTCGGCGCCGAGTTCCTGGGCGCGCAGGTCGCGGAAATCGGTCACCTCTGGGAAGTTGTGGCCGGTGTCGATCATCAGCAGCGGGTAGGGAATGCGGCCGGCGCCGAAGGCCTTCTCGGCGCACTTGAGCATGACCAGCGAGTCCTTGCCACCCGAGAACAGAAGCGCGGGGCGCTCGAAGGCGGCAGCCACCTCGCGCAGGATGAAGATGGTTTCCTCTTCCAGGGCATCCAGGTGGGCGTTGCTCAGGTGGTGATCGCTGGCGTGCTGCAGCGCGGTCTGGATCACGGCGGTTTCGGTGCGGGCGTTCATGCGTGGGTCCGTTCGAGAGACGATACAAGGGGTTCGGCGGCGGGCTGCACATGCAGGCCGCATTCCTTGGCGCTTTCCTGCTCCCACCACCAGCGGCCGGCGCGGAAGTCCTCGCCGACGCTGATGGCGCGTGTGCAGGGCGCGCAGCCGATGCTGGGGAAGAACTGGTCGTGCAACGCGTTGTAGTCGAGCTGGTGTTCGGCAATGAAGTGCCAGACATCGCCCCAGGTCCATTCGACGATGGGGCTGACCTTGATGCGCTCGGGCTCCTGCACGATCTCGCCCACTTCGGCGCGCGCGTTGGATTGCTCGCGGCGCAGGCCGGTGATCCAGCCGTCCTGGCCGGCCAGGGCGCGCGCCAGAGGCTCCATCTTGCGGATGTCGCAGCAGGCCTTGCGCAGTTCGATGCTCTGGTACATCGCCTCTTCGCCGTTCTTGCGCACGAAGTGGATGACCGATTCCTGCCTGGGCCGGAACACCTGCACGCTGATGCCGTAACGCTGCTCGATCTTCGGGATCAGCGCGAGCGTCTCGGCGTGCAGCTTGCCGGTCTCCAACACGAAGACGCTGGCCTCGATGCCGGCCAGGTGCATCAGGTGCGTGACCACCATGTCTTCCGCGCCCAGGCTGGAGGCTTGCGTGAGCCTGGGGTGGTTGGCGGCCGTCTCGCGCAGCAGTGCGATGCTGCGCTCGACCTTGGCGGCGAAGTCGGGCGAGGGGCGGTTGTAGAGAGCGATGGCGGTCATGGCGGTGGCTGTGAGACGCTCAGGCGGTGGCGGCGAAATGCGGCGCGGTGTGCACCGCATCGCCCTGGTAGAAGGCGGGGTAGTGCTTCAACAGCGCTTCACCATGGGCGAGGTTCTGGTCGGCGCGCAGCACGGCCTGGCTGAAGCCGCTGCGCTGCATCTGCACCAGCTGGTCGATCAGCACGTCGCCCGTGGCGCGGATCTGGCCCGTGAAGCCCAGGCGGCGGCGCAGCAGGAACGCCTGGCTGAAGGCGCGGCCGTCGCTGAACTTGGGGAAGTGCAGTTCCACCACGCCGATGCCGCTCAGGTCGGCCTCGCGGGGATCGGCGTCGTTGGCGATCGAGAGGCGTTGCGACTCGGCTTCGGTGGCCGTGAACGTGTCGGCGCTGAAGAGTTGAAGGTTCTGGCTCATGCGGTCTCTCCTCAGGCGGCGGCGCGGGCCGTGCTCGTGCGCACCGCATTGGCGGCGGTCTTGAACGGGTCGGCACCGGTGCGGCGCAGGGTGTTCACGAAGGTCTCCTGGCCGGTGCGTTGTGCGCGGTAGGTGTCGAGCAGGGCCTCGATCACGTCGGGCACTTCGCTGGCGGCGAAGGACGGGCCGATCACCTTGCCCGGCGTGGCGTCGCCGGAGAGGCGCGTGCCGTCCGAGCCACCCAGCGTGACCTGGTACCACTCCTGGCCGTCCTTGTCGACGCCCAGGATGCCGATGTGGCCGCTGTGGTGGTGGCCGCAGGAGTTGATGCAGCCGCTGATGTGCAGGTCGATCTCGCCCAGGTCGTGCAGCTCGTCGAGGTCCTTGTAGCGGCCCAGGATGGCCTGTGCCAGCGGCAGCGAGCGCGCGTTGGCGAGGTCGCAGAAGTCGCCGCCGGGGCAGGCGATCATGTCGGTGAGCAGGCCGATGTTGGGCTTGGCCAGGCCCAGGCGGCGCGCCTCGCGCCACAGCTCGGGCAACTGGTCGCAGCGCACCCAGGGCAGCAGCAGGTTCTGTTCGTGCGTCACGCGGGCTTCGCCGGCCGAGAAGCGCTCGGCCAGTTCGGCGGCGCGCTCGAGCTGTTCGGCCGTGGCATCGCCGGGGGCCTGGCCGAAGCGCTTGAAGGACAGTGTGACGGCGCGCAGGTCGGGGTTCTGGTGCGGCTTCACGTTTTGCTGCAGCCAGCGGCTGAATTCCAGGTCGTCCTCGGCCGCGGCCTTGAGGATGTGCGCGATCTTGGCGTCGGCGCTCTTGCGGTCGCAGTTGAGTTGCGGCGGCACGAAGAAGGCGCTCACGCGGTCAAGTTCGGCCTGGCTGATGGTGTGCGGCGCGCCGTCCTTCTCGAGGATGTCCTGGTACTCGGCTTCCACCTGGTCGGTGAAGGCCTGGCCCTCGGCCTTCACCAGGATCTTGATGCGGGCCTTGTAGATGTTGTCGCGGCGGCCGAAGCGGTTGTAGGCGCGCACCACGGCTTCGAGGTAGTTCAGGATCTGGTTCCAGGGCAGGAACTCGCGGATCACGCTGCCGATGATGGGTGTGCGGCCCATGCCACCGCCCACGCGCACCTGGAAGCCCAGGTCGCCGTCGACGTTGCGCAGCAGGCGCAAGCCCACGTCGTGCCAGGGGGTGGCGGCGCGGTCTTCGCGCGCGCCGGTGATGGCCACCTTGAACTTGCGCGGCAGGAAGGCGAACTCGGGGTGCAGCGTGCTCCACTGGCGCAGGATTTCGGCGAAGGGGCGCGGATCGGCGACCTCGTCGATCGCGATGCCGGCAAGCGCGTCGGTGGTGATGTTGCGGATGCAGTTGCCGCTGGTCTGGATGCCGTGCAGGCCCACGCTGGCCAGCAGGTCCATCACATCGGCCGAGCGCGAGAGCGGGATCCAGTTGTACTGCACGTTCTGGCGCGTGGTGAAGTGGCCGCAGCGGTCGGGCAGCGTGGGCACTTCGGACAGGCCGGCGTTGGCCTTGGAAACGTCGTGCTCTTCCTTGTGGTCGAAATCGCGCGCGATCTTCGCCAGCACACGCAGTTGCGGGCTGGAGATCTCGCCGTAGGGCACCGCCACGCGCAGCATGGGCGCGAAGCGCTGCACGTACCAGCCGTTCTGCAGCCGCAGCGGCTTGAACTCGTCGTCGCCCAGCGTGCCGGCTTGCCAGCGGGTCAGCTGGTCCCGGTACTGGGCGGCGCGCAGGTGCACGAACTGGCGGTCAAAGTCGGAATATTGGTACATCGTCTTCGTGGGTCTTCAGGAATCAAAAAGCGATCAGCTTCGTGCCGGCATAGGCCAGCAGCAGCGACAGCGCCGAGCGCACCAGGCGCTCGGGGGTGTGGCGCATCAAACGCGTGCCCAGCCAGATGCCGGGCAGCGAGCCGGCGAGCAGCTTGGCCAACAGCGGCCAGTCCACCGAGCCCAGGCTCGCGTGGCCCAGGCCGGCGACCAGCGTGAGCGGCACGGCATACGCGATGTCGGCGGCCACGATGCGCGGCAGCGGCAACAGGGGAAACAGCAACAGCAGCACGGAGACACCGATGGCACCCGCACCGACCGAGGTGAGCGTGACGAGGGTGCCGATCACCGCACCGAACAGCACCGGCAGGCTCCAGTGGCGCGCATGCGTGGCTTGCGCCAGCTGGCCTTCGGGCAGTTGGCGCGGCAGCTGTTTGCCGCGCGCGGCTTTGTACAGCATGGCCACCGCCGTCAGCAGCAGCGCCACGCCCAGGGTGTTCGTCATCAACGATTGCACCGCCGCAGTGGTGGGGCCGAGCTGGCGCAACACCAGCAGGGTGAGCAGCGCTGCGGGCAGGCTGCCCGCGCTCAGCTGGCCGACCACGCGCCAGGGCACCAGCTTCTGGCGCGCCAGGCTGACCGTGCCGCCCATCTTGGTGAAGGCGGCGAACAGCAGGTCGGTGCCGACGGCGAGGTAGGGTTTGACGCCGAAAAAGAAGATCAGGATGGGCGTCATGAGCGAGCCGCCACCCACCCCCGTGAGACCCACGATGAGTCCCACGGCGAATCCGGCCAGGATGATGGCGATGTCAGGCATGGGCGAGACTGTAGAGAGACATCGATATATCCCAAACGATTTTTTGTTCATGGGTATATGCCGCCCGGGAATAAACAAATGAGCGATGTGCCGAATCGCACAGGAGATGGCCGCTCGTCGTACAACTCCGACCGCACATCGGTCTGCTGGGCGTAACATCCGCGCCATGCAAAAGCAGCGCATCCTGGTCAGCGTGGTCGGTTTTTCCGACGTGGAACGCCATGCGCTGAACACCGTATTCCGCCTGTCGCAGGAACGCGAGCTGTCTTACGCCCCCTGGGTGCCCATGGCCCCGCCGGGCGCGGTGATCCCTTCCGGCGTGGCCCAGGTGGCCTTGGTGGATGGCGAAAGCCTGGAGGCCGTGCTGTCGCACGCCAAGGAGATGCCACCCGGGCAGCGCCTGATATGGGTCGGCCCGGACGCCCCGGATCACGCCTGGCGGGTGCTGGACCGGCCGATCGAATGGGCCGCCGTGCTGCACGACCTGGATCTGGTGTTCGCCGCCCGGCAGGCCGATTCGGGCCTGCTCGATCTGGACGTGACCGCACCGGCGCCGCTGGACATCGACCTCGAGATGGACACCGCCGAAGCCACCGACATGACCCGGCGCGCCCTGGTGGTGGGGGCGGAGGATCAGGAAGGCACCTACCTGCGCACCCGCCTGGCCCTGGCGGGCGTGGGCCATGTGGACGAGGTGGTCGACACCGAGACCGCGCTGGAACTCATGGAGCGCAACCGCTATGTGTGCGGCGTGTTCAACCTGGACGACCACCGCATCGACGTGTGGGCGCTGATGCGCCACTTCGTCGCCCGCAATCCCCAGGCGCTGACCTTGGCGACGACCGAGCTGGCCGGCCCGCTGGCGGGTTGGTGGCGCCGCCGCAGGGTGCGGCGCGATGCGCACCGCGTGGGCATCACGGCCCTGCTGGAGCGGCCGTTCCAGCCGCGCCAGGTGTCGGAGTGGCTGGACCTGATCTGAGCTACTGACGGCGCGCCTGTTTCCAGGCGAAGCGCGCGGGATCGATCGCCCGCAGCAGGTCCTCTTCCACGTCGGGCGTGGGCTCACCCTCCATCTGGGCGGCCAGCTGGTTCGCGCACCAGGCGGCCAAGGTGATGCCGCGCGAGCCCAGCGCGGCCAGCAGGTAGAGCCCGGGCCGGCGAGGGGTGTCCGCCAAGGGCACACGGCCCCGCCGGACACCGGCCGCCGCCATATGGGCCTTCAGGGCCTCGCCGTCGGGCACCGCACCCACCAGCGGCAGGCGGTCCAACGAGGCGCAGCGCACCTGCGCCCAACCCAGCAGCTCGCCTCGCTGCCAGGCCTGCCGCAGGTCCAGCGCCGCGCTCGGGCAGATGGCCTCCAGGCTCTCGGCGTTGCGCTCGTGCGCCTGCTCGCTCAGCTGCGTGCTGTTCTCGCCGCGTTCGTAGGTGGAGCCCATAGCCCAGACGCGCGCCGGCCAGGCGGGTGGCAACCCGGTGTCTTCATAGAGGGGCACGTACACGCCGTTGTCGCGTTGCGGCCGCTCGGCCAGCGGTTCGCCGCTCTGGGCGGCCAGGCTCATCTGGCCCTTGACCGGGCGCAGGGGCAGGGCGTCGGCGTCCATCCAACTGGCGGGGCCGGTCAGCAGGGCATGGCTGCCATAGGCCGCGGCGACCACGGCCACTGGGGCTTCGGCCACGCAGCGGCCCCGGGCATCCAGCGCCTGCCAGCCCACGGCGGAGGGGGCCAACGTCTGCACCGGGGTTTGCCACACGCACGCCAACGTGCCCAGGTTCGCCGCTTCGTCGAGCCAGGCCCGCACCAGGGCAGCCGGGCGCACCAGCGCGGCGGGCCAGCGGCCCGGATCGTGTCCCAGGTTGTCCACCTCGCAGGCTTGCCAGCCCTGGCCTGGTGGAACCCGCCGCTGCAGCTCGGCCAGGGTGGTCGCCACGCCCAGTGCGGACAGCCGCGACAGCGGAGTGGGCGCGCGGGTGACATGGGGGCTCAGCATGCCCACCGGCAGGGCCGAGGCGCCTTGCGCCGGGCCGCTGGCGGCATCGACCAGCGTGAGCCGCCAGCCGCGCCGCGCCAGCACCGCGCAGACCGCGGCACCCGCCAGGCCGGCGCCGATCACCAGGGCATGGCGGGCTGGGGGTGGGGGCACGGCCCGGGCGGCGGTCAGTTGCCTTCGGGCGGCGGCGGCACGAAACCGGCGGCGGCGTCGGCGCCCTCGCCGAAGAAGTGCTTTTCCATCTGGCGCGCGAGGTACTGGCGCGCGCGCGCGTCGGCCAGGTTCAGGCGGTTTTCGTTGAGCAGCATGGTCTGGTGCTTGAGCCAGGCGGCCCAGGCCTCCTTGCTCACGTTCTCGTACAGGCGCTTGCCCATTTCGCCCGGGTAGGGCGGAAAGTCCAGGCCTTCGGCTTCCTTGCCGAGCTTGATGCAATGAACGGTGCGTGCCATGAGAAACGTCCTAGGAGGTGTGGGTTAGATGGATTGGTTATAACGAACTGAAGAAATAATTCGTTCCCGGACAGGCCAATCGTCGGCATGATCCGGGACTCTTTGTTCGTCGGCGCAGTTCGCCGTGGTGGGCGCAAGGCCCCGGGTATCCCGGGCAGCCCGTCACTGTAGCAAGGTTTCGGTGTCCGTCCCGTGAGAGGGGCCGGCCGATCACCCCGCCAGCCGCACGGCCGGCCCGACTTTTTACAATACGGGGTTCGACCCCATCAGGATCTCTCATGAGTGCATTTCTGGAAGAGCGCGTGCTCAGCGTTCACCATTGGACCGATCGGCTGTTCAGCTTCACCACCACGCGCGACACCTCGCTGCGGTTTTCCAACGGCCACTTCACCATGATCGGCCTGCGGGTGAACGACAAGCCCCTGCTGCGCGCCTACAGCATCGTCAGTCCGAACTGGGCCGACCACCTCGAGTTCCTCAGCATCAAGGTGCAGGACGGCCCGCTGACCTCGCGCCTGCAGCACATCCAGGTGGGCGACAGCATCGTCGTCGGCCGCAAGCCCACGGGCACCCTGCTGATCGACTATCTGTTGCCGGCCAAGCGCCTGTACCTGCTGGGCACGGGCACCGGCCTGGCACCCTTCATGAGCGTCATCCGCGATCCGGAAACCTACGAGCGCTTCGAGCAGGTCGTGCTGGTGCACGGCGTGCGCCAGGTCAAGGAACTGGCCTACCGCGAACTGATTACCGAGCAGCTCAAGCAGGACGAGTTCCTGGGCGAGGCCGTGCAGCAGAAGCTGCTGTACTACCCCACCGTCACGCGCGAGCCCTTCATGCACCAGGGCCGCATTCCCCAGCTGCTGGGCGACGGCGTGATCGCCAAGGACCTGGGTATTCCGCCCCTGAACCCGGCCGAAGACCGTGTGATGATCTGCGGCAGCCCCGAGATGCTGCGCGACCTCAAGGCCCTGTGCGAGAAGCGCGGCTTCAAGGAAGGCAACACCACGACGCCGGGCGATTTCGTCATCGAACGCGCCTTCGTGAGCTGAAGCGGGGGAACTTGCGGTGGATCGCCGGGCTCAGTGATCTGTCCCGCCCGGCGGCCGCTTTCTCCCAACTTCAGGATTTCCCTTGATCGCCATCCTTTCCCCTGGCCAACCGTCTCCCCTGACCCAGCACCCCCGCCGCATCCTGGGGCTGGTGGCCGCCGCCTGCGCCGCCATGCTGGCCTTCGGCCTGTACCTGCAGCACGTCGTGGGCCTGGAGCCTTGCCCCATGTGCATCGTGCAGCGCTACGCCCTGGTGGCGGTGGCACTGGTGGCCGGCATGTCGGCCCTGTTGAAGGGCCGCGCGGCGCGGCAGGCGGGCATCGCGCTGATGGGCCTGCTCGCGGTCTTCGGTGCTTTCACGGCCGCGCGCCAGAGCTGGCTGCAGTGGAACCCGCCCGAGATCATGAGCTGCGGGCGCGACTTCTTCGGCATGATCGAAGCCTTCCCGCTGCGCCGGGCCATTCCCATGATCTTTCGCGGCAGCGGCGACTGCTCGGTGATCGACTGGACCTTCCTCGGCCTGTCGATCGCAAACTGGTCTTTCCTGTGCTTCTCGGCCATCGTCGCGCTGGCCGTGGCCCTCTGGGTGAAGCGCCCGGCCGCCTGAGGCCGTCCGGGCCGGCGCCGGCGGCCCTCAGCTCAGCTTCTTCACCAGCACCTGGCTCTTGCGGTCCCAGTTGTACTTGCGCTTGCGCGCCTCCGGCAGCCAGTCGGCGCTGACCTGCACGAAGCCGCGCTTGACGAACCAGTGCATGGTGCGCGTGGTGAGCACGAAGATGCTTTGCAGGCCTTGCGCCTTGGCCCGGGTCTCGATGCGCTTGAGCAGCCGTTCGCCGTCGCCCTGGCTCTGCGTCTGAGGTGAGACGGTGAGCGCGGCCATTTCGCCGGTGCGCTCTTCCGGATAGGGGTAGAGCGCCGCGCAGCCGAAGATCACGCCGTCATGCTCGATGATGGTGTAGTTGCCCGCGTCGCGTTCGATCTCGGTGCGGTCGCGCTTGACCAGGGTACCGTCCTTCTCGAACGGTTCGATCAGCGCCACGATGCCGCTCACGTCGTCCATGGTGGCCTCGCGCACGCTCTCCAGCTTTTCGTCCACCACCATGGTGCCGATGCCGTCGTGGGTGTAGATCTCCAGCAGCAGCGCGCCGTCCACCGAGAACGGCAGGATGTGGCTGCGGTCCACGCCGCCTTCGCAGGCGCGGATGCAGTGCTGCAGGTAGAACGCGGTGTCGGTGGGCTGCGTGGCCGAGGGCAGGGCGGCCAGCATCTTCTTCGCGTCGGCCAGCGGCAGCTCGGTGTCGATGTCGCTTTCCGGGTCGGCCTGATCGACGCGGATGCCCGGCACCTCGGTCAGGAACATCAGCTTGTCGGCCTGCAGCGCCACGGCCACCGAGGTCGCCACGTCTTCCATGGTCAGGTTGAAGGCCTCGCCGGTGGGCGAGAAGCCGAAGGGCGAGAGCAGCACCATCGCGCCCATGTCGAGCGTGCGCTGGATGCCATCGGTGTCCACCTTGCGCACCAGGCCCGAGTGGATGAAGTCCACGCCGTCGATCAGGCCCACGGGCCGCGCAGTGATGAAGTTGCCGGAGATCACGCGCACCGTGGCGCCCGCCATGGGCGTGTTGGGCAGGCCCTGGCTGAAGGCGGCCTCGATCTCGTAGCGCAGCTGGCCAGCGGCTTCCTGGGCGCAGTCCAGCGCCACCTCGTCGGTGATGCGCATGCCGTGCGAGTACTTCGCCTCATGGCCCTTGAGCCGCAGCTGTTCGTTCACCTGCGGCCGGAAGCCGTGCACCAGCACGATGTCCACGCCCATGCTCTGGATCAGCGCCAGGTCCTGCGCCAGCTTCTCCAGCTTGCCGGCCGCGATGGCCTCGCCCGCGATGCCGACCACGATGGTGTTGCCTCGGTGCTTGTGGATGTAAGGCGCGACCGAGCGGAACCAGGGGACGAAGGTGAAGTTGAAGACAGTGGACATGGGGCGGTGGTCAGGCGGGCATGGGGCCGGGCGCGGATAATGGCCGGTTGCCCGATTTTGACCGAAGTTCCCACTTGTCCTCCACGCCGCTGCACATCGAATTCCCGGAAAGCCTGCCCGTCTCTGCGCGCCGCCATGAGATCGAGGCCGCGATGCGCGACCACCAGGTCGTCATCGTCTGCGGCGAAACCGGCTCGGGCAAGACCACGCAGCTGCCCAAGATCGCGCTGGCCATGGGGCGGGGCAAGTGCAACGCGAAACCGGGCCAGCGCGGCCAGCTGATCGGCCACACCCAGCCGCGGCGCATCGCCGCCTCCAGCGTGGCCAAGCGCATCGCCGAGGAACTCAAGACACCGCTGGGCGATGTGGTGGGCTACAAGGTGCGCTTCCAGGACCGCCTGTCCAAGGACGCCTCCGTCAAGCTGATGACCGATGGCATCCTGCTCGCCGAAACGCAGACCGATCCCGACCTGCGCGCCTACGACACCATCATCATCGACGAGGCCCACGAGCGCAGCCTGAACATCGACTTCCTGCTCGGTTACCTGCGCCAGCTGCTGCCGCGCCGGCCCGACCTCAAGGTGGTCGTGACCTCGGCCACCATCGACGCCGACCGTTTCGCGCGCTACTTCGCCTCGGCCAAGGGACCGGCGCCGGTGCTCATGGTCTCGGGCCGCACCTTTCCGGTGGAGGTGCGCTGGCGCCCGTTCGAGGAAAGCCGCGACTACGACCTGAACAACGCCATCGCCGACGCGGTGGACGAACTCTGGCGCGGCCCGGCCGGCGGCGACATCCTGGTGTTTCTGCCCGGCGAGCGCGAGATCCGCGAGGCGGCCGACCACCTGCGCAAACACCTGAGCCACATTCCCACGCTGCGCAACGCCGAGGTGCTGCCGCTGTTCGCGCGCCTGTCGCAGGCCGAGCAGGACCGCATCTTCCAAGACCACAGCGGGCGGCGCATCGTGCTCTCGACCAACGTGGCCGAGACCTCGCTCACCGTGCCCGGCATCCGTTTCGTGATCGATGCCGGCACCGCCCGCGTGAAGCGCTACAGCTTCCGCCAGAAGGTGGAGCAGCTCATGGTGGAGCCCATCAGCCAGGCCGCGGCCAACCAGCGCGCCGGCCGCTGCGGCCGCGTGGCCGACGGCATCGCGATCCGGCTCTACGACGAAGCCGGCTTCGGCGCGCGCCCGGCGTTCACCGACCCCGAGATCCTGCGCAGCTCGCTCGCGGGCGTGATCCTGCGCATGAAGGCCTTGCGCCTGGGCGCGGTGGAAGACTTCGCCTTCATCGAGGCACCGCAGAAGCGCGCCATCGTCGATGGCTATCAGCTGCTGGCCGAACTCAACGCGGTGGACGAGGCCAACGAACTCACGCCCGTCGGTCAGACGCTCTCGCGCCTGCCGCTGGACCCGCGCGTGGGCCGCATGATTCTGGAGGCGCAGCAGCGCGGCGCGCTCGACGAGGTGCTGGTGATCGCCTCGGCCCTGAGCGTGCAGGATGTGCGCGACCGCCCGCTGGACAAACAGGCGCAGGCGGACCAGGCGCACGCCAAGTTCGACGACGAGAAGAGCGAATTCAGCGGCACGCTCAAGCTCTGGAAATGGCTGGAAGACACCAAGGGCGGCCACGGCAAGGACCACAAGCTCAGCCACCGGCAGTACGAGAGCGTGCTGCGCGAGAACTTCGTCAATGTGCGGCGCGTGCGCGAGTGGCGCGACATCCACAGCCAGCTGCACACCGTGGTGGCCGAGCACCAGTGGAGGCTCAACGACAAGCCCGCCAGCTACGAGCAACTGCACCTGGCCATGCTGTCCGGGCTGCTGGGCAACGTGGGCCAGAAGCACGAAACCGAAGACTGGTACCTGGGCGCGCGCGGCATCAAGTTCCACCGCCACCCGGGCGCGAACCTGAGCAAACGCCCGGGGCGCTGGATCGTGTGTGCCGAGCTGGTGGAGACCACGCGCCTGTTCGGGCGCGGCATCGCCGGCATCGAGCCGCTGTGGCTGGAGCAGGTGGGTGGGCACCTGATCAAGAAACAGCTGCTCGACCCGCACTGGGAGAAAAAAGCCGCGCAGGTCACGGCGCTGGAGCGCGCCACGCTGTATGGCCTGGTGATCTACAGCAACCGCCGCACCGACTACGGCAAGGTGGACCCGGCGGGCGCGCGCGAGATCTTCATTCGCGAGGCGCTGGTGGCCGGCGAGTGGGAGACGCGCCTGCCGTTCCTGGCAGCCAACCAGAAGCTGGTGCGCCAGGTGGCCGAGCTGGAGCACAAGTCGCGCCGGCAGGACGTGCTGGTGGACGACGAGCTGATCTACGCCTTCTACGACCAGCAATTGCCCGCGCACATCTGCAACGGCGCGGCCATGGAGCGCTGGTACCGCGACGCCGTGCGCGAGAACCCCAAGCTCCTGCTGCTCACGCGCGAGGAGCTGATGCGGCACGAGGCCGCCGGCATCACCACGCAGACCTTCCCCAAGACACTGCGCCTGGGCGGTGTGGACTGCGCCTGCAGCTACCTGCACGAGCCTGGCGACCCGCGCGATGGCCTGTCGGTCACGCTGCCGATCTTCGCGCTCAACCAGGCCAGCGAAGACCGCTGCGACTGGCTGGTGCCCGGCATGCTCAAGGAAAAGGTGCTGGCCCTGCTCAAGACCCTGCACCAGCGCCCGCGCTCGCGCCTGGTGCCCTTGCCGGCGACCGCCGAGCGTTTCGCGCAGGCGCTGTGCGAGCCCGCCACCTTCGGCGCCGGCAACCTGATGGACGCGGTGCTCAAGCTGGTGCGCGAGGCCACTCAGCTCGATATCCAGCGCAACGACATCAAGGTCGACATGCTCAGCGCGCACCACTTCATGCACCTGCGCGTGGTCGACGAACACGGCAGGCAGTTGGGCCAGGGCCGCAATCTCGCGGCGCTCAAGGCCGAGCTGGGCGCGCAGGCGCGCGGAGCCTTCCAGGCCCTGGCCTCGCTCAAGATGGAAGGGTTGCGCGCGGCGCCTGTGCCCGCCGCGCCCGTCAAGGGCGGCCCGGCGCCGGTGGCGGCCAAGGCGGCCGCCGCCAAGGCCCCGGCCGTGAGCGCGGCCCAGCGCCACACCGCCTGGGATTTCGGCGAGCTGCCCGAGCTGATGGAAATCCGCCAGGGCCAGCAGACCCTCATTGGCTTCCCGGCGCTGGTGGACGACGGCGAGGCGGTGCGCATCGAGGTGTTCGATGAGCCCGAGGTGGCCCAGGCGCGGCACCGCGAAGGCCTGCGCCGCCTGTGCGCGCTGCAGATCCGCGACGCGCTGAAGTACCTGGAGAAGAACCTGCCCGGCCTGCAGGCCATGGGCGTGGCCTACATGCAGGTGGGCAAGGAAGCGGGCGGTGGTGGCACGCTGGAAGAGTTGCGCTCGCAGATCCTGGAACTCGCGCTGGACCGCGCCTTTCTCGGCGACCCGCTGCCCACCGACGAAGCCGCGTTCAAGCGGCGCGTGGAAGAGGGGCGGGGGCGCCTCACGCTGATCGCCAACGAGATCGCCCGCACGGCCGGCACCGTGCTCACGGAGTACGCCGCCGCCGCGCGCAAGCTCAAGGACAGCAAACCGCCGGCGGACGTGGCCACCGACATCGCGCAGCAACTGCAACGCCTGGTGCCCAAGCGCTTTCTCCTGCAGACGCCGTACGCGCAGTTGCAGCACCTGCCGCGGTATCTCAAGGCGGTGCAGTTGCGGCTGGACAAGCTGCGCGCCGATCCGGCGCGCGACGCCGCCAAGCTGGCCGAGCTGCGGCCTCAGGATCAGCGCTTCTGGCGCTTGGTGGCCGAGCGCAAGGGCGTGCAGGACGCCCGCCTTCAGGAGCTGCGCTGGCTGCTGGAGGAGCTGCGAGTGAGCTTCTTCGCGCAGGAACTGCGCACCCCCCAGCCGGTGAGCGTGAAGCGGCTGGAGAAGGCCTGGACCCAGCTCAACGCCTGAGCCTGGACCTCGGGCGAACGGCTCAGTTCGCGGTGAGCGCCACGCGGCCTTCGCTCACGCCCAGGGCGGCGTCGGCGCGCAGCCGCTGCAAGACGGCTTCGGCGTCCTCGCGCGTGGCGAACTGGTTGATGCGCACCTCGTGGCGCCCATCCTTGGCCAGGGTTTGCGCCGGGTAGCCCGCGGTCTGCAGCCGGGTGCGCAGCGCGGCGGCATCGCTAGCGCTGCTGAAGGTGGCCGCCACGGTGCGCCAGCGCCCGCCTTGCAGCAGCACACCGCTGCCGGGCTGCATTTCGGCCTGGCCGATGAATTTGGCCAGCTGGGCCGGCGTGGCCTGGTCGGCCGGTTTTTCCGGCTGGCCGGTGAACACCACCCAGAACGCGCCGGGTTTGTCGAGCTCGATGCCCGGCTTGGCCTCGCGCACCACCTCGACCTTGCCCTCGAACACGCACACGGCGTCGTGGGCCGCATCGGTCATGGTCCAGAAGTCGGTGCCGCGGATGCCCACCGTGGCCGTGGCCAGCTCGAGGTTGAGTTCGCGCTTGTTGCCCAGGGCCTTGCTGGTGTAGTCGGTGGCGTAGCGGAACACGCCGCTCACGAGTTTGAAGGCGCTCTTCTGCTCGCTGGGCGCGGTGGCGCTGCTGCGGCTGGTGTCCAGCGACTGGATCAGCAACTCGGTCTGCTCCCCCAGCTTGATGGTGCTGCGGTCGTCCATGCGCAGCAGCATGCGCGAGCCGTTGGCGGTGATGGCCTTGTCGTTGGCGCGCAGTTGAGCCCCGGGCTCGGCCGGGCGGCGCTGGCCGTTGCGCTCCACCCAGGCGGGCAGTTGAACGGCTTCGACCACGGTCGTGCTGGGGGTGGCGTGGGCCGGGCCGCTCAAGCCCCAGGCGACAGCGGCGCAGGCCTGCCCAAGCACCGCACGGCGGCTCAGGTTCTTGAGGCGATGGAAAGGGAGGAGGGGGGTCACGGGGAAAGGTCCTTCAGCGATGCGCGAAAAAAAAGCCTGTCTGACAGGCCGCTCGGTGTCCCAAGTTACGTCCATATCGGCGTGCCGGATGCACTTCTTGACGCCGGCATGTGAGAAAAACACGGGTTGACACCGGCGGATGCATGCGTTTCACTGCCCCAAGGTGGCCGGCACAACGGCCTTTCATCGGAGATGGGCGATGGATCGACGCGAATTCGTGGAAGTGTGCGCGCTCGGCGGTGGCTCGCTGGCGGCGGCGTTGACGCAGGCCGCCTGGGCCGCGGATGCCAAACCGCGTTCGTACGGCCGGGTTCAATTGCTCGACGATGTGGGCAAACCGCTCAAGGCGTCGAACCTGAAACCACAGACCAACTACGTTTTTCACTACCCCTTCGAAGCGACACCGGTGTTCCTGCTCGACCTGGGCAAACCGGCGGCGGCGACCCAGCTGCAGACCCGCGACAAGCAGAGCTACCAGTGGCCGGGGGGCATCGGCCCGCGCAGGAGCCTGGTCGCGTTCTCGGCCATCTGCGCGCACAAGCTGGTGTACCCGACCAAGGACCTGAGCTTCATCAGCTTCCGCAAAGGCGCGGCCACGAATCCGCAGACGCCGAGCAAGGGCAACGACCTGATCCACTGCTGCGCCGACCACAGCCAGTACGACCCAGCGCGTGGTGCCCAGGTGCTCAACGGCCCGGCCGAACAACCCCTGTGCGCGGTGCTGATTGAGCACGATGCGAAGAGCGACACGCTCACCGCCACCGGCACTCTGGGCGGCGAACTGTTCGACGACTTCTTCAAGAAGTACGAGATGAAGCTCAGCCTGGAGGTGGGGCCGAACGCGAAGCAGGCCGTGGCCCGGCAGGCCACGGTGGTCGAACTGGAGCGCTACTGCCGCAACCCCGTGCGGTGCTGAGCCTTACAGGCGCGCCAGGCGTGTGAGGGCTTCGCGCAAGGTGTCGTCCTTCTTCGCGAAGCAGAAACGCACCACGCGCTGGTCGAAACCGTCGCCATAGAAGGCCGAGAGCGGGATGGCGGCCACGCCGATCTCCTTCGTGAGCCACTGGCAGAAGTCGCCCTCGGGCAAGTCGCGCTCGGGCACGGCCAGGGCCGAAATGTCCACGCACTGGAAGTAGGTGCCTTCACCAGGCAACAGGCGAAAGCGCGTGGCGGCCAGGCCTTCGCGGAACAGGTCGCGCTTGCGCTGGTAGAACGCGGCCAGCTCCAGGTAGGGCGCCGGATTGCCCATGTAGGTGGCCAGCGCGTGCTGCACCGGGGTGTTCACGGTGAACACGTTGAACTGGTGCACTTTGCGGAATTCTGCCGTGAGCGCGGCTGGGGCCACCACCGTACCGACTTTCCAGCCGGTCACGTGGTAGGTCTTGCCGAAGCTGCTGACGATGAAGGCGCGCGCGGCCAGGCCGGGGAAGCGCGCCGCGCTCTGGTGCGCCTGGCCATCGAACACCATGTGCTCGTACACCTCGTCGCTGATCAGCAGCACGTCGGTGGGCGCGAGCAGCGCCTGCAGGCGCTGCATGTCGGCCTCGCTCCAGACCATGCCGCTGGGGTTGTGCGGGCTGTTGATGATCAGGGCGCGTGTGCGCGGCGTGATGGCGGCGGCGATGCGGTCGAAGTCGGGCCGGAAGGTGCCGGGCGTGAGCGGCACACGCACCGCGACGCCGCCGGCCAACTCGATGTTGGGTACGTAGCTGTCGTAGCAGGGCTCGAGCACGATCACTTCGTCGCCGGGCTGTACCACGGCGAGGATGGCGGTCAGGATGGCCTGCGTGGCGCCCGCCGTCACGGTGATCTCGGAGGCCGGGTCGCAGGTCAGGCCGTAGAGGGCCTGCATCTTGGCGGCCATGGCCTGGCGCAGCGCGAGCGCGCCAGGCATGGGCGGGTACTGGTTGTGGCCAGCCTGCATGGCCTGCGTGACCGCTTCCACCAGGGCCGGGTCACAGTCGAAATCGGGGAAGCCCTGGCCCAGGTTCACCGCGCCGTGCTCGGCGGCGAGCGAGGACATGACGGTGAAGATGGTGGTACCGACCTTAGGCAGGCGGGAGGCGAGGGCGGGGGTGCGGGGCGGTAGGGAACTCATGGGGTCACAGCTCGTAGTCGTCCGGGGTGCCGCTCATGGCGCGCAGGATGAGGTCGCGCGAGAGGCGGTCGCTCAGCAGCTCGGCGAAGCGCAGCACGAAGTGGCGCAGGTAGGTGCCGCGCTTGAAGGCCACGCGCGCGAGGTTGTGGCCGAACAGCTGCGCGGCGGGGCGGGCCACCAGGTCGGGGGTCTGGTTCTCGCCCTGCATGGCCATCTCGGCCACGATGCCCACGCCCATGCCCAGCTTCACATAGGTCTTGATCACGTCCGAGTCGATCGCCTCGAGCACGATGTTGGGCTGCAGGTGGCGCAGGGCGAAGGCCTGGTCGATCCGGGTGCGGCCGGTGAAGCTGGGGTGGTAGGTCACCAGCGGCACCTGGGCCAGGTCGTCGAGCGTGATGCGCTCGCGCTCCAGCAAGGGGTGGTCGAACGGCAGCACCAGCACGTGCTGCCACTCGTAGCAGGGCAGCGTGACCAGTTCGGGGTAGTTCACCAGCGATTCGGTGGCCATGCCGATTTCGGCCACTTCCTCCATCAGCATCTTGGCCACCTGGTCGGGCGAGCCCTGGTGCAGGCTGATGCCGACCTTGGGGTAGGCCTGGCGCAGCGCGGCCACCGGCCCGGGCAGCACGTAGCGCGCCTGGGTGTGGGTGGTGGCGATGGACAGCGTGCCGCTGTCCTGGGCCGAGTACTGTTCGCCGATGCGCTTGAGGTTGTTGACCTCGCGCAGGATGATGTCGATGCTCTTGAGCACCTGCTGGCCCGGCTCGGTCACGCGTTTGATGCGCTTGCCATGGCGCGCGAAGATCTCGATGCCGAGCTCGTCCTCCAGCTCGATGATGGCCTTGGAGACGCCGGGCTGCGAGGTGTGCAGGGCCTTGGCGGCCTCGGTGAGGTTCAGGTTGCGGCGCACCGCCTCCTGCACGAAACGGAACTGGTGCAGGTTCATGCGGCGGTCTCCAGCGCGATTTGGGCGAGCAGGGCGGTCAGACGGGGGTCTTCGCCAGCGGCGGGCAATTGTTCGAAGGTCACGGCGGGGTGGGTGGCGGCCAGCTGGGCCATCAGCACCGGCAGGTCTTCACGGGCGTGCTTGCCCATGCCGAAGAAGAGGGGCAGCACCCGCACCCGCGTCACACCCTGGGCCACCAGCTGGCGCGCCGCCGTGGCGATGTCGGGCTCGCTGAGTTCGAGGTAGGCGCAGGACACCACGGCCGAAGCGTCGCGGCGCGCGATCTGCTGCGCCACCGACTCGACCGGCTGGCGCCACAGGGGGTCGCGCGACCCATGGGCGAAAACGATCACACCGAGCATGGCCGCTACCTCCGAAGCACCAGCCACCCGAAGGCGCCGAGCGAGAACACGGAGTAGATCAAGGCCGGCGAGGCCGCGGCCAGCCAGGGCTGCCACTGGTTGAGGTTGCCGATGTAGCCGAACACGTTGTTCAGCAGGAAGAAGCTGATGCCGATCATCACGCCGCCGAAGACGTAGCCGGTGATGCTGCCCGAGCGGAAGTGCAGGTAGGCGAAGGGCAGCGCGAGCACCACCATCACCAGACAGCTCAAGGGGTAGAACACCTTGCGCCAGAACTCGATCTCGTAGCGCTGGGCCGTCTGACCGTTGGCCTCCAGGTGGCGGATGTAGCCGAACAGGTCGGCCGTGCGCATGCGCTCGGGCTTGAGCAGCGCCACCGACACCATCTCGGCGTTGATGCCGCTGGGCCAGCGCAGGGTCTCGAGCGCTTCGCGCTGGATGCGGCCGGAGGCCTGCCCGGCGGTGTCGAATTCGCGGCGCTGCACCTGCCGCAGGGTCCAGGAGTCGTCCACCTCGATCTGCCCGGTCTGGGCGTGCAGCGTGGAGACCAGGAAGCCCTGGTTGTTGAACTCGAAGATGCGCACATTGCCCAATTCGCCTTGCGGCGACATGGAGCCCACATTGACCGAGAAGTTGCTGTAGGGCTGCTTTTCCTTGAGCCAGGCGCCGGTCTGGCCCAGGCTGATGTTGCCCTGGTAGCGCGCCTTGAGCAGCTGGGCCGTCTTGTCCGAAAGCGGCGCCAGGTAGTCGCCGATGGCGAAGGTGAGCACCACGAACACCGCGCCCAGTCCCAGCAGCATCCGCAGTGCCCGCCACGGGCCCAGGCCGCTGGTGCGCAGGATGGTGTATTCCGAGCCTTGCGCCAGGCGCGCGAGCACGAAGACGGACCCAATCAACACGGCAATGGGCAGCAGCTCATAGATCCGGCTCGGCATGAGCAACCCCACGTAGAGCAGGGCATGCGGCACTTCGTAGACCAGCGAGGGGTCGAGCGCCGAGGGCTTGCCCAGCGCGGGCAACTCGTCGACAAAGTCGAAGAAGAAGAACAGCGAGAGGAAAGCCAGCAGCACGAAGGTCACGGCCGCGAACACTTCGCCATAGATGAGACGGCGGATGGTCTTCATGCGCCCGCTCCCACGGCAGCGCTGCGCGCCGTGCGCCGGGCGCTGAGCCAGCCGCGCACGCTCAGGTTGTAGTGGCGTTTGAAGAACCAAAGCACGGTCAGCACGAACACGCCGCCATGCAGGCCGACCATGTAGCCGCCCAGGCTGAAGAGGCCGCTGGCCACCCAGCTCTGGCCCAGGTTGAGCAGGTTGTAATAGAACACGAAGGCGAACAGGGTGAAGAACAGGTTGCCGCCGCGACCGGCGCGAGGGTTGCCGGTGGTGGTGGCCACGGCGATCAGCACGAAGTTCATGGCGGTCAAGGCCATGCCGATGCGCCAGCCCAGCTCGCCGAGGTTGGCGCGGGTGGGGTCGCGGATCAGGTCCCAGCTGTTGCGGGCCTTGAGGGCTTCTCCGCGCTGGCTGATGGCGGAGGAGCCGATCTGGGTGCCGTACTCCTCGAACTCGCTCACCTTCAGGCTGCTCTGGTCGGCCGGCGTCTCCAGGCGCTGACCGTTGTTGAGCATCAGGATCTGCTGCTCGTTGAGCCACTCGATGCGGCCCGAACGCGCCGAAGTCACGGTCTCGCGGCCGTCGTTTTCGGTGCTGGAGATGAAGATGTTGCGGCCCTCGGTGCCGTCCGCCGTGTCCTTGTCGATGAAGAACACGCGGCGCCCGCTCGACGATTCCTGGAACTGCCCGGGCGCCACGCGCTCCAGATCACCCCGGCGCTCGAAGCGGTCGCGCAACTGGTCGGTCTGCGCATTGGCCCACGGCCAGACGAAGAACACCATCAGCGTGATGACCACCAGGATCGGCCACGAGAAGCGCATCACCGGCCGCAGAAAGCCCCCGAGCGAGCGGCCGCTGGAGAACCAGATGATCATTTCGCTGTCGCGGTACATGCGCGAGAGCGTGAAGACGATGGCAATGAAAAGCGCCAGCGTGAGGATGGTGGGCATGCGGCCGATGACCGTGTAGCCCAGGACCAGCGCGATCTCCTGAGGGTCGACGCTGCCTTTCGAGGCCAGGCCCAGCGTGCGGATCAGCAGCATCGTCAACACGATGGTGAACAGCACCACCAGCGTGGCCCCGAAGCTGCGTGCCAGCTCTTTGCGGATGGAAGAATGGAATAACATCGATCGAGAACAGGAAAACACGATTATGGACTTCGAACTCAAATCCCTTTCGCCCACCCAGGCCGCCCAACTGAGCGCCGACGCGCTGCTGGTGCTGGTGCCCGACACCGCGGCCCCCGGCAAGGTTGCCGGCGGCGCCCTGCAGGAGCTCGTGGCCAGCGCCACGAAACTGGGCGACCTGGACGCGGGTGTGGCCAAGCAACTGGCCTGCTACCGCCCTGTGGGCATCAAGGCCCCGCGGGTGGTGCTGGTGCGGGTGGGCGACGGTTCGGCCGCCTCGGTGCGCAAGGCCGTGGGCGCGGGCATGGGCTCGCTCAAGCAGCCCGGCATCAAGAAGCTGGGCCTGGTGCTCAGCCTGTTCGATGCGAACGACGACGCCGTGCGCGCTGCCGTTCAGACCTGTGCGGACGCGACCTACACCTACACCACCACCAAGCCCTCGGCCAAGGCCCGCACGGTGCAACAGGTGGTCGTGGGTGTGGAGAACGCGGCGGCCGTGCGCGGTGGTTTCGAGACCGGCCGCGCGCTGGTGACCGGGGTGGAGTTCGCCAAGGAATGGGCCAACCGCCCGGCCAACCACGCCACGCCCACCATGTTGGCCGAGGCGGCCCGCAAGCTGGGCCGCAAGCCCGGCCTCAAGGTGGATGTGCTCGGCCCGAAACAGGTCGAAGCCCTGGGCATGGGTTCCTTTCTCGCCGTGGCCAGGGGCTCGGCCGAACCGCTGCGCTTCATCGTCCTGCACTACAACGGTGCGGCCAAGACCAGCGCCCCCGTGGTGCTGGTGGGTAAAGGCATCACCTTCGACACCGGCGGCATCTCCATCAAGCCGGCGGCGGAGATGGACGAAATGAAGTTCGACATGGGAGGCGCGGCCAGCGTGCTCGGCACCTTCGCCGCCCTGGCCGAGCTCAAGCCCGCCATCAACGTGGTGGGCCTCATCCCCAGCTGCGAGAACATGCCCGATGGCATGGCCGTGAAGCCGGGCGATGTGGTCACCAGCATGAGCGGGCAGACCATCGAGATCCTCAACACCGATGCGGAAGGCCGCCTGATCCTGTGCGATGCGCTCACCTACGCCGCGCGTTTCAAGCCCCACAGCGTGATCGACATCGCCACCCTCACCGGCGCTTGCGTGATCGCCCTCGGGGGCGTGCGCTCGGGGTTGTTCTCGACCCGCGACGACCTGGCCCAGGCCCTGCAGAAGGCCGGCGACACCGCGCAGGACCTGTGCTGGCGTATGCCGCTGGACGATGAGTACGCCGAAGGCCTCAAATCGAACTTCGCCGACATGGGCAACGTGGCCGGGCGCGCGGGTGGCGCCATCACCGCCGCCAAGTTCCTGCAGAAGTTCACCGCCGAGCTGCCCTGGGCCCACCTGGACATCGCCGGCACCGCGTGGAAGAGCGGGGCGGCCAAGGGCTCCACGGGGCGGCCGGTGCCGCTGCTGTTGCAGTACCTGATCGACCAGGCCGCGGCGGTGGCTCCGAAGAAGGCCGCCAGAACCCGCAAGGCCTGAACACGGCGCGCAGCATGACCGAGGTGGCCTTCCATTTCAACGCACCCGACAAGCTGGGTTACGCCTGTCGCCTGCTGCGCAAGGCCTACCTGCGTGGCGCGCGGGTGATGGTGCTCGTGGAAGAGCGGGAGCGGGCGGCGCTGGATGTGGCGCTCTGGACCATGGCCAACGGCGAGTTCATTCCCCACAGCGGGCCGATGGACCCCGCGCATGTGAAGTCCCGCTCGCCCATCCACCTCGCCAGCGAGGTCTCGGCCGCCAACGGGGCCACGGTGCTGGTGAACCTGCGCCTGGGCATGCCGGCCGGCTACGAAGGGTTTGCGCGCGTCATCGAGGTGGTGACTGGGGATCAAGAAGACCGCGGACACGCGCGCGACCGCTGGAAGCTTTACAAGGCACAGGGCATCGAGCCCCAGCGGCACGATCTCCAGCTGGCGCCCCAGGACTGACGCCCGCGCACCTGCGCCAGAGCAGCATGCGCCGGCCTTATGGGCCATTCAACGGCGTGATGCGACTTTGGGAAAACCCTCGTTCCTTCCCACAGGCGCTGCGCGATGCGAAATCCGCTGGTTTTTTGGAGTATCTTTATGGGCGTGGAGAAAAAAAGTTCCCTCCGCATTCCAACTTCCATCCTTTTCCGAGGAAAACCATGCAACTGAACACCAAACTGGCCGTCATCGCGGCGGCTGTCGCACTTGCCGCTTGCGGCAAAAAAGAAGAGGCCGCACCCGCAGCCGCTCCTGCCGCTGCCCCCGCTGCTGCCGCTCAGGTCATCAAGATCGGTCACGTTGGTCCCACCAGCGGCGCCATCGCCCACCTCGGCAAGGACAACGAGAACGGCGCCCGCATGGCGATCGAGGAGCTCAACGCCGCTGGCCTGACCATCGGTGGCAACCCGGTCAAGTTCGAACTGCTGGCGGAAGACGACGCAGCGGATCCGAAGCAAGGCACCGCCGCCGCCACCAAGCTGGTGGATGCCAAGGTCGCTGGCGTGATCGGCCACCTGAACTCCGGCACGACCATCCCGGCCTCGCAGATTTACAACGACGCTGGCATTCCCCAGATCTCTCCCTCCGCCACCAACCCCAAGTACACCCGCCAGGGTTACGCTGGCGCGTTCCGCGTGGTGGCTGACGACGTGCACCTGGGTGGCACGCTGGGCAAGTACGCCGTGGAATCGCTCAAGGCCAAGAGCGTGGCCGTGATCGACGACCGCACCGCGTATGGCCAGGGTGTGGCCGACGAGTTCGAAAAGGGCGTGGCTGCTGCGGGCGGCAAGGTGGTGGGCCGTGAGTTCACCAACGACAAGGCGACCGACTTCAACGCCATCCTGACCACCCTGAAGGCCAAGAAGCCCGACGTGGTGTTCTTCGGCGGCATGGACGCCGTGGCCGGCCCGATGCTCAAGCAGATGAAGCAGCTTGGCATCAACGCCAAGTTCATGGGTGGCGACGGCATCTGCTCGACCGAGCTGCCGAAGCTGGCCGCCGACGGCCTGGCCGACGACCAGGTGTTCTGCGCTGAAGCCGGTGGTGTGGAAGGCGAACAGAAGGAAGGCATGGAGAAGTTCCGCGCCGACTTCAAGGCCAAGTTCAACGCCGACGTGCAGGTCTATGCCCCGTACGTGTACGACGCCACGAAGGTGCTGGTCAACGCCATGGTCACCGCCGGCTCGGCCGACCCCAAGGTCTACCTGCCCGCGCTCAAGGCCACCAACTACAAGGGCGTGACCGGCAACATCGCCTTCGACGAAAAGGGCGACATCAAGAACGGTGCCCTGACGCTCATGACCTACAAGGGCGGCAACCGCACCACCCTGGCCGTGATTCGCTGATCGGCCAGTTCCCCGGACGGGACGGCCTCTCAGGAGGCCCCCTGTAACAAAAAAGCCACCGCACGCGGTGGCTTTTTTTCGTCTGGACCCGGCGTGGGTGCAGTCCTACAGGGACGGGGGGCCTCAGCCGACACTCGGACCACTGAAGGATTTTTAGACTGGTTGTGCGTGGCGTCCTGCCCGCAACCCGTTTCTTTTCTGGAGATTTCGCATGAGCAACCAAGGCAAGTCCAACCAGCAGCAGCAACAGCAGAACCCGAACCAGCAACAGCCTGGCAGCCAGAACAACCCCAATCAGCAGCAACAGCAGCCGAACCCCAATCAGCAGCAACCCGGCAGCCAGAACAAGCCGGGCCAGCAGCAACAGGCACAGCCCGGCCGCGATGACAACCGCAAGTCGCCGCAGCAAGGCGGCAACCAGGCGGACAACAACGATCCGTCGCGCAAGCAACAAGGCGGCAACAACCCGCAACGCGGTTGATCGGCTGAGACGAGGAATGCCCGGCCTCGGCCGGGTTTTTTATGCAGGAGATCCCCATGGACAACATCTACGAAGCCCTCCGTGAAAGCCACGAGACGCAGCGCACGCTGTGCCGGCGGCTGGTGCGCACCAAGCCCGAGGATCCCCGCGCCCAAGAGATTTTCAAGGCGCTGCGCATCGAACTGGCGGCCCACGCGGCCGCCGAAGAGCGCTATCTGTACGCCCAGATCCTGTTTGACGACATGGGGCTGGACTCGTCGCGCCACGCCTTGCACGAGCACCACGAGATCGATGAATGCGTCGAGGCCCTGGAAGACGCGCGAAACAAGCCCGAGGCCTGGCCGGAGCTGGCGAAGAAGCTGTCTCACGAAGTGCACCACCACCTGCGGGAAGAAGAGCGCAAGTTCTTCCAGCTCTCTGGCAAGATCTTGAGCGCCAGGCAAAAAGTCAGCCTGGCCTCGCAGTACCGGTCCGACCTCGACCGGATGCGTGACGTGGTGGCCTGATCCCGTAGGGGTAAAACCCCTGGCCTGCGTGGGATGCTGCGTTGCAGCAAGATCGCGGGAATGTCCGCCACTTCCTCCCTGGCCCCCACGGGCGACGCCGCCACCCATCCTGCTTTCCGCTCCACCGTCTGGGCCCTCGGGCTCGGCGGTTTTGCCATTGGCACAGGCGAGTTCGTCATCATGGGCCTGCTGCCCGAAGTGGCCACCACGCTGCAGGTCAGCATCCCGCAGGCCGGCCATGTGATCAGCGCCTACGCCCTGGGCGTGGTCGTCGGGGCGCCTTTGCTGGCCGTCCTCACCGCCCATTGGCCCCGGCGCCTGCTGCTCGTCGTGCTGATGGTGCTGTTTGCCCTGGGCAACCTGGCCAGCGCGGCGGCGCCCGGTTACTGGAGTCTGAACCTGCTGCGCTTCATGGCCGGCATGCCGCACGGCACCTATTTCGGTGTGGCCTCCCTCGTCGCCGCCTCGCTGGTGCCACCGGGGCGCCGGGCGCAGGCCGTGGGCCTGATGATGCTGGGGTTGACCGGTGCCACGCTCATCGGCGTGCCCGTGGCGGCCTGGCTGGGGCAGCACTGGGGCTGGCGCAGCGCCTTTGTGCTGGTGGGCGTGATCGCCTTGCTGGCCAGCGTGATGATCCACCGCGCGCTGCCGAACCTGCCGGCGCCCGAAGGAGCGAGCCCCTTGCGGGAGCTGGCCGCACTGAGCAACCCCCAGGTCTGGCTCACGCTGGGCATCGGCGCCATCGGCTTTGGCGGCATGTTCGCGGTGTTCAGCTACATCAAGCCAACGCTGATCGAAGTGACCGGCCTCTCGCTCGGCGCCATACCCCTGGTGCTCGCGCTGTTCGGCGTCGGCATGATCGCCGGCAACCTCGTGGGCGCGCGCCTGGCCGACAAGGCCTTGCTGCCCACCATCGGCGGCACCCTGGTGTGGTCGGCGCTGGTGCTGCTGCTCATGCTCGTGACCGCGCCATACGCCGCCGCCGTGTCGCTCAACGTGCTGCTGGTGGGCACCGTGGTGGCGCTGGCACCGGCGCTGCAGATCCGTCTGATGGATGTGGCCGGTGAAGCGCAGGCACTGGCTGCCGCGCTCAACCACTCCGCCTTCAACCTCGCCAATGCCCTGGGCGCCTGGCTGGGCGGGCTGGCGATTGCAGGTGGCCTGGGCTGGACATCGACAGGCTGGGTAGGGGCGCTGCTCGCCGTGGGCGGGCTGGTGGTGTTTGCCGCCTCGATCTGGCAGCAGCGGCGCGGCGACAAGCCACGCCTGCCCGTGGCGGCCTCGCAGGCCTGACCGGCCCCTAGGCCGGGTTCTCCTCCAGCACGCCGCAAGCCGGGTCACGTTTCGGCCTGTCCTTCCCGGTGGATCGGGTCAGACCGTCGTCATCGTCCTTCAGGGGCTCCAGGTCCTCGTCCTCGAAAACGCAGTACATCGATGGCGCCAGGGGCTCCAAGGTGTCCGCGTCTTGAATGCGGAGAGGACCGCCCAGCGAGATGGTCTTCCAGGGGAAGAGACTGGCGACCCACTGACCTGAACCACCCCACTCCTCACTGGGAAAATACGGGCCGACGACAAGGACAATCGCGCCCTTGTTCCAGCCTTCGCCAATCACCCTGGCGCGCTGCCCGGGTTTGCAGCGGCGGCTCATGGCGCTTCTCCCGCGAGGATCGATGCATCCGGCGTCGTGAGCTTGTCGAGCTGGGCGTAGAAGGCCGGATCGGCCGCGCGGATGGCCGCGCGGTGCGCCTCCACGATCTGCGCATGCCGCTCGGCGTCAAAGATCACCTCGCCCTGCACCAGCGCTTCGACGATCGCGTCCACCGCCATCAAGGCGGACTCCTTCGTCTCGGTGCTGAACCTGTAGCCGTGCCAGCTCTTCTCCTCATCCAGACGCCTGAGGAAAACGAGGTCCGTCAACTCGCGGATGCTGGAGGCGGCTTCACACACGAACTGCCGCTCTGAGCCGGGCATCCGCTCGAGTTCGCGCCTGGCGAGTTCGGCCTTGCATCTGGCAACGCTCCGCGCCTGCTCCATGCGGCGCTTCTCGCGGGCCTCAGCCCTGCGCTTCAAAAGTTCACCACGCGGCAGGCCGACACACACCAACCATGGCATGTCGGCATCGTTGCGCCGGCACACGCGAAGGTAGGTCTCATCCATCCGACAGCGGCGAGACATCACCACGCCGCACAGGTAGGACACGCTCCGTTTGCCCTCAGGCGGGAACTGCTCGAGCTTGACCAGGCCGGCCGCCATCAGGTCCTCGGCCTTGCCGATGTACACGTCGAAATTTGTCTCCTCGATCTTCTGGATGGAGGAGGGGAGTTGGCTGACTGACATGTCGCACCCCCTCACAGCGCCGCAGGGGCGGTGTGGCGAATGGGGTTGCGGCGGATGCAGCGCACGGGGCGGGCGCGACGGATGCGCGCTGCGCGGGCTTGGGCAATGTCGATGACATTGCTCGCGGTCTTAGAATCGGTCTTAGCCATGATGTGCGGTCCTTCGTAGGTTGTTGCACGTTGTGGTTAGAACGGCTGCAGGGTTGCCCCCCTGTGGCCGTTCGCTTTTGTGTCTCGGATCAACTCCCTGCAACGCAGGAAGTCACGCCCCGAGACGCGGCGCTATTCCTTCGGTTCCTTCGCCTTGTCGATCCTCTCGCGCACCCAAGGAGCGCCGCCCAGGCGCCTGAGCTTGTCGCGTTGGGGCTCGGTCATCTTGATCATGACGGGGACGGTGGCTACCCCCTCGGCCAGGGGTTTGCGTCCGCTCCCAGGTCTTGCTCCGCCAAGCGGCTTCTTTGTGTCCATGTCTAAAATGGTAAACTTATTTCAATTGATTGGGTTAACTTTTTTCTGAGGACTAACCCTTGATTCATCGTTAGGGTGAGCATGTTGCCTCTCATTGGGCCGTACAAGAACCCTGACTAGCATCGCACGCTGGCGATCACCGAGCCGCCCAAGGCCATGGAGCAGGTGCTGCTGGCAAGGCACTTGCCTCAAGTCGTTGAGAGCGGGGGCTCGTAGGGCTCTGCACACGCCGCGCTATAGGGGCCAAGTCTGACACCCGTATCGCCCCCGCACGTTGGAGGTTCGTTTCCTTTCAGTCTCGACGTGCCCTTGCATTGCCTTAGATTGGCATTCAGCATCTGGATGAGCAGGACTTTCTACACTACTGATGCAAGTTGGGTTCCCTGGATAATCGAGTAGCCGGACTTGAGCTTCTAACCGTTGCGAGGAAGTCGCATAAATGCCAGCCTTCCCCATTGAGGGAGCGAGTTTCTCCGTTCGTTTCCCGCATCAAACGGATTTGAGTCGGGAATGCGTGAAGGACAGCACACACCTATACAGGCATAGTGAGAAAGAATCGAACTTCGCCGACTTGCCAGCGACGTGCAGGCGGGCTTCTATAGGGTAGGGCACATGGCGCTCATCGCGTGCACCGAATGCGGCAAACAAATTAGCGATCAAGCCTCGGCTTGCCCACACTGCGGCGCGCCTTTGGGACGTTACGTAGCTTCCACTAGGCCTGAAGAACCTCGTCTGGTGAAGTCGGCCAAGAGCAGAGGGGTCTACATCATCCTTGGCCTCTTTTTCGGTTTCTTTGGCATCCACAACTTCTATGCTGGCCGCTTTGGCGTTGGAGCAATTCAGCTCATCACCGTGCTCGTGCTGGGATGGTTTGTGGTCGGCTTCGTGATCGTGGGCATCTGGGTTTTTATCGAGTTCTTTATCGTTACGAAGGACGGCGCGGGCGATCCGTTCGCCTAATGATCATCTGAATATGAGCGACTTCCATAAAGAAACATCCGGTGATATTCGATATCTTCGCGATCAACATAATCAACGGAGATTCGATCAGCTCAATGGGCTTTTGACTGCGTCCTCCGGAGCAGCGTGGAATTACCTTTTGGCCGTCAATGGTGGCGCCGCGGCAGGCATTCTTGCATTTATCGGCGCCAAGAAAGAGCTCGCGTCGCAATCATGGCCTTATACCGTGCTTGCGGTTTTTGTTGTTGGTCTTTTGCTGGTCGGCATAGCGCACGCTGTGATGGTGCACAAAATCCAAGCGCTCATCACAAATTGGAATGCCAATATTGTTCGCTACTGGAATAATGAGATAGGGTGGAAGTTTCACTTGGAACAAGATGAGGCGGCTGTGAAAAGATTGGCTTGGTTGCCATGGACTTTAGGCTGGATTTCACTTGGTCTATTTGTTCTTGGAGTGGTTCTGGCCGCCCAAAACTGGCGCCTTGTAGCTGCGCTTTCTTGAGCAAGGCCAAGCATCTTCGCTTAAAACTGCTAGCTCCCTACTGACCCTGAGTTGTCAATACACCATAGCTGCCGAAATAGATGGAGCATTTGCACTTTCAGCGCGCACCAAGTCCCCCGCTGTGTAAGGGCGGACGGTGACGCTTACCGATCTCACTGCGTTTGCAGGCCTCGTGTTCGGCGTTATAGGGGCGGCGCTCGGGATCGCTAGCTTCCTTCGCGATCGTGCGTCAATAGACGTTAGCTTGCAGTGGGACATGGTGGATTCGCACACCAACAAGAAGGTGGGGGTCGTGCGTATTCAGAATATCGGCCGCCGCCCCGTGTATGTGAGCCACGTGGCCATCCATCTCGGCGGTACGCAATACCGCCTGCTTAGTGACAGTATTCGGGGGGAGCGGCTTGGAGAGGGCGATCCGCCGCTAATTAAAATGATCCCCCAAGAAGGGCTGGAAGAGTTCGCGCGGAACTGGTGGTTGTTACGTGCTCAGGTGAGCGATTCGACCGGTCGTGTCTGGACGAGCCCCATGGCTAAGGAGACTCCTTCCTGGGCTCGTGGTACAGACCTCATCTAGCGGGGGATCGCTCCTTGAACAATCGAAATTCTGTAGGAGCTTATCGGGCGAAATTGTTGAATCCAAGAGGCTCAGCCGGGCGCCAATGAGGAAGTATGTATTTGCAGACGAAGCTGGTTGCTTCGCATTTACGCGTGGCAATAACGTCAGCCGCTATTATGCGATTTGCACGGTGGTGTTTGATGACCCATCGCAGGGTCACACTCTTCTAGATTTGCGCCGCCAAATGGCGTGGGAAGGTGTGCCTCTGAAGCCCACGTTTCATTGTTGTGAAGACTCAGTGCCAGTGAGAGACCGGGTGTTTGCCGTGGTGGCTGAAATGAAGCTGAGAGTCTGCGTTACTCTTTATGAGAAGTCGAAGGCCCAACCACAAACGCGTGTATCTAAAGAGCGCTTCTATCAGCACGCGTGGTTTTATCACTTGAAGTTCTCACATCCAAAATTCGGATTGAGTCCCGGTGATGAGCTGTTAGTGACTTCCGCGACAGTGGGAACCAGAAAGGAGCAGGCGGTTTTCACAAGTGCGGTGAATGACGTCGTGAATCAGAATATCCGTGGAACCCCGTGGAAGACCGACTTCACGCAGGCTTCCGCGGATCCGTGTTTACAAGTCACTGACTACTGCACCTGGGCGGTCCAGCGCAAATGGGAACGTGGGGATGAGGCTGCGTATAACAGAGTCAAGCACCTGATCGTGCATGAGGTTGACTCTTGGAGTCATGGTACGAAGCACTACTATTGATTGAAGGGTGCCCGCACCTCCGACTATCCAGCTAAGGAAGCGCCCAGGGGCTCTTATCATCGGGGAAGGGCTCCTTCATCGTACTGCAAAAGTCGTCGAGATATAGCCGCCTTTCATAGCTCTTTAGCCGGTGTTCCATTCCGCGTGCGTACCGACATGCGCGCAGAGCGCCCATCAAACGACACGTCTAGATGGACACTCAAGGCCATGGGCTTTAGCTTTGCTATAGAAGCGATAGAACCAGGCAAGAGCTTGGATTCTTGCGCTGTCACATGGGGCGCTGCAGCCTACGGACATCTGAGAGTTTGTAGAGTGAACGGTGATGCGGTGAGGGCTACGATTTTCCTGTTGGTAGCCGGCGATACCAACACGGATCGTCTCGATATCTCAAACAACACCAACGCAAAATCCTGGCTGTCAACGAACGCGGCGGATGTTGAAAAAAGCCCCGCTCTTCAATGAAGAACGGGGCTTTTAGGGTGTTGTCTGGGGCCCTTTTGAAAGGGTCCGAGACTCAATAATGG
>Ga0247823_10000505_pt1 | contig 33119 bp, 28 predicted proteins | sample 13C_PalmiticAcid_2_FD_192426 | JGI IMG/M metagenome (GOLD analysis project Ga0247823, IMG submission 192426) | Soil microbial communities from agricultural site in Penn Yan, New York, United States - 13C_PalmiticAcid_Day30 | ecosystem: Environmental > Terrestrial > Soil > Agricultural land...
GCTGGGGTTCGCGCGGGCGCTGGGTGAATTCGGCGCGACGATCACCTTCGTCTCCAACGTGCCGGGTGAGACGCAGACGCTGCCGCTCGCCATCGGGGGTCTGAAGCGCCGGGGCGATGCGCTGATAAGCTGCCGGATCGAGGGCGGGGACGGGATCACCGTGCTGTTCGGCCCCTCGGGTGTGGGCAAGACCAGCGTGCTCGACATGGTCGCCGGGCTACTCAGGCCCGATTCCGGCCATGTCCGTGTCGGCGGTGAAACGCTGTTCGATTCAGAAACCGGGGCGAATGTGGCTCCCGATCGGCGAAGCGCCGGTTATGTGTTTCAGGACGCGCGATTGTTCCCGCACCTCAATGTCCGCAAGAACCTGCTCTACGGATCAGGCGGCGACGGCGGCGGGCTGGACGATCTCGCGGCCCGGTTCGGTATCGCGCATCTGCTCGATCGCTGGCCCCGCTCGCTGTCGGGTGGTGAGGCGCGCCGCGTCGCGATCGGCCGCGCGCTGCTGGCAAAGCCCCGGTTCCTGTTGCTCGACGAGCCGCTATCGTCTCTCGATCGCGCCAGGCGAGAAGAGATCATGCTGGTGATCGAACAGTTGCGCGACGAATCCGGCCTGCCGATCCTGATGGTCACGCACGACCATTCCGAAGCCGCACGGCTCGGGAATCAAGTTATTGAGTTATAGGGGTTTCTGGAGCGGGTGAGGGGAATCGAACCCCCGTCGTAAGCTTGGGAAGCTTCTGCTCTACCATTGAGCTACACCCGCTCGGGCGTGCGCTGCCATATGACGCGGGCCGCGCTCCGTTCAAGTCCCTTCTTGAACTTTGCCACGATAGGGCGGCATGGGGCTGCGCGAGAGAGGTGCCTTATGAAGCTGCGTTCCATGCTGTTCGTTCCCGGCGACCGTCCCGATCGGATGGAGAAGGCGCTGGCGAGCGGCGCCGATGCGCTGATCCTCGACCTTGAGGATTCGGTCACCGCCGCCAACAAGGGCGCGGCGCGGCAGGCGGTCGCCAGGTTCCTTGCCGAGACTCATGGCGAAGTGAGCCTGTGGGTACGCGTCAATCCGCTCGATTCGGGGATGACGCGGGACGATCTGGCGGCGGCGCATGGCGCGGACGGGATCGTGCTGCCCAAGGCCGAGAGCGGCGCGGACGTCGCATCGCTGGATGCGATGCTGGGCGGGATCGCGGCGCGCATCCTGCCGATCGCGACCGAAACTCCGGCGGCGGTGTTCGGGCTTGGCAGCTATGCCGGCTGCTCGCCTCGGCTGGCCGGCATCACCTGGGGCGCGGAGGACCTGCCCGCCGCGATCGGCGCGGTCTCGTCGCGCGAGAAGGACGGAAGCTACACCCCGCCCTATGAGATGATCCGTGCGCTGACCTTGTTCGGCGCTCACGCGGCGGGGGTGCGAGCGATCGAGACCGTCTATCCCGATTTCCGCAATCTCGACGGCCTCAAGGCCTATTGCGCGCGGGCGATGCGCGACGGTTTTACCGGCATGATGGCGATCCACCCCGCGCAGATCGAGATCATCAATGCGGCCTTCACCCCCAATGCTGAGGCGCTGGAGCACGCGCAGCGCGTGGTCGCGGCGTTCGCGGGCAATCCGGGGGCCGGCGCGCTCCAGCTCGACGGTAAGATGATCGACGCGCCGCACCTCAAGCAGGCCGAGGCTTTGCTGAAACGCGCCGGGCTGGCGTGAGCGGGGACTTTCATCGCGGGGATCTCGAGCGGTTGCGCAAGGCGGGCCGCTACCGCGAACTGACGCCGCGGACGGGAATCGACTTCGCCTCCAACGACTATCTCGGGCTGGCGGGCGATCAGCGGCTGCGCGAAGCGGTTGCGGCGGGGCTGGATCGCGGCGTCGCGGTCGGATCGGGTGGCTCGCGGCTGCTGCGGGGCAACGATCCCGAAATCGCCGCGCTCGAGGCCGACGCCGCGGCGATGTTCGGGGGCGAGGCGGCCTTGTACTTCGCGACCGGCTTCGCCGCGAACGTCGCGCTGCTCGCGACGTTGCCGCAGCCGGGCGACCTGATCGTCTATGACGCGCTGATCCATGCCAGCGCGCATGACGGCATGAAGTTGTCGCGGGCGCCCGCGGTGGCGGCGGCGCACAATGACGCGCAGGCGATGGACGATGCCATCGCGGCATGGCGCGGGCAGGGCGGCACCGGCACGCCGTGGATCGTGGTCGAGAGCCTCTATTCGATGGATGGCGATCGCGCCCCGATAGCGGCGCTGGCCGAGGTCGCGGCGCGGCATGACGCCATGCTGATCGTCGACGAGGCGCATGCCACCGGCGTGTGGGGCGCGGGCGGGCGCGGGCTTGCTGCCGGGCTTGAGGGCAAGCCGAATGTGATCACGCTGCACACCTGCGGCAAGGCGTTGGGGTGTGAAGGCGCGCTGGTATGCGGACCGCGCGTGTTCGTCGACTTCCTCGTCAATCGCGCGCGGCCGTTCATCTTCTCGACCGCGCCATCGCCGCTGATGGCGGCCGCGGTGCGGGAGGCGTTGCGCATCGTGAGCGACGAGCCGGCGCGGCGCGAGACGCTGCACTGGCTGATCGCGCATGCCGAGCGGGTGCTGACGCCGCTTGGCGTGACGCCGACCGGATCGCAGGTGCTACCGCTGATCGTCGGGGGCGATGCCGAGACGATGGTGCGCGCCACCGCGGTACAGGCGAGGGGGTTCGACGTACGCGGGATCCGTCCGCCGACGGTTCCGGCGGGGACCGCGCGGCTGCGCATCTCGCTGACGCTCAACGTGACCCAGGGTGACATCGACCGGCTGGCGGAGGCGCTGGTGTGATCGTCGTCACCGGCACCGATACCGGCGTCGGCAAGACGGTGGCAGCCGCCGCGCTCGCCTGGCGGCTGGGCGCGTCCTATTGGAAACCGGTGCAGGCGGGGCTGGACGAAGAGACCGACAGCGAGGCCGTGGCGCGGCTCGCCGGGGTCGAGATTCTGCCCGAGGCCTATCGTCTGACCACTCCCTGCTCGCCGCATCGCGCCGCCGAAATCGACGGGGTGGCGATCGACCCCGACCGGCTGACTCCGCCAGCGGGCCGACTGGTGATCGAGGGCGCGGGCGGAGCGCTGGTCCCGCTTACCCGCGACTTGGTCTATGCCGACCTGTTCGCGCGCTGGGAACTGCCGGTGGTGGTCGTCGCGCGCACGACGCTCGGAACCATTAACCATTCTTTGCTGACGATCGAGGCTTTGCGGGCGCGCTCAATCTGGGTAGGCGGCGTGCTCTTTTCGGGGAATGCGATGCCGGACAGCGAGGCGACGATCTGTGCGATGGGCAAGGTACGGTCGCTGGGACGCATCCCGGCGCTCGACCCGCTGACGCCGGAAACGTTGCGCGCGGCGGCCGGAACACTCGACCTGACGGCGCTCGCATGAGGAAGTCGCCGGTCTGGCATCCCTTTACCCAGCATGGCCTCAATGAGCCGGTGCCGCTGGTGACGCATGCCGAGGGCGCGTCGCTGCACACCGCCGACGGGCGGCGAGTGATCGATGCGATCTCCTCCTGGTGGGTGACGACGCACGGCCACTCCAACCCGCGCATCGTGGCGGCGATCCGCGCGCAAGCGGAGAAGCTCGACCAGCTGATCTTCGCCGGCTGGACCCACGAGCCCGCCGAAACGGTCGCGCGTGAGCTGGTTGCGATGATGCCGCGTCCGCTCGACCATGTGTTCTTCTCGGACAGCGGATCGACCAGCGTCGAGGTGGCGATCAAGATGGCGCTCGGCCATTTCGCCAATCGCGGTGAGCCGCGTCACCGTATCGTGGTGATGCAGGGCAGCTATCACGGCGACACGATCGGCGGCATGTCGGTCGGCGCGCGCGGCGTGTTCAACAAAAGCTATGCGCCGCTGCTGTTCGACGTCGACACCATCCCCTTTCCGGAAGGGTCGGGGGAGTATCGCGCGCTCGACGCGCTTGAGCAGCTCTGCGCGCAGTCGCCCCCGCCCGCCGCGATGATCGTCGAGCCGCTGGTGCTCGGCGCCGGGGGGATGCGGATGTACGCGCCGGGCGTGCTGCGCGCGATGCGCGACATCTGTACCGCGCACGGCGTGCTGTTCATCGCGGACGAGGTGATGACCGGCTGGGGCCGCACCGGCACCTTGCTGGCGTGCGAGCAGGCGTCGGTGGTGCCGGACCTGCTGTGCCTGTCCAAGGGGCTGACCGGCGGATCGCTGCCGCTCGCGGTGACCATGGCGACGCCCGAGATCTTCGAATCGCACCGGTCGAAGGATCGCGCGAAGATGTTCTTCCACTCGTCGAGCTACACCGCCAACCCGATCGCGTGCGCGGCGGCGGTGGCGAACCTCACCATCTGGCGCGAGGAACCGGTGATGGAGCGTGTCGCGCATCTCGCCCACCGGCAGCGCAGCTACAGCCGCGCGCTGTCGGGGAAGGTCAACAACCTGCGCCAGCTGGGCACGATCGTCGCGATGGAGGTCGAGGCGCCGGAGGGAGCCTATCTCTCGGTCGTCGGGCCACGGCTGATGAGTTTCTTCCGCGAGCGCAATGTGCTGCTGCGCCCGCTGGGCAACACCGTCTACGTCATGCCGCCCTATTGCATTTCGGACGAGGATCTGGCGCGCGTCTATGCCGTGATCGGCGACGCGCTGGACGCCTAGGCTGCGCGCAGTTCCGCCAGGAAGGCGTTGACCGTATTGCCCAGCGCGTCGGCTTCGGCGCGGATGCGGCCGGCGAGCCCGCCCATCTCGCCCGCGCTGCTCGACGCCGATCGCGCGGTGGCCCCGATCGCCTCGACATCGCCATGGATCAGCGTCCCCGCCGCGACGGCTTCCTCGACCGTGAGCGCGATCAGGCTGGTCGTGTCGCGTTGTGTGCCGACCGCGTCCTCTACCGTGTCGGAGAGACGCGCCATCGCGGCGATCGCCTGCTCGACCTGAGCATGACCATCGGCGACCTGAAGGATGCCCCCGCGGATCTCCTCGACATGCGCGGTGATGCGTCTGGCGGCGACCCCGGCCTGCGTCGCGAGGGTCTTCACCTCATTGGCGACGACGGTGAAGCCGCGCCCGGCGTCACCCGCGCGCGCTGCTTCGATCGTCGCGTTGAGCGCGAGCAGGTTCACCTGTTTCGCGATCTCGCCGATCAGGCCGATGACCGCGTCGATCGACTGGGCCGAGTGCATCAGCCCGTCCATCCGCGCGCTGCCCGCGCCGACCAGCGCCACCGCGTCCGCCGCGGCGGCCTTGGCGCGCGCGGTATCGCCGTTGATCGCGGCAAAGGCGCCTGCGAGCAGGCGTCCGCGATCGGCGATATCGCGCATCGATGTGCTGGTCTGCCCGGCGGCGGCGGCGACCGCGGCGGCGCGATCGCGGGTATCGGCGGACCGGCGCTCGGTCTCCTTCGCGTTTGCGGCAATGAACCGGGCGAGATCGGTGAGCGCGCGAGCAAGGCCCGCGACCTGCCGCTCGAACCGCGCCGTGGCGGCCTCGATCCGCTGGGCGCGCTCGACCCGGGCATGCGCGGCGGCAAGCTCACGCTCCGAAGCGAGGCGGACGAGGCGTCGGTTGGCGACAACCGCGAACAGGCGTCCGTGATGCGTGACGATCATCCCTTCGGCACCGTTGGCGTCGCGATAGGCTTCGATCAGCGCGCCCGGGTCCTGATCGACTTCGGCCGTCGGACAGGCGCGGATATGCGCGGCAAGGCCATTGCCATAGGCCGGGTTGCGCATCAGCGCATGGCCGAACGGGTTGAGAAGCAGGCGCCGCACGTCCTTTTCGAACACCGCGCCGACGATATGATGCCCGCTGTCCACCACCGGGAGGAGGCGCAGCTCCATATTGGTCTGGAACAGGTCGATCGCGCTGAACAGCGTGTCGGTCTGGCGCAGGAAGGGCGGGTCGCGCTCGATCGGAGTCAGCCAGCTGCGCGCGGTGGCGGGCTGGCACAGATCGGCGAAGTCGGCGGGCGAACAGAACATGCCGGTCAACTAGGGGTGATGCGGTAAATGCGATGTTATCCGGGCGTGACAGTTTGAAGACAAATGGCGGTTTTTCGCGGTTTGTTGCGGTTAACCCTCCAATTCGGCGCGGTGGCGGGCGGCAAGGCCGGTGAGCCAGTCGGCGAACGCCGCCACATGCGCGAAGTGGCGCGTCTCTTCATGTGTCACCAGCCAGAAGCTGCGACGGATGCGGAGTTCGGGCAGGACGCGCGTCAGCTTGCGATCGGCGTCGCCGATGAAGCAGGGCAGGACGGCGATGCCCGCACCCGCCGTGGTCATCCGGTACTGCGCGTTGATGCTCGAGGATCGCAGTTGCGGTTCCGGCGCGCCGGGAATCTCGTCCAGATAGCGCAGCTCCGGCGCGTAGAGGATGTCGGGGACATAGCCGATCAGCCGGTGATCGCGCAGCTGATCGGGCGCGGTCAGCGGTGCGCTTGCGGCCAGATAATCGTGCGACGCATAGAGCCGCAGGCCATAGTCGGCGAGCTTGCGCGTGAGCAGCGGCCCCCGGCGCGGGCGGGCGAGCAGCACCGCGACATCGGTCTCGCGCCGCGTGGGGTTGAGGAATCCGCTGGTCGCGATCAGATCGACCGCCAGCCCCGGATGCGCGTCGGCCAGCTCGCCCAGATGGCGGCTGACGAACCAGGTGCCGAAGCCTTCGGACACGCTGACCCGGATCGTGCCGCGCACCGGACCATCCGGATCGCGACTGCCGATCGCGGCGGCGGCACGCTCCATCGCGCGGGCATGGGTCAGCAACCGCTCGCCCGCCGGGGTCAGTGACTGGCCGTCCTGTCCTTGCTCGAACAATCGCTCGCCCAGCGCCTGTTCCAGCCTGCGCAACCGCCGCCCTGCCGTTGTGGCGTCGATCTCCAGCGCCTGCGCGGCCTTGGCGAGCTGCCCGGTACGGGCGATCGCGAGGAAGATCGGAAGGTCGCTCCAGTCCATGACCTGCAAATATGCAGCTTATACCTGCATGTCGATGGGTTGCTCGTGTAGCGGGCGCGGGTGCATCACCATCGGCAAAAGGAGAGTCTGAAATGGCGACGGCGGTCCGCGAGATTTCGCACTTCATCGGCAATGCGGCGACGGCCGGGACGGGCACGCGCCGGTCGGACGTGTTCGATCCCAATACGGGCGCGGTGCAGGCGCAGGTGACGCTGGGCGCGCAGGCCGATCTCGACGCGGCGATGGCCAATGCGCTGAAGGCGCAGCCCGGCTGGGCGGCGACCAACCCGCAGCGCCGCGCCCGCGTCATGTTCAACTTCAAGGCGCTGATCGAAAAGAACATGGACGAGCTGGCGCATCTGCTCAGCTCCGAACATGGCAAGGTCATCGCCGACGCCAAGGGCGATATCCAGCGCGGGCTCGAGGTGATCGAGTTCGCCTGCGGCATCCCCCATGCGCTGAAGGGCGAGTATACGCAGGGCGCCGGGCCGGGGATCGACGTCTATTCGATGCGCCTGCCTTTGGGCGTGGTCGCGGGCATCACCCCGTTCAACTTCCCGGCGATGATCCCGATGTGGATGTTCGGCGTCGCCATCGCCTGCGGCAACGCCTTCATCCTCAAGCCCTCGGAGCGCGACCCCAGCGTCCCCGTGCGCCTCGCCGAGCTGATGCTCGAGGCCGGGCTGCCCGAAGGCGTGCTTCAGGTCGTCCATGGCGACAAGGAGATGGTCGACGCGATCCTCGACCATCCCGAGATCAAGGCGGTGAGCTTCGTCGGCTCGTCCGACATCGCCCATTATGTCTATCGCCGCGGCGTCGAGGCAGGGAAGCGCGTCCAGGCGATGGGCGGCGCCAAGAACCACGGTATCGTCATGCCCGACGCCGACCTCGATCAGGTCGTCAACGACCTGGCCGGCGCCGCCTTCGGTTCGGCCGGCGAGCGCTGCATGGCGCTCCCCGTGGTCGTGCCGGTCGGCGACAAGACCGCCGATGCGCTGCGTGAGAAGCTGTTGCCCGCGATCGAAGCCTTGCGCGTCGGCGTCTCCACCGATGCCGAGGCGCATTACGGCCCGGTCGTCACCGCCGCGCACCGCGCCAAGATCGAATCCTACATCCAGATGGGCGTCGACGAGGGCGCCGAGCTGGTCGTCGATGGCCGCGGCTTCGCGCTTCAGGGACATGAGCAGGGCTTCTTCATCGGCCCGACCCTGTTCGATCGCGTGACCCCGCAGATGCGCTCCTATCAGGAGGAAATCTTCGGCCCCGTCCTCCAGATGGTCCGCGCGCCCGATTTCGAGACCGCGCTGCGCCTGCCGAGCGACCACCAGTACGGCAACGGCGTCGCGATCTTCACCCGTAACGGCCACGCCGCGCGCGAGTTCGCGGCGCGGGTCAATGTCGGCATGGTCGGCATCAACGTGCCGATCCCGGTGCCGGTCGCCTATCACACCTTTGGCGGATGGAAGCGCAGCGCGTTCGGCGATACCAACCAGCACGGCATGGAAGGCGTGAAGTTCTTCACCAAGGTCAAGACCGTGACTCAGCGCTGGCCCGATGGCTCGCCGGACGGCGGCAACGCCTTCGTCATCCCGACGATGGGCTGACCGGGTTGGGCGGGATCGCGTCGCGTTGGCTGGGTGCGCTGGTCGCGTGCCTGCTGGCGGTCGCGCCCGCCGTTGCGCAGAAGCGGATCGCGCTGAGCTTCGACGATACGCCGCGACACGCCGGGGCCTTCATGACCCCCGACGCCCGGGCGAAGATGCTCGTGCAGGCGTTGCGCAAGGCGCGGGTCGAGCAGGCGGTGTTCTTCGTCACCACCGGCAATCTCGATAAGCCCGGCACCGGCAACGGCGCCGCCAATATCGCGCGCTATGTGAAGGCCGGCCATGTCATCGCCAATCACAGCTTCGCGCACAAACGCCTGAGTGGCATGGCTGCCGCCGATTATCTCGCCGATCTCGACCGCGCCGGGGCGTGGCTCAAAGGCCAGCCCGGCTATCGCCCGTGGTTCCGCTTCCCATTCCTCGACGAGGGCGGGAAGGACAAGGCGAAGCGCGACGCGCTGCGGGAAGGGCTTGCGGCCCGCGGCCTGTCCAACGGCTATGTCACCGCCGAGGCGTCGGACTGGAACATCGAGGGGCTGGCGGCCGCCGCGAAACAGGCCGGCAAGACGATCGATATGAAGGCGCTGCGCGACCTCTATGTCGAAAGCCATGTCGAAGCGGCGGAATATTATGACGCGCTGGCGGTGAAGGTGTCGGGCCGCTCGCCCGCGCATGTGATGCTGCTGCACGAAACCGACATCGCGGCATTGTTCATCGGCGATCTGGTGGCGGCGCTGCGGGCGAATGGGTGGGAGATCGTGACAGCGGACGCCGCCTATGCCGATCCGATCCGCTTGCTGCGCCCCGACACGCCCTTCGCACAGGGCACGCTGACCGAGGCGCTGGCGTGGGAGAAGGGGCTGCCCGCGCCACGCTGGTATGAGCGGAACGACCTGAAGATCGCCAATCCGCTGTTCGCGCGGCGCGTGCTGGGGGAGGCGGAGTGAACCGCCGCCTACATCGGGTCCTGACGGCCCTCGATCACATCCTCGACCGCACGCTGCTGTTGCGAACCGTGGCGCGGCGCCTGATCGCGGACATGGCACCCTTCCTGCTTTTGGCAGATGCCGACGGCAAGGCTGTTGAGCGCATCGGGCGTGGTGCAGGCGCCGGTCGCAAGCAGTGGCGCGACAAGCAAAAGACGAAGCTTCATGCGGTGAACCTCCCCGGTCTGTGCGGCATCGGATCGCACGGCGCGGGGCTGCGTTCAATCGGCGAATGATAAAGAGGGGATGATGGACCAGTTCGATCTCAACGAAGACCAGCGCGCGATCCAGGAGATGGCGCGCAAGTTCACCGCGGACGCGATCACCCCGCACGCCGCCGAGTGGGATGAGAAGCACATCTTCCCGCGGGAGACCGTGAAGGCCGCGGCGGAGCTCGGCTTCGGTGCGATCTACGTCTCCGAGGAAAGCGGCGGGATCGGCCTCGGACGGCTCGAATCCGCGCTCATCATGGAGGCGATGGCCTATGGCTGCCCCGCGACGAGCGCGTTCATCTCGATCCACAACATGGCGAGCTGGATGATCGACCGCTTCGGGTCGCAGGCGGTGAAGGAGAGGTATCTGCCGCAACTCGTCACCGCCGACTGGCTGGCGAGCTATTGCCTGACCGAACCGTCCTCGGGCTCCGACGCCGCAGCGCTCAAGACCACGGCGCGGCGTGAAGGCGACCATTTCGTCGTCAACGGCTCGAAGCAGTTCATCTCCGGCGCCGGAGAGAACGAACTCTATGTCACCATGGTCCGTACCGGCGCCGATGGCCCCAAGGGCATTTCATGCCTCGCGATCGAGAAGGACATGGCCGGGGTCAGCTTCGGCGCCAACGAGCGCAAGCTCGGCTGGCACGCTCAGCCGACCCGTCAGGTGATGTTCGACAATGTCCGGGTGCCGGTCGAAAACCTGATTGGCGGCGAGGGCGAGGGCTTCCGCATCGCGATGATGGGGCTCGACGGCGGCCGCCTCAACATCGGCGCCTGCTCGCTCGGCGGGGCGCAGCGCTGCCTCGATGAGGCGGTGCAGTACACCAAGGACCGCAAGCAGTTCGGCTCGGCGATCGCGGACTTCCAGAACACTCAGTTCACCCTCGCCGACATGGCGACGGAGCTGGAAGCGGCGCGCGCGCTGCTTTACCTCGCCGCGGCCAAGGTGACCGCCAATGCGCCGGATAAGACCAAATTCGCGGCGATGGCGAAGCGTTTCGCGACCGACACCGGATCGTCGGTGGTCGACCGCGCGCTCCAGCTCCATGGCGGCTATGGCTACCTCATGGACTATCCGATCGAACGCTTCTGGCGCGACCTGCGCGTCCATTCGATCCTTGAGGGAACCAATCAGGTGATGCGGATGATCGTCGGGCGGGAGCTGACCCGCCAATGAGCGAGGATGTCCTGATCTTCGTCGAGGGTAAGGTCGGCCGGATCCGGCTCAACCGGCCGAAGGCGATCCATGCGCTCAACACCGGCATGTGCGCGGCGATCCTCGACGCGCTGATCGCGTGGCGCGACGATACCGCCGTCGAGGCGGTGATGATCGACCATGCCGAGGGCCGGGGCTTCTGCGCGGGCGGCGATATCCGCATGATCGCGGAGAGCGGCGCGGGCGACGGCAGCGCGGCGCGCGACTTCTTCCGGGTCGAATACCGGATGAACCATGCGCTGTTCACCTATGCCAAGCCGATCGTCGCCTTCATGGACGGGATCACGATGGGCGGTGGCGTCGGCATCAGCCAGCCGGCGAAGTATCGCGTGGCGACCGAGAATACCAAGCTGGCGATGCCGGAAACCGGGATCGGCCTGTTCCCCGATGTCGGCGGCGGCTGGTATCTCTCGCGGCTGCCCGGGCGCACCGGCCAGTATCTCGCGCTGACCGGGCACCGGCTCGATGGCGCCGAGTGCCTCGCGCTGGGGCTGGCGAGCCACTATCTTCATTCGGACGCGCTGGAAGCGGCGAAGGCACGGATCGTCTCCGATCCGCAGACGATCGAAACGGTGCTGGGCGATCTGTCGTCTCCCGCACCCGATGCGCGCATCCTTGCGCATCGCGGTGCGATCGACCGGCTGTTCGCGTCGGACCGGCTTGAGGATGTGGTGGGCGCGCTCGAAGCGGATGGCGGCGAATGGGCGCAGCAGCAGCTGGCGACGCTCGGCACCAAATCTCCGCAGACGATGAAGGTCAGCCTGAAGCTACTGCTCGACGGCAAGACCATGCCGACCTTCGAGGACGAGATGCGGCAGGAGTTCGCGGTCGCCAGCCATGTCGTGCAGCGTCATGATTTTGTCGAGGGCGTGCGCGCGCTGATCGTCGACAAGGACAATGCGCCGCGATGGGAACCCGCGACGGTGGCGGAGGTGAGCGATCACCTGATCGATCAGATCTTTGCGCCGTTGCCGGAAGGCGAGGCGTGGACGCCGGCGTGACGGCATTTTCCTACAGCCATGGCGGCATGGTATCCTTGCCTTGCCCGCCGGCTGGACGGCGAAAGAGCCTCGCGCGCGCGTAGCAGCATGACTTTTGGGACTTTTGGGAGCGTTTCGTGACCGACTATCAGACCATCCTTGTCGAACAGCGCGGCGGCGTCACGCTGGTGACGCTCAACCGCCCGCAGGCATTGAACGCGCTCAACAGCCAGGTGCTGAGCGAACTGCTCGATGCCTTCGCGAAGTTCGATGCCGACCCGTCTCAGGGCTGTGCGGTGCTCACCGGCAGCGAGAAGGCGTTCGCGGCGGGCGCCGACATCAAGGAGATGCAGGCGCAGGGCTTTGCCGACATGTACGGCCATAATTTCTTCGCCGGCTGGGATCAGTTCACCCGCACGCGCAAGCCGGTGATCGCCGCCGTTTCGGGCTTTGCGCTCGGTGGCGGGTGTGAGCTGGCGATGATGTGCGACTTCATCCTCGCCGCCGACACCGCGAAGTTCGGCCAGCCTGAGATCAAGCTGGCGGTCGCGCCGGGCATGGGCGGGTCGCAGCGCCTGACGCGCGCGGTCGGAAAGGCCAAGGCGATGGAGATGTGCCTGACGGGGCGGATGATGGGCGCCGAGGAGGCCGAGCGCGCCGGCTTGGTCAGCCGCATCGTTCCCGCCGCGGAACTGCTCGACGATGCGCTCAAGACCGCCACTGCGATTGCCGGCATGGCGCCGCTGTCGGTGCTGGCGAACAAGGAAATGGTCAACGCGGCGTTCGAAACGACGCTGGCACAGGGTGTGCAGTTCGAACGGCGGCTGTTCCACGGTCTGTTCGGCACCGCGGACCAGAAGGAAGGCATGGCCGCTTTCGTCGAGAAGCGGCCCGGCAACTGGACCGGCAAATAACCGGCAAAGGATTCGGAGAGGGTTATGGCGCGTATCGGCTTTATCGGCCTTGGTAACATGGGCGGCGGGATGGCCGCGAATCTGGCGAAGGCGGGGCACGATGTTCGCGCGTTCGACCTGTCCGCCGAGGCCCTTGACCGGGCGAAGGCGGCGGGTTGCCTGCCGGTCGACAGCGCGGCAGCGGCCGCCGAGGGCGCCGAGGCGGTGATCACGATGCTGCCCGCGGGGCGGCATGTCGAACAGGTTTATGAGGACAGCGTGTTCGGCGCGGCCGACACCGGCGCGATCCTGATCGACTGTTCGACCATCGATGTCGCGACCGCGCGTCGGGTCGCTGACGCGGCGGCGGCCAAGGGGCTGGCGGCGGTCGATGCGCCGGTCTCGGGCGGGATCGCGGCTGCGGCGGGTGGCACGCTGACCTTCATGGTCGGCGGCGACGATGCCGCGTTCGAGCGGGCCGAGGCGTTCCTGTCGGCGATGGGCAAGGCGGTGATCCATGCCGGCGGCAATGGCGCCGGACAGGCATCGAAGATCTGCAACAACATGCTGCTCGGCGCGACGATGGTCGCAACCTGCGAGGCGTTGCTGCTCGCGCAGAAGCTGGGGCTCGATCCGCAGACCTTCTACGACATTGCCTCGGTGTCGTCGGGCGCGTGCTGGTCGCTCAACACCTATGCCCCGCTGCCGGGCATGGGACCGCAGACGCCGGCGGACAATGGCTATCAGGGCGGGTTCGCCGCCGGGCTGATGCTCAAGGATCTCAAGCTCGCCATGGAAGCGGCCGAGAGCACGCATGCCGAAACGCCGATGGGCGCGCGCGCGGCGGAACTCTACGCGAAGTTCGCCGATGCCGGGAATGCCGGCGTCGATTTCTCCGGAATCATCCGGATGCTCGACGCCGGCTGAGCCGTCAGCGCGCCGGGCAGGTCGTGCCGGGCCCCGCGTCGAGATCGAGGCAGCGCCCGTCGATCTCGCTCGCCGGGATCGACAGATCGATCAGGCTCGCGAGTGTGGGCAGGATGTCGACGGTCTCGACCGACATGGGCTGCTCGAAGCCGGTCTGACCCTTGCGCCAGAACAGGATCGGCACGCGGCGGTCATAGTCCCAGAAGCTGCCATGCGTCGCGACCGAGCCGTTGGTGGGGTCGGAGATCGGCGTGATCCGCGGCTTCAATGCTACGACGAAGTCGCCCGAGCGTTCGGGGAAGAACGAGGCGCGGGCGCGCTGGAGCATCGACCAGGTCTCGGGCGGGCCGCTGGGGCTGGGCGTGGCGAGAATGTCGGCGCGGGTATAGACCCCGGCGACTTGCGGATGCGCGCGGTACAGCACCATCGCCTCGCGCAGCACTGCTTCACGCTGCTTGGCGGGAAGGACGGGATCGACATAGATGTCGCCGAAATTGCCGCCCCACAGGAGCTGGGCGTCGCCAAGGCCGAGCTTGGCTGCGACCTTCGCACCCATCGCTTTGGCGCCCATGCCGGCTTCGACGCGCGCCGCTTCAGGAATGCCGTGCATGTTGTGCCGTTCGGGCAGGTCATGGCCGCCATGATCGGCGGTCAGCACCACCTGATAATCCAAACCGCTGGCGTCGAGCCGCTCGAACAGCGCGCCGAGCGTGCGGTCCAGATGATAGAGCTGGAGGCACATTTCGGTGCCTTCGGTGCCATAGGTATGGCCGACATAGTCGCTGGCCGACGCGCCGACGATCAACAGGTCGGTGGTCGTGCCGCGGCCGAGCTTCATCTCCTCGAACATGTCTCCGGCCAGCGCGACGATCGCGGTGTCGAATTCGGGCGAGGCACGGAAGCGCCGGCTGTCGCCGGCGTCGCGGGAAAAGCGGCCGGTGCCCACGGTCTTGCCCGCGCCGATCGGCACCGCGATGTCGCGCGAATTGCAGAAGTCGGGAAGCGCGAGCGCCGCCTGCGCGCGGCCGAGCTGCGCCGTGACCGCGGTGTTCATCCGCGTGACCGGCGCGGGTTCGGTGCGGCCGGTATAGCTGACGAAGCTCTTACCGCCCCACCACCAGGCCTGATCGGCAGTGTGACCCGACATCATCACCGCGGCGCGATCCTTGCCGGTGACCGCGACGACACGGGCGGCGGGGTTCGCCGCCTTCATCCGGTCACCCAGCGTCGGCACCTTCAGGTGGAGCGGCGAGACGGTGTAGTTGGCGGAGTTGCTGCCCGGAACACTCTCGTCCTCTGAGCAATAGATGGTCTTGTCCTGACGCGGCGTCTTCAGGTCGATCCAGTCGTTCGCGATGATACCGGTCCGCGCGGGTCGGCTGCCGGTGAGGATCGTCGAATGACCCGGACAGGTCTCGGTCGCCGCGTGGCTCTGATAGCCCGAGGGGAAGACCACGCCATTGGCGAGCCGCGCGAGACCGCCGGTGAAATGCTGGCGGTATTCGGCGAAGACGTCGGCGGAGAACTGGTCAACCGCGATCGCGACGATCAGCTGGGGTGGCTTTGCGGGGGGCGGCGGAGGCGGAGCGGACGGCGCTTCCTGCGCGAGTACGGGGGTTGCGAGCAGCAAGGCGGCGGCGAGCGAACGAAGCATCTTTCCTCCGGATGGCAAATCGGGCCGGGGGCGCTATGTTCCTTTCGCTCCCGTACGGCAAGGACTGGTGAATGCGCAGGTTGAGTTTCGCGTTGGTGACGGTGTTCGTTTGGGTTTTGGCTGCGGCGCTGCCCGCGGCGGCACAGCAGGCGGGGCAGGACAACCTCACCGTCGAGCTGATCGCCGAGACTGACAATCCGGCGCCGGGCGGCGAGGTGACGCTGGCCTTCGTCGCAAAGCCGAATCCCGGCTGGCACGGTTACTGGAAGAATCCGGGCGACGCGGGGCTCGACACGCGGCTTGACTGGAAGCTTCCGCAAGGGGTGACGGCGGGCGACCTGCGCTATCCGGTGCCGACGCGGCTGATGGTCGCCGGGATCATGAACTATGTCTACAAGGGCAGCTATACCCAACTCGCGACCCTGAAGATCCCGGCGGGCCTCGCACCGGGAACCGCTTTGCCGATCACCGTGCGCGCCGACTATCTGGTCTGCACCGACGAGGTGTGCGTGCCCGAGACGGAGAATCTGGCGATCAACCTCACCGTTGGTGACGGCGCGATCCCCGCCGAGCGGCGCACGCGATTCGACGAATGGCGCCGGGTATTTCCCAAACCGCTGGGCAGCGAGGGTAAGTTCGCGGTGGCCGACGGTGTGCTGCGGATCGCGATCCCTTATCCGGCGGGGTCGCCGTTGGGTGCTGATGCCTATTTCTTCCCGCTGACGCTGGAGGCGGTGAACTATTCGGCGCCGCAGAAGCTGACGCGCGACGGCGATACCGTGGTGGTCGAAGTGAAGGCGGGTACCAAGATTCCGGCAAAGCTTGAGGGCGTGCTGGCAGTGGCTCCGGGGCAGGGCTTCGCGCTGGCGGCAGCGCCCGGCGCGGTGACGGCGGGCGCGGCGCAGGGCGGCGCGATCGACTGGACCGCGGCGCTGGTAGCGCTGGGCGGGGCGCTGCTCGGCGGGCTGATCCTCAACGTCATGCCTTGCGTGTTTCCGATCCTCAGTCTCAAGGCTTTGAGCCTTGCCAAGAGCGGGACGAGCGAAGGCCACGCCCGGGCAGAGGCGCTGGCGTACACCGCGGGCGTAGTGCTGGTCGTGCTGGCGCTGGGCGGTGCAATGCTAGGGCTGCGCGCGGCGGGCGCGAGCGTGGGCTGGGCGTTCCAGCTCACCGACGCCCGCGTGATCCTGTTCCTGCTGCTGCTGGTGCTGGGCATCGCGCTCAATCTTGCGGGGTTGTTCGAGCTGATGACGCCGCGGTTGGCGGGCAAGCTGGCGGGCGGCGGATCGGGCGGCGCATTCATGACCGGGGCGCTGGCGGCGTTCATTGCGACGCCGTGCACGGGGCCGTTCATGGGCGCGGCGCTGGGTGCGGCGCTGGTCCTGCCCTGGTATGTGGCCCTGCTGATCTTCCTCGGCCTTGGGCTGGGGCTGGCGTTGCCATTCCTGCTGCTCGGCTTCGTGCCCGCCCTCAGGCGGATGCTGCCCAAGCCGGGCGCGTGGATGGACACTTTCCGCAAGATCCTGTCGGTGCCGATGTTCCTGACCGCGATCGCGCTCGCCTGGGTGCTGGGGGGATTGAAGGGCGTCAACGGCATGGCGGTCGGGTTGATCGTCGCGCTTGCGCTGGCGGTGGTTCTGTGGGTGCTCGGACGGCGGCAGATGAAAGGCGCGGGTGGCGGCGCGGGGTGGATCGCTGCGCTCCTTGTGACGGCCGGGGGCATCTGGGCAGTGGCGGAGGTCGAGAAACCCGCGCTGGCAGCCGAGGTCAAAGCCGCCGGTGCTGAGCCGTTCAGCGAAGCGCGGCTGGCGGCGCTGCGGGCGGAGGGCCGACCGGTCTTCGCCTACTTCACCGCCGACTGGTGTGTGACGTGCAAGGTCAATGAGAAGACCGCGATCGAAACCGATGCGGTGCGCGATGCGTTCAAGGACGGCAATGTCGCGGTGCTGGTAGGGGACTGGACTGACGGCGATCCCGCGCTTGGCCGCTTCATCGAACAGCACAACCGCGCGGGTGTTCCGCTATACCTTTGGTATCCCAAGGGTTCGGCCGAACCGAAGGTCTTGCCCCAAGTGCTGACGCAAGGCATGTTGTCCGCGCTTCCGGGGGACGATGGGTAACGCGAAACCAGGAGACAGGGTGATGAACAAGTTGATCCCGATCGGTGCGGCAATGCTCGTGGCACTTACGGTGCCCGGTGCGGCCGAGCAGGTGAATGGCCAGAAGGCGACCGATTTCAAGCTGACCGACGCCAATGGCAAGGTGGTTCAGCTGTCCGAATTCAAGGGCAAGACGGTGGTTCTCGAGTGGAACAACCCCGGCTGCCCGTTCGTGCAGCGCCACTATCAGGGCAATATGCAGAAGACCCAGACCGCGGCGAAAGCCGGCGGGGTGGTCTGGTTGACGATCAATTCGGGCGCGCCGGGCAAGCAGGGCCATGTCGATGGCGCTGGTGCCAAGAAATGGGTGGGCGAACAGAAGGCGGTTCCCGCCCATTATCTCCTCGATCCCAAAGGTGTGGTCGGCAAGGGCTATTCCGCCAAGACCACACCGCACATGTACATCATCGATGGGCAGGGCGTGCTGCGCTATCAGGGCGGCATCGATGACAAACCCGCGGCGCGGGTCGAGGAAATGGGCTCGGCACGAAACCATGTGCTGGCCGCGCTGGGCGAGATGAAAGCGGGTAAGCCCGTGTCGGTCGCGACCAGCCAGCCTTATGGCTGCTCGGTCAAATACGCCGAATAGAGGGCTTTCCGTCCCTGTTTATAGGGGGCAGGGGCGGAGAGAAGGCCGGGGGGAACCCCGGCCTTTTTTCATGCGGCAAGACGGGTAGCAAAGTCCCTTGTGCGACGCAGCAAAGCGTTGCAGCATGGCGATGGCCGGGCATTCCAACAGGTGGGAGCCGGCACCGGGAGGCTGAATGGGGACAGGCCGCGCGTTCGATGAGATCTGGGGTCATGGCGGGCCGGAAAGTCCGCGTGCTGACTTCGCCGCATTGTCGGAATGGATCGCGGAAACTCCTCAGTCCGAATTGCATCGCCGTCAGCAATCGGCGGAGGCCACCTTCCGCCAGCTGGGCATCACCTTTGCCGTCTATGGCGACAGCGATGCCAGCGAGCGCATCATCCCGTTCGACATCGTGCCGCGTATCTTCCTCCACGACGAATGGCAGCGGCTGAGCGCCGGGCTGGTTCAGCGGGTCGAGGCGATCAACGCGTTCCTCGAGGATATTTACGGTGAGCGCCGCATCCTGAAGGAAGGCGTGATCCCTGCCGAGCTGATCCTGAAGAACCCGCAGTTCCGGCCCGAGGTTGCGGGTATCCGTCCGCCGCACGGGATCTGGGCGCATATCTGCGGGATCGATCTCGTCCGTACCGGCCCGGACGAATTCTGGGTGCTGGAGGACAATGCGCGGACCCCCTCCGGGGTCTCCTATATGCTGGAAAACCGCGAGGCGATGATCCGGCTGTGCCCCGAGCTGTTCCGCAGCTTTCGCGTGGCGGCAGTGGACAGCTACAGCGATATGCTGCGCGAGACGATGCGGTCCGTGGCGCCCGATACGCGCGGTGGCGTGCCGGTGTGCGTGGTGCTGACGCCGGGGCATTTCAACTCGGCCTATTACGAGCACAGCTTCCTCGCGGACACGATGGGCGTGGAACTGGTCGAGGCGGCCGACCTCGTGGTCGATGATGACGTGGTCTACATGCAGACCATCGCTGGCCGGGTGAAGGTCGATGTGATCTATCGGCGCATCGACGACGATTTCCTCGATCCGCTGGTGTTCCGTCCGGACTCGCTGCTCGGCGTGCCGGGGATTATTTCTGCCTATCGTGCGGGCAATGTCGCGCTGATCAACGCGCCCGGCAACGGCATCGCCGACGACAAGGCGATCTACAGCTACATGCCCGAGATCGTGAAATTCTATTCGGGCAGAGAGGCGAAGCTCCCGAATGTCGAGACGTGGCGCTGCCGCGAACCGGAAGCGCTCAAATACGTCCTCGACCATCTCGATGAGGTGGTGGTGAAGCTGGTCGACGGGTCGGGCGGATACGGCATGCTGGTCGGCCCGACTGCGACCAGGGCAGAGATCGAGGCGTTCCGCGGCGCGCTCAAGGCCGAGCCGCACCGCTATATCGCTCAGCCCACGCTGGCGCTGTCGACTGTGCCGACCGTTACCGAGACCGGGCTGGCGCCGCGGCATGTGGATTTCCGGCCGTTCGTGCTGACAGGATCCGATGGCGTGCGCGTGGTGCCCGGCGGATTGACCCGCGTCGCGCTCAAGGAAGGGTCGCTGGTGGTCAATTCCAGTCAGGGCGGCGGGACCAAGGACAGCTTCGTGCTGTTGCCTGAGGGCGATACCCAGACCCAGACACAGGTGCTGGGCTGATGCGAATGCTTTCACGCACAGCGGCGGCGCTTTACTGGTTGGGCCGCTATGTCGAACGCGCGGATTTCACCGCCCGGCTGGTCGAGGCGACGGTGCGCCTCGACGCATTGTCGGCGCGGCCTGCGGGTGAGGCGGCGTGGGCCAGCGCGCTCAGTGTCACCTATAATTCGGAGGGGTTCGCGGCGACCGGACAGACGGTGAGCCAGCAGCCGGTGGCACGCTATTTGACCCTCGACATGACCCATCCCGGATCGATCATCCGGTGTCTGGAGCAGGCGCGCAACAACGCGCGGGCGGTGCGGACCGCGCTGACCCGTGAAGCGTGGACCGCGATCAACCGGCTGTGGCTGCTCTTCGCCAATCGCTCCAGCCCCGGCGGATCGGCGGCGACGCTCAATCTGGTCGAAGGAGTGATGGCTGAAGCGCGCGGCTTCGAGGGTGCGGTCCACCGGATGATGCGCAACGAAGCGACGCTGCTGATCCAGCTCGGCGCCGCGATCGAGCGCGCCGACAACACCGCGCGGCTGCTCGACGTAAAATATCACCTGCTGCTGCCCGAGGGCGAACAGGTGGGCGGTGTGGTCGATCGCGATCAGTGGACGACGATCCTGCAGACCGTGTCCGCGGTCACGGCCTATCGCTGGCTCTATACCGAGGGGCTGGAGCCGGTGAACGTCATCGACCTGCTGGTCTGCCATGCCGAGCTGCCGCGCAGTCTGGCGGCGTGCGTCGAGGAGGTGGTCGAGCTCCTCAATGCGCTTGCCAAGCGTACCGGCTTGCAGGGTGAGGCCGACCGCATGGCGCGGGGGCGGATCGCGCGGATGCAGAAGACCCGCAGCCATGAGGTGATCGTGAGCGGGCTGCACGAATATCTGGAGGCGTTCATCCGCGAGAATGCGTTGCTCGACGCCTCGATCGCTCGTCAATTCCGGTTTATCTAGGCCCGGCTATGCGCCTCGCGATCGAGCATCATACGCAATACCGGTTCAGCGAGCCGCAGTCGCGTCTCGTCCAGATGCTGCGGCTGACCCCAAGCGATACGATCGACCAGACGGTGCTGACGTGGCGGGTCGATGTCGATTGCGACGTGCGGCTGCGCGACACCATCGACGGGTTCGGCAACAAGGTGACTATGCTTTACGCCGAGGGGCCGCTGGAGAGCATCGATATCACCGTGGCGGGGCAGGTGCTGACGACCGAGTCCAACGGCGTGGTGCGCGGCAGCTACGAACCGCTGCCCGAGGGGCTGTTTTTGCGTGAGACCCCAAGAACCACGACCAGTGATGCGCTGAGCGCGTTCGCGGAAGAGGCGCGGGGGGCGTGCAGCGGGCCGCTCGATTGCCTGCACCGCTGGAACATCGCGCTGGCTCAGCGTTTTCCCGGTGTGCCCGATTTGCCCGACGCCGGGCTGTCGGCGGCGCAGGCGTTCGCCAAGCCGCGGCCGAGCTCACGCGATCTTGCGCATATCTTCATCGCCGGCGCGCGTGCGATCGATGTGCCGGCACGCTATGTGTCGGGGTACCGGCAGGGCGCGGACGACGCCTGCGCCCCGCACGGCTGGGCCGAAGCGTGGGTGCCCGATCTGGGATGGGTCGGCTTCGACCCTTCGGCCGGGATCGGCCCGGACGAACGCTATGTGCGGGTCGCGGTGGGGTTGGACGCGCCGGGTGCCGCGTCGATCGCCGGCTCAAGGCTGGGACAGGGCGGCGAGGAGATGGCGGTCGACCTGCATGTCGGCCGCCTCGGCAACGACGCCTGAGCTTCAGGCCAGCTCGCGGACCTGCGCCGGGGCGGGCGGTGCGAGTTCGTCCTCGCTGAACGCGCGCCAGCCATTGGGGCCGAGCACTTCCATCGGCTGGTAGCGGGTCTTGTAGGCCATGCGCGCGCTGCCCTTCACCCAATAGCCGAGATAGACATAAGGCAGCCCCGCGGTGCGCGCGCGGATGATGTGATCCATGATGATCAGGTTGCCGAGACCGGGCCGGTCGGCATTGTCGGCGTCGAAGAAGCTGTAGATCATCGACAGCCCGTCGGCCTGATGGTCGGTAATGCAGGCGCCGACCAGCGCGCCGCCGCGTGACGCGGGCTCGCGATACTCGATGACATAGGTCCCGACCGGCGACTGCTCGACCATGTCGGAATAGTCGCTCTCGTCCATCGCGGTCATGCCGCCGCCGGGATGCCGGCTCGACAGATAGCGGCGGAGCAGGTCGAACTGCTCCTCGGTCGCCCAGGGGCGGCAGGCTGTGACTTCGAGATCGGAATGGCGGCGCACCAGCTTGCGCTGGGTGGCGTTGGGCCGGAATTCGTTGGTGACGACACGGACCGAGAGGCAGGCGTTGCAGCCGACGCAGCTCGGGCGATACGCGACCGACTGGCTGCGGCGGAAACCGATCCGGCCGAGCGCGTCGTTGAGCTCGCCCGCGTGCGGGCCTGAAAGCTCAGTGAAGATCTTCCGTTCCTGCCTGCCCGGCAGATACGGGCATGGCGAAGGACTGGTCACGAAGAACCGTGGAAAGCGGGTAAGTGCCGTCACCCTTCTGCGCCCCTTGCCGATCGCCGAAAAACTCTTGCGATACGCCTCTTATGAATCAGGCGAATCGTGATGAAAAGGCGATTCACCACGAAAGAGAGTTAACGGAAGTAAGGAGTTGTGGACGGCGCGGGAAGTGGTCCCGGGCGCACCTGTGCCTTCTCCTATCGAGCTGATGAGTCACCGCAAAGAGTCCCGCGACTCGGTTCGTCGCGCGTGCGATTCAGTTCGTCCACATCCTGTGGAAAACGTGGATAGTAACCAATCCGATTCAGGCTAGTTCGATCAGCCGAACTTCGTAGCCCTCATCCTGAAGCGCGGCGTTCAGTCGTTCGAGATGCGCGCGGTCGCGCGTCTCGCACTCGACGTCGAGGCTCAGGCCCTTGGCGGGGAGATTGGTGAAGATGCGCTGGTGCGACAGCTCGAGGATGTTGACCGCCTGCTCCTGGAAGATGCGCGCGACCTGATAGAGCGCGCCGGGGCGGTCCTGGAGGCGGATGCGCAGCCGCGCGAGGCGGCCTGACCGGGCGAGGTCGCGCAGCAGCACGTTCGCCAGCAGCCGGGTGTCGATATTGCCACCGGTCAGGATGATCCCGACGGTCTTGCCGCGGAACCGCTCGGGCGTGGTCATCAGCGCGGCGAGGCCGGCGGCGCCGGCCCCTTCGACCACGGTCTTCTCGATCTGGAGGATCAGGCTGACGGCTTCCTCGAGGCTGCGCTCGCTGACCAGCAGGATCTCATCGACCAATGCCTCGACGATCTGCGCGGTGAGTCCACCGGGTTCCTTGACCGCGATCCCCTCGGCAAGCGTGTCGCCGCCGATCGGCTCGTGCGCGCCGGTCACGCGGTTGTACATCGACGGGAACAGCTCGGCCTGCACGCCGACCACCTCGATCGGCTTGTCGGCGGCCTTGGCGACGGTCAGCGCGCCGGAGATCAGCCCGCCGCCGCCGATCGGCACGATCAGCGTGTCGATCGCGGGCGCGTCGGCCAGCATTTCGAGGAAAACGGTGCCTTGTCCGGCGATGATGCGCGGATCGTCGAACGGGTGGACGAAGGTGTAGCCATTGCTCGCCTCAAGCTGGCGGGCATGGGCATAGGCCTCGTCAAAGGTCTCGCCCTCGAGGATGATCGTGGCGCCGTGGCTCTCGGTCTGCGTCACCTTCACCGTCGGGGTCGATTTGGGCATCACGATCGTCACGGGAATGCCGAGGCGGTTGCCATGATAGGCGAGGCCCTGCGCATGGTTGCCCGCCGAGGCTGCGATCACGCCCTTCGAGCGCGCCGCATCATCGAGCTGGAGCAGCGTGTTGAGCGCGCCGCGTTCCTTGTAAGCCGCTGTGAACTGGAGATTTTCAAACTTGAGCCAGACGGTCGCGCCGGTCAGGTCGGACAGCGTCTTACTGTGCAACGTCGGCGTGTGCACCACCGCGCCCATAATCCGCGTCGCCGCCGCCTGAACGTCGGCGAGGGTGACGGGGAGGGATTGCGGTGCGGATGCTGCCTGAGTTGCCATGGGCGGGCCGTAGACCATCTGGCGCGGCGGGGGAACACCGCCTATTCGAATGCGCAACCAAGCGCGGCTATTCAGCCCGTTAGCCCGGAGAACCCTGTGCGCCTTCCCGTTTCGCTTGCCCTGACCGCATCGCTGCTGCTCGCCTCGCCCGCTTTTGCCGACGCGCTGGTCGAGAATGTCGATGGCATGACGCTGGACGAGAAGGGTGAACTGGTGCGCTTCACCGGCATCGTCATCGGAACCGACGGCAAGGTCGTGAAGCTGCTCAAGCGCGGCGACAAGCGCCCCGAGCGACCGGACTGGAAGGAAGATCTGAAGGGCCGCACGGTGATCCCCGGCATGATCGACGGCCATGGCCATGTCATGGGACTGGGCTTTCGTGCGCTGGCGCTCGATTTGTCGGCGACCACCTCGCTTGCGCAGGCGCAGGAGGCGATCCGCGGTTATGCGCTGGAGAATGCCGCGCGGCCGTGGCTGACCGGCGGCGGCTGGAATCAGGAGGCATGGGCGCTGGGCCGCTTCCCCACCGCTGCCGAACTGGATGCGGCGACGGGCGACAAGCCGGCGTGGTTCGTGCGCGCTGACGGGCATGCCGGCTGGGCGAACAGCGCGGCGATGAAGGCCGCGGGGATCACCGCGGCGACCAAATCGCCGACGGGCGGCCGGATCGAGCTGATCGCGGGCAAGCCGGGCGGCGTGTTCGTCGACGCGGCGATGGAACTGATCGAGAAGGCGCTGCCCAAGCCCACCCCGCGCGACCGCAACGCCGCCTTCCTGAAGGCGCAGGACCAGCTGCTGGCGCTCGGCGTCACCGCCAGCGCGGACATGGGCACCAGCCTCGACGACTGGATGACGTTCCGCCGGATGGGCGATCTGGGCGCGCTTCGCATGCGGATCATGAGCTATGCCGCGGGGGTCGATACCGCGTTGCAGGCGGGGGGGACCGGGCCGACGCCGTGGCTGTACGGCGACAAGCTGCGCATGGGCGGGATCAAGCTGATGGTCGACGGCGCGCTCGGTTCGCGCGGGGCGTGGCTGAAAGCGCCTTATGCGGATGCGCCGGGCGTCACCGGGCTGCCGTTTCTGACCGACGCGCAACTGCTCAATTCGATCAGCCGCGGGGCGATGGACCATTTCCAGATCGCGATCCACGCGATCGGGGATCGCGGGAACAAGCAGGTTCTGGACGCGATCGACGAGGTTTCGGACGCGTTCAACGGCGACCGGCGCTGGCGGATCGAGCATGCTCAGATCGTCGACCCGGCCGATCTGCCGCGGCTGGGCAAGCATGGCATCATCGCTTCGATGCAGCCGGTGCACCAGACCAGCGACCGGACGATGGCCGAGGCGCGGCTGGGACCGGCGCGGCTGGCCGGCGCCTATGCCTGGAAATCGATGCTCAACAACGGCGTGCGGCTGGCGTTCGGATCGGACTATCCGGTCGAAAGCCCCAATCCGTTCGAGGGTTGGGCGGCGGGCTTCACCCGGCAGGACGCGCAGGGTCAGCCGTTCGGCGGCTGGCGGCCCGAAGAGGTGGTGACCCGCGAGCAGGCGTGGAAGGGCTTCACCGTCGACGCGGCCTATGCCGGGTTCGGCGAGAAGCTGTTCGGCCATCTGGCGCCGGGGATGCTGGCGGACTTCATCGTGGTGGATCGCGATCCGCTGCTCGCTTCGCCCACCGAACTGCGCGGCACGGTGGTGCTGGAGACCTGGGTCGGCGGGCAGCGTGTATATCGGCGGAGCGAAGCGGCGAAGGCCGGGGAAGGGCGCTGAGGCGGATGATGCCGCGCGGCTGACGAAGCTGACGCGAAAGCGGGGGTTTCCGGGCGAGGCGCCCGCGAAGCCGCCGGTTTGCGGCGGGTTCGCGCCCGGTTGGCGCCGGGTTTGCGCCATCGACGCGACAGGTGCGCGGCACGAGCGCGGCGCGGGGGCGACGGGTTCGCGCCGCATGCGCGACACCCGCGCGACACCGATGCGGCCGCGGCGCGGTTGCGGGCATGACGGGCGACAGGATTTCCGCTGATCCATCGATCAGGATAGATCAGATGAAATCCAACATTGGAAGGGATTGCCGCGAGCGGTGGGGCGCGTCCGCTGGCTGCCCACTTGCGGACGATGCACATAACCGTAACGTCATCAGAATGAGTCAGCTTGTCCTAAAATATCAGTATGATGCCAGCTTTCTTGCCTCCAGGCAGAAGGGGGATGACTTTGGACGGTTGTCACTTTCGGTGAGCACCAGCCGATTTGCCGGTAACGGTGCTTTCTGGGTTCAATGGCAAGATGTGAAGGAATTCGGCGAGGCGCTTGCCACCTTTCCCATCACGTCTCCCGTCGTAGTTCAGTGGGGCTACGATATGCAGGAAGGCAACGACCTGATCTTGAAGGTCGAAATTGCTCCTGCCGACAAGCGAGGGACGTTGATCGTTCGGTTTGAAATCGCTGACGAGTTCGAGACGGACGAGCGAGTCCGGGGATCGTTTATGACTCACTACCCTGAACTGGATGCCTTCCGGGTAGCTATCGGCAAGATGATGAAATGCGAGGCTCAAGAAGCGGTGCTAGCGGGCAGCTAAGCGTCCGCTATCCACCATAAATGCCGCACCGACGGAGCCGCACCGTGGGTCAGGACCGGCACGGTGAGGGCGGGGATTCGGCGATCATCTCATCCAGCCGGCGGACGGTGTTCCAGTTTCGAGCGGTGCCAACGCCGAGACGCTTGATCGTCAGCTGTGCCGCCAGCCGCGAGCGGGCCGGATCCTGCGCGAAATGAATCCAGAGATGGCCGTTTGCCAGCTTCAGGCGCTCGCCCTGCGTGGCGTAGGGCGTCAGTACGGCGAGGGCGGTTTCATCCAGCGGCGTGCGCATGACGCGCACGGCCACCCGTGTGCCGTCTCGCGCGGCTTCCTCCGGAAAGGGGTTGCCGGCCGTCAGCTTTCGCCACTGCGCGGCGGTGGTGACGATCGTGTCGATATGCCGGCCAAAGCGTTGGGCGAAGGCCGTTTCGAGCTTGTCTTCAAGCTGCCCGATCGTCGCGCCATCGCTGTCGAACAGCGCGTTGCCCGTCGCGATCAGCGTACGCGGGCGTTCAAGTCCGATGCTCTCCATCATCTCGCGCCACTCGGCCATCACCAGCCGCCGCCTGTCGCCGATCGAGATGCTATGGAGGAGGGCGATATGCGACGTCACGGTCACGCTCGGTCCGGGCCGCAAAAGAGATGGCCGCGGAGTCCGGTCGGACGCCGCGGCCATTTGCCCCTCTGCGTGAGTTTCGTTGTCAGGCGACCGCGCTGACCGGCGCCGCGACTTCGTCGGCGTCGCGCAGCACATAGCCGCGGCCCCAGACGGTCTCGATATAGTTCTCGCCGTCGCACGCCATGCTGAGCTTCTTGCGCAGCTTGCAGATGAAGACGTCGATGATCTTGAGTTCGGGCTCGTCCATTCCGCCATAGAGGTGGTTGAGGAACATTTCCTTGGTGAGCGTCGTGCCCTTGCGGAGCGAAAGCAGCTCCAGCATCGCATATTCCTTGCCGGTCAGGTGGACGCGGGCGCCGTCGACCTCGACGGTCTTGGCGTCGAGATTCACCGCCAGCTTGCCGGTGCGGATGACCGACTGCGAATGGCCCTTCGAGCGGCGGACGACGGCATGGATGCGCGCGACCAGCTCTTCGCGGTGGAACGGCTTGGTCACGTAATCGTCCGCGCCGAAGCCGAACGAGCGCACCTTGCTGTCCATCTCGCTGATGCCCGAGAGGATCAGTACCGGGGTCTGGACACGGGCGACGCGCAATTTCTTGAGAACGTCGTAACCGTGCATGTCCGGCAGATTCAGATCGAGCAGGATGATATCGTAATCATACAGCTTGCCCAGATCGAGGCCTTCCTCGCCCAGATCGGTGGTGTAGACATTGAAGCCCTCGGTCGAGAGCATGAGCTCAATCGCCTTGGCGGTCGTCGGCTCGTCTTCGATCAGCAGCACGCGCATTGACGGGTTCCCCCTGTGCCGGTTGCGCAGCCCCCTGTGACCCGCAACGCGACTGATTCATTAACCTAAACAGGTCTGAAGGCAAAAGGTTAATTTTGTGCTAACCCGCAGGAATCCACGAGTCGCGGCGAATCCGGATGGTTTCGGAGGGCGATCGGTGAGAGCTTGGCGGGGCGCCACGGCGTTATTTTGACGCGACGGGCTGCCCATACCCCCAGTCTATAGGCTTCATTCTTTTTTTGCGTTTGCCGACCAAGAGCAGGCATGGTTAGTTTCGCCATTTCCGGGGTGGTCACGCGATAACGCGGGCCGGGACATTCAGGGGGTCAGTATGAAGATCAAAGCCGCGCTTCTCGTCTCGGTTTGCGCGCTCGCGCAACCCGCCTTCGCGCAGGACGCCCCCGCACCGACGACCACGGCCGCGCAGGAACCGGAGCGTGACGGCGAAGTGCTGATCACCGGCACGCGCATCCGTCGCGACGGCTATCAGGCGCCGACCCCGGTCACGGTCCTGAACCTCGAGGACATTCAGAACACCTCGCCGTCGAACAACATCGCCGATTTCGTCAACCAGATGCCGTCGCTCGCCGGATCGACGCAGCCGTCCAACTCGCGCCTCAACCTGTCGAGCGGGCAGGCGGGCATCAACGCGCTGAACCTGCGCAACATGGGTGAGACGCGCACGCTGGTGCTGGTCAACGGTCGCCGCTCGGTCGGTTCGACCATCACCGGGCTGGTCGACGTCAACACCATTCCGCAGGCGCTGATCAAGCAGGTCGAGGTCGTCACCGGCGGCGCGTCGGCCGCATACGGCTCGGACGCGGTGGCGGGCGTGGTCAACTTCATCCTCGACAACAAATATGAGGGCATCAAGGTCAACGCCGACGTCGGCGTGACCGAGGAAGGCGACGGCTTCAACTATTCGATCGGCGTCGCCGGCGGCTGGTCGTTCGCCGGCGGGCGCGGTCACCTGCTGGTCAGCGGCGAGGTCGCGCAGCGCGACGGCATCTTCGAGGTGGACCGGGACTGGAACCACACCGGCTATGTGCGGATCCAGGATCCGAATTGGGTGTCGGGCGTCAGCACCACGCCGCGCTATCTGATCCGCCGTCAGGTCGGCGCCGCGAACTCGACCCCGGGCAGCATGATCCTGAACTCGTCGGGCGGCACGGCCAACCGTCTGCGCGGCATCTATTTCGGCCAGGGCGGCCAGGTGAACCAGTATCAATATGGCGCGCTGAGCTTCCCGCTGGCGACCGGCGCGTCGCCGCCCACCCTGACGCAGGGCGGGAGCTGGCAGGTCAACGATTCCGGCCGGCGCATCGGCCTTGATCCGGAAGACCGGCGTTACGGCGTGTTCGCGCGCCTGAGCTATGAGATCGCCGACGGCGTCGAGCTGTTCGCCGAGGGTTCGTACAACCGGCAGCGGATCGTGTTCAACGCCGGTCCGAACCTGGCGTCGACGACCACCGCGTTCAGCGCCGCCAATGTCGGCCGCGGCGCCGCGGGCGCCAGCACGCTGGCGGCGGACAACGCGTATCTGATCCAGGCGCTCGGCGCTGCGCAGCTTGCCGGCATCACCGGCGTGACGATCGGCACGACCGCGGCCGACCTGCCGTTCCGCGGCGTCAACAACGAGCGCAAGGTGCAGCGTTACCTGCTGGGCGTCGAAGGCCAGTTCGAGGCGTTCGGCAAATCGGCGCGCTGGGATATCTTCGGGCAGTACGGCCGCGCCGAAATGCACGAAGAGCTGACCAACATCATGCACACGCAGCGCACCGCGAGCGCGGTGGACGCGGTGTTCGCGCAGGCGGGCAATCCGGGCGGCTATGCCGTCGGCTCGATCCAGTGCCGCATCAACGTCGATGCCGATCTGACCAACAACGATCCGAATTGCCGTCCGCTCAACCGCCTTGGCATCGGCGTCGCCGATCCCGCGGCGATCAAGTACATCCTGGGCAACCCCTATCGCGACGAGGTCGCCGAGCAGATCGTGTTCGGCGCGAACCTGTCGCTGACTCCGTTCTCCACCTGGGCCGGCGATGTCAGCCTCGCCGTGGGCGCGGAATATCGCGAAGAGAAGATCAGCGGCTATGTGCCCGCCCAGTTCCAGCCGGCCATCACCCCCAATCCGGGCGGCGGTATCACGACGCTGAATACCTGGTCGGTGGGCAACTATCTGCCGAGCGACGGCAGCTACAACGTCAAGGAAGCCTATCTCGAGGCGGTGGTTCCGCTGGGCTTCGGCCTTGAGCTGAACGGCGCGGTGCGCGCGACCGATTACTCGACCTCGGGCTATGTCACGACGTGGAAGGCCGGCGCGACCTGGCAGCCGATCGAGGACATCCGCCTGCGCGTGACGCGTTCGCGCGATATCCGCGCGCCCAACCTGAACGAGCTGTATCAGGCGGGATCGTCGAACACCGACGCGGTCAGCAACCCGTGGGGTGCGGGCAGCGGTCCCAACGGCGGCAACTATGGTTCGAGCATCTCCTATTCGCAGCTGAGCCTCGGCAACCCGAGCCTGAGCGCGGAAAAGGCGGATTCGTGGAATATCGGCGGCGTCTTCTCGCCGCGCTTCGTGCCCGGCTTCAATCTGGCGGTCGATTATTTCCGCATCGACCTGAGCGATGCGATCGACACGCTGTCCGCGCAGGACATCGTCAACCGCTGCTTCGACGGACGTGCGGAGTATTGCGCGGCGATCACGCAGGATCCGAACAGCGCTTCGCGTATCCTGATCCGCAACCAGCCGTTCAACTTCGCGAAGCGGATCGCGCGCGGCATCGACTTCGATGCCTCCTACCGTCTGCCGCTGAGCAACATCTTCGGCAACGCCGAGGGTAATCTCACGCTGCGCGGCCTGGCCACGCGCTATATCGAGAACATCGTCGATACCGGCATTCCGGGCGTGGTGCCGCTCAACAGCGTGGGTTCCAATGGCGGCCAGTATACGACGCCGACCTGGATCTTCCGCGGCAGCCTGAGCTACGACACGCCCGGCTTCTCGGTCACCACCACCGCGCGCGGGGTGAGCGCCGGCAAGTATCTGGCCAACGCGGTCGAATGTCAGACCGGCTGTCCGGTGACGACCACGACGTCGACCTACCAGACCTATGACGACATGAACGTCTCGGGCACCTTCTATGTCGACCTCAACCTGACCAAGAAGATCGAGATCGCGGGCGAGGGCGTGGGCGAGGTGTTCTTCAACGTCACCAACCTGTTCAACCGCTGGCCGCTGCTGCTTCCGGAAACGGGTCTGGCTGCGAACAGCACCTATTCGGATCTGCTGGGCCGCCGCTTCCGTATCGGCGTGCGCTTCAAGACCAACTGATCGCAAGCACAGGAAAGAAGGCCGGTCCGCGGATGCGCGGGCCGGCCTTTTTCCATGCGCGGGCGGCGGAGCCGGTCAGCGGGCGCGTTCGGCCTCGACCTTGCTGCAGATGTTGCGGAAGCGGTGCGAGAGATAGTCGATCACCAGCTCGACCCGCGCCGGGCGCAGCGTGCTGGGCGGGGTGAGCAGATGGAGCGCGATGTTCATCGGCGACCAGCCCTGCAGGATCTCGACCACGCTGCCTGAAGCCAGTTCGTCGCTGATGATGAAATCGGGCAGGCGGGCGATGCCGAGGCCGGCGCGCAGGGCGGGGAGCATCGCGTCGCCATTGTCGGTGATCAGCGGCCCGGCGGGGCGCACCGCCGCCTCCTCGCCATCCGCCTTGCGGAAATGCCAAGCGCCGATCGCGTTGGCGTAGAGGAAGCAGGCGTGGTGGGCGAGATCCGCGGGGTGGCGCGGGGTGCCGTGCTTTTCCAGATAAGATGGCGCCGCGACCACGCGCGCGGTGATCGGCGCGAGGCGGCGGGCGCGGAGCGAGCTGTCGGGCAGATCGGCGATGCGCAACGCGATGTCGAACCCGTCGGCGACGATGTCGACGCGCGCATCGGACAGACGCAGATCGATCTCGATCCCCGGATGTTCGGCGAGCAGGTCGGCGATCGCGTCGGCGACGAAACGGATGCCGAAGGTGATCGGCGCGGCGATGCGGACGAGGCCCGAGGGTGCCTTGGCGGATTCGAGCGCGGCTTCCTCGGCCTGCTGCGCTTCGGCGAGGATACGCCCGGCGCGCTCGGCAAGGGCGTTGCCGCTGTCGGTGAGGGTCAACCGGCGCGAGGTGCGGTGGAACAGCGCGGTGCCGAGTTGTGCTTCGAGCCGGGCGATCGCCTTGGACACGGTCGCCTTGGACACGCCGATCGCCTCGGCGGCGCCGCTGAACGAGCGATGCTCAACTACGCAGGCGAAGATCGCCCAGGCTTCGAAATCGGGTAGGCGCAAGGTCGATCTCCGGGCATTTCGCGAAACGATCAGTTTCGGACGTTTCCATTTACGCACTGATCGCAGAGCCTATCTTGGGCGTCAACAAGGAGGCACACATGATCGAGAAACGTTCGTTCGACAGCCTGGGCCATGCCGATCACGGGTGGCTCAACGCGCGTCATCACTTCAGCTTCGCCAACTATTACGACCCCGACCGGATGGGCTGGGGAGCGATCCGCGTCTGGAACGACGACGAGATCGCACCGAATAGCGGCTTCCCGGCGCACCCGCACAAGGACATGGAGATCATCACCTATGTCCGGAAGGGCGCGATCACGCATCAGGACTCGATGGGCAACACCGGCCGTACCGCGGCGGGCGACGTCCAGGTGATGAGCGCCGGCACCGGGGTTCGTCACGCCGAGTATAATCTCGAGCCGGAAACGACCACGATCTTCCAGATCTGGATCATGCCGCGGGCCGATGGCGGAGCCCCCAGCTGGGGCGCCAAGCCGTTCCCCAAGGGTGACCGGTCGGGCCGGTTCGTGACGCTCGCCTCGGGCTTCGAGGGTGACGAGGACGCGCTGCCGATCCGCGCCGATGCCCGGGTGCTGGGCGCGACGATCAAGGCGGGCGAAAGCCTGACGCACACGGTGGGTGAGGGGCGCTACGCCTATCTCGTCCCCGCGGCGGGCAAGATCGAGATCGACGGCAAGCCGTTCGATGCCCGTGACGGCGCCGCCCTGACCGGCGGCCAGACCGTGACGATCAAGGCGATCGAAGACGCCGAGATCGTTCTGGTCGACGCCGACTGACAAGACCCCCCGGAGCGGTCCGCATTCCTCCCCCTCCCAAGGCGGGCCGCTCCACCCCTTTCTTTACGACCCCATCTCAGCAGGAGACACGCAAATGGCCAAGGTTCTGGTCCTTTATTACTCGTCCTATGGACATATCGAGCAGATG
>Ga0247823_10000506_pt1 | contig 33115 bp, 20 predicted proteins | sample 13C_PalmiticAcid_2_FD_192426 | JGI IMG/M metagenome (GOLD analysis project Ga0247823, IMG submission 192426) | Soil microbial communities from agricultural site in Penn Yan, New York, United States - 13C_PalmiticAcid_Day30 | ecosystem: Environmental > Terrestrial > Soil > Agricultural land...
GCCGCCCTCCTGCCCCTTCTCCGCGCCGGCGCCCAGCACATCCAGCATGGTATCGACGCTCGTGTGCGCCAGGTCGACGATCACGCCCAGCCTGTTCATCTCGCGCACCAGCGCGCGCCCGGCGGGGCTGACGCCGCCCCACACCGGCTCTGCCCTGCGCAGCGGGCGCTCCCACAGCGCGGCGTCGGCGAAGCGGTTGCCGCAGTTGTGGGTGAGGGTGGCGTAGCGCACGCCCAGGGCGTGGAACTGCCGGAGCGTGGCGGCCGAGTTGCCGATCTGGTGCAGGCCCTCGATGCCGAGCGGAGAGATGAGCCGGCCGCGGTGGAAGTGGTGGAGCGCGTCGCGGCTGGTGATGGTGGGCGGGGAGAAGACGGAAGGGTGGGCGTCGCGGAGGCGGGAGACGAGGTCGATTTGTTGGAGGGTTTGTTGCACGACTTGAGGGTGTTAGTGATAGAAAGTGTAAGAAGGGCGCGGACGGGGCCGTACTCGGAGCATAGTTCGCATCTGAGTAGTCGGTCCCGTTTTCTGGGCACGGCCAGAACACACTCCAAAAGGCGCCGCCGTTCAGGCCGGCCTTGAGACGGGGGATGTCGACGTGGCCGCGGAGGCCGCCGTCGGCGAAGGGCTTGCTGAAGGTCTCATTGTAGATATGGTTGTTGTAGAAGGCCCGGATCATGATGGCCAGGTCATTGTGCCCATCTGTCAGGGCAATCAGCAAGGGAACATGAGATCACATCAAAGCAGCGAGGACGGTTACCGATCAAGGGGGTGTGCTTCAAGATGTGTTGGGCGCGTTCCTCGATGCTCCGAGGCTTCCCTGGGCGGAATCGATGGCCCAGGCATGCTGAGTGACCAGCAGGATGAAAGAAAAGTACAAGGAGCAGCAACGGCACTGTCACGTACAATGCGATCTTGGCAGCCCGAGGTGTCCGTTGATGGCGCCGAGAGTGCTCGGGGGTCCCGGTGTTGGACCCCGTGAAGGGCAATCCCGTCGTCGTCTTCATTGGCCGCAACAGACAAGCTTTGCTGACAAGCGGGATATTTATGGAAGCAACACAGCGCTGTAAAAGGCGGAAAATACATGCGTTGTCCGATGTCTCAACCACTCTCTCAAGCCGATCGGGGAACGGCCCCGGTGTCAGCAGCGGGGAATTTGGGTCCGGAGGTTCGATGACAAATGCGGCCCGGACCTGTCCGGAACCTCAGAGTACCGGGCCTATAGGTAATCCGGGTCTTCTTTCTCTCCTTACTGGGCGAGTTGTCAAAGAGCATCCCCTTTCCATGCCGAATTAGCCTCTCGATGGTGTGTTGCCAAAGGAACTCGATGCCTCGCAATGCTTGCCTTCTTTATCCGTTTCTCAGTTGTTAGCGGGGCTGCCCCAGCAACCTCTCTTCAGGGCCCATCGTTAGTGTGTACGCGTATGCGGCCAAATAAAGATATGAGCAACTAAGGCATCTATTTTGAGCAACATTCTCTTCACACAGGTCAAACGAAGTACCTAACAGCGAGTGCCAAATAAGGTACGTTTCTACCTGTCACTTCCGCCTTTGCTTGAGAGTCGAGGGCTCTTGCTTCCTGGGTGATGCTCGTTACGACAGGCCCACCAACTTCGTATGTTACGTTACGTCATGGCCAGTACAGTGTACGGCGTATTCAACACCAATGTCTCTGTCTGCGACAAGTACCTCGCCCCATTGTGATCGCGGATTGGTAAAATGGTAAATCAATCGCTTGTTGGACAAGTCGCAACACATTGCAGTGTCTTGCTGCTAGTTGACAGACACACTGTGTATCCTGTCCCCTGAAGAAACCATTTTGAACCCGTTTTCCCTGCAGTAGGTGCTGCATGTTCAGTGTTTCATGTGTTGGTGTGTCCCGAGACCCCTGAATTTCCAGGTGGAGCCTGCCCTGCACGCCCTGCAGGGGGCTGAAAGCTGGGAGCGGTGGCCTCACCAGGCTGGAGACAGGTTGTCGCTGACAACAGGCTTTGCGCCGTCCAATGAGACCGGGGATCTGGCTGGGCATCTGCACCTTGGAGTCGGGCGCCTTGGGATGGCTGCATGTCCTTGCCATCTTCAACACGAATTCCCTTTTTGTCACGGCCCTCGTTTCTGTTGACCCTGTTTTTTTTTTTGCGATACCACCGCTTTGTGTTTGCCCTCGTCCTTGCGCTCCGGAACCGCCGACCCCGAGCCCTTTCTCCGCAACACCTAACGGATTCTTTCCCACATTGATCTCCATCCCGCCCACGAGGCCAGGATTTGACGTTAAGCCAGCCTCAGCCTCAATCCTGCCAACGCAAAACTCTGGCCTCCCCTGCGTTCCCCAGACTCGGAGCTGTGCCACGACTGGCTCGCAGAAGAACAACTCTCGAACAACTTCAACTCCTCAAAGTGCACGCCACCCGCCCACGGCTTGAGACGAACAAACAACCGAGGGTGTGATCGGCACTCACAGCAAAGATGCCCGGATTCGCAGATTCGTTCTGGTCGAACGACTACGCCGCAGGTGAGTTCTCGCTTGCTCCAGAATGTTTTCTGTCGTAGCGCCTTTCGTCGCGCTGACCGAAGCCAAGGACTCGGGGTCCTGTTTGGCAAGCTGCAGCAAGGCGTCGTCGAGAACCGCCAAGTCCTAACCGTCGCCCGCATGCGCGCTGAGGCCGAGGAGGTCTATGGTCAGCGTCTCTCCGACATCGCCCCTGCGGTCGACAAGGTCCAAGGGGGGTTTAGCCGCGACGATGGCGCCAGTGTGCGGAAGGCGTACGAAGGCGTCCGCTCCGAGATGGAGGACGCTTCCAGGAACCACAAGAAGATGGCGCAAAACATCCGCGACCTCGTCGTAAACCCTTTCTCGCGCTGGTGCGACGCCCACGAAGCCCGGATACAAGACTCGCACGAGGAGCTGCAAACGCGCATCAAGGCCCACGACAAGCAGGCCGAGGCTGTCAAAAAGCTCCGGAGCAACTACTTCAACAAGTGCCGCCTCGTCGAAGACCTCGAGGAGGAGAACAAGCTTGCGTTCCAGGATCCCGAGGCGAGCCCGCAGCAGCTGCAGAATATTCCAGAGATCAAGGTGGAGCAGGAGGCTGCAGAGGAGGAGGAGCCCCTCGAGATTGGCGACCAGATATACACCCCGGAACAGGTCAAGAAGATCCTCGCGCACATGATTGCGACCGTCAAGATGGGCGAGACCAAGGTCCCCATCCTTGGCACGTATCAAAACACTTCTGCCGGCGCAGATATCGTCGACTACTTTCAGCAGCACATGGGGAGCTCAAGCGTCAGCTACGCTGAGAGGATCGGCCAAGACCTGGTCACCCATGGCTTCCTGCGCCTCGTCGGCAACGTCGGCAACACCTTCGCCAACAGCTCCAAGCTCTTTTACCAGTGGCGGCCAAAGGCATTCGAGATGGCTGGCGTGCCGGAGAAGAAGACGCTGGGGAGGACCTTTTCTATCCCCGTGACCGGGTCTGACGGCGGCGACTCCCCGGTGGTTGGCACCGTGACCGAGTACCTGGCCAAGTGGGATGTTCTGAATACCTCGCGGCCGAACGAGACTCCGGCTGAGCGCATGCGCCGGGAAGCGAGGGAATCGGATGAGAGGTACAAGGCCGGTGTGCACAAGCTCGACGAGATGCGCTGCGAGCTGGAGGAGGCTATCTACCTGCATCTCAAGTTCCTGGAGCGCTGCGAGCTGGACCGCTTGAAGGCCATCAAGACGGTCATTTTGGACTTTTCTGGGACCATCAGCAACGTGATTCCCAGCTTGCAGGCTACCGTTGACAACATGATGCTCTATCAGGAGACAGTGCAGCCGCTCGGCGACCTGCGCTATCTCCTGGAGAGCTACCGGACGGGCAACTTCACCCCCAAAGTGGTGGTCTACGAAAACTATTACAACAAGGTTGACGAGCAGACCTTTGGTGTCGACCTCGAGGCCCGCGCTCGGGCTGACCGGAAGCGGGTCCCCGTCATCATCACCACGCTTCTCACTTACCTGGACCACCACTATCCGGATCTCGAAGGCGACGAAGCCCGCAGGGGAGTGTGGCTGCACGAGGTGCCCCTCGCCCAAACCCACAAGCTGAGAGCCCGGGTGAACAACGGGAAACCTCCTGCGTTGGAAACGTTTGCTGAATTCGATATACCCACTGTCGCGAGTCTTCTCAAGCTCTATCTCCTGGAGCTTCCCGGTACGTCTCTGCTAGAACCTGTCAGACCGGAGTGCATGCTAACAACCATCAGACTCTCTCGTTTCTTCCCACGTTTATGAAATCATCCGGTCCATCTACAACACTCCGGCGGCGAATGGGAGCGGCGATGCTGCTCGCGTCCCCGTCCTGCAGCAGACGCTCTCTCAACTCAGGCTGACGAACATCGCGTCGCTGGACGCCTGCATGAACCACTTTACGCGCTTGATTGACCTGACGTCAGCCGACGAGGAGTACGTCGCGAAGCTCGCGACCATCCTCGCCCCCTGCGTCCTCCGCCCGCGGACCGAGACGTCGCTCACGCTGGAGGAGAAGCACGGCTACCGCCTAGTCCGCGACCTCTTCACGCACAAGGACGCCATCTTCAACGAGCTGAAGCGCATGTCGACCATGAACTCTTCTGGCACGATTAAGGGCAACCAGAACCGGCCACGGGCGATCTCGACCGACGAGAGCAACCGCAAGGCGCACATGGAAGAGCGCAACCGGCTGCTCCTGGAGAAGGCCAGCGGCAGCCGAAGCCGGGCCACATCCCCCGCCCCCAGCCCCCGCACTACCCACCGCCGCGACAGGAGCGTAGGGGGGCCCGAGACGCGGTTCCCCATCTCCACAAACCTTTCCAGCCCCACCAGCGAGCACCGGAAGCGGACCAGCCTGGGGCCCAACCTCCCCAAGCGGACGAGCCTCGAGGTCCCGCTCGAGTCGGACTCGTCCATGGGCCTGAGCCACCCGTCCGACGGCAACTTCATCATGAACGGGATCAGTTCGGTCACAGCCGCGGCTGCGGCCCCGGCGGCGGTAGCGGCAGACCCACAGCTGGCCAAGGTGGAGCAGGAGGGCATGGTCGAGAAGCGAAACAGCCTCGGCCGGAGCGGCGCCCGGTTCTCGGCCGGCCGCCGGGTGACGCCCGCTTCAGTCGCCGCGAGGACGGCGACGCCCCCGCCGGCGCATCACCAGCACACGGGTAGTGGGGCGCAGGAGCAGCCGCAGTCGCAGCAGCAGCAGCAGCAGCAGCACGTGCAACATGGTGTCACGCTTGTGGACGCGCCGATGGATTATTAGTGATGGTCATGTTCGGTGGCTTGAAGCAGAGCGGTGTGTAGCTTTGTGGTGGTTTGTTGTGGGATGCCTCGAGGATGCCAAACGGGGGGTTTAGGGGGCAGGATGACGGACGGGACATGATATCATGACGGCGGGCGGAGCGAGTGAGTTAGGGTTCCAATGTATCTTGTGCTACACTTGTACCAGTCCAGCTAGGAGGTAGCCTTGTTTATGTTTCTTTTGTTTCAACTTGATGGTTACTTTGGTCAGCTATTTTCTCCAAACCTCTTGTCGTGTTTTCTGCAGAGCCAGATTTGCTGGAAGCGGTGCATTTGGCTGCAAGATGTCTCCGGGTGGCAGACGCTTTCCCTGTGATCTTTGGGGTGTGTTTGCCCTGGAGCACAGTTGGACAATTGAAGTTGATGAGGCATGCTGGACAAGAGGTATGCTTTGCAGACTGCTCCAGCGAGGTTGGAACATCGTGGGGGCAGCCCAACCGTGGATCCTCTTCTAACCGCAAGGAGTACGGATGTTTGGCTGTTCCCTCCGCTTCACAGGGGCTGCAATCCTGCAGTTGGTCTGAAGCAGGTAAATGAGCGCTTGGTCCTCTACCTGAGAAGACATTCCGCCGGTTATTTTTCTTCAATTGACGCCAGGCAGGAAGTTTGGATGCCTCAATCCCGTATTGAGGACCAACAACCGACCAGGGTCAGCTCCGTGGAGTCATTCGGAGTGCTTACAAGTACACCCATCGACCGCGATCGTTGTCCTCAAACTTACATTTTCTACCTTTGTCCGCCACAACACGCCGTCCTCAGCCAATGCATGCGTGGGTGAGGTTCGCTCCACTGTTGCCACATTGGTTGCTCTGAGTCCATCATACCCGCTATAAAATGGGACGGCACGTCCTGCTACAACGATGTCTCTAGAGACAGTCAACACCATACTCACCACTCGCCCGGACAGCGGTTCACAGATCATCCCTTGTTCGCTTTCCAAGATCTCATCCATCCCATCCTCGCTGCGCTCTTCTGCACGCCACCCCCATCGCCGAAGCCCGCAATCGCACCATGGCCTCCACCGACATTCTTTCCCAGACCCTCTCCGCCATCACCGCCATCAAGTTAGACCAGCTCCAAAAGCAGAAAGATGCTTACGAGGGCAAGAAGCGCAGCTTGTGCGAGTCGGTCGTCTCCGAGGTTGACACGGCCAAGCGTGCCAAGAAACTCCTGAAGGGCTCGGAGGAGCTCCAGGTGCTCGGCCTGAAGAGCAATGCCTCGCTGTCCAACCTCAGCGAGTTCTTTGACCAGGCCGAGTTTGACCCCTCGGTCACGGAGCCGCTGTTGAAGGAGTACGAGGCCGAGATCCACAACCACCTGCAAGCCCAGTCGAACAAGTACGAGTTCGCTTCGCTCTACGGCAAGCTCGTCGAGGAGTGGACTGCGTCGGGCAACTCCGATGCCGCTTCCAAAGCCGAGGGATCCAGCTTTGTCGTCGTCGGCCGCGAGGAGATGCAACAGCAGCGCGCCACCTGGGAGGAGTATGTCTTCAAGGCCAAGGAGACGGATGGCAAGGCCACCAAGGCATACTTGGAAGATGTCTTCTCTTCGAAAGAGGCCAAGCGAGCCCTAGAAGAGCTGAGAGAGAGCATGAAGACTTACCAGAAGGACTGGAAGCGGCGGCACCATTTCGACGAGTCGGCTCTCGAGACCGTCATCAAGGGCATGCTGAGGAGCGACATCTTGACGGAGGAAAAGCGCACCACGCTGAGAGACTTTCTCGGGAACAAGGTGGTCCTCTCAGAGATTGCCGACGTCCTGAACATGCGCATGGCCGGCATGGCGTCTTGGACTTGGGACACGCCGAACATTGTCGAGCAGCGCAGGAACCTCAACGGCCGGTATCGGTTCCACACGGATGAGGACTTGCTGCACGCCATGTTTGTGTACTATGTGGGCTTGCAGTGGGCGACCCAGCTCCGGAGGCGCCTGGACATATTCATCAAGGCAGAAGGTGTGTGGAAGTCCGACACCAAACCCATCTCCAAGGCCGACTCCCGCCGTCGCCGCTTCTTCCTCGACGAGACTACCGTGTTGCACTCGGACTCGGTCCAGAAGAACCGTGACGACCACTTCCATGGGATTCTGCTAGACCAGCTGCCTGCCTCCTTCAACGAGGTTCGGGACTCGTACGGTGGGCTCGGGCATCAAAGGGGCGATACTAAGCCCAGCCACGTCCAAGTGATCCAGGAGCTCCTGCAGCGCCTGCAGACCGAGGTTCTGATGCAGAAAAAGCTCGGCCGAGAGATCACCGTCATCCGCTCCGACTTCAAGTGGTTCGGTCCTTCGCTCCCGCACTCGACCATCTTCGCGGTTCTCGACTTCTTCGGTGTCGGTGCAGAATGGATAGACTTTTTCAAGCGCGTGCTCGAGGCAAAGATGCGGTTCAAGCAAGACCCCACGGACACCCCCGCCCGGGCTCGGCAGCGTGGCACACCCATTAGCACCCCCCTTGCCGACGTGATGGGCGAGTCCATCCTGTTCTGCCTGGACTACGCCGTCAACCAGAAAGCTGCCGGCACGCGGTTGTACCGCCTCCACGACGACATGTGGCTGTGGGGAAGCTCGGAGACCTGCGGAAAGGCTTGGGATGTCATCACCAAGTTCACCGACACCATGGGCCTCGAGCTCAACTTGGACAAGACGGGCAGTGTGCGGATCGACAAGGGCAACAACGATGCCGCCGCAACGTCGACGGTCCAGCCCGGGACGCTGCCCAAAGGCGATGTGAAATGGGGCTTCCTGAAGCTGGACCCCATGACGGGCCGGTTTCTCATCGACCAGAACGAAGTAGACAAGCACATTGAGGAGCTGCGCCTCCAGCTGTCGGCCTGCCGCAGCGTGCTGGACTACATCCAGGCCTGGAACATCTACGGCAACCGGTTCTTTGCCAACAACTTCGGCCGGCCCGCCAACTGCTTCGGCCGCGCCCACGTCGACAGCATGCTGACCACCTTCCGCCGCATCCAGGAGAAGCTGTTCCCCGACCACGCCGGCGGCGTCGGCGAGCACCTGAAGCTCACCATCTCCTCCCGCTTTGGCATCGCCCCGTCCGACATCCCCGACGGCTACCTGTACTGGCCGGTCTCGCGGGGCGGGCTGGGCCTGCAGAACCCCTTCATCGCGCCCCTCCTCTCCCGCCAGCACGTCGACGAAGATCCGGAAAAGGTCATGGACCAGTACCTGAAGGACGAAGAATTCGCCTACTCACGGGCCAAGGAGCGGTTCGCGCGGCACTCGTCCACGGACCCGGACCCGTCCAGCGCCACCGCCGAGAGCGTCGCCAGCGGCCAGTGGTTGGCGTCGTCGCAGTGGCAGCACACGTGGCGCGACACACCCGAGTTTGCGGACCTGCGCAACGAGCCCTTCATGTCGGCGGTCGAGTTCGGGCGGCACCGCGAGCGCACCGAGCCGGGTCTCGGCGACGTGTACCGCCGGCTGATGCGCGCGCCCGTCACGACCCGGCTGGCCGCCGGCCCCGAGGTCCAGGCGGCGCTGGGCGGGCAGTGGGCCGACCTGAGCGACGGCGAGAAGTGGGTGGTGCAGCTGTTCCACAAGGACATGATTGCGCGGTTCGGGGGCGCCGACGTGGTGGACGAGGGCTTGTTGCCCACGGGGCTGATCACGATGCTGAGGGAGAGCCGGTTCCGCTGGCAGGGGTGAAGAAAGTAGGTGGATGGCGGGCGTTGTTGTATGATACAGGTTGTACTAAGCAGTGTAAGATAGAACCATGGGATGTTGGAGCGACCATGGGAGAGAGGTTGGAGAGCACAATGATACCCACTCAGTTATTACTTACAGTTGAATCAAAGCTTTGCAGAGGCTGCTATTTTGGCAGTCAAACAAACACAAGTCTGACCTGCATTATCACGTATGTACGGTGCGTGAGGAGAACAGAGGGAGATCTCAGCCGCGCCCCAATGCCATCTTTGGTTTCGGATCTATCGTCTAGAGTCTAAAGTCGGGATCATCACGACGCTCAATGCCGCAATCCGAAAAGGACTATTCCTGTAAGTGGCAGGGATGAAGAACCCAGTCGACTTCATCCACATCCCCGTCCGTGTCCCCGTCAAAACGCACCCAAGCACCAGGGTCCTCCTGCTCCACGTGATCCCCCTCATGAGCCCGATTCTGCTCGTAAGCGGCCCTGATCTGTGCCCACGTCATTCCCGGAAAGTCCCAGCGGACATGGTCGCCCATAGCCGTGGCGCAGATCTCCTCTCGGGTCACCTCTCCCGAATTCTGCCGCTCCTCGAGGTAGATGTGCGGCGGGATCGTGTTCTCTTGATAGTCGACGCCAGATCCCCTCTTGGCAACGATCATTGTCTTCTTCGCGTGCCAAAGCGCCTCGGCAGCCTCGATAGGGTCCTGTGGCGTGGTCTTGGCGTGGTAGACTGTGACGGAAGGGCGTGAGACCTTGCCATCGCGGGCTTCCAGGTTGGACTGCCAGCCCATGGGCGGGAGGCTTTCGCCAATAGGGGCCCCATGATGCAGCTCGTGGAGTGCAGCAAAAGTTGGCTTGTCGTAAGTCACGTAGCGCAGGGTTTTCCATCCGCTGCCTTTTTTGATGAAGGCGCTGAGAGTGGCAGAGTCGATGCACTGTCTGCCGCTGGAGAGGACGGTAAGCTGGTCCAGGCGCAGGCCGGGGAGCAGTCTGAAAGCAGACTCGATGGTATAGCTGGCGGTGTGGTGCTCAGACGTGAGAATGAACGGCTTTCCGTAGACAGTCAGGGAGCGTATCTTTGAGACCGTGTCGGGGCCCGGAACAGACAGTCTGTCGAGCATGGCTTTGGCATCGGTAAACCAGAACTGGACGCGAGTCAACCAAGAGTCTCCAATTTCCAACTTGGCACGGCGACAAGCACGGAGAAGAGCGAGACCGTTGGGCTCAGGTTTGACCGTGGCGTAGTGCACGAGCCCGGTGCCATCGGGGAGTTCGCTGTGGCCATTGGCTCTGTAGCCAAAAGTAAACTTGGTGGAAGAGAAAAGATGGGCATAGATGCTGTCGCGGATCTCCTGTGGCAGCCGATGGAAGAAGACGCTGCTGGACTGCGTGTTCATGGCCATGCTCGGTCGCTGAAGCTCCGAGTCGATGGCCTGTTCCTTGGGCTCGTCCATTGCCGTCTTGCTCTTGGCTCTCTTCCGCTTCGCCCTCTTGTTCTTCTTGGCCATGGCGATGATGGCGACGCTGCGCTGATCCAATCCTTTAGCTTGAACTGAGACTGCCGCGCAAACCGGGGCGCATGGGAAGGGGAAGGCTTTGATGGAAGTGAGAACTTACGGCAGAGACAGCGAGGTGCGAGAGTTGGTGAAGGTGAGGAGGATGGAAAAGATGAGAAAGATGGGAACTTATGAGGACGATGGGGAGAGACGCGAGGACCGAAAAGGAACTCGGTAAACAAGCCGAAAATTTGCACCACCTGCCACCACTACTAGCAGGCCATCTTTCGTCGCATCTTCTACTTCGTTTCTGACGTCACCTACCCTAGGCGAGGCATCTCACCTCCAAAAGTTAGTTGATCAAAGATTACTCTCTAGAGCCACAGCGGCGTGCGCGCTGGCCATTCCCCAGGTAACGGCAACAACATGTCTGAGCTCGTGGCCGACATGGGCACCGCAATCTAGCAGGGAAGCACCTCAAGTCAAGCCAAGCCAAGCTTTGGAGAGGGCCGTCGGGGGCATGGCCAAACCTTACACACCGACTCACTGCTCGTCAACTGGAAACTTGTTCTCGGTTGTGTTTCCTTCATCCTGCCGAGAGCCACACGGCCGCGTGAGCCTCAGGGAGCGCCAGGGCAATGGATGTGGCCATCTCAACCCATCATTGTGTTCGTGGGGCTCAATAATAAGACGTGATCTGGCAGTGGCTGTAGAACAAAGTCTGGATTGTCTGACGCACTCACTCCCTTGACGGCAAGTGAGTGATATGTCAAGCCAGAAGAAGTAGCTCACATCGTCTTTGAGAACACCAGATTTCCCTTCGTTGTCAGCCCACAAGAGACACAGATTGTCGATGTTGTCAAGACTAGCCTGTTGTGCCTTGAGGTCCAGAGTGCAAGCCCTCTCTGCACTCCTGGTATGAAGGCCAGTGTCGCGGAAGCTCAAAGGAGTTAGCGCCCAGGGTGGTCAAGTTCAACATCCTGGTTCACCAGAGGCAGAAACTGAGTGTACTTGTTGCCAAAGACTGGTGTTCAACAGGAAGTATGGAAGACGGTCTAACTGCCAGAGTTCAAAATTGAATGAGGTTTTCATCGGCTCAAGATTTGTAGTTTGTACTCCCGTTTCCCTTTGGCAGAGAAGCCCCGTGACCTGTATTGATCCGACCCCCTTTTCCGTTCAGTCCATAACAGCGGCAGAGCTCCGGCTCTCGACCGGGATAAGGGCGAGGGCACCGCGCTGCTGGCCATTCCGGAATCAGTCCGGCCGGTTCTGGAAAGCCGGGCGAGGCCCGGAAGCTGGTCGTTGGATGCGGCGCAGAGCCTCGGACCCACACGTTGCCCGAACAGTTTCTATTTTTGGCGCTGATCTGAGATTGGAGCAGGTTGCGGACTCGTCAGCGACCCCAGCGGTTGTCCGGCCAGCATTGCGAGGGGTTCGTTGTCAACAACGCAATGCAACCCAGATGCAACTCCAGCCTTTCTTGCTGACGTCTTCGATCAGTCTCGCGTGGAGCCAACACGCTTACATTTGGCAGGCCCGGTGGCAGCCGCCGATGTCGAACGTTGCATGCGGGCCGGCAGTTGAGAGGCCGGTTGCCGGGGCCGAAATTGCAGGCTGCCATCCAAAACCGCTTGCATCGTTTTCGATTGCCTCATCTTGCTCTTGGCCGCTGCCGTACGGAACACAATTTGAGACGGCCAGGCTTGGGCAAGGCATTCAACGTGGCGCGCAAATGGACGAGAAATCGGGCGGAAAACGCCAGCCAGCCAGGCCCTGCTTGCTGTACGCAGTATTTCTTTTACATGCCATCTGATCAGCGTTTGAGATGATCTGTCAAAGGCAATGGGATGAACGATGCCCACATGCACAGGATCCGCAAGACATGACAAGGACCCGCTGGACATTCAAAAGCCCCAAGCCTGATTGGCCAAGAACACTCGCTCTCGCCGTGGCGCAGGGTCTCGGTGGCTTCTGGAGCGTCACCTCTGTGGCTCTGTCACTGCGCAACCCCCCGCCAAGAACAGGGCTGCCCGTCGCCTGGGCAAACCGCAGTGGGCTGTGTTGGGATCCATTTTCTGCCGTGGAAACTTGCGAGCTGAACCTGTTTTGGGTTCCGAACCGCGCGTCTCTGTTTCGTATCCTCTCCTTTTCTGCCTGAACAACAGCGATTCTTCACCTTGTCTGCCTCATATTTTCACCGTGCTGTGAGCCTGCCTGCGCTTGTTCAACCGGGCTTTGAAAGAGTTCCTTGCAGCAAACACCCAGCGTTGCGCAAGTGCCTACAGTTCCAGTTGCCAAGTCAACATCGACACTGCGCCGAATCCTCGTTTTCCCGACAACAGAGATCTTGCGCCCAAAACGCCCGGCAGTATGTGGGAGGACCTCGAACTCGACCCCGAACGGATCCCAACGTTCAAGTTGGTCTTCCATTGTCTCCAGATCGTCCTGGGCTTCGTGGTATGGTGTCTTGAGATCGCCGTGTTTCGGGCAGACAAGGCAAAGATTACGGGCAACAATGGTTGGACCTTCGCAGTGGTAAGGAGGACCCCATGATGCGCACTCTCCCGACGCAGAGAGACAGCCGCTGACTCGGATGCCCCCCTCAGTTCTTCCTTAGCGTGCCGGCCTGGATCTACCTCGCGATGGCCCCCAGGTTCCCACGCACCCGAAAGATCGCCGAGCCGCGCGCCATGCTGGCAGTCGACGCCGTCTTCACCGTCATCTGGCTCTCTGCCTTTGCGACCCAGGCCGCCTACAACTCGTCCGACCTGTGCGGATCAGCCTGCGGCATCAGCAAGGCCATCGTTGCGCTCGGCGTCTTCGTATTGTATGCGACCCCGACCTCTCCTGACCCGACAGACCCCGCTAACAAAACGCCCCGAACAGCCTCTTCTTTTGCGTAACGACGTTCTTCAGCATCTGGACACTCAAATACTACCAATGGAACAACCGCCTGCCGGGCTACGACCGCGCCCAGATCGGCAGCCAAAACATCGACCCGGACAAGGCCGCCTTCTCGATGGCGCCCCACGACGAGGAGGCCTACGCGCCCGTCAACATGGCCGACCACGACCACGACCACGATGACCACCACATGGCGGGGCCGCACTACGGCAGCGGCGGCATCAGCGGCGGGCGCTCCGACTACTCGGACCCGTACGGCCCCGCGGGCGGCAGTCAGGTCGGCGCCGGCAGCACGGTCAGCAGCTACCATGACAACCCGTTCCGGCAGCAGGATGGGAATCCCTTCGACAACGATACCGAGTACCACTCTGGGAGGGTATCGGCTGCCGGCGGCGGGAGGGCGTCAGCGGCTGGAGGCCGGTATGCGCCGCCGACAGCGACAGATGCGTTTGACGATGCGAGCTTTCCCCATGCGAATTACGATCGGATCGAGAGGTGATTTCGAGTGAGGTTGACGATGCACGCAGTGTCGAAGATGGATATGGGGATCACGGTCTGAGGGAACCGGGGCTGTATGGATAGCGGGGATTCTACCTGGATGGTTAATAGTTGGGCATATCTGTTTCCTCGCTTAGTCGGGGCATATGGGGGTAGCGTTTGCTTTGGCTTAGGTTTTTGGTGTTGCTGGCGTCAGAGAGGGTAGATCACAGAGAGATACCACGAACATGGAAGATTCAATTTCAATTCCTCATGCTTTATGCCTTTCTAATATTCTGCATCTGAAATCGCAAGACAGGCTTTGCGGTGCTCCCTTTTCCCTTGCCCCGTGGACAACGCCGGAACGCCGGTTTATGGATAAGACATGAAACCCTTTCAAGGACCACCCTTTGGTCCATTTCCTTCCCGTGTGCAGATAGTTGGTAAGCCCACAGTCAACCACAACATCCAAGCCTCCAAACAACTGGCGTTGTGACACCAATGAAACCTATACCCCCCTTTCCACTCACGCGGCCAACAACCCAGCCTTCTTCAACCGCCTCTTAATATCCGCCGCGGTCTGCTGCATCGGGTTGAGCTTGATATCCCGCGCCATCGCGCCCGTGTCATCCCCGTGCCTCTCAGCCAACCGCCGCAGCCACTCCACCTCCCGCTCGCTCTGGCGCCGCACCGTCTTCTCTACCGGTCGGCTCGCCTCGCGCTCCAGCGCGCGGATGACCTCGGGCCGCTCGCCGTCCTCCTTGAACCCGGACCACTCCTCGTAGCGCCGCTGCTTCTCCCTCTCCTGTTGCTGCTGCTCCGAGTCCGAGTCCAGGTCGTTGAGCGGGTCGTCGAGCGGGTTGGTGTCGCGCAGGACGCGCGTGATGCGGCCCGAGGCGTCGCGCTCGACCTTGACTTCGCGGACCTGGAGGAGCCCCGAGTCGTGGGACTGCGCGGCGAGGGGGTCGGTGGCGGTGTCGAGGGTGGATTTGTTCGAGGGCGCCGTGCCGCCTGTTGTCTTGCCGAGCTTGGCGACCAGGCCGAAGCGGGTGTAGTTTTGGGAGAGGGTTTCCTTCTTGTTCCTGGTTGTAGCAGGCCGTCAATATTTGAGTTGGATAGGAGGGAGCGGGGGAATGCAGACGAACCAGTTCTTCGCAATGATGTCGTTGCCCAGGGGGTTGAGCGCCTTCTTCCGCCGGTTGGGCATGGTCACCTTTGCGCGCGACGAGCGCCTCTTGCGCTTCTGAAGTTCGCGACCCATTGTGTGTGATAGAGATCAGGGGCTCTTTGGTGGTGAATGTCGTCGACAGCAACCTCGACGTGCTGCTGGCTGTGCACTGCGATTCCAAAATTTCCCAGACATTGGGAATGATAAGGCAGATTTTAGTGGGGTTCGATGCTTATCGGAGCCGAACAACACATTGGATGGGCGGCTGCTCACAGCTGCCAGGCTGAGCCAGGGTACATTTTCCTCTGCCAATCTCACACTTTCACCTTGAACTCTCAACACACAACGCTCTCGGCTCTTCAGGTTGGCCAGCAGCAACTCATGCTAGAGTTGGCTGATACTATCCAGAACACCGAAACCCGAACTCACAACTACAAGTCAGGCCATAGGTAGTGTGTGGCCAACCCTTTCCATCGGTGCTCACCTGTCACATGCGTCGGTGGCTTGCACTGTTGTCTAGGCCTTGGCACCAGAGCTTGGCCTCGACGGCGTCGGCGCCGTCTCAGTCCATCATCCGTTCTCATCAAACCTGGAAATCACCTGGTGTTTTGCTGCAGCCAAGAATTCCCGCAAAACAAACACAATCGAGCACTTGAGATGAGTATGCAAGGATTGGCCTCAATGTGACCTGGCCAGATCGAATGGCACATCATGCACAAGGTCTCATTGATCCAGCCCTCCTCCAAGGCCTCACAGGGTCTCTCGCACCTATCCCTGTCGTCAACACTGCCCAACTCGGAAACAACTTCCAACCCCCTCTTTCACGATCGCGAGCCGTCGGTTAGCCTTCACAAACCAAACGTAACTCTATTTGCGCTCTATGTAGATAGCCGTAGCCGAAGCCGACGCCAACCTCGTCAACCCTCCCCGGGCCAAGCGATACCATCAACCCCGCGTTTTGCCAGACGAGCACCACGCTCGATTTCCTTCCTTCCTGAGCCTAGCTCAGGTATGATCGGCTCACGCACACGAACAAACACAGACATCAGACTTTGCAGTGCAGGGAGACGCACCCTGCCGCATTTCGCGTCTGCCAGCAGAGCTTTTACACCCTTGTAGACAAGAAGGTTGGCCTGTCATGAACATGGACCGCATCGCTCACACCACCCAGCCACCACATGTCCCCGAACGCAGGTAAACCTTATGTACTTGCCAAGTTGAGCAGAGGAGGGGGGGCGGCCAACGTCTTGGTCCTCTGTGTCGAAGGTGGTGTGTGGCACCGCATTGCACTGCCTTGGAAAAACCCACCTTCCACACGTCTTCTAGAAGGTCATCCCGCCTGTTGCGCAGCACGCCGCCGATCAAATCGATAGTCCGGATGACGGCAGCGGCTTTCCCGTCCCACACTTTTTCTCGCTGTCTTTTCCCTTCCCTGTCTCCCGTCGGTCGACTTTTTCGGTGTTATGTTGCAACCCCCCCGACGTCAAACAGATAAGAGAAAAAGATGGTTATCGGGTATCTGCCAGGGGTTGTCTGCCGCCGGGGAGCAGGGAAGCACGATATCGGAAAGTCACGTTTCGGGAAGCTCGTCATGCGCGTGTGATGGCGGGATGGGAAATGCGACAGGGGCATCTCATGTCCGATGGCTTCCCCCCACGCACCTTTCCCTCCCAGGCTAGACTGTCCGGTCGTTCGAGCAACAGTGCCTGACCTGACTGTTGGTACCAAGCCGGTACTTGTGCTACATACATGGGCGGGAACAGGAAAACCTGGGAAATGGCGAGTGTGGTTCCCCTCGCTTGTTGAAGAGCACAGGCGCCGGGGAGTTGTCTTGTCTTGTTCACTGAGATGGCGGTCACTGCAAGGGGAAAGCATAGACAGAAGGAGGATGTACCGTAACCGTGGACTGTTTTTCCGTGCCCCAAGAAGCCTGCCCAACTACATACTATGAACTGTGTTGTGTGAACTTGGATACCTACCTCTCCGCCCAGAACATGCGCCGTCCCAACCCATCCAGGGTATGCATACATGATACAGCAAGTGAAAAAAGAGACAGCCGTAAGCAGCCGGGGCCATGATATGAACAAGAAAACAATCAGAGAGATCCCGCTCCCGCTCCCAGAAATCGGAACCAAAACAAAGCAAAATGCCACCGCTCTACAGCATCATGTGCAACCGCTACGCCGTCTATCCCCCATGTTGTCGTCCGCCATCATCAAAACATGATCCACTCAACGTCCACCCCAGGCCCGCCGATACACCTCGCCCAGTTGAACGGCCCTCCCTTGCCATTCCCTCCCATCCTCGCGTGGTGGTGATGTCCCCGCATGGCGTCCTCCCTCCACCCTTCCCCAGCCCATACCCTCTCGAGCACCTCGAGCGCAGCCAGATTGTTCATGTACCCACTCCGCGCCATGATCTCCCTGCACTTGGACCGCACAATGTTCTGCTGCAGCTCGTTGACGCACTCGCTGCCCGCCACAAACAGAGGCCACAACAAGAACTTCTCGGCCGCGCTGCCCGCCTCGAGGCTCGTGGCGTAGTAGACCACCTGGCTGACCAGGTTGCGGAAGTTGTTGTGGTTCGACGGCACGTTCGGACTGGCGAGGCGTTCCGTGTAGAGGAGCGCCGCATACCGGAAGGCCTCGCTCAGCGACCCGAGGTCGCGCACTTGCCCGCTCGTGGGCGGCGGGGCGGGGAGGGACGTCGATATCGGCCCGACCGGCGACGGGGACGAGGGGGATACGTGTCCCGACTGGGCCGAGAGCGAGGCCCGTACGCGGGTTGAGTCAAACTCCCAGGTCTGGAGGGCCTGGCGGGACTCTTTCCATTCGCGCCAGAACATGCTGCGGGGGTCGTCGTAGGCGGTCGCCGAGTGGAGATGGGACGTGCCGAGCATCTCGTCGTCTTCAGGGTTCGTCGTGCCAAAGCCGCTGCCGTCAAATCGGGTGTTGTTGCTGAAGGGGTGTGGCAGGCCCCCGAAGATACTCTGATGGTCTGGACCGCTGAGGAGAGGCGGCGGTTTGAATGGGGCACCAAGGGGGGATTCGGCTCGGGGGGCAGTGATGCGGGGCAGTGGAGAGGAGGCGAGCAGGTGTTGGACGGGGCGGTGTTGAGAGAGAAGGTTCAGCCGGCCGAGTTTGCTGATAGTTTTGAAGAGTTCGCGATCGCACCCGACAAGATTCTCGGCGCCAAGGGGTAGCAGATGGGCATCCGGCGGGACACCATAAAAGGAGGTGGTGAGTTGGGGTTCTCTGTCGTTGACGCTGGCGGATATGGCGTCGAAGTACGTGAACAACGCTTCCATCCACACCGAGTCTCTCGAAGCCGGATAGGGAGACATTCGCCTCAGCCCCAGAATCTTCCTGACGCCCGCAAACTGCGTTTGGAACTTTGCAACACCCGACTCGGCCATGCGGTAGTGGCATAGCAACAGGATGGTGGCCAGGACCGAATCGTGCATCGACTTTTCCGGGTCGTTCAGCTGCTCGTTCAGCAGGCGGACAGCCAAATTCCGGTGCTGATATTCCTCGGCAAGCGACTGGTCCCTGGGCTGCACGTCGGATCCGCTGTCGATGGGGCTCATATCCAACCGCCTCTCACCAGTGTCCCTGCCGTGGTGACCGAGGCTCAGCTTCCTCTTCATCCTTAGATTGCATGCTGCGAGTGCGCAGATTGCGTGTTGTAAACTCCTGCTGCTTGTCCCGAGCCGAAGGATGTGTTCCCGGAACGGGTTATTGGGGCCGTCGATGAACACCATGCTGGGGCACATGGTCTTCTCATAATAATCCATAAAGAAGGGCATCTTGGTGATGAGATCCGGGCTCACTTGCAGCACTGGCGAGGGCGACTGCGAAGGGAACATGCCAGGCCAGGGTGCTGGATTCCTGTCCGGAACGCTCTGCGACACCGACTCGTCGTCCGGAGTGGAAGAAGCCCAGAAGGCGCCGTGCGACTGGGCGCTTGAGCTATACGTGTCCAAGTCGGGTGTGCCAGGGACTTGGGGCCCTGGGGTCAGCGCCGGTTGCACAGGTCAGGAAAAGTGTAACTCACCCAGGACGTCACAGTCGTGAGGCATTTTGCGGCTCAGCTGTGCTTCCAGACTATCCACGTGAGAAAGATGAGAATGGAGGCTCGAGGGATGCTCGGATGGGGCGTAAACGAGGCTCGGGCATGAACCCGGTGCTCGTGATGACTCGATCATCATGGCGGCCACGGGGCTCTGCGGGATGGGCGAGGCGTGGGTGGGATAGCTTTCGTAGACGATCGGGCTCTGGATGTAAGAGGGAATGTCCTCCCTTGGAAACGAGTGGCCGAGAGGAGACATGTAATCCACGTCGCTCATGGCGTCGATCGGGGTGTGAATCATTTCCCGCTGCATCATGTCTCCGGGAGACGAGGCTGGGATATGCAGAGGCCTGGGCAGAAATCTCGACGTGTCGTTGGTGGTCATGCTGGAAGAAAAAGGTATGTGAGTCCAGCCTGGCGGCGCCGTCTCCGTCGGCGACAGGTGCGACATGTCGTAGGGGTGAAACGAAGTCGTCGTGACCGATACCGAGGGATTCCGCCTGTGGCCCATTTCCATCTTCACGCCGGTTTCCACCTCTTCCCTGATGGCGCGATCATCCTGCTCCGCTGGCCATTGTCCCGTCGATGCGACTGAATCGGTCCGGACCCGCGCCGCCGTCGGCGACTTCACCGTCTTGGCCGAGCTCACCGGCGGCGCCTTCGCAATGGGCAGCGACAAGCCCCGTAATTTGCCCCGGCTCGCCACCCCAACACCCCAGGTCAGTTGCGTCTTGTAACCGGAGCACTCGTTGCCAATCTCCAAGCACTGCGAGCAGTAAGGTCGCCTCCTGTCGCACTTCACATTCCGCTTGGCGCAGGTAAAGCAGTCGTCGGCGGCTCCACCAGCGGGCGCCCTTCTCCTACGCTTCCGCGCCGAGGCGGCATCCTTCGCCGTCGAAGTCGCCGGCGTGCTGATCGGGGCGGTCATGCTGAGACCACTTGCAGAAGCCAGCGGACAAGGTATCCTATCGGGCGGCCTTTGCTCCTGGAGAGGTTGATTTCCGGCTTTTGCCCAGTCTGGTTTGAAGTGTCGTGTGAATGAAGGCTGATCCGCGGCAACAAGAGCGACGGAGCGAATGTTATCCAAGACACGGTGTGGCCTCCAGTGGACAGCAGCTGACTGGTGTGGGTAAATCGGCGGCAATACGGACAGAATTGGGGCCCATAGCACACTGGGGGGAGCGATGGAAACCTGGGGTTGGGCAAAGGGGAAGTGAAGAGAGGTCAGAACATGGGCCAGGGCGGCGATTTGCGGGCAGAAGGGCTTGTTTTAATCGAAACAGCCTGTTTCCCACTGGGCCAGCAGCGACAGACCCTCGTGTGCAGGCCCGTCCCCGACTCCCCAGCCCAGCAGCCCCCCCTTTTCGCAGGCAAGGTACACTGAGGTACATTCTCCCACGGTACCCCCAAATGCGAAATGGCTCCGGCGGTGGAGGCCCTCGAGTGGTGCAACGGCTGGGAATTGGGGCGGCGACAGGTGACGGGGGTGTGCAGGGCAGGGGGGGGGCCACAGAAGGGCTGTCGAATCCCACACCCCGTTCGTCGATGCAAACCCTGGCCGCTCGACCAGGGCTGGCAGATGGCGCCAGTGTGGGACTGTGGGCTCCTGTCGGGACCAGGGACTTGCAAGGGACCTAAGGATGGGGAGGATCAAGGACTGCAGCAAGTAAGTAGCAACAGAGCACGCGGGATGGAATACCACAGAGGTGTCCTCTGCCGGCAGGACGATGGTACCGTAAGTACGCAGCAAGGGAGCGCGGAAGGCCGTGAGCGCACCGCCTGCAGTGGTCAAGCCCGTAGTCAGAGTTTGCCCGGAAGCGTGCTCGGAAAGCCTACGACCATGGCCCATCAAAGTTGCCGAAAATCGCGGTTCATTGCAAGACGAGACCATCGCAGGCAAGGGGACCCCTGTGAGAAACAGAAACCGAGGTGCAGAGACTCGCGTGCCTCCGCTGATTGCAGGAAAACAGCACAAGGTTGCAAAGTGGAGCCCGTCGTCTGAAAGAAGCTTCCCCAAGTTGAGAGCAACTGGCTTCGACTGGCAGGGGCGAGCCCAGGCTGTTACGAAACCGATGGGAAATGGCAGGCTCGATTCGCAGACTCGGCAGGTTCCTCCCCTCATCAGCATGGCAGCGGAACCTGGGGAAAAGGCTGACATGCTCATTGGGCCGATTCATGCTTCTCAGCTGCGGGGCATGGACTGAGAGGACGACCTGAGGAATGTCTCCCTTTTCCAGGCTCAAAATGCCTGCACCATGCAGGCAGCAACTGAAGTCAATCCTCTTTGTCGCTGCAGTAACGACGGCGTTGGTACTGTGTGTAGGTATGTACAGTAGGATTTGCTCCGCCGGCAGTGATAACAACAATCACGGACAAGCCCGCTCCTTTTCATGCCAGCCGCGGTTTCGGCGTGGTTAGCGCCCAAATCTGTGGTGCGGTGGGTTCAGATATCCACAGCTGCTCTCTTCACGCCTGCTTCGGTTATCAGACGAACACCACCTTGCAGGAAATTGTGACACGGCCGGCACTGGCGTCTCTCAGGGATCAGGGCCAGTTGCTGTTGCCCTCCGTCAACCAACCACTCGGCGATTCGTCTCATCCGAGGAAAGCATCACCGGTGCGGATATGAGAGCTCAGTGAACAGCATCCGCCAAGCGCTTTTGTTGATGGCGACCCGGGCAATGCCATGTGAGACATCCCTCGGAGCCCATTGTTGTTTCGGGGTGCTCCACCGAAGTTACGACAAAGCACGCGAGACGGAGCCGCCAGGCTGGAGTGGGGGTTCCCGATTACACACTGCTTACCCAGTCCATATCTGCTGCTGTGTTTGCTGGCAGCACTCAATATCTCCCGTGGACTGGCTATCTTGGTCGCTGGGTCAGAGGCCCGTGGCGGCATACAAGACCAGCGTTGGCGAAGGGGCACGACGGCAGCACAGCCAACCGTGAGAGCCTGATGACTGCGCTCCCAAGGGCCTTAGGGGGGTGCTTCATTTGACAAGCCGCCTGCGATTGCTCACCTGGAGCTCACTTCCCTCGCTTTTACATCCCTCCAGCGGACTGGGACTCGCAGACCCATGACCTCGAGGGCCCCGAGTGCGACAAAAATAGCCCGATAAGAAAGCATCCATAAGCTGTTCAAGGACATCAAACTTGTGGTTGGCAGCCGTGGCAAACCGAAGACGCACGACGCTGATCATGACAACAAAAGCTGAAGGAGGGGCGGGGGCAAGGCGCGCTCAGCGCGGAACAAACCCGGATGTTGGGCCGCAAGTTGCCATTGCCAAAGCCAATCAGCCATTGCTGAAGGCTTCGACGCAAGCTTCTCTCAAGCTTCGGTGCGGGAAAGGCTGTGAAGGCTCCCCGACCCAGCCGGCCCGAAGGACGCTCGAGGGACGTCAAAGGGTGAGTGAGACGTGAGGAATACGAGTTTGGGACACGTCGGGGTTGTCGGATACCTCGCGGGTTTGCCATTTCTCATCCAATTCTTCGCCACAAACCTCGAAGCCCCCCCGTTGTTTGCTGGTCTTTTTTGGCATCTGGGTTTCTGCAGGGAGCCAGGATGAGCACACTCACAGGACCTCAGCCATGATGCCTCGATATTCTCTTCTCGGGTTGGTGGCCACCTCCATGACCATATTTTACCGTAAAGCCGTTTGTTTCCCTGATTGCTGAAGTCCATGCTTCGCCTCATTACACGGTATGACGCAGGTTCGGAAATTCGGGGGACAGAACAAAACAGGAGGTTGCCTCGTCCCCGATACGCCTACCGCCACATCTCCGGGGCGGACGCAGCCGGCAGCCGGGCGTTGGCGAATTCCTTGGTTCCCGGCTGCCAAGGACGCCGCCGCTGACGATGCATCTCACATTTCCACTCCACACCAACCCACAAGGAAGCCCCAGTCTGCGGGAGTTCAAGAGACTCCTCTTTCACAGGAGAACAATTGGTCCGGGGGGGTTTAGCATAAAATCCTTTGCCTTAGCGTCTTTGCTCGAGGATTTCTCGCTGTTTCGGAAATGAAAATGTAGGGTGTTTTGAGTCCTCTCCAACCGAGTCGCCTGCGCAGTCTTGAAAATGGCGGGCATGCGCACGTTGAGTGCAAGGTCACTGCGTCGAGAAGCGGACATCGGCGTCAAGAAACAAGTCGACTGTGAGGTGACTAGGTTGGGAGTTGTATGGCGACCAGCAAGCTTCTGAGCTGTGCTCTCCTGTGTACATAACAGACAAGCGACATTTCAGTTCCTCGCAATATTGGTGGGGGTCAACGTTTTCCACTCTGGGGTAATATCCACGCTGAGGAGCCGCTTCGTCCTTGATGTAACAGAGGATGGGCCCAGGCCAGTGTTTGGGTGACCTCGATATCTCATTTCTCTTATGAGTTATCGAGATACCCGTGTGAGCAGTGACCAGCCCCGTGTTCCGACTCCACAAAGCGCGTGTGGTTTCGCGCGTGTGGTTTCCCGCCGACCAAAGCGCCTATCATTTTCACATGCTTCGACCGAATCACTGTTTTTCGCACTGCCAGATCCAAACCACAAGATTTCTTCAGCTTCGAGTTGAAATGTGGTGTTGTGTTGGCCTCGAGAAACGGGCAACGAATCATGACCTGACCAATCAACCCAGAGGCTCTTTCACCAGACGCCGCTGGACCGATGGGCGTTGTGAGTTCTGTTGGCAGCCACTGACCGCCCTGGCTCGCATGGTTTTGGCTGAGGTCGTTACCGTTTTCCTCCCCTGTCCCTCGCCTGCAAGCCCTGCGACCCCGATGAGGTGCTGCGCCGATTTTGGCAACATCCGAAAAATGCTGCAGCCTTCATTGGCCGCACGCAACACCCAGCAGCGCGGGCCATTTCAAGCAGCCAGTGGGATGGCGAGGATTGGGATGCAAGCCCAGAGATGTGGCTGAAGGAAACGGCCCTTTTTTCGACGCCTCCTCACGGCACCTTGTCTTGGCTTCGACAAGCGGGGCCTCTGCGGCTTGGCTTTGCGATCACAGCCAAACCGGAGCTGTTAATGAGAGCCTCGGCACCACCCTGGCCTCATCTCGTCAGCTGCTTCTCAGCTGCAATCGCGACCGACAAAACAAGCCACTTAAGGGCTGTTTTATAACTTAATCCCATACGGGTATTCGCCGACTGGCTCACCACACCGCGTCCGGAGATTTGCGCTGGCCCAGGCCAGGCACGGGCGGGGACGGCAAGCGTTTGAGGACTTTGTCGACTTTTTGCGGACTGGAGGTGATCGGGTGCATCACACGGGAGCACTGCATCATGCAGCACAGGCTTGCGCCATCAAGCACCAGCCCGCCATCGCGTCGTCTCGCCTTGACCAGTGACTTGAGGGCATTCCAAATTAATTGTCCCCTCTCCCAGCATCCACCCAACATTCACGAGGTCGGTCCTCCCATTCCTTCGCTCCAGTCTTGACCAAGCAGCTCGGGGTAAGCCATCGAGTCGACGCCAGCCCTCGCAATGGCCGAGCATCGATGCGCCTGTGACCGCTTCGCGACTACTTGATTTCCTTGTTCGCTTGATGCTTGCTTGCTGCTGCTCACTGGCGGCTGTCTCCGAGCCGTTGGGATTCGACGGATGGAACGTTGCAATCGCTCGCCGCCTTGCCGAACAGGGCAAAGCCTCGATTCCTGGTTTGATCGCGCACGTCTCCCCGCGTCTTGGCACAACCCCTAATCCACTTCTGTCACCGAGAGACGGGGTCAAAACGCCTGCAGTGCCGCGTGCTTTGCCAGGCCGGTCAACAGGGGGCCATTTGTTGCTCGTGAACATCGACAACGACATCGTGATTTTGGAGGGTTAGCCGATGGACGATGCGAAGTCTCTGACTGCACATCCCCTGCGCCTGAAGAGACCGGTCGCCTGACATCAAACTGTCGAAGAGCACATTGTCGAACTGACAAACCCCGCTGCCTGCAAAACGTTATCCGCCCACCCGCCCAGACGCCGCTTCTCCAACAATCTTCGTCTGAACAAACCCCTGAAATCAATCTGTCAACGACGCGATTCCTCGCAGCAGATCTTGCCGATCTCTCGCCACAAACAGGGCCATCTCCGAGGGGCTGGAGAAGGGGAGAACGCGGATATACGCGGGGCAAAGGGCAGTCCTCCCGGCTGCTCGGAACCCATCTCGAGTTCGAGAAACCAATGTCTCGAGATGTACTCCCCACCAGATCGCAGGGAGTCTCTCAATGTCCAGCCCCTATTTGCCCCCCGCCTCGCCGCGACTCAGACACACGCTGCCTGGTCCGTGTCGCTATTGTCGACCCTGGGCTGAGACAGGCTCAGACGAGCAGGGAGCATGCAAAGCCTTGGTGTCATCAACGGTGAGCCTGGCAGGACGGAGGATGCCTATCTGCCTTCTGCTGAGGCTCAGCGCGATAGCTTCCCACGCGCTCAATGGCGCCCGTCTGACCCTCTCTGCATCAGTCTCTCTTGTGTCTTTTGTCTATGAATAGCATCGCCGGGGACGGACCAGCCCTACGCATCCAACGGCGTGTAATATCAACCCGTGTCTTAGCCCTTCCTTTTTGTGCTCCAGAAGCACAAAGGGACGACAGCGAAGACAGGCCCCCGGTTCCCATGTGTAACGCGGCGCACCTTCTCGCGTGTAGGGTACTACGCACGGGGCGGGTGTGCATTCTGGCTTCGGAACTTGCCTGCTAGAACCCTCCCGCGCTTCGGAACTTGTAAATTGCTTTGCTTATGGCGTGTGAGGGCACCGCATGCTGCACGTTCCTACGCCCTCTGACACCCGAAGCGCTCGCCCACTGAGCCCTTACCCAGCAGTGGGTGTGGGAAACGCAGGAGAAGGGAGGGGCCTTCATTTATCAGTCCCCGGTGATCTTGCCAACTGCTGCTTTTGGGTATCCCGGCGTGGGACTCGTGGGCCGGTGAGGGTGGTTGGAAATGGACACTTGCCTGATGCGCTATGGACTTGCTCGAGTTTGAGAGGATGAAGGGTTCAAGTTCATCGTGGAGACCCGGGATAGCCACCCTCACACCTCGGGCATGGCTTGCATCTTTGCCATCATTCCCATCTTTTCTTCCTTCTGATGACTTGCTGCGTCCCTTACAATTCGGCCCCCAATGAAGGGCCATGGAAGGAGCCTGCAATGATGACGGCTGGGATGGTCTAAGCTACTCTGCCACGCACTGCCCAAGACTTGAACTCGTGATCTTGAGCAGTCCGCCTAACCCATGACCAGCATGACTCCGTGGCATGTTGTAGGACAAGCAGATGGCTTGCGGCATGCCATGCATTGTCAGTTACAGGTCCCTGAATCGTGAATTCCGACGTGCGCCTCCCTGACAGAGTATGGGATTCCCTTCGTCATACCCTCACCAACTCTGGCAGTTATGCCTAACCATGGCAGGAACAAACTTCCCGGCAAAGCCCGAACCAATAGACAGTCAACAGAGCTAAACAACACAACCTGAATCATTCCAATGCATCTTTTACTGACAGGGTGTCGAGAGTAAATCGTAGCTGTTAGCGTTGGGGGTGACTGTCAAGACTAAGCGGTGCCGCAGAGTGAAGACTCTTGTTCCCCCCTGGCTGGGTAGGTAGACTTCTTCCTTCTGTCGCTCTCCCCTTTCATTCTCTCACTAACTCGTTCCCCTGAACCATGCAAAACCGTAGGGAGTTGTCAACGAGTTGAATCATTGTGTTCCACCTGCTTGTCTGCCCATGCTGATACCAAGACGCCCAGAGATCAATGCAGGAAATGGTGAGTTGGGGAAACACGGGCTGATTATCAGATGAGACATTGCAACAAGAGGCTCAAATCAAGTCGTCATGTCTCACCAACTGCCATACCACGGAAGTAATCTTCCCGCGTCTTGTAACCCACAGGTCACACGTAACTTCGAGGGCTAAGAACGCCATGACCGGGGACTGTTGTACGAGGCTGGGACACAACCATGATGTTACGGACGGAATCTGGGATCTAAAACTCCGAATACAACTGGAAGAACCAGATCACCCATGATTCGTGAGTCAAACCGAAGGATTTTGAGTGCTGCTCCCACGAAGAAACGACTCGGAAACGGAGCTTTGGGTTGCCGCTGCTCTTGACTGGGAAATTCTAATGCGTCAATCCTCCGCTGCTTAGAGTATAGCCGTTCGGTTCGGTACCTAATGTAGTCCGAATTTGAAGGCCTGATTCAGAGCGTGCTGTAGGATTGTGTCTGATCGTTTGTTAAAAATTGCTTCTATAACAGCTGATGGCAGTGCATAGCCAGGGGTATGTATCATCAACAATCAAGACCCCTAACTAAACCTCCATAGGCACTACCAAGAGAGAGGGACTCAATACTTATTAGAAACTCAAGACGAGGCAGGATTAATGTTTCACTGGCAAACAGTCCAAGCACTGAGTCAACCCAGGTTGGGAAATAGAGCTGTACTGAGAAACCACAAAAAGAACCTCGCTAATAATTCATCGATAACGTTCTCGGGTCGAAAGGAAGTTGGCCGGCGATGACAATCCGCAATACGGTTGCTTGGTTGGGGTTATGGGGCAAGCCCCGAGTTAGCCGTGATCGAACCTTTGTTTGTCTAGAGATGGCGGAGCTTCCGAGATCAGATCAGTCGGCAATTCAGGGGGCCGGAACAAGTTGTCAGCAACGATTTGTTTATGTTTACCACCTTCAGGGGTGAAGACAGAGGCGAAGATACGGGAGTGGGCGTATCATCAGCATGAACTTGGAAGGCTCGGTGCCTATCTCGCCGGGATGGCTGTCAAGAACGGTCGCTGCATTAGAGAGCAGGGACGCCTTTCCTGCCACTATGGATCGTCTAAAAGTCAGAAGGGGTTGTTGCTGTTATTCTCAGCTTGTGATGGTTGTTTTTTTTATCTCAGAATGGCCTTCCGCTCTTGTGGAAGGACGCATCTGGAATATCCTACGTCCTGCCAGGGTTCCCCCCCACATGTCAGATCTCAACAACCAGTTGAATGGCCATTGGTCCGTCTGAATCCATCGCGGCTCCTTCCTGATGAACGGACGCGCAATTCTGAACGCCGGGTATAAACATGCATCCGTTCCTGAACCAACCAACGAAAACTGCCCACCGGCCTTTACTTGGCCAGCTCCTCCAGGATAGTCGCCTCCAGCGACTCTGGCTTCGTAGTGGACGCCCAGCGGCCCTTCACCTCGCCGTCCTTTCCGACCAAGAACTTCTCAAAGTTCCACTTGACCCGCTTCAGCCCCAACAGGCCCGGCTTCTCGGCCTTGAGCCACTGGAACAGGGGGCTGGCATCGTCGCCGTTGACGTCAACCTTGCCCATGATGGGAAAGCTGACGCCGTAGTTGATCTGGCAGAACTCCTGAATCTCCTCGTTGGAGCCAGGCTCCTGGCCGCCGAACTGGTTGCAGGGGAAGCCAAGGATGACAAAGTCATCCGGGTGCGTCTCGCGGACCGACTTCCACAGCTTCTCAAGCCCGGCGTACTGCGGGGTGAAGCCGCACTTGGAGGCGGTATTGACGACGAGGACAACCTTGCCTTTGTAGTCGGCGAAGGGGACCTCGTTGCCAATCTCTACGGGGCGTTAGTGGTCAGGTTTTGAAATGAGGTGATGGGCAGAGTCACGTACTGTCGAGGGGCTTGAAGTCGTAGAAGGTTGTTGCTGAAGCCATGGCTGCGAATGATCTGTGGCAAGGCTGCTGCTGGTTGAAAGGTGGAACAGCAAGCTTGGATCTGATGCGCTGCAGAGGCGACGAGTGGCAACGGCGCAGGGCAAATGAGGCAGTTGCTGGAAGCAAGCCTGCTGCTGATGGACAAATGTGCAAAGCTTGGGTTGTGAGCTGACGAGAGATGACGGTGAATGGAGAGAGAAACATCTGTCACGGGTTGCTTGAGAGATGGCGCATTAAAGAAGGCGGAAGCCGTGCGTGGGGTCAAGCTTCTGTTCCCAGATGGATCAAGTTCACGCAACTGCTGGGGGATCCTATTGGTTGCGTTGGAAGTGGCACGACCAGAGATCAAGCAGAGGCAGTGTGTTTCGTTCTTGCCCCGTTCAATGCTGGAAACCCTCGCTGGCAGGACACTATCCTTTTCGCAGCAAAATCCCCGTTTTCCGCACCAACTTTGCGCCGACTTTGCCCCAACCGTCAAACGCACCTGGACGTACATTAGTCATGCCTCGGCCATTGCCCCCCGATTGCACGATCTAAGCCACCAAAACGATGTCGTCGGATCTCAGTTTTGGACGAGATCCATGCCAAGTCTCGGCCGAGGCCCCTGCAGGGGCACTTTGGCGAGCCCCACCACCAAACCGGACCTTGCCCGCTATGCCGCCATCCAAACTTTGAATTCGTCGATGGACACATCAAGAAGAGGATGGATTTTGAGGCCGTCTCAGATTACTTATCAGATGCAATGATAAGATAGGGAAGAACAGTCACGTCAACCTGCTCTCTGATTCTCTCTCGCAAGTATCTTTGCATTTGGCACAGCACCTCATGGTCGACCTCGGGTTCGAACGCCACGGACCCGAGCTCGCAGGGCGACTTTACCCCGCCACGTGGGTGCCCCGCTGCGAGAAGCTCGGGCCAGCAGTACCTATGACGGCACCAGCAGCAGGGCAGGTCAGGGAGTTGCGACGGGAACCGAACTCCCTTGAACATTGGGAGCATCAACTGCGGAAGAAAACAAGTGGTGGGCTTTGTCCGGAGCCGAAAGGAAGAGCATCAATTGCATCTATCACAGAGGCAACTGTGTGGCGTCTGGGAGCTGGCTGAGGCACACCTCGACCCTGCATTCGGCTCCCGTCTGCAGCTTGCAGCTTCTGGCGCGGTCGCCGCAGCAGCAGCAGCAATCAGCAGCAATCGCAACAGGCATGGATGCGCACCAGAAGAGGAACATCGTCATCGTCGGTACGCTCGCTCATCAAAACTCCCTTCGGCCCTGACAAACACTGAAGAAGAGCCTTCTGCAGTTCGCTAACCTCACCAGGCGGTGGCATCATTGGATGCACCACGGCCTACTACCTGACACGCCATCCCAGGTTCAACCCCGCCCTGCACACCGTCACCCTCCTCGAAGCGACCGCCATTGCCTCGGGTGCGTCTGGCAAGGCCGGCGGACTGTTGGCGCTATGGGCATATCCGAGCTGTCTCGTGCCTCTATCGTACCGTTTGCACCGAGAACTGGCCGCTGAACACAATGGCGCTGAGCGTTGGGGGTATCGCCGCTTGGGATGCGGGAGTCTAGCTGCCATCGTGAGAGCAAGCGATATCAAGCCGAAGGAACCAAAACCACCATTACCCCGAACGAGCAATGGCGCCAACGCAGAGCTCCCCATACAAAGCACCGTCCCGGAGGAGAAGACCAAAGACTGGGAGAAGCTCCCGAAGCAGGATGACAAAGCAGCCGGCCTGCTCCAGGACTCGCCCTTACCGCATGACCTAGACTGGATCAATGGCGCTTTAATACAACACTACGAGGAGATGGGCTCGCCCGGGGCAACTGAGACAGCTCAGGTCCACCCCTTTCACTTTACCAACGCTCTCGCCGACCTCGCCAAGGAGAAGGGGGTTGACATCCGGCTACGTGCCAAAGTAACCAGAATCCACGACCTTACAGCCGCCGGGGTACGGAGTGTCGTCTACGAGGACCGGGACACAGGGGAGCTTCACACCATCGACAACGTGACAGACGTGATTGTGGCTGCAGGACCGTGGACTGGGAAACTGCTGCCGCGGACGCGGGTCGAAGGCCTGCGCGCCCATAGCGTCGTCTTCGAAGCCGACGTCAGCCCCTACGCTGTGTTCACTGACATCCAGCTGCCAACAGACTATGCGCCCGAACACCGCACCAGCCAGGGCCAGAAGAGGCGGCACAAGGGCAACGTCGACCCCGAGATCTACGCACGCCCTTTTGGGGAGGTATACGCATGTGGTAAGCCCCTTGCCCCTGAGTCCCTCCACACGCTCCAGAAACTAAGAAATGAAAGGCGAACCTGACAAAACAATCCCTCTCCCCGCCACGGCCGATGAGGTCGCCACCGACCAGTCCCAATGCGACGACCTCATTGCCTACATCAGCACTATATCCCCAGCCCTCGCTTCCGCCCCCATCAAGGCCCGCCAGGCATGCTATCTGCCCCAGCACATTCGTTTTGGAGAGCAGAGGGGACCCTTGATCGGGCCGACCTCTGTGCCTGGGCTGTGGGTTGCCGCGGGGCATACCTGCTGGGGGATACAGAACGGTCCCGGGACCGGCTATCTCATGGCGGGCATGATCTTTGGGGATGAGGCAGATGAAGAGGTGGGGAAGTTGGATCCAAGGAAGTTCAAGGTCTAGATCTACGTGAAGCGTGGCGCATTTCTCGGTTTTGACGTCTGATTATTTACTTGGTTGGTCAAAGAGCAACTTTAGCGAGATAGCGCAGCCTATTTGCTTCGTATGAAGAGGGACGCAGAGATGCCCCTTTCGTTGCCCTTGATTTCGAGGAGAGTCCATTTTTGAGCTGTTCACTGAGTCAAATTGTGCTACTATTCCAAATGGATATGATTGCCCCTGAAGTGTTACACCAACGGCGAGTGAGTGAGAACACAGTGAAGCGTGGTTGGTGGAAATTGAGGAGTGCGTATCCGACAAACGATCGTCCAGCAGGTCGTAGAAGACGCTACCTTGAGCAGACTCTCAGAAATCAGGACTTGATTCAACAACTTTATGGCTTGACGGAATGAGCACTGCGTGAGGGTCATGTCTGAAATCCAAGACTCAAAAAATAGGATCATCACGGCACAAGAGAGCGATATTGATCTCGACGTAAATTTGGATGATAACCTCCAGATGCTATCCACCATACCCAATGCATTAATATAGCCCCATTGTTGGGCGTAGCCCATTTTCATTCTTCATATCGTCAACCACTGCAAGCCCTCTGCTACTACCACAATTCATACGGCGGCCAACAAGGATCTAGGGGCTCACACCCCATGTGCTCCTTCACTCCCACGCCGCAGCACCAACTCACGGCAAGACGCCCACCCTATAACGCCTTCTCCAGCTCCATGACCTCTCTCACGCCCTCCTCAATGGACGCCACCCTCGCCTTGTCCAGCCTCTTGAGCGGCCGCCGCGGGTGGCCGCCGTAGCCAAAGTAGCTCTGGATGGCCTGCTTGGTCCCCGCGATGGCGGCCTTGGTCAGGACCCAGTCGCCCTTGGACAGGATGCGCTGCAGCGCGATGGCCTCGTCCGTCTTGCCCTCGGCGTACAGGTTCCACACGCGCACGCACACCTTGGGCATGACGTTGGCGCCGCCCGCGATGATGCCGCTGCCGCCGCTGGCCAGCGTCTGCACGGTGAAGTCGCACACGCCGCCGAAGGCCATGTACCCGGACCCCTCGGACGAGGGCGTCTTGGCGTCGGTCGCCAGGGCCACCCGCGTCAGCTTGCCCGTGTTGCCGCACGTGAACTTGGTGCCGACGATGTTGGGGTGCGCCGCCAGGCGGATCAGCAGGTCCGAGTCCATGTCGATGCCCGCGACGGCCCCCGGGTAGTTGTACAGGATGAGCGGGAGCGGGCTGTCGTCGGCGACGGCGACGAAGTAGTCGTGGATGGCTTGCTCGTCCATCAGGAGGCGGAAGTAGGATGGTGGGAGGAGGAGGGCGTAGTCGGCGCCCGCGTTCTTGGCGAGCTTGCACAGCTCGACCGTCCCCCTGACGCTGCCCTCGGTGGCGCCGATGATGATGGGCGTCTCGGTGAAGCCTGCCGCGTCGAGGGCTTCTCGTGTTGCTTGGGTGACTGCTAGTTTCTCTTCTCGTGTGCAGTGGATGGCCTCCCCGTTGGAGCCCATTGTGACGAGGCCGACGAGGCCATCCCTTACGAGACGCTCAGCGTGCTTCTTGATGGTGGGGATGTCGAGGTCTTCAGTCTCGGAGTCGAAGAAGGTCATGGTAGGCGCGTAGATGCCACACGGGAGCGGCCGCCGGGTGGCCCGGCTGCCATTGGCAGTGCCGTTGGTCACAGTCATGATGGTCCTGGGAGGGGAGATGTGGGAGGAG
>Ga0247823_10000508_pt1 | contig 33015 bp, 36 predicted proteins | sample 13C_PalmiticAcid_2_FD_192426 | JGI IMG/M metagenome (GOLD analysis project Ga0247823, IMG submission 192426) | Soil microbial communities from agricultural site in Penn Yan, New York, United States - 13C_PalmiticAcid_Day30 | ecosystem: Environmental > Terrestrial > Soil > Agricultural land...
AAGAAAGATCCATGCGTAACAGCTTCGACTGGACCCCCTATCGCCGTTCGACCGTCGGTTTCGACCGCCTGTTCGATTTCCTCGAAACGGGCGGTTCGGGCGCCGAAAATTATCCGCCCTTCGACATCGAAAAGGTCGCCGATGATCATTTCCGCATCACCGTCGCGGTTGCCGGCTTCAAGTCGGACGAGATCGACATCACCGCGCAGCAGAATATGCTGACCGTGAGCGGCCGCAAAGCGCCGGTCGCCGAAGGCGAGGGGCGCCAGCTCCTGTATAGCGGCATCGCGACGCGCGCGTTCGAGCGCCGCTTCCAGCTCGCCGATTTCGTGCGCGTCGAACGCGCCGATCTGTCGGACGGCCTGCTCGCGATCGACCTCGTGCGCGAAGTGCCCGAGGCGATGAAGCCGCACAAGATCGCGATCGGCGGCACGCAGCCGACGTTGTTCGATACGGACAAGAAGGCCGCGTAAAGCCGCCGACCGACGAGGTTGAATTTGCGGGGTCCGGAGTCCCTTCCGGGCCCCGTTTTCGTGTTCAGAGCGCGCGCGTCATGAAGCGGCTGAACGGGTCGGGCTGGTAATCGGCGAAGGGCGCACACTCGGTGAAGCCATAGCGTTGGTACAGCGCCAGCGCGGGTTCGAAGGCGCCGCTCGATCCGGTTTCGAGGCTGAGGCGTTCGAGCCCGCGGGCGCGCGCCGCATCGATGATATGATCGAGCATATGCGCGGCGACACCCTGCCGCAGGAAGGCTTCGGCGGTGCGCATCGATTTGATTTCGCCGTGCACGCTATCGAGCATCTTGAGCGCGCCGCAGCCAGCAAGCTCTTCGCCGCGGTGGATCGACCAGAAAGTAACGCCGTCGGCGCGCAGCCCGTCGAAATCGAGAAAGTGACAGCTTTCGGCCGGGGAGTTTGCGAGCATGCCGGCGAAATGCACTTCGAGCAGGCCGCGAATGGCAGCGCCCGACAGATCGTCCTCGACGATCCGCCAGGCGCCCGCCCTCGCCATCAGAGCAGCTGGTCCAGCGTGGCGAGGCACGCGTGCGCGAGCAGCTTCGAACGTTCGGGCGACCAGCCGGCGACGGGGTCGGGAAGGTCGCGATTGTCCTTGAACGGCATTTCGATCGTCATCGACACCGCGCCGAAGCGTTCGGCGAGCTGCGTCGTCGACATCGAGAGATTGGCCTGACCGGCCGCCGATTCGGCATAGCCGAGGTCGACCTGGAAATCGGGGGTGTTCGCGGCGAGTGCCGATTCGAACGCCTTATATTTTTCGGTCTGCTCGGGCTTAAGCGACGGGATGCCCTCGAAGCCCGCGAGGAAGACCGCGGGAATCGCTTCGTCGCCATGGACGTCCATCGCCCAGTCGACGCCGGTCGCGTCCATTGCGCTCCGCACGGCGAGCACTTCCGGGCTGCGTTCAGCAGTCGGATTGTCCCATTCGCGGTTGAGGTTCACCCCCGCGAAATTGGTGCGCAGATGGCCGCGGCACGAGCCGTCGGGATTCATGTTGGGGACGATGTGGAAGCGGCATTTGCTGCGCAGCGAGCGCGCGTGCGGATCGGCGGGGTCGATCAGCTTTTCGAGCGCGCCTTCCATCCACCATTCGGCCATGCTCTCGCCCGGATGCTGGCGCGCGTAGAGCCACACCTGCGTGTCGCCGGTGCCGATTTCGAGGCAGTCGATCGGCTGGCCTTCGAGGCTGGTGCCGAGGCAGCGATAGGTCACGCCTTCGCATTCGGCGACTTGCGCGACGAGGTCGTGATGGCGTTCCATCGAATAGGGCGCGAAATAGGCGATATAGAGGATAGGGCTTTCGGCGGTGTGCTGGATCGTCAGCGTGCCCCCACCCGCTTTGGCGTCATAGCTGGTGTCGAGACGGAACCAGTTTTCGCGGTCGGTGCTGGCGCAGGCGGCATAGCCCGGCCAGCCATCGGGATAAGCCGATTCGCCAAGCCCCGTGATCGCGAGGTCGAGCGCGTCGCCGACCGCGCACGCGACGCGGAAATGGAACCACTGGAAAAAGTCCGACTCGCGGTCCTTGCGGATCGACAGGCGGGCGGAGGTGCCGTCGACGGCATCCACGACGATATTGCCGCTGTCGAAAGCGGCGTTGATGGTGATGGTCATTTGACGCTGATAGTGCGTCCCGATTCCCCGGGGAAGTCCTTGAATAGCGCGTCGGCCAATTTCGCCGCGGCGAGGCTGGGCTGGCTGGCGGGCGCCTTCACCGGCACCACGGTCACCGCGCGGCCTTCCCACAGGGCCTGCCCGCTCGCGGCATCGTCGATGCGCACCGCGAGCTGCAGATCGGCCATCCGTTTCGGACCACCGCCAAGGTTGAGACCGATCCCGAGTCCGACACCCGAACCATAGCTGCCCGTCGAGCCGCCGACCCCGACCGAGACGGGCGAGCGCCGGCCGACGGCTTCGTGGTTCATGCGCTCGAAACCGATCCGCACCTTCAACGGCGCGCGCGCGCCATCGGGCGCCGCGACGAGTCCCTGTCGTTGCAATTGCTGCTCGACCGCGGTGCGGTAGCTGTTCCATTCGAGCGACGGCGCATCGATCATCGCCCCCGCATTGCCGAGCGGCGCGGTATCGACGGTATAGCGCGTCCCCGGCGCCCAGCCCGTGGGCGCGCTGGCGTGGAAGCGCGTGACTTCGACCGGGGGAACCGCGGTGGCGCAGCCACCAAGAGCGAGCGCCGCTGCAGCGAGCAGGGCGACGGAAATTTGACGCGTCATCGGGCTATCATGCGCCAGCAAATATGGCTTGGCAATGAACGGGATGCCCATCGCGTCGCCATGCCGGGGCTGACCCGGCGTCGATCGACGGGGACGCAATTGAACCCGGGATCAAGTCCGGGGTGACGAAGAGGGAAGGGCGCGGCTTGGCACCGCGCCCGTCCGGTCAACGATAGAAGATGTGGTTGTCGATCTGCGCGATGCGCGTCTTGCGCCAGCCCGGCGAGACGTAACGCGCGTGGAAGAAGAGCGCGCCCGGGGCGTGGTTCTTCCAGCTGCCGTCGCGCGCGATCTGCGCGATCGCCACGGCGTTGTTCCACTGTGCCGCGTTGCGCACCGCGGGCATCCGGCCGCCGCGCACGAAGCTGAACTGGCTCTTCTGGTGGACGACGCCGCAGAGGCTCTTGGGGAAGCGGCCCGACTGGGCGCGGTTGATCACGACATGCGCGACCGCGAGCTGCCCGGGGAGCGATTCGCCGCGCGATTCGAAATAGACCGCGCCGGCGAGGCAGCGCAGTTCGGGATCGATGTCGGCGGGCTTCGGCGTTTCAGCGACGAGTTCGGCGAGCGAATCGGCGGTCACCGGTGCCGGCTTGGGCTCGGGAGCGACATCGTCTTCGGTTTTCTTGCTGTCGTCGACCGGCAGTTCGGCATCGGTCGACAGGTCCGCCGTTTCATCGACCACCGGCGCATCGCCGCCTGGCAGGATGATCGCGGGGAGATTGGCGTCGGCCGCAAGATCGCTTGCAAAGCCCGGTTCCGCCAAAAGCAGCATGGAGGCGGCAGTCATGCCGACGGCAGCCATGCCGGCTACGTTCAAAATGCGACTCATAGTGTCCGTCAAAAGTGCGGCCGATGAACCGAACCTCTCAAAACAGGCGGGGGACTATGGTCCAGTATCGCCGCCTGCGGTCATCGTCCGACTGCGTGTCCAAACCGTTTTGACGGGTTCCTGCAAAAAGGCAGTGCAACCCACGGAACGACCTACGCGTTATCGAATGGGCGCCAGTTATTGTGCGCCGCAACAGAGTCAAGTTAACGCAGCCCACTCCGCGACGAGTTGTGGCGCATCTGCGATATCCAGTTCAATCAGCCACAAATCGGGATCGGCCTTTCGCCGCCGTTCCTGATAGTTTGCGCGCGATTCACTATCTTTTGGGTCGGTCGGGCCGACCGCCTCCCAGATATAGTGGCCTTCCGCTGAAAAGCGCCGTTCAAGCAGCGGTCCCGGCTCGCCGCGATCGCTGCACTGGACAAGGATGATTCCAGAGGTTTCGTCGCCTTTGGCGAGAACGGTCGCAAAGCCGCCCGCCGCCTCGGTGCGTCTAAGCAGCAGGTCGACGAGGAATCGGCTCTTGAGCCGCGTCACAGGATGACTCGCGGTGCGGCGCTACGCCGCGTCACGCGTTTCGGTGTCGGCGAGCATCGCATACAATGCTTCGTCGCTCTTCGCGCCGCGCAGCCGTTCGGCGATCGCGTCGTTGCGCAGCATGCGCGACACGCCGGCGAGCGCCTTCAGATGGTCGGCGCCGGCATCGAGCGGCGACAGCAGAATGAAGAGCAGGTCCACCGGCAGGCCATCGACGGCGTTGAAATCGATCGGACGCGCCAGCTGCAGAAACAGTCCGCGCACGCCGCCGAGATCGGCCATCTTGGCATGCGGAAGCGCGATCCCGCGGCCGAAGCCGGTCGAGCCCAGGCGTTCGCGTTCGAGCAAGGCTTCGCTGACTTCGCCCGCGTCGAGGCCAAGCGAACGGCTGGCGAGATCGCCCACGAAGGGGAAGAGCGCCTTTTTCGAATCAAGCTGCACATGCGCGCGCACGGTCGCCGGATAGAGAAGGGAAGAAAGATTCATTGCTCTGGTCAAATCTTGTTAAACGCCGGCCGCCGCCAGACACTTAACTGCTGGCAGGCGATCGCGGATCTGTCATGGCAGGCCCCCCGCCATCCCGGCTTCGGGCATCGTTGGGCGCGGCCCTTAAGCCGGATGGCGGAGAAAATCCAGCCTTATCGTGGCTCGACCCAGCCGATCGTCCCGTCGTCGCGTCGATAGACCATATTATGCGTGCCGGTCTTGCTGTTGACGAAGAGCAGCGCGTTGGTGTTGCGCAGGTCGAGCATCATCACCGCGTCGGACACGCTGCTGCTCGGGATATCGACGCGCGTTTCGGCGATGATCGCGGGCGCATCGCCCGCATCCTCGTCGTCGCCGGCATCGAACACGGTGTAGCCCGCATTGTCCTCGATCTCGTCGACCGTCGGCGAAGGCTCTGCCACGCCATTATTGTGATCCTTCAATCGCCGCATATAGCGCCGGAGCTGCTTTTCGATCCGCTCGGCGGCGCCTTCGAACGCGACATGTGCGTCCTGTGCCTGACCATGCCCTTTCAGCACCAGTCCCTGCATCACATGCGCGACGATGTCGCATTGGAAACTGTCGTGCGGCCCCTTGCCGAAGGTCGCGTGCGCCCCGATCGCGCGCGAGAAATATTTGTCGGCAATCGCGTTCATCCGATCCGATACGTGCGACTGCAATGCTTCGCCGGTTTCGATCTGGTGGCCAGAGACGCGGATTTCCATTTTTCTTCTCCTTCTTGGCCGGTGCGATGATGTTAAGGGAGCGTCATCACACCGTATCGAGCCACAGCGGCTGGTTCAGCCCTGCGACAAATTCGGCGTGGCGCGCGAGTTCGGCGGCCGATGCCATATGCGGACGGGGTTCGCGAAAGGGACGGTCGGCGCCGCGCGATGCGCCGGGCACCGGAGCGGTCGAGGCGTTTGTCCCAGCGGCCGAGGCGGCGAGTCCGAGGCCGATCTGCCGGCCGCCCGTCATTTCAATGTAGAGATGTGCGAGCAGCTCGGCGTCGAGCAAAGCGCCATGTTTGACGCGATGGCTGCGGTCGATGCCATAGCGCGTGCAGAGCGCATCGAGGCTGTGTTTCGCGCCGGGGTGGAGCTTGCGCGCCATCTGTACGGTGCAACACATGCGCGTCATGTCGAGCGCGCGGCGGCCGGCGCGGGCGAGTTCGGCGTTGACGAAACCGAAGTCGAACGCCGCGTTGTGCGCAACGAGCGGTGCGTCGCCCAAAAACTCCATCAGTTCGTCGACGCGAGTCGCGAACAAGGGTTTGTCCGACAGGAACTGGATCGACAGGCCATGCACCGCTTCGGCGGCGGCGGGCATATCGCGTTCGGGGTTGAAATAGGCGTGAAAGGTGACGCCGGTTTCGCGGCGGTCGACCAGTTCGACGCACCCGATTTCGACCAGCCTGTCCCCGCTCTTGGGATCGAAACCCGTGGTTTCGGTATCGAAAATAATCTCTCGCATCGAGGTTTTAATCTGGACCCTATCGGGCGTGGAAACAAGAGGCGATGAATCTTATCTGGCGGTGCGTCTCGCTTTTCGGGCGGCCGGTTTCAATGATGAAGTCGGCGCGCGACCGCTTGACGCGGTCGGGAACCTGCAGCCGGCGGATCGCTTTCAGTTTCTCGGCGGTCATGCCGGGGCGGCGCATGACACGCTTGCGCTGCATCCAGGCCGGCGCCGAAACGACGGCGATCGCGCCGACCTTTCGCCAGCCGCCCTTTTCGAAGAGCAGGGGGATGTCGAGCACAACGACATCGCGCGCGCGGTGGCGCGCGAGGAAGCGTTTTTGTGCCCGCCCGACCGCGGGGTGGATGATCGCCTCAAGCGCAGCGAGCTCGTGCGTGTTGCCGAGCACCAGCGCACCGAGTTTTTGCCGGTCGACGCCGTTTGCGCCGGTGGTGCCGGGAAAACGCGCCTCGATCGCCGCGACGAGCGCGCCGCCTGGACCTTGCAGCCGGTGGACCTCGGCATCGGCGTCGAACACGGGGACGCCTTCACGTTCGAACATCATCGCGGCGGTCGATTTGCCCATCCCGATCGACCCGGTGAGGCCGAGGATGAAGGGCCGGCGGAGCCGCGAGGCGAGGCGCTTGTTATGCGTCATGCGGTCAGCAGCGCGCGCAGCTCCTCGTCGCGGCCTTCGGGCGGGGTCGCCCCAAAGAAGAGTTCGAAGGCGAGCGCGGCCTGGCCGATCAGCATGTCGAGCCCGTCGACGGTGTCGAGCCCGCGTGCTTCGGCGGCCTTGAGGAGGCCCGTCTGGAGCGGCGAATAGACGAGGTCGTAGACGATCGCATCGTCCGGGAGCGGCGAGAGGTCGAGGTCGAGCGGCGGCTGGCCTTTCATGCCGAGGCTGCTCGAATTGACGAGCAGCGACACCGGCGGGAGCTGGGCGTCGAGCGCCATGACATCGCCCTTGAGCCCGAAGGTCGCGAGCAGGCCCATCGCCTTTAGCGGGCTGCGGTTGAGGATCGTCACCGGACCGACATTAGCGCGCGCGAGGGCGAACAGCACCGCGCGCGCCGCACCGCCGGCGCCGACCACCGCGACCGGCGCGCCTTCGAGATCGAGTTCGGCGAGCGGCGAGTAAAAGCCCGCCGCGTCGGTGTTTGTACCGATCAGCGACCCGTCCTTTTGCTGGACGATCGTATTCATCGCGCCGATCGTGCCGCGAATGTCGCCGGGATCATCGACAAGATCCATCACCGCACCCTTGTGCGGCATGGTGACGTTGCAGCCGCGCCAGTCGGGATCGCCGCGGCGCTCGGCAATATAGGCCGTGAGATCGTCGGGCTTCACATGCGCGCGGCGGTAGTCGCCGGAGAGCCCGAGCGCTTCGAGCCAGAAGCCGTGAATCAGCGGCGATTTCGACTGGGCGATCGGGTCGCCGATGACTTCGGCGTAAGGCGTACCGCTCATGACTCAGCCAATCCGGTGGTGCGCAGCCACGCCAGCAAGGGGAGCATCGGCATGCCGATGATCGTCCAGGGATCGCCCTCGACCTTTTCGAACAATTGCACGCCCGCTCCTTCGATTTCGTAACAGCCGACGGTCCAGCGGATGCTGTCCCATTCGCGCGCGACATAGTCGGCGATGAAGGCGTCGGACAAGGGGCGCATCCACAGTTTCGCCTCGCCGATCGCGCGCCACACGGGGACGCCATCGCGCGCGGCGACCACCGCGCTGTAGAGCCGGTGGCGCGTCCCCGCCATGCGCGCGAGATGCGCAGTGGCGTCTTCGGGGCTTTCGGGTTTTGCGAGCATCGATCCGTCGTCGAGCGCGAGCGTGGAATCGGCGCCGATCACGGTGACGCCGGGAAGGCGCGACGAAATTTTGACGGCCTTTGCCTCGGCGAGCGCGTCGGCGATGTTGCGCGCGCTGTGGCCGGCATCGAGCAGCGAGGCGGTGAGCGCCTCTTCGTCGATATGCGCGGCGGATGTTTCGAAGGTGAGCCCGGCGGCGCGGAGCATCGCGGCGCGTCCGCTGCTTTGCGAGGCGAGGAGGAGGGTCATGCGACGCCGCGATCTTCGACGAGCTTGATCACCGCGGCGGCGGTTTCCTCGATCGAGCGGCGCGTGACGTCGATCACCGGCCAGCCATTGTCGGCGAACATCCGGCGCGCATAAGCAAGCTCGGCTTTCACGCGTTCGTCGTCGACATAGGAGGTCTCGGGGGCCTGGTTGAGCGAGAGCAGGCGATTGCGGCGTACCTGCACCAGCCGGTCGAGCCCCGTCGTCAGCCCGACCACCATCGGGCGCTTCAGGTTGAACAGCGCGTTCGGCGGCGGCGATTCGGGGACGATCGGGATATTCGCGGTCTTGAAGCCGCGATTGGCGAGATAGATGCTCGTCGGCTTCTTCGAGGTGCGCGACACGCCGGCGAGGACGATGTCGGCCTGCTCCCAATTTTCCCAGCCGATGCCGTCGTCATGCGCAACGGTGAACTGGATCGCGTCGACGCGCGCGAAATAGGCGGCGTCGAGCGCATGTTGCCGGCCGGGACGCGCCTTGGCTTCCTGCCCGAGCATCCGCGACAGGGCGTCGGTGACCGCGTCGAGCGCGGCGACGGTGGGCAGGTTGAGCGCAGTCGCGCGGCGTTCGAGGCTCACGCGTAGCTCGCCGTTGACGAGCGTGAAGAGGATCATCCCGGGGCTCGCCTGCACTTCGGCCATGATCCGGTCGAGATGCGATTCCGATCGCACCATCGGCCAGAAGTGGCGCACCACCTCGACATCGTCGAACTGCGCGATCGCCGCCTTGGCGATATTTTCGAGTGTCTCGCCCGTGGAGTCGGATATGAGATGAAGGTGGAGCCGGCCCATCGCGCCACCATGGCGGGAAACTCCCGAAAAAGGCAAGCCGCGAAGCATCTGTCCCGCCTGTGGATAAGTTTTGGAGAAGCGCGGGGAGCAAATCGGGATCGTCGATTCATCCCCGACCGTGTCGATTCCGCTCCATCGCTTATCCACAAGGGATGAATCTTATCCACAGGCTGTGAATTAGGAGGACAGCGCGTTGCGACTCTCTGGCGGATGGCGAGGTCGATAGAGTCAAGCTGTTGGCAAAAAGGACGCCCCGGCCTAAAGCCGCGCTGTCCGCCGACCAACAAACCACCACAATCATATTCTATATATTATTGAGAAGAGAAAGAGGGCCTGCGTGAAGGCGTCACCGAAGAACCTGCTGGCAACGCTGCGCGGGGCGCGGCACGAGCGCCCACCCCTCTGGCTTATGCGTCAGGCCGGACGCTATCTGCCCGAATATCGCGCCCTTCGCGAAACCAAGGGCGGCTTCCTCGAGCTATGTTACGATCCCGAAGCCGCGGCCGAAGTGACGCTGCAGCCGATCCGCCGCTTCGGTTTCGACGGGTCGATCCTCTTTTCCGACATTCTCGTCATCCCGCACGCGCTCGGCCAGCATTTGTGGTTCGAGGCGGGCGAAGGACCGCGGCTCGCGCCGCCGCTCGTCGACAGCGCCCTCGCGTCGCTCGAAGCCGCGCCGCAGCGGCTCGATCCCGTTTATGAAACCGTCGCCCGGGTTGCAGCATCGCTACCGCCCGAAACAACCTTCCTCGGCTTCGCGGGGAGCCCGTGGACGGTCGCGACCTATATGGTGGCAGGGCAGGGGTCGAAGGACCAGGCCGCCGCCAGACGGCTCGCGTTCGGCGATCCAGCCGCCTTCCAGGCGATCGTCGATGTGATCGTCGACCTGACCGTCACCTATCTATCAGGACAGATCGAGCAGGGCGTCGACGCGGTGCAATTGTTCGACAGCTGGGCGGGCAGCCTATCGCCGGCGCAATATGAGCAATGGGTGATCGCGCCCAACGCCGAGATCGTCCGCCGCCTGAAGGCGCTGCATCCCGATACGCCGATAATTGGCTTTCCAAAGGGAGCGGGTGGCAAGCTCCGCGCCTATGCCGACGAAACCGGGGTCGACGCGATCGGTCTCGACGAGACGGTCGATCCGGTGTGGGCCGACGCCATCCTGCCACCGCATCTGCCCGTGCAGGGCAATCTCGATCCGCTCGCGCTCGTCGCGGGCGGCGAAGCGCTCGACGCGGCGATCGACCGCATCCTTGCGGCCTTCCCCTCGCGTCCCCATATCTTCAATCTCGGCCATGGGATCGTGCCCGACACGCCGATCGCCCATGTCGAACATTTGATCAGACGCGTTCGCGGCGGATAAAATATGGAACTGGCAGGCTTTCTGGGGGCGACGATGCTTTGGGTCAAAGCGGCGCATATCATTTTCGTGATCTTCCTGATGGCCGGCCTGTTCATGATGCCGCGCTTTTTCGTCTATCACCATCAATGCGCCGTCGGGTCCGATGAGGACAAGAAGTGGATCGAGCGCGAAGACCGGTTGCGGCGGATCATTTTGAATCCCGCGCTGATCATCGTCTGGATCTTCGGGCTGATGCTCGCCTTCAACGGCGATTATTGGCACGAAGGCTGGTTCATCGCCAAATTCCTGCTCGTGATCGCGCTGTCGGGCTATCATGGCTGGATGATCGGCTATGCGAAAAAGCTCGCGCGCGGGTTGCGGCCGCTGACCGAAAAGCAGCTGCGACTGCTCAACGAGGTTCCGGGGATCGCCGCGGCGATCATCGTCATCCTCGTCGTCGTTCGCCCCTGAATCCCTGTCCCTCGGGCGCTGCCCGATTGACTTGAACCCGGCCCGGTTATAGGGGCCGATCAACCCCGCTCCGTGCGGGCGGCGCTTCCTTGCGCCGAAGCTATCTGTAACGGTCGTCCCACGGCCGGATAGGCACCCCAGCGGTGCATCGAAATCGACTGTATCTTCTCCTGAAATCTACCTGGAATCCATCCATGCATCTTAAAGAACTCAAAACCAAAGCCCCCGCCCAGCTTGTCGAAATGGCTGAGGAACTGGGGGTCGAGGGCGCCTCGACGCTGCGCAAGCAGGACCTGATGTTCTCGATCCTGAAAGAACTCGCCGAAGAGGGCGAGGAAATCATCGGGTCGGGCACGATCGAGGTCCTCCCGGACTCGTTCGGTTTCCTCCGCTCGTCGGACGCCAATTATCTCGCGGGCCCTGATGACATCTATGTCTCGCCGAACCAGGTCCGCAAATATGGCCTGCGCACCGGTGACACCGTTGAGGGCGAGATCCGCGCGCCGCGCGATGGCGAACGCTATTTTGCGCTGACCAAGCTGATCAAGGTCAATTTCGACGATCCCGAGGCGGTGCGCCACCGCGTCAATTTCGACAATCTCACTCCGCTCTATCCGAACCAGAAGCTGTCGCTCGACACCGTCGATCCGACGGTGAAGGACAAGTCGGCGCGCGTGATCGACCTCGTCAGCCCGCAGGGCAAGGGCCAGCGCGCGTTGATCGTCGCGCCGCCGCGCACCGGTAAGACGGTGCTGCTCCAGAATATCGCCAAGGCGATCACCGACAACCACCCCGAGGTTTACCTCATCGTCCTCCTCGTCGATGAACGTCCCGAGGAAGTTACCGACATGCAGCGTAGCGTGAACGGCGAAGTCGTCTCTTCGACCTTCGACGAACCCGCGACACGCCACGTCCAGGTCGCCGAAATGGTGATCGAAAAGGCGAAGCGCCTCGTCGAGCACAAGAAGGATGTCGTGATCCTGCTCGACTCGATCACGCGCCTCGGCCGCGCCTACAACACCGTCGTCCCTTCGTCGGGCAAGGTGCTGACCGGTGGTGTCGATGCGAATGCGCTACAGCGTCCGAAGCGTTTCTTCGGTGCCGCGCGTAACATCGAGGAGGGCGGTTCGCTTTCGATCATCGCGACCGCGCTGATCGATACCGGCAGCCGCATGGACGAGGTTATCTTCGAAGAATTCAAGGGCACGGGTAATTCGGAAATCGTGCTCGACCGCAAGGTCGCCGACAAGCGCATCTTCCCGTCGCTCGACGTCGGCAAGTCGGGCACGCGCAAGGAAGAATTGCTCGTCGAGAAGGACAAGCTGTCGAAAATGTGGGTGCTACGCCGCATCCTCATGCAGATGGGCACGATCGACGCGATGGAATTCCTGCTCGACAAGATCAAGGATTCGAAGACCAACGAGGATTTCTTCGACAGCATGAATCAATAAGCCGCCGCGATGGCCGTGATCGAACATGCTTTGTTGCACGTCCGTGCGGGCAGCGAAGCCGGTTTCGAGGCGGCCGTCGCCGAAGCGCGGCCGCTGATCACCGCGTCGCCGGGTTTTATTTCATTCGAAATTCATCGCCCGACAGCAACCGGACAGGCTTATCTGCTTTTGGTGAAGTGGAGGTCGGTCGAGGATCATCGGGACGGCTTCCGGCAATCGGACCGCTATCCGCAATGGCGGGCGTTGCTGCATCACTTTTATGACCCTATGCCAGAGGTCAGCTATTTCGGAGAGCCGCTGTGATTTTGGAATTTTTGACGCAGGCCGGCGCGCACGCCGCCGGATTTGGCGGACCCGCCGAGATGTGGGGCGCGATCGTCAACGATTTTTCGAACATCACCGAGCCAGCGGCTTTGGCCGCGTTCCTGCAGGTGCTGATGATCGATCTCGTCCTCGCGGGCGATAATGCGATCGTCGTCGGCGCGCTGGCCGCAGGGCTTCCCGCAGATCAGCGTAAGAAGGTCATCCTGATCGGCGTGCTCGCGGCACTGGTGCTGCGGATCGCCTTCGCGCTCGTCGTGCAGCAATTGATGGGGATCGTTGGTCTGATCTTTGTCGGCGGCCTTCTGCTCGCCTGGGTGGCGTGGAAAATGTGGCGCGAACTGCGTCATACCGGCCAGTCGCAGGGTTCGCCCGAGATCCATGGTGACGAGCATTCCGGCCTGAAGCCCGCCAAGAGCTTTGCCGGGGCCGCCTGGGCGGTCGCTGTTGCCGACGTGTCGATGAGCCTCGACAATGTGCTCGCGGTCGCCGGTGCGGCGCGTGAACATCCGGGCATCATGATCGTCGGCCTGATCTTTGCTGTCGCCCTGATGGGCCTCGCGGCGAACATCATCGCCAAATATATCGAGCGCTACCGCTGGATCGCTTACTTCGGCCTCGCCGTGATCGTCTATGTCGCGGTCAAGATGATCTACGAAGGCTGGGTCGACCCCAGCGTCGGGATCGGGACTTTGTTCGGCTAAAAAAGAAAAGCCAGTCCTTCGCGGGGCTGGCTTTTTTCTTATAGGCTCCCCATTTGGCGGACATGCCTTCGCTTCATATGACCCGCGTCGCCGTCGGCTGCGCCGACTATCCGGCGCTGCAGGCGCGGATCGCCAACCATGCGCAGGGCGGCGAAATCCGTTTCACGACGCGATTCAAACCCAAGCGCGCCGACGAATTGATCGGTGGCAAGCTGCATTTCATCGTCAAGCACACGCTCGTCGCGCGCGTCGAAATCCTGCGCTTCGAGGATCGCAGCGACGGGCGGATCGACATCGTCTGTGTGGCGGCGCTCGAGCGGATTCATCCGCAGCCGAAGCGTGCGCATCAGGGGTGGCGCTATCTGGCCGACGCCGACGCGCCGAAGAGCGTCAATGAGGGTGACGGGCTCGCGGATTTGCCGCCCGAGCTTTACCGCGAGCTTGCCGAGCTGAGCCTGATCTAGCGGGCTTGCGCCGCCAGCATCTCGCCCATCTTCTCCCAGACCTTGTTGATCGCCTTGAGGGGGCGAACCATCACTTTGAAATCTCTGATCTTTCCGTCAGCGTTCCAGGTGATGATGTCGACGCCGTTGATCTGGATGCCGTCGAGGCTGCTCTGGAATTCGAGCATCGCCTGCTCGCCATCGACGATCTCGCGCAGATAGCGGAAATCGTCGCCGCCGAGGACATGACTCGCCGCGTGGAGATAGGCGAAGACCTTGTCGCGCCCTTCCTGCGGCGTGTGGACGACGGGCGAGTGGAACACCGCATCTTCGGCGAGTAGCTCCTTGAGCGCCTGCGGGTCGCCGCCGCCTGCCATATAGGCGTGCCATGCGGCGATACCGGCGTGGGCGCTCATGCGAGATGCTCGGCGAGGAAGGCGCGGGTGCGGCTGTCGGCGAGCTCGGCCGCAGCATCGTCGCGGCGGTCGCCGTCGGTCGCGGCAAAGCCATGGTCGAGCCCTTGATAATCGTGGAGCGTCACCTTGGGATGCGGGTCAAGCCCTTCGTGCATCTTGGCCTGCGCCTCGGGGCTCACAAAATGGTCGGCGGTCGGGATATGAAGCATCAGCGGTTTTGCGATCGCATGGCTCTCGTTCAGCATCTGGTCGATCATGACGCCATAATAGCCGACCGACACGTCGATATCGGTGCGTGCGGCGGTCATATAGGCGAGCTTGCCGCCGAGGCAATAGCCGACGCAGCCGACCTTGCTGGCGCCTTGGCCGTGGAGCCAGCGGATCGCCGCCTCGATATCCTTGACCCCGTCGTCGACATTATATTGGCCGAGAAGCCGGAGCGCCTCGTTTAACTCGGCTTCGATATCGGGGTTGAGATCGACCCCGGGGGCGAAACGCCAGAAGAGGTCGGGCGCGATCGCGAGATAGCCCTGCGCCGCCCAATCTTCGCATTTTTGCACGATGCCGGCGTTCAGGCCGAAGATTTCGGGGATGACGATGATCGCGCGCGATGAATCGGCGTCGGGGCGCGCAACATAGGCGGGAATCGTCGCTTCGCCGTCGAGCGTGGGAATGGAGATGTTCGTCGCGGACATGGGAGGGGCTCCTGACTCTTGCCAAGTGGAAGGGAAAGCGCGAAGCTAGCGGGGCTGCGGGCGTGGCTCAAGCGGCTTACCGGCATTTCGGGGCGGAGACGGACGATGAAATTCAATATCGAGATCGATTGCACCCCCGAAGAAGCGCGGCGGCTGGTCGGGCTTCCCGATCTCGAGCCTTTGCACGATATCTATCTCGACCGCGTCAAGGAATTGATGGCGAAGGGAATTACGCCCGACATGGTCCAGCAAATGGTCAAGACGTGGGTGCCGATGGGTGAGAGCGGGCTGGGGCTCGTCCAGTCTTTGCTCGGCCAGTTCGGCGGCGGATTGATGGGCGGGGCGAGCAAATCGGCGGACACGAGCGACGATGACAAGCCGGCGCGAGGACGCAAGAGCTGAGCCAAGACGTTGTAAGCGATACGATTTTTGCGCTGTCGAGCGGGATGCCGCCGGCGGCGATCGGCGTCGTGCGCGTCAGTGGGCCGCGGGCGGTTGACGCGTTGCGGATATTGGCCGGGCGGTTGCCCGAGCCGCGGCGGGCTTCGTTGGGCGAACTCAAGGATGCAGCGGGCGCACCGCTCGACCGCGCGCTGATGCTCTGGTTCCCCGGACCGGCGACCGCGACGGGCGAGGATCTGGCCGAACTCCATTTGCACGGCGGACGCGCGGTGGTCGCCGCGGTCGAGGCGGCGCTGGGTGCGATCCCGGGGTTGCGCCCCGCAATTGCCGGCGAGTTTACGCGTCGCGCCTTTCTGAATGGGCGGATCGATCTTGCCGAAGCCGAAGGCCTCGCCGACCTGCTCGCCGCCGAGACCGAGAGTCAGCGCGTGCAGGCGCTCGGCATGGCAAGCGGGCATGTGTCGCGCGCGGTTGAGGCTTGGCAGGATCGGTTGCTGACATTGATGGCGGGGGCGGAGGCCGAGCTCAATTTTGCCGATGAGGATGATGTCGAAGTTGGCGAAGCTGTTGCGCAGCGTCTGATTTCGGGGATGGCGGCGCTGGCGGAGGAACTGGGGGCGTGGCTGGCGCGGCCGGCGGCGGAGGTGATTGCCGAGGGGCTGTCGGTGGTGATCGCAGGGCCGCCGAATGCCGGAAAATCGACCCTGATCAATGCCTTGGCGCAACGCGAGCTGGCGATCGTGTCGCCGGTGGCGGGGACGACGCGAGATGTGATCGAGACGCCGCTGGCGCTCGACGGGATCGCGATGCGCTTTTCCGACACTGCAGGGCTGCGTACGGAAAGTGCCGATAGGATCGAAATGATCGGGATCGATCGGGCGAAGGCAGCGGTCGAGGCGGCCGATATCCTGCTGTGGCTCGGGGCGGCCAAAGAGGCGCCCGATCATCCGCGGACCATATTGATCGCAGCGCAGGCTGATCGCTGGCGTGGCGATGCCGCGGCCGAGGCCGACGCGGCGCATTGCGACCTGGTCCTGTCAGCGACGACGGGCGAAGGGATGGACAAGCTCCATCGTTATATCGTCGACATGGCGCGCACTTTGTTGCCGCGCGAGGGCGAGGCGGCGCTTCGCCAGCGTCAGCGCGCAGCGCTCGCCGAGGCGCGCGATTGGCTGACGATCGCGGATGGGTCGCGCGAGGCACGTGATTTAATCTTGCTCGCTGAAAGGCTTAGGCTCGCCGGGAACGCGCTAGATCGGATTACGGGGCGGGCGGGGGTCGAAGACATGCTCGACGCACTGTTCGGGCGTTTCTGCATCGGCAAATGATGTTCCACGTGAAACATCGCTTTAATTGCGTGATGGTGGATTCGGGTCAGACTTTGCGGTAAAGGCCGCAGCAATCATGCACAGCAGCGAAATTTTTGATGTCATCGTCGTCGGCGGTGGTCATGCCGGAACCGAAGCCGCGGCGGCCGCGGCTCGGCTCGGCGCGCGCGTCGCGCTCGTCAGTTTCGACCCGTCGTTGATCGGCACGATGTCGTGCAACCCTGCGATCGGCGGGCTCGGCAAGGGTCATCTGATGCGCGAGGTCGACGCGCTCGATGGCTGGATGGCGCGTGCCGCCGATAGCGCCGCAATCCATTATCGCATGCTCAACGCATCGAAGGGCGCCGCCGTTCAAGGCCCCCGGATCCAGGCCGACCGCAAACTTTATCGCGAAGCGATCCAGACTTTGCTCGCTGCCGAGGACGGTATCACCGTCGTGGCCGGCGAAGCCGCGGCGCTGCGCCTGTCGGATGACGGGCGGGTCGCGGGACTCGAGCTTGCCGATGGCTCAACCCTGAAGGCGAGCGCTGTCGTGCTCGCCACCGGGACCTTCCTCGGCGGTCGGCTGTTCCGCGGCGAGGAGCGGATGGAGGGCGGACGCATCGGCGAGGCCGGCGCACATCGGCTTGCGGAGCAGTTGCGCGCGGCGAACCTCCCAATAGCGCGGCTCAAGACGGGTACGCCGCCGCGGCTCGACGGGCGGACGATCGACTGGGTCCGGCTCGATGAACAGGCGTCGGACAGCGCCGAGGGTGCCAATTGGACCTGTTCCACGTGGAACAGCGAACGCACGGTGCCGCAGATCTTCTGCGCGATCACGCGGACCAATACCGCAAGCCATGCGATCATCGCGGCGAATCTCGATCGTTCGCCGCTGTTTACCGGCGCAATCGGAGCGGCGGGGCCGCGTTATTGCCCGTCGATCGAGGACAAGATCCATCGCTTTGCCGGCCGAGACGGGCATCAGGTGTTTTTGGAGCCCGAGGGGCTCGACTCGTTCCTTGTCTATCCGAACGGGATTTCGACGTCGCTTCCCGCCGATGTACAGCTCGCGATGCTGCGCACGATGGAGGGGCTGGAGACGGTCGAAATGGTCGTGCCGGGCTATGCGGTCGAATATGATCATATGGACCCGCGTGCGCTCGACCGAACGTTGCAAGTGCGGGTGATGCCTGGACTTTATTGCGCGGGGCAGATCAACGGCACGACCGGCTATGAAGAGGCCGCAGCGCAGGGGCTGGTCGCCGGCGCGAATGCCGCGCTCGCCGTGCAGGGCCGCGATCCGCTGATCCTCGATCGATCCGAATCCTATATCGGCGTGATGGTCGATGACCTTGTGCTGCAGGGCGTGACCGAGCCCTATCGCATGCTCACTGCGCGCGCCGAATATCGCTTGCGGCTCCGCGCCGACAATGCCGCTACGCGACTGACGCCGAAGGGGATTGCGCTGGGATTGGTGCGGCCCGCAACCGCTGCGCTGTTCGCGGCCCGGCAGGTCGTGCGGGCGCAGGCCGAAACCTCGCTCGATACGCCGGTCGCAACCGCCGATTATGCGGCGGTCGGATTGACACTTCCGGGGGACGGTATCGCGCGTAAGCGGATCGACCTGCTGCGCTATCCCGATATGACGATGGATCGACTCGCGGTGCTCGCACCCGAGCTCGATTCGATCGATCCGACAATTCTTTCCGAGATCGCCGAGGATGCGCATTATGCGCCTTATATCGCAAGGCAGGATGCAGAGCTGCGCGCGCTCGCCGCGAACGAAGCGATCATGCTCGATCCGGCACTCGACTATGCCGCGATTGGCGGCCTGTCGCGCGAGATGGTCGAGCGGCTCATGAAGGCGCAACCCGAGACGCTGGGGCAGGCGGCGCGCATCGATGGTGTGACGCCTGCGGCGCTGACCGCGATCATGGTGCATAGCCGTCGGCGCGCGGCGTAATGGGCATTTTGAATGTCTTCGCGCCTTCGCGGGAATGACGAAGAAAGGGGACGTTTTGTCCGAGTTGTCAAATCTGTTGGCGAGTGAAGACGCCGCGCGTGACTGGATCGGCGAGGCCTTCGCACCGACGACAGACCAATGGGCGAAGTTCGACCGCTTCATCGAAATGCTCGTTGCCGAAAGCACGCAGCAGAATCTGATCGCGGTATCGACGATCCCGACGATGTGGGTTCGGCATATCGCCGACAGCGCGCAACTTTTGTCGTTCGATATGCGCGATGGCGACGGTCTCTGGATCGATCTGGGGAGCGGAGCGGGGTTGCCGGGGCTGGTGGTCGCGATCCTGAGCGCGAGGCCGATGCTGCTCGTCGAATCGCGCAAACGGCGGTGCGACTTTTTGCGGAGAGTCGCGGCCGAACTCGGCCTGATGCATGTCGAGGTCGCCGAGGCACCGCTTGAGCGCGTCGAGACGCGGCCCGCCGCGACGATCAGCGCGCGGGCTTTCGCCTCGCTCGACAAGCTGCTCGACTTATCCGCCCGTTTTTCCACCGAATCGACGCAATGGCTGCTGCCAAAAGGCCGAAACGCGGTTAAGGAACTGGCTTTGCTGCCCCAGCCATGGCAGAGAATGTTCCACGTGGAACAGAGCCGCACCGACCCCGAAAGCCAGATTTTGGTGGGGACCGGAAAAATCGCGGCAAAACAGCGAGGAAAGCGATGATCCGCATTGCCGTGGCGAACCAGAAGGGTGGGGTCGGCAAGACAACGACTGCGATCAACCTCGCGACGGCGCTCGCGGCAACCGGCTGGCGCACGCTGATTATCGACCTCGATCCGCAGGGGAATGCGTCAACCGGGCTTGGAATCAAGCAGTCGCAGCGCGAATGTTCGAGCTATGAACTGCTGCGCGGAGACGCGACGCTTGCGGAATGCGCGATTCCGACCGCAGTACCGCGGCTCGACATTGTCACTGCGACGGTCGACCTGTCGGGCGCTGAAATCGAATTGATCGAATTTCAGGACCGACTGCACCGGCTGCAACAGGCGCTGTCGACCGCCGAGGCGGGGCAGTGGGATATCTGTTTGATCGACTGTCCGCCGTCGCTTGGCATGTTGACGCTGAACGCGCTGATCGCCGCCGAATCGCTGATTGTGCCGTTGCAATGCGAATTTTTCGCGCTCGAGGGGCTGAGCCAGCTGCTCACCACGGTCGAGCGCGTACGCGAGCGATTCAACCAGAAATTGTCGATCCTCGGCGTCGCGCTGACGATGTTCGACCGGCGCAACCGGTTGACCGACCAGGTGTCGGACGATGTGCGCGAAGTGCTGGGCCCGGTCGTGTTCGAAACGGTGATTCCGCGCAACGTCCGGCTGTCCGAAGCGCCGAGCCACGGGCTGCCGGCGCTGATCTACGACCATCGCTGCGCCGGGTCGGCCGCCTATATCGCGCTCGCACGCGAGCTGATCGACCGGCTGCCCAACGTCCGCAAGGCTGCATAAATGGCTGATAATAAAGACGAAACGGGATCGGAATCGAGTCCTGCGCGCAAGCGGCCCTCGGGGCTGGGGCGCGGGCTCAACGCGCTGTTCGGCGATGTCGCGGTCGAAGCGCCGGTGCTGGCGACCCCCGGCGGCGCGGCGAAGGTCGCGCCGGCGTCAGGCGATTCGGTGCAGCATGTCGGGGTCGGATCGATTCGCCCGCTGCCGGGCCAGCCGCGCCGCCATTTCGACGAAAATGCCATCGCCGAGTTGGCCGACTCGATCGGGCTGCGCGGATTGCTGCAGCCGATTATCGTGCGCCGGTCGCCCGATGGCGACGGCTATCAGCTCGTCGCCGGCGAGCGCCGCTGGCGCGCGGCGCAGCGCGCGGGGCTGCACCATATCCCCGCGTTGGTGCGCGAGCTCGACGACGCCGCGACCTATGAGATCGCGCTCGTCGAGAATATCCAGCGACAGGATCTTAACGCGATCGAAGAGGCGGGCGCCTATCGCCGCCTGATCGACGATTTCGGCCATAATCAGGAAGCGCTCGCGAAGCTGGTCGGCAAATCGCGCAGCCATGTCGCGAATCTGATGCGCCTGCTCGACCTGCCCGCCGGCGTGCAGGCGCTGGTCGGCGACGGATCGCTCGCGATGGGGCATGCGCGCGCGCTGATCGGTGCGGACGACGCCGAAGCGATCGCGCGCCGCGTCGTCAAGGACGGCCTGTCGGTCCGCGCGGTCGAAGCGCTGGTCCGCACCGACAAGGGCGGCGGCCGCAAGGCGTCGCTCGAATATAAGAGCATGGATGGCAACCGCGATCCCGATATCGTCGCGGTCGAGCGCCACCTGTCCGAACTGCTCGGCATTGGCGTTGCGATCCAATATGCCGGTGAGGGCAAAGGCGCGCTGACGCTCAAATTCGCGTCGCTCGACCAGCTCGACATGATCTGCCAGCGATTGAGCGGCGAATCGATCTGATCGTGGCTTAATTTGTGCCAGTCCGGGCCGTTAAAGAAGGACAGGCGGTCCCCACGATCACCTTCATATCGCACTAAAGTGCTGATATTGCTTGGTTATATCATGTAATACGAGCCGATTCTTATTGCTCTGTTAACCAAGCTTGCTGGCAAAGCCTGAACAGGTCGTCCCCTAAAGAGGTCGGCGAATGGGGTGGGAAATCCATTCGAAATTCGACTGTTTCAAGGGACCAAACATATGCGCAAATTTGGAATGAAGCGCGCCCTTTTGGGTGCCGCGATTGCTGCCCTCGCCATGAACGCCTCGGCGGCGCAGGCTGCATCGGCCACGGGTACGGCGAAGGCCAAGATCCTGCGCCAGATCACGCTCACCAACACCAGCGACCTGCAATATGCGACGATCATCAGCGGTGCGACCGCGGCGACCGTTGCGGTGTCGACGGGTGGCACGCGCACCTGCGCTGCGGCGCTGACCTGCACGGGCACGGCGACCGCCGCCAACTTCAACGTTGCCGGTACCGAGGGCGCCGTGGTCGTTGTCGGCGGCGATTCGAGCGTCACGCTCACGGGCTCGCTCGGCGGTACGATGGCATCGACGCTGACTTATTCGGCGCCGACCGTCACGCTGGGCGCCACCGGCGGCAGCTTCCAGGTTGGCGGCACGCTGAGCGTCGGCGCTAACCAGGCGTCGGGCGACTATACGGGGACGTTCAACGTCACCGCCAATTATCAATAAGGTGGGGGGCCTGGCGGGCTGAGACCCGCCAGCGGTAAAATGGGGTCGCCGGGCGCAGGTCCGGCGGCCTCTTTTTATGCAAGCGGCGCCTGTGGTTAGCGAAATATCAACCATGTTGGCGCAGGCAGGGTGCGACCATCGGGACGGTGTGGGGCCGTTTCCCGAAACGATTGTGGGGATCGTATCCATGTTGCGCTTTTTGAAGGGCTTCGGCCTGTTTACCGCGGCTGCGCTTGGCGCCGCGACGTCGCCGGCTTTGGCCGCCGGCGACCTGCTCGTTGCGCCGACGCGCGTCGTCCTCGACGGATCGCGCGGGACCGAGGTGGTGCTGAACAATATTGGCGCCGAGCCTGCGACCTATCGCATCAGCCTCGAAATCAAAAGGATGACCGGCGAGGGCGGGCTCGACGAGATTGCCGAGGAAAATGTGACGGCGGCCGAGCGGGCCGCGCTCGAGATGATCGCTTTCAGCCCGCGCCGCGTCACGCTGCCGCCGAACCAGCCGCAGGTCGTGCGCGTCGGGGTTCGCGTTCCTGAAGGGACGCCGCCGGGCGAATATCGCGCGCATATGCTGTTCCGCGCGGTGCCCGATGCGGTCGCGGCCGCGCCGGCCGATCCGGCCAAGCCAGCGAGCGAAGGTGTGTCGATCGCGCTTACGCCGATTTACGGGATCACGATCCCGGTGATCGTGCGTGTAGGCGACCTTGGCGCCGAGGCGGCGATCGGCGAGGCGTGGGTCAGCGAGACCCAGGACGGACCGGCGTTCAATTTCGACCTCACGCGCACGGGAAACCGCTCCGTCTATGGCGATATCCAGGTGACGCGCCCGGGCGTGCCCGAGCCGCTGCTCGTCGCGCGCGGCATTGCGGTTTATCCGGAGGTCGCCGCGCGGAAGGTGTCGCTTCGCGTGCCCGGCGAACTCGCAGCGAGGCTGAAGGGCCCGGTGCACATTCGTTACAGCGAGGACCGCGAAATCGGCGGCGGTACGATCGACGAGGCCGAGCGGGTGGTGAAATGACCGGATAAGAGCGGAGCGAACGGGCGGGCATGCTCCGCGCGGCGCTGTCCCAATGGAAGCCGGCGATATTGGCCGGACTGGCGCTGGTGGGGCTTGTACCCGCCGGCGTTCAGGCCGTTGAGAAAAAGCCCGTTTCCGTTGCGATCGATAGCTGGGCGCCGAACGAGGACGACAGCTGGCTGTTCGATGTGCGATCGGGTCAGTACCGGCTCGGCGACGGTGTGCGGGGGTATCAGACGCCGCAGGGGGTTTGCGTCGACCTTGCGGATGTCGTGCTCGCGCTCGACCTTGCGGTGCGTGTCGACAAGAAGTTGCGCCGCGCAACCGGCTGGGTGTTCGACGAACGGCGCAGCCTGACGATCGACCGCAACGCGGGCGAAGTGCGCGCGGGAAGCCAGAGCTTTCGCCTGAATGCGACAACGATCCGCGATACGCCTGCTGGGTGGTGCGTCGATTTGGACAGCCTGAACAGCTGGCTCGGCGTGCCGCTGTCGGCCGATCTGTCGAACGCGGTGCTGCGGATCGACACCAAGGACAAGCTGCCGTTCCAGCTTGCCGCCGAACGCCGCGCGCGCGCTGCGGGGATCCGTCCGCAGGCGCAGTTCGACCTCAAGAGCCTGCCGCAAGCGGCGCGGCCCTATCAGGCGTGGGCAACGCCGTCGGTCGACGTCGTCGCCTCGGTGGGGGGCGTGTCGGACAAGCGCGGGGGGTCCTATGTTCAGGGGCGTTACGAGATTTTCGCGGCGGGCGAGGTGCTGGGGCAGAGCTTCGACGCGCGGCTGTCGTCGGACAATGAGGGCGTGCCCGACAGCTTGCGCATGCGGCTCTATCGCACCGACCCGCAGGGGCGGTTGCTCGGGCCGCTCAAGGCGACGCACTATGCAGTCGGCGATGTCAGCCTGCTCTCGACCGGGATCGTCGCCTCGTCGGCGCCGGGGCGCGGGGCGGTGCTGACCAATCGGCCGATCGAACGGCCCGATGCCTTCGACAAGACGACTTTTCGCGGCGACCTGCCCGCGGGCTGGGATGCCGAGCTGTATCGTAACGGACAATTGCTCGCCTTTACGAGCCCCAATGGCGATGGGCGCTACGAATTTATCGACGTCCCGCTGCAATATGGCGCGAACCGCTTCGAGATCGTGCTCTATGGGCCGCAGGGGCAAATCCGGCGTGAAATCAAGCAGGTGCAGGTGGGGATGGATTCGATCCCGCCGCAGCAGACTTGGTATTGGGCCGGCTTCGCGCAGGAAAATTCCGACCTGATCGAATTCGGCAACCAGCGGCGTGGGGCGTTCCGGCGCGGTTGGCGCGGCACGGCGGGAATCGAGCGCGGGCTCGATACGCGCACGTCTGCGGCCGCCTATTTGCACAGCCTGCTGATCGAGAATGTCCGCTACAATTATGGCGAGCTTGCGTTGCGCCGGTCGATCGGGCCGACGTTGCTCGAGGTCGGTGGCAGTTACGCCGACACTTCGCGAGGAGGCGGGGGTGGCGGCGCGGCGCGCGCGAGTTGGCTGGCGGCATTCGGCGAAACCTATGTCCGCGCCGATGCGATGCGCGGCTGGGGCGGCTTTGTATCCGACCGTTTTGTCAACAATATCAACGGAATTTATTCGATCTCGGTCGACCAATCGGTCAAGTTGGGGCGGACGGTGCTGCCGCTCCACTTCGATGTCCGGCAGGTCGAGCGGCGATCGGGGATCGGCAGCCTCGAAGCGAGCGCGCGCGCCTCGGCCAGCTTCCGCGCGCTGACCTTTACGGGGCAGCTCGACTGGAGTCGGACCAAGGTACCGATCGGGCCCGATCCGCCCGACAATCTGGCCGCCAGCCTGCTTGCCAACGCCCGGATCGGGCGCGTCCGCGTCCGGGGAGAGGCACGTTTTGCGCTGTCGGGCGACAATGGCGATACGCGCGTGGCGGTGATCGGCGAATGGGCGGGGAAGGGCGAGGCTGAATGGCGCGCCGAGCTCGGCTATGACCGCGGGCTCCACCGTGCGCGCGCCGGAATGGGATATACGCGCCGTTTCAACAAGTTGCAGATGACAGGATTCGGCGAAATCGCGAGCGACGGGTCGGTCGCGGCATCGCTGGCGCTCGCCTTCAGCTTCGGCCCGAAATCGAACGGCGGCTGGCGCGTGTCGAGCGAGAAGCTCGCGAGCCGCGGCCAGGTGATCGCCGACGTGTGGATGGACGATAATGGCGACGGCATCCGCCAGCCGGGCGAAGTGGCACTTCCGGGCGTGCCGCTGACCGCGGGCAATGCCTATGTCGAGGCCGCGACCGACAAGGATGGGCGCGGGACGATCGACGGGCTCGAACCGTTCCGCCCGGTGCTGATTGGTATCGATGCGGGCAGTTTGCCCGATCCATACGTTCAGCCCGCGCTGCCCGGCGTCGTCGTGTCGCCGCGGCCGGGGGTCGCGACACGCGTCGCGCTGCCGATGGCGGCGGCGGGCGAGATTGAGGGGGTGCTGCGTCGCGACGGCGGTAACCCGATCGAGGGGCTCAGCGTCGAGCTCGTCGACGCCGAGGGACGCATGCGCGCGACAACGATCACCGAGTTCGACGGATATTTCCTGTTCGAGGGGGTCGCGTACGGACGCTACACGGTGCGGCCGGGCAAGGCGTCGGCGGCGGCGCTACGGCTCGATGCGCAGTTCGCGATAAGCGCGGCGCCGGGCAAGGCGGCCCCGCGCGTCCGGCTGGGGACGGTCATGTTGAAGCCGCTGACGCGCGACGTCGCGATACGGGAGGATGCGCCGGCCGGCAGCGGCAATGCACGCGGGCCGCCTAGCGTGGATCGAGAGGGTGACTAACGGTCGATAAGGGCGATCGCGCCTTGGAAAACAAGCCGGAGAGGGATTAGGAGAGCGCGAAGCCCTGCGACGAAGCCCGCTGGATGCCGTACCGATCAAGGATGACTTGGGAAATGACACGCAAGACAAGCCAGCCGTTGCAGTTCGGTGGCCGGGACTATGCCGCTTTCCTGTTCGACATGGACGGTACGATGATCGATTCGACGCGTGTAGCCGAACGGATCTGGGGCGAATGGGCGGAGCGCAACGGCGCCGATGCCGCCGCCTTGCTCGCCGCGGTACACGGCGTGCGCGCGGTCGATACGATCCGCCGTTTCGCGCGCGAGGGAACCGATATCGAAGCCGAGGCCATTCGCCTGACCGAGGCCGAGATCGCCGCGGTCGACGGAATCCTGCCCCTCCCCGGCATCGAAGCGTTCGTCGCGGCGCTGCCCGCCGAACGATGGGCCGTAGTGACTTCGGCGCCGCGCGCGCTGGCCGAGGCGCGGTTTCGCGCGGCCGGACTGCCCGTCCCCGCGACGATGGTCGCCGCCGAGGATGTGCGGCACGGTAAGCCAGACCCCGAAGGCTATCTGAAAGCCGCGGCTTTGCTGGGGGTCGCCATTGGCGAATGCCTCATATTCGAGGATGCGCCAGCGGGCATTGCTGCGGCGCAGGCGGCCGGCGCCGATGTGGTGGTGGTCGGCGGCCAGGTCGACGCCGACGGCTGCGTCGCAGCGATCGTCGATTACCGGTGAGCCTCGCGTAAGATCAGCTCAGCAGCGGTTCCAGCGCATCCCATTCGCGGTCGACCGCGCGACGGCCGGCGTCGATCGCGGCGCGGATCTTCGCTGGGTCGAATTCGAGCGTTTCGGCGACTTCCTCTTCGGGCTCGATGATGCGGATCGGCGCGAAGCGGTAGCGCGCGATCTGGACGTCGAGCGGGCGGAGGATGCGCGCGGCCTGGGCGCCGCCGATGCCTTCGCTTTGCAGCGCGCGAAGCTGGCCCTCGCGTGCGGCGATCAGGTCGTTGATGAGCGCGGCGCCGGCGAGGTCGTTCGCCGACACTTCGGATTGCAATATATCGACCGCGCGCAGCCCGATCTTGATGAGGTTGGGGAAGGTGCGCACAGGGCCCGGATGCGGCGCGGGGGAGGCGCGTACCGCGATCACCCCGCGCGGGTTCATTTCGAGCGCGGCGCTGAGCGGGGTCACGTCGCGCACCCCGCCGTCGACCCATTGTTCCTCGGTGCCGTCGCTCGCGCGTGTTTTCAGGGGATCGAAAAAGAGCGGCATCGCGCAGCTGGCATAGACCCAATTGTGGATTCCGGGAACGCTTTCGTCGATCGTGCGAAAACTGCCGGTGCCGAGATTGACGACGCCGAGCAGCAGCTTTCGCCCGCTCGCGCGCAGTTTTGCGTCGTTTGCGAACCCCTTGAGCAGCCGCTTGAGCGGCGCGGTGTCATAGAGCGCATCTTCGCCGAGCAGCCCGCCAATGACGCCGAGCGGGCGTTCCTTGTAGATCGAGCTGTTGCCGCGGATGCCGAGCCAGGCGTCGAGCAGTCCCGGAACATCGTCCTGCGCCACCCCCAGCGCCTGGATCGCGCCGGTTGATACGCCCGCGACGATGTCGAGCCGGACGCCGCGATTGACGACGAGTTCGTGGACGACGCCGACCTGAAACGCGCCTTTCGCGCCGCCGCCGCTCAATACGATTGCCAGACCGCCTGCCATGCCGTGCGCCTCCTTGGCTGAGGTGGTTTTACAGCAATATCGGCTGCTTCCCAAGGCGCGAAGCCGCGTTTTCCGCAGAATCCCGAAGCGATGTTAACCACTTTTTATCCATGATTGGCCACAGGGGTAGCGAGCAAGAATTTGCCTGTGGGGAAACATCATAATGTCCGATGCTTTTGGTTCGAAAAGCCGCCCGACGAGTGCCGACGTCGCCATCATCGGCGCGGGCCCGGCCGGGCTGACCGCCGCCTATCAGCTGACCCAGCAAGGGTATAGCGTGACGGTGATCGAAAAGGACCCGGTCTATGTCGGCGGAATCAGCCGCACGGTCGAGCATGAGGGCTTTCGTTTCGACATCGGCGGGCATCGCTTTTTCTCGAAGAGCCGCGAAGTCGTCGACCTGTGGAACGAGATACTGCCCGACGATTTCATTGAGCGCCCGCGGATGAGCCGCATCTATTATGAGGGCAAATTCTATAGCTATCCGCTGCGCGCGTTCGAGGCGCTGTGGAACCTCGGCATCTTTCGCTCGACGCTGTGCATGGTGAGCTATGCGCAGGCGAAGCTCTTTCCGAACAGGAAGGTGCGCAGCTTCGAGGACTGGACGATCAACCAGTTCGGCCGGAAGCTCTATTCGATCTTTTTCAAGACCTATACCGAGAAGGTGTGGGGTATGCCGTGCGACGAAATGTCGGCCGACTGGGCGGCCCAGCGCATCAAGGGGCTTTCGCTCGGCGGCGCGGTGATCGACGGGCTGAAACGCAGCCTCGGGCTCAACAAGCGGCCCAACGATGGCATGGCGACCAAGACTTTGCTCGAAACCTTCCGCTATCCGCGGCTTGGGCCCGGCATGATGTGGGACGCGGCGCGCGACAAGGTCGTCGCGGGCGGCAATCATGTGCTGATGGGTCACAGCTTCAAACAGCTGACGCAGGATCAGGTGAGCGGCCGTTGGCGGATGACCGCGACCGGCCCCGACGGCGATGTGGTGATCGATGCGAAGCATGTGATCAGCTCGGCGCCGATGCGCGAGCTCGCGGCGCGCATCCATCCGCTGCCGGCGTGCGCGCTGAACGCCGCGCCGAACCTCAAATATCGCGACTTTCTGACCGTCGCGCTCAAGATTCGCTCCGAAGATCTGTTCCCCGACAATTGGATCTATATCCACGACAGCAAGGTGATGGTCGGCCGGGTGCAGAATTTCCGCAGCTGGTCGCCCGAAATGGTGCCCGATCCCGAACTCGCGTGCGTCGGCCTCGAATATTTCTGTTTCGAGGGCGACGGGCTCTGGGCGGCGAGCGACGAACAGCTGGTTGCGCTTGCGACGAGGGAAATGGAAATCCTGGGCCTGTGCGATCCGGAAGATGTCGTCGGCGGCGCAGTGGTGCGGCAGGAAAAGGCCTATCCGGTCTATGACGACGATTATGCCAAGCATGTCGAGACGATGCGCAGCGAACTCGAGGCGCGTTACCCGACGCTGCATATGGTCGGGCGCAACGGCATGCACCGCTATAATAACCAGGATCATGCGATGATGACCGCGATGCTGACGGTGCGCAACATCGTCGCGGGCGAAAAACTCTATGATATCTGGGGCGTCAATGAAGATGCCGAATATCATGAAAGCGGCACCGAGGGCGAACAGGCTGCGCTGGCGTCGGTTCGCGAGGTGCCCACGCGCGTGGCAAAGGCCGCCTGAGGATTTGGCCGGGGGGATCGGCGCCATGCTTCCAGTCACCAAATTGATCGCGTCGGTACGGCGCGGTGAAATACGCTGGATCAACTATCTGCTCGCGAGCGGGCTCGCGCTCGGCAGCGATGCGGGGCTGTTCCTGCTGCTGCTCGACGCCGGCATGTCGCCGGTCATGGCCTCTGCGACCGGCTATTGCGCCGGAATCCTCGTGCACTGGATGGTGTCGAGCCGGCTGGTCTTCGCCGACGGCGCCGCGGCGCGCGGCACGGGTGAACGCCATCGCCAGAAACTGCTCTTCGTCGGATCGGCGCTGATCGGGCTGGCGGTCACGACCGCGATCGTCGGCGGCGGCAGTGCGCTCGGACTCGATCCGCGACTGGCCAAGCTCGCGGCGATCGTCGTCAGCTTCCAGACCACCTATTTGCTGCGCCGCCATATCGTCTTCCGGGCCGCGGCGGCATGAGCGACGCGTCCGCGCTTCCTGCGGGCGGCGCGGCGCCTCATGCTCCGGCGTCGGCGCCGGGCGGCATCGTGCTGGGCGCGTGGTTCACGCCGGTGCGGATCGCGCTGATCATCTGGGGCGCGATGAGCCTCGTCGCGATCATCGCCAAATGGCACGCGATCGGCGCGCTCGATCTGTCGGACACCGACGACGCAATGCGCATGGCGCAGGTGCGCGACCTGCTCGCCGGGCAAGGCTGGTGGGACCTTTCGCAATATCGCGTCAATCCGGCGGGCGGCGGGGTGCTGATGCACTGGTCGCGGATCGTCGATGCGCCGCTGGCGGCGGGCATCTTGTTGCTGAAGCCCATGTTCGGGCAGGTCATGGCCGAACGGATCGTGATGGCGCTGTGGCCGCCGCTGCTCGGCGCTGCGCTCAGCGTCGCGTGCGTCGTCGGCCATCGCGGGCTGTCGGACCGGCGGATCGCCTATGTCGTGCCGCTCTTCCTGATCATGTCGGGCTATATATTGGTACAGTTCCGCCCGCTTCGGGTCGATCATCACGGCTGGCAGATATTTTTCGCGATGCTGATCATGACGCAGGCGCTTCGCCCGGCAACATGGCAAGCGGGCCTGCTCGGCGGATTGTTCGCCGCGGCATTACTCGCGATATCGATCGAAGGATTGCCGATCGTCGCGCTGTTCGCCGGGCTCGCCGCGCTGCGCTGGGCGCTCCACGGTCGCGCCGAGGATCGCGCGCGGCTCTGCGGCTATATGGGCGCGCTCGCGGGGGGCGCCTTACTGCTCCAGTTTGTGACGCGCGGCCCCGCCGGCCTGCTCGGCAATTGGTGCGACTCGCTTTCGGCGCCCTATATGGCGGCGTTCGCCGCCGCTGCCGCCCTCGTTTTCGCGGCGGCGCGGGCGAACCCCGGCCGGCGGTGGGTCCGTTTCCTGCTGCTCGGACTGGCGGGCGTGTCGGCGGCGGCCGCGCTGGTGTGGACCGAACCGCAATGTGCGAACGGCCCCTTTGCCACGCTCGACCCGATCGTCGTGAAATATTGGTACCGCCACGTCCTCGAAGGCCAGCCCTTGTGGGTGTCGAAGCCGCAGGATGCGATCCATGTCATGCTGCCGTCATTCGTCGGTCTTGCGGGAGCGTTGCTGGCGTGGCGGGGCTGCGTCGCGGCTGTGGATCGCCGGAACTGGGCTACGATCATCGTCGCCCTGATCGGGGCTGCTGCCTTGTCGTTATTCGTCCTGCGTAGCGCGTCGACCGCGCATCTTTTCGCGTTGCCCGGCTGCGCCTGGCTTGGCCTTCGCGCTTGGGCGCGGGCGCGGGCGATCGCGTCGACCGTGCCGCGCATCCTCGCATCGGTGCTGGCCGCGCTGACCCTGCCGCTGCTTGGCAGCATGGCGGTCGTGGGGGCGCTTGAGGCCGCCGTCCCTTCGCTGAAAGACGAGGGGGAAAAGACCGAGGTGACGGAAGCCGCCAATCCCTATGCGACGAATTGCCTCGACCCGGCTGCCATCGCGGGGCTCCGCCAATTGCCGACGACGACGATCCTCACGCCGATCGATCTGGGGGCGCCGGTCCTTTTCTGGACCCGCCACAGCTTGGTCGCGACCCCGCATCACCGCAACAAGGAGGCGATGGCCGATTCGATCCGCGTCTTTGCGGGCGATGCCGGTCAGGCCGAGGCGCTTGTTCGCAAGCAGAAGGCGACGCTGATCGTCTTTTGTCGCACCGCCAACGATTTTTCCAAATATCGTGGGGCGCGAAAGGATGGGCTTGCGGCACAGCTTTATGCGGGAACGCCGCCCGCGTGGCTCGAAGCGGTGCCGATCGCGTCGCGCGCCGGGCTATCGGTGTGGCGGGTGAAGCCCGAGTGAGCCGTCAGGCGGGGCGGAATGTCAGCGCCGCGCCGTTCATGCAATAACGTTTGCCCGTCGGTTTCGGCCCGTCGTTGAAGACATGGCCGAGATGGCCGCCGCAGCGTTTGCAATGCACCTCGGTGCGCGCATAGCCGAGTTCATGATCGGTTGACGTACCGATGCCGCCTTTCAGCGGCGCCCAGAAGCTGGGCCAGCCGGTGCCGCTGTCGAACTTGGTCCGGCTCGAATAGAGCGGTAGCGCGCAGCCGGCGCAGTCGAAAATGCCGATGCGCTTTTCCTTGTCGAGCGGGCTGGTGAACGGGCGTTCGGTCGCGGCTTCGCGGAGTACGCGATATTGCAGTGGCGACAGGCGCTTTTTCCACTCAGCGTCGGACAATTGCCAGCCGGGCAGCGCCTTCGGGCGCGACGATTTGGCGAAGAGCATCGGGGCGCCGATGATGGCGCCGCCGAGCGCGAGTCCGCCGAGGATGTAACGACGTTCGATCATATCCTCGATACGTGCGCCCTGGCCAAAGGGTTACAGCGGCGCGTCAATATTTCTCGATCTGCACCGGGATCGACCTGAAACCGTGGACGAAACAGGCATGGACGCGCTCGGGGGTGCCCACGACATTCACCCGCATGCGCCGCGTCGCCATTTCCTCGAGGAGGATGCGCAGTTGCAGTTCGGCAAGGCGCGCACCGACGCAGCGGTGGACGCCATAACCGAAGGAAAGGTGCCGCCGCGCATTTTCGCGGTCGAGTTTGAGCGCGTCGCCATCGTCGAACACGCTCTCGTCGCGATTGGCCGACAGATACCAGAGGATGAGCTTGTCGCCCTTTTTGATCTGATGCCCGAACAGATCGGCATCTTCGAGCGCGGTGCGGCGCATATGCGCGAGCGGGGTCTGCCAGCGGATGATTTCGCTGACCGCATTGGGGATGAGCGCGGGATCGGCCTCGAGCTTGGCGCGCTGCTCGGGATATTGGTCGAGCCCGTAGGCGAGCCCCGACATGGTGTTGCGCGTCGTATCGTTGCCCCCGACGATCAGCAGCACGAGATTCCCGATGAACTCATATTTGTCCATGTGGCTCATCGCTTCGCTGTGCAGCATCATCGAGAGCAGGTCGGGGGTCGGCGGCTGGTCGAGCTTTTCCATCCACAGCCGCTGGAAATAGACGAAGGCTTCTTCGAGCACCGCGCGGCGCTGTTCCTTGAGCTCGACCTTTTGCGCGAGTTCGACATCGCCCATCCAGTCGGACCATTCGCCGAGCTTGCGGCGGTCTTCCCACGGGAAATCGAACAGGATCGCAAGCATCTGCGTCGTCAATTCCATCGAGACGCGGTCGACCCAGTCGAAGGTCTCTCCCCACGTCAGCCCGTCGAGCACTTCGCCCGTGCGATTCCTGATGTCTTCGGACAGCCGCGTCATTTCGGCGGGGGTGAAGGCGGGAGCGACGGTGCGGCGCTGGTCGGTGTGCTGCGGCCGGTCCATCGCGATAAACATCGGCAGGCGGAAATCCTCATCCTCATCACGTTCGAGGATCGTGATCCCACCATATTCCCACGACGAGCTATAGATATCGGGCAGCGCCTCGACATGCTGGATCGCTTGGTGGCTCGCAATATTCCAATAGGCCCCGTGGGCGCTGTCCTCGCATTTGACGATGCCGCCGAGCTTGCGGAGCTCGGCAAAAGGCGCCTGCCAGCGATCCTCCGAATAGAGGGCGGCGGGGCTCATGTCATGAGCGTAGAAAACAGTCTGGGGCTGGGCTGCAGTCGCCATCGGGCATCCACTCTTCGCAGGGGAC